>Ga0075418_10002333_pt1 | contig 21680 bp, 21 predicted proteins | sample SoiMetdeltSBSDD2_FD_81776 | JGI IMG/M metagenome (GOLD analysis project Ga0075418, IMG submission 81776) | Bulk soil microbial communities from a Populus tree surrounding site in Tennessee, USA - Soil MetaG P. deltoides SBSDD2 | ecosystem: Environmental > Terrestrial > Soil > Tree plantation...
CCGCCGGGAAACAGCACCGTGTGCAGCGGGAAGAGCGCGAGCTCGTCTATTTGGCGGGTTCCGCCACGAGTGCGCGGTGGCGCACCAGCACGCGCCAGTCGCCGCGGAAGGCCTCCGCCAGGCGCTCGGCCATGTACACCGAGCGATGGCGGCCGCCGGTGCAGCCGATCGCGACCGTGACGTAGCTGCGGTTCTCACGCGCGATCTCCGGCAGCCAGCGCGCGAGCAGCGCGCGCGCGTCCTCCAGCCAGCGCTGCGCCGCCTCGTGGCGGCGCAGGAATTCGATCACCGGCGCATCGCGCCCGGTAAGCGGTCGCAGCGCCTCCTCGTAGTGCGGGTTGGGCAGCATGCGGCAATCGAGCACCCAGTCGGCATCGAGCGGCAATCCATCGCGGTAGGCGAACGACTCGAACAGCAGCGTCAGGGCGCCGGCTTTCACGTTGAGAAGCTCGAGGATCCAGTTCTGCAGCGCGCGCGGCTGCAGGGCGCTGGTGTCGATGCGGTGGCCGAGCTCGGCCACCCCCGCCAGCACGCTGCGCTCGTGCTCGATCGCTTCCGCCAGCGTGAGGCCGCGGCCGGCAAGCGGGTGGCTGCGGCGCGTCTCGGAGAAGCGGCGCAGCAGGGTGGCGCTGTTGGCCTCGAGATAGAGCACCCGGCAATCGATGCCGCGCGCGCGCAGCTGCGCGATGCTCGCCGGCAGCTCGCCCACCGCGGCGGTGCGCGCGTCGACGCTGACCGCCAGGCGCTCGGTCCTCAGCAGCTCGACCACCTGCAGCAGGAGCGAGGGCGGCAGGTTGTCGACGCAGTAGTAGCCGCCGTCCTCCAGCACGTGCAGCGCGATGCTCTTGCCCGATCCCGACAGCCCGCTCACCAGAATCAGCTGCACTACTTCCTGTCCTGCATCTGCTGTTTCTGTCGCTGCATGAACTCCGCCATCGAGTCGATGCCGCGCAGCTTGAGAATCTCGTTGCGCACCGCGGCCTCGACCAGCACGGCGAGGTTGCGCCCGGCGGCGACCGGGATGGTCACCTTGCGCACCGTCACGCCGAGGATCTCTTCCGCCAGCTCGGCGAGGGGCAGGCGCTCGGCGGCGTGGCGCGTGCTCGCCGCCGCCGGCCGCTCGAGGTGCGCGATCAGGCGCAGCTTCATTTTGCGGCGCACCGCGGTCTCGCCGAAGATGGTGCGGATGTTGAGCAGGCCGAGGCCGCGCACTTCGATGAAGTCCTTCAGCAGAGGCGGGCAGCGGCCCTCGAGCGTGCTGGCGGCGATGCGCGAGACCTGCACCACGTCGTCGGCCACCAGGCCGTGGCCGCGGCTGATCAGCTCGAGCCCCAGCTCGCTCTTGCCCACGCCCGACTCGCCGGTGATGAGGATGCCGAGGCCGAGCACGTCCATGAACACGCCGTGGCGCTCGATGGTCTCGGCCAGCGCCTTCGCCAGGTAGCGCGACAGCTTCTCGATCACGCGCGGCGCGGGATGCGGCGAGGTGAAGAGCGGCGTGCGCGTCGCGGCGGCGGCGTCGAGCAGCGCTTTTGGCGGCGCCACGCCGTCGGCGACGATGAGGGCGGCGGGCCGCGCCTCGAGCAGCTTGTCGACGAAGGCGGACACCATGCCCGCTTCGACCGCGCCGATGACCTGGATGCTGTTGGGGTGGGTGAGGTTGAGGTGGCCGATCAGCGCCGCGGCGGCGGCCGCGTCGCTGCGCACGCTCGTGCCGCCTTCGCGCCCGGCGACCCAGGCGAGCGACAGGGCCTCGCGATTGTCTTCATGCAGCTGCGCGACGTTGACCTGCGGCATCCGGTTGCCAGGTGGTGACCAGCTGGTGGAGGGCCGCGGCGTCGGCGGCGCGCAGCATCGCTTCGCGCAACGCCTTGTCGCTGAACATCTGCGCCAGCTCGGACAGGATCTGCAGGTGCTTCTCGGTGGCCTTCTCCGGCACCAGCAGCACGAAAACCAGGCTCACCGCATTGCCGTCGGGCGCGTCGAACGGCACGGGCTGCGCCACGCGCAGCAGCGCGCCGACCGCCTCCTTCAGGCTCTTGATGCGGCCGTGCGGGATCGCCACGCCCTGGCCGAGGCCGGTTGAGCCCAGGCGCTCGCGCGCGAACAGGCTGTCGAAGACGACGCTGCGCGCGATGCCGTCATGGTTCTCAAACAGCAGGCCCGCCTGCTCGAACAGGCGCTTCTTGCTCGACACCTGCAGGTCGGCCACCACGTGCGACGGGGAAAGCAGCTTGGCGATGAGGCTCATGCGGGCGCTTTACGGGCGCGGATTATAGCGCTTGTCAAAGGGCCTTTCTCTGGTTGACGGGAGGGATTTGCAGCGCCTCGCGGTATTTGGCGATGGTGCGCCGCGCCACTACGATGCCTTGCTCGCCCAGCACCTGCGCGATGCGCGCGTCCGACAGCGGCGCGTGCGCATCCTCGGCGGCGACGAGCTGCTTGATGAGGGCGCGGATGGCGGTGGAGGAGGCGGCGCCGCCCGCCTCGGTCGCGACGTGGCTGCCGAAGAAGTACTTCAGCTCGAACGTGCCGCGCGGCGTGGCCATGAACTTCTGCGTCGTCACGCGCGAGATGGTGCTCTCGTGCAGGCCGAGCGTTTGCGCGATCTCGCGCAGCACCAGCGGGCGCATGGCGACTTCGCCGTGCTCGAGGCAATGGCGCTGGCGATCGACGATCGCCTGCGACACGCGCAGGATGGTGTCGAAGCGCTGCTGCACGTTCTTGATCAGCCAGCGCGCCTCCTGCAGCTGCGAGGACACGCCGGCGCCGCGCGAGCCGGCCGCGAGCTCGGCGTAAAGCCGGTTGATGCGCAGGCGCGGCATGGCGTCGGGGTTGAGGCTGGCGCGCCAGACATTGCGCACCTTCTTCACGATCACGTCGGGAATGACGTAGCGCGCCTCGACGCGGGCGAAGGCGGCGCCGGGGCGGGGGTTGAGCGCCTGGATCAGGCGCTGCGCCGCGCGCAGCGCGTCGTCATCGGCCCCGGTGAGCGCGCGCAGGCGGGTGTAGTCGCGGCCGGCGAGCAGCTCGAGGTGCTTCTCCACGATGTCGAGCGCGACGCGGCGCACCGCGTCGTCCGGCAGGAGCCGCAGCTGCAGCGCGAGGCATTCGCCGGGCGAGCGCGCGCCGACGCCCGCGGGCTCGAGGTTCTGCAGGTGGCGCAGCGCGATCGACAGCTCCTCCGGCACCGCCTCGGCCTCAGGCACGAGCAGCGCCGCGATCTCCTCCAGCGGCTGCGTCAGGTAGCCGTCCTCGTCGAGCGCGTCGATGAGCAGGGCGACGAAGCCGCGGTCGCGCTCGCTCAGGTTGACGAGCGAAAGCTGCGAGCGCAGGTGGTCGCGCAAGGTGGGCAGATCGGGCGTGCCGAAGCTGCGGTCGCTCTCCTCGTCGTCGCCGCCGCTGCGCCAGTTCGACGCGATGTCGGCAGCGACGTCGGCGCCGGACCAGTCGGCCTCGGCGGCGGCGGCCTCGGGCGCGCCCGGCGCGGCGGCTTCCTGCTTCGACGGCGCGCGCGGCGCCTCGCCCTCGTCGCTGTCCTCGCGCTCGAGCGCCGGGTTCTCCATCAGCAGGCGGTCGATCTCCTGGTTGAGCTCGACCGTCGACAGCTGCAGCAGGCGGATCGACTGCTGCAGCTGCGGAGTAAGGGTGAGGTGCTGGGAGAGCCTGAGTTGAAGCGAAGGCTTCATTACATTCGGAAATTCTCGCCCAGATATACCCGGCGAACGCTGTCATTATAGACAATCTCCTCCGGGTGGCCCGAGGCGAGAACCGCGCCTTCGTTGATGATGTACGCGCGGTCGCAGATGCCGAGCGTCTCGCGCACGTTGTGGTCGGTGATCAGCACGCCGATGCCGCGCTCCTTGAGGAAGCGGATGATGCGCTGGATGTCGAGCACCGCGATCGGATCGACGCCGGCGAAGGGCTCGTCGAGCAGGATGAACGCCGGGCGCGTGCCGAGCGCGCGCGCGATCTCCAGGCGCCGGCGCTCGCCGCCCGACAGCGACAGCGCCGGGTGCTTGCGCAGGTGCGCGATGTTGAGGTCCTTCAGCAGCTCGGCCAGCCGCGTCTCGATCTCGTCGCGGCCCAGCCCCTGCAGCTCGAGGATCGCCTTGACGTTCTCTTCCACCGTCAGCCGCCGGAACACCGAGTTCTCCTGCGGCAGGTAGGAGATGCCGAGGCGCGCGCGGCGGTGGATCGGCAGGTGGGTGAGCTCGCGCGTGTCGAGGTGGATGCTGCCCGCGTCCGCCGGGATCAGGCCGACGATCATGTAGAAGCAGGTGGTCTTGCCGGCACCGTTCGGGCCCAGCAGCCCCACCACCTCGCCGCTGGAGACGTCGAGCGACACGTCCTGCACCACGGTGCGTGTCTTGTAGCGCTTGCGCAGCTGCTGCGAGCGCAGCTGCGTCATTTCTTCGCCGCCGCCTTCGGCTGCAGCACCGCGCGCACGCGCGTGTCGCCCGGGGCCTTGCCGGCGGCCGGATCGGCGCGCACGGTGAAGAAGTCGGAGCGCTGGTCGACGAAGATGTAGCTGCCCGCGACCTCGTCGCCGCCGCGCCGCACGCGCGCTTCCTCGAACATCTCGATGCGGCCGTTGCGGTCGTCGATCTCCACGCGCTTGGCCTCGCCCTCCATCCACACGCCCTCGGTCAGCGGCGCCTTGGGATCCTGCTTCTGGCGGAAGCGCACGGGGCTGCCGCTGGCGGTGACCAGCTGGTAGCCCTCGGCGTCCTGGCGCACCACGATGCGCTCGGCGTGGGCGCTTTGCGTGCCGCGCGTCAGCACCACGTTGCCTTCGAAGATGGTCATGCGCCGCACATCGTCGGCGCTCATGCGGTTGGCCTCGATCTGCGTCGGCTTGTCGCGGTCCGCCGTCTCGGCGGCGGCGAGCGCGGGCAGCAGGGCGAGAATGCCGAGCAGGAGCCTCATTTGGGCGGCAGGAATCGCGCCTGCACGTCGTTGCGCAGGAAGAACTCGAGCGACTCGTTGTGGTACTCCATGCCGCGCCCGCTGAGGGCGCGCCGCTCCTCGACGATCTCGACCGCGCGGTCGGTGCGCACCAGCGAGCGCTCGCGCAGCACGTGCAGGAAGCTTGTAGTCACGCGCGCCGCCGGCCGCGCGGCGTGGGCGTCGCGGTCGAGCACCACGTTGTCGTAGAGGAAGATCTCGTCGCCGTTGCTCGACAGCACGCCGCGGTCGGCGCGCACGGTGAAACGCGGCTCGGCCGGACGCGACTGCACCATGCGCGGCGCGATCAGCTCGGTCGAGTCGTCGTCGGGATAGTGGATCATCTTCGCCGCCGACAGCATGGTGACGGCCCGGCCGTCGCGGTTGTAGGTGGTGGTGCTGAAGTTGGTCAGCAGATAGTCCGGGTCGTGCCGGCGCAGCGAGGGATGCGCGTCCTCCTCCTCGCGCACCGTGCGCTCGAGGTAGAAGGTGAGCAGGGCGAGCGCGAGCATCAGCGCGAGCGGAAAGAGCCGTGTCGTCACGCGAGGTAACCCTGCAACGCGCGCGCGAGCGAGCCCTGCGCGTGCATCACCAGCTCGCACACCTCGCGCACGGCGCCGCGCCCGGCGGGCGCCTGCGCCACGTAGTGCACGCGCTCGCGCACCGCCGCCGGCGCCTCGTGCGGCGCGCAGGCGAAACCGCAGCGCGTCAGCACCGGCAGGTCGACGAGCTCGTCCCCCATGTAGCCGGCCTGCCCGCCGTCGAGCTTGAGCTTCTGCAGCAGCTGCTGGAAGGCGGGCCGCTTGTCGGCGACCCCCTGCAGCACGTGGCGGATGCCCAGCTCGCGGGCGCGGTGCGCCACCGCCTTCGATTTGCGGCCCGAGAGGAGCGCGCAGGCGACGCCGCTCGCCGCGAGCATCTTCAGCCCGTGGCCGTCGAAGGAGTGGAAGGCTTTCAGCTGCTCTCCCGCGGGGCCGTACCACAGGGTGCCGTCGGTGAGCACGCCGTCGACGTCGAAAATCATCAGGCGAATCCCCCGCGCCCTCTGTCGGATCTCTTGAGCGACCTCTTTCAAATCACCTTGGCGCGGAACAGATCGTGCATGTTGAGTGCGCCGATCAGCCGGCCTTGCGCGTCGACCACCAGCAGCTGGTTGACCTTGTGGGTCTCCATCAGGTGGACGGCTTCGACCGCCAGCGCGTCCGGCGCGATGGTGCGCGCCGCGGGCGTCATCAGCGCCTGGATGCGGCTGGTGGCGAAATCCACGCGCTTTTCCAGCGCCCGGCGCAGATCGCCGTCGGTAAAGATGCCGAGCACGCGGCGTGCATCGTCGAGCACCGCGGTCATGCCGATCTTGCCGCGCGTCATCTCCACCACCGCCTGCATGGCGCTCGCGTCCGCCGTCACGCTCGGCGCGTCGGGTCCGCCGCGCATCACGTCCGCCACGCGCAGGAGCGCGTGGCGCGCGCGCGCCTGGTCGGGCAGCGCGCCGCGCGGATGCATGTGCGCGAAGTCGGCGGCGGAGAAGCCGCGCGCGTCGAGCAGCGCGAGCGCCAGCGCATCGCCGAGCGCGAGGCTCGCCGTGGTGCTGGCGGTCGGCGCGAGGTTGTGCGGGCAGGCTTCCTTGTCGACCTTGACGTCGAGCACCACGTCGGCCTCGCGCGCGAGCGCGGAGTCGGCGTTCGAGGTCATCGCGATCAGCTTGGCGCCGCGGCGTTTCACCTGCGGCAGGATTTCGAGCAGCTCCGCGCTGGCGCCGGAATAGGAGATGGCAATGAGGACGTCGCCCGACTCGATCATGCCGAGGTCGCCGTGGCTCGCCTCGGCGGCGTGGACGAAGTAGGCCGCGGTGCCGGTGCTGGAGAGGGTGGAGGCGATCTTGCGCGCGATGTGCCCGGACTTGCCGACGCCGCTGACCAGCACGCGGCCGCGGCTGCCGACGATCAGCTTGACCGCGGCGGCGAAGCGCTCGTCGACCCGCTCGATCAGCGCGCGCACCGCGTCGGCCTCGATCTTCAGCACGTCGCGGGCGATCTCGACCGCGTCGCGCTTGGGGCGGTGGTCCTTCTTCGATGCGGCCCTTATCATGGCCGTCGAGTATAGCCCAAGGAATTGCGCGTTATCCCGTGGAATCGACGGTGATTTCCCTGCAGTCGGTGCTGATCCTGCTGGCGAGCGCGGTGCTCGCGGTGGTGGCGTGCCGCAGCCTGCGCCTGCCGGCGATGATCGGCTATCTCCTCACCGGGATTGCGCTCGGACCGCACGCGCTCGGCTTCGTCTCCGGCCGCGAGGAAATGCGCCATCTCGCCGAGTTCGGCGTCGTCTTCCTCATGTTCTCCATCGGCCTGGAATTCAGCCTGCCCAAGCTGCGCGCCATGCGGCGCGTGGTGTTCGGCCTGGGCTTTGTGCAGGTCGCGGCGACGCTCGCCCTCGTCGCCGGCGGTGCGCTCGCCGCGGGCGCGAGCTGGCAGGCGGGCGTCGCGCTGGGCGGCATCGCCGCCATGTCGTCGACCGCGATCGTTTCCCGGCTGTTGGTGGAGCGCGGCGAGCTCGACACGCCCCACGGGCGCGAGGTGTTCGGCGTGCTGCTGTTCCAGGACCTTGCCGTGGTGCCGCTGCTCGTGCTCATCCCCGTGCTTGGCCAGAGCGCCGATGCGATCGGCATGGCTGTCGCGGTGGCGCTGGCCAAGGCTGCGCTGGCGCTGTTGCTGGTGGTCGGGCTCGGGCCGACGCTGATGCGCGCCTGGCTCGGCGCGGTGGCGCGCCGGCGCTCGAGCGAGCTGTTCGTGCTCAACGTGTTGCTGGTGACGCTGCTCCTCGCCACCCTCACCGGCCTCGCCGGGCTGTCGATGGTGCTGGGCGCCTTTCTCGCCGGCATGCTGATCTCGGAGACCGAGTACCGTTACCGTGTCGAGGAGGACATCAAGCCCTTCCGCGACGTGCTGCTGGGGCTGTTCTTCATCACCGTCGGCATGATGCTCGACCTGCGCGTGGTGGCCGGCGCGCTGCCGTGGGTGGCGGGCTCGTTCCTTCTCCTGGTGGGCGCCAAGTTCGCGCTGATCGCCGCGCTGTCGCGCGCCTTCGGCAGCCCGGCGCCGACCGCGCTGCGCGTCGGCCTCGCGCTGGCGCAGGGCGGCGAGTTCGGCTTCGTCCTCCTGCCCCTCGCCGGCGCGGCGCGCCTGGTGCCCGAGCCGGTGCTGCAGAGCCTGCTCGCCGCGATGATCCTGTCGATGCTGGTCACGCCTCTGGTCATCGCCGCGAGCGACCGCATCGTGCTGCGCCTGTCGGGCTCGGAGTGGATGCTGCGCTCGCTCGCCGTGCACCGCGTCGCGGCGCAGGCGATCGGCGTCGAGCGCCACGTCATCATCCTCGGCTACGGCCGCAACGGGCAGCGCCTCGCGCGCCTGCTCGAGGCAGAGGGCGTGCGCTACATGGCGCTCGACAACGACCCCGAGCGCGTGCGCGAGGCGGCGCTCGCCGGCGACACCGTGGTGTTCACCGACAGCGCGCGACGCGAGGCGCTGATCGCCGCGGGCATCGACCGCGCCGCGGCGGTGGCGGTGACTTTCTCCGACGTCAACGCGGCGCTGCGTGTGCTCGCGCATATCCACAGTCTCAACCCCGCCGTGCCGGTGGTGGCGCGCGCGCGCGACGAGGCGGACGGCGCGCGCCTCACCGCCGCCGGGGCCACCGAGGTGGTGCCGGAAGCGTTCGAGTCCGGCGTCATGCTCGCTTCGCACACCCTGGTGCTCGCCGGCATCCCGCTCAGCCGCGTGATGCGGCGCGTGAGCCAGGTGCGCGACGAGCAATATCAGCTGCTGCGCGGCCTGTTTCCCGGGGTGGGCGATGAGCCGCGCGCGGAGGGTGAGGCGGCGCAGCGCCTGCATGCGGTGAGGCTCGAGCCCGGATCCTGGGCGCTGGGCCGCACGGTGGCCGAATGCGGTCTTGAGGCCCACGGCGCCGAAGTGCGCGCGGTGCGCCGGCACGGCGTCAACGCCAGGCTCGGCCCGGCGCAGGCCGGACCGCTCGAGGCGGGGGACGTGCTGGTGCTGCTCGGTGCCGCGGACGCACTCGCCAAGGCCGAGTCGCGCCTGCAGCAGAAATAGAAAAGCCGGCTTGCGCCGGCCTTCCTTATGCCTGCCTGCCCGTTACAGGGCGCGGCAGAGTGTGTAGACGTTGGTGCCGGTTTCCGCGTAGTTCGCGCCGGGCGCGGCCCCGGCGATGTTGGGGTTCGGGCCGCCGGCGTGCAGCTGGCCGCGGACGGTGCCCGTGCGGGCGTCGCCATCGTCCATCTGCGTGTCCACCGCGATCGATATCTTGTCCGGCATGTTGGCCGAGCACAGGATCAGCGAGCCGAAGCCTCCCATGACCGCGGCGCCGGCGCCATCGCCCGTCTGCACACCGAGGAAGCCGGTCACGGCGTTGAACGGCTGCAGCCCGCCGGTACCGGCGACGAAGCCGGCGCGGCGCAGGTGATCCCACCAGACGCAGGATTCCGGCGTCCCGACCACCGGCGTCTGCACGCAGGCGTTGTTGTAAGTGCCGCCCACTTGGCCGTTGCCGTTGCCCGGGATAGCCGCCGGAGCAACCGCCCAGCGGGTGCCCGCGCCCGGATCGTCGCCCGGGATGGAGCGATAGCGATCCTGGTAGCCGTGATAGGCGGCCGAAACCCCGGAGAAGTCGGCGATCAGGTTCTTGATCCTCGCCTGCGTGATCATCTCCTGCCCCTTCAGGATGCCGCCGAGCAGCAGCCCGATGATCACCAGCACGATCGCGATCTCTACCAGCGTGAAGCCTTTTTGTTTTCTCATTTCCATTTCTGTTCTCCCCTGGACCAGTCCAGGCCCGAGACTACTTGCAATGGGCATGCCAGCTATCCTACCTAATAAAAACAGGGACTTACAAATTTGGTGGTGTTGAGAATTCGACAGGCTCGTCAACACTTGTCAACTATTTCACATTTCTCCGAGCGATGCGGGCCTCGAGCTCCTTGAGGCGCTGGGCGAGGAAACGCGCTTCCTGCGGGTCGCGCAAAGCCCCGCTCTCGAGCAGGCCGCCGATCATGATCTTCGCCGCCTCGAGCTCGTTCATGTCTTCGAGGATGAAGATCTCCATCTGCTTCGCCCAGAGCGGCACGTGGTCGGCGGTGGCGTAGCGCGCCACCTCGGCGGCGTAGCGGCGCGCAAGGGGCAGGTCATGCAGGCGATGCTTGGCGAGGAACGCGGCGTGGGCGAGGGCAGCCCAGCGGCGGTTCGGATCGCCGCGGAAGCTCTCGTGCACGAACTCGAGCGCGATGCGCGCCCGGCTTTCATCGGGCACCTCGGCGTAGACGCGGGAGGCGGCGAACAGCGGGTAGTCGCTGCGCGGATCGAGCGCCAGCACCGCGCGCAGCCAGCCCACCAGGCGCGGGTAGTCGAGGTTGCGGTAGGGCAGCGCGCGGCCGCCGGCGAAATCGACGCTCTGCACGTAGAGCATGGTCAGGCGCGCGCCGGCCTCGGGCTCGCCGAAGCTCGCCAGCCGCAGCGTCGCGGCGCGCGGCGCGGGCGGCAGGTCGCCCGCCGCCGGAGCTCCCGCCTGCCGCAGCGCCTGCGCCGCGATCTGCGCCGCGAGGCAGGCGAGCAGCGCCCCCCAGACCCAGCCGGGAACGACCCCCAGCGGCCGCTCGCCCGCGCTCACCAGTTGCGCCGGTGGAAATCGAACAGGCCGGCTGCAGCCAGCAGCACGGTATAGAGCGCGAGCCCGCCGAGCGCCGAGGCATAGGCGCCAGCGGGAGGCGGCCCGTAGAGCAGCCATTCGGTGCGCGTGACGCTCTCGAGCGCCGGCAGCACCAGGCTGATGGCGTCGACCACGCCGCGCGCAAGCTGGCTGGCGAAGCCCTCGTCGGTGCCGGGGCCGGAAGCCATCGCCTGCATCGCGGCCATCGAGCGCGCGAGCAGATAGAAGCCCGCGGTCGCGGCGATGGCGGGAACGAGCTGCGCCAGCGCCATGGCGAAGAACAGCGTCGCTGCCGCCACCAGCATCGTTTCCAGCGCGAGCGACAGCCCCCACAGGGCGACCGCGCCGGGCGGCGCCCAGGGCAGCAGCGCCGCCGAGAACGCCACTGCCAGCGCGAGGCCGCAACCGGCGAAGCCGGCCAGGCGCCCGAGATAGTGCACGCTGCGCGACAGCGGCAGCGACAGCATCTGCTCGAGTCCCTTGTCGCCGATCTCGCGCAGGACGCTGGAGGCGACCTGCGCGGCGACGAGGAACACGGCGCAGGCGCGCAGCAGCGCGGCGACGATGGCGGTCTGCAGCGCGACGCTCTCGGTCAGGGCCACCTGCGAGAGGAAGGCGCCAAGCCCGAGCGCGAGCACGATGCCCCCCGCGGCGAGCCAAGGCAGTCCGCCACGGCGCGCTTCCAGCAGCACCAGCCGCGCGAGAATGGCCGTCGGCATGCGTAAGTTTGTAGACTACGCCGCACAATGATGCAACCGGCGGTCATGGGCGAGGCCCTGTTCACGCGGCTGTCGAACGCGGTGTGGGGGTTCAGCCAGCGCTACTGGCGCCTGGTGGTGGTGGCGATGCTTGCCCTGCTGCACGTCGCGGTGTTCCGCGGCGTCGCCGACCCGTGGGCGCGGGCGCTGCTGCTCGCGCACCTGGGCCTGCTCCTGCTGTGGCAGCCGTTCCTGCGTGCCGAGCAGCGCGTCTCGACCACGCAGGGCGTCATCCTCTCGCTCGTCGCGGTGGGGGTGATGCTCTATCTCGACTGGTGGCTGCTCGCCTTCTGGGTGGTGATCATGGCCGGGCTGGTCGGCGGCAAGGTCTACCAGCACGACGCGCGCTGGCAGCGGCGCTGCTACCTGGTGGTGCTCGCCTACCTGCTCGCGCTGCTGGCGGTGGCGATCCTGCCCGAGATCGCGCCGCGGCGCGGGATCAACGCCGACACGCGCGCCACCGCCGAGTACGTGCTGCCGCTCGCCTTCGTCCTGATCGCGCTGTTTCCCGCCGAGCCGCAGAGCGCCGAAGGCGCGCAGGTCATCGATTTTTTCTACAGCGTGTTCCTCATGCTGCTGCTGATGGTGGTGATCCTCGGCAGCTTCACTTTCATGACGCTGAGCGCCAAGCCCTACCTCGAGGCGCTCACCTACACCGTGTTCATGACCGCGGGCGCGGTGCTGCTGGTCGGCCTCGCCTGGAACCCGCGCAGCGGCGGCGGGCTCGGCGTGTTCTTCACGAGGTATCTCTTCTCCATCGGCCTGCCGGTGGAGAAATGGCTGCACCTGCTGGCCGAACTGCAGCAGCTCGAGGCGCGCCCCGAGCGCTTCCTCGCCGAGGCGGCCGGCGCGCTCGCGCGCCTGCCCTCCGTCGCCGGGGTGCGCTGGCGCGCGGGAGAGCTGAGCGGCGAGCTCGGCGTGCGCACGCCGTATGCGGTCGAGTTCGCCAACAACGAGCTTTCCCTCACCATCGATTCGCGCTACCGCCTGACGCCCGCGCTGCACTGGCACCTGCACCTCCTCGGCCAGCTGCTCGGCGAGTTCTACGTCGCCAAGCTGCGCGAGCAGCATCTGCGCGAGGCGAGCTACCTCGAGGCGGTGCACGAGACCGGCGCGCGCACCACGCACGACATCAAGAACCTGCTGCAGTCGCTCAACGTGCTTTGCTCGGTGGCGGCGCGCGAAGGCAGCGATTCGGTGCAGCTGCAGGCGCTGGTGCGCCGCCAGCTGCCGGTGGTGGCGCAGCGGCTGGAGGAGACGCTCGAGCGGCTGCAGCACCCGCGCGCCGGGGCCGAAACCCTGGTGCCGGCGCGCGCCTGGTGGGAAGCCCTCGGGCGCCAGTACCAGGGCCCGGGGATCGAGCTGCACGCCGGCGACCTCGCGCCCCACGCGCGCCTGCCGCAATCGCTGTTCGACAGCGTGGCCGACAACCTCATCCGCAACGCGCTCGCCAAGCGCGCCGAGCACCCCGGCACACGCGTGCGCGTCACGCTCGAATGCTGCGAGAAGATCTGCCTGCGCGTGTGCGACACCGGCGCCGCGGTGCCGGAGGAGATCGCGGCGGATCTGCTGCGCTCGCCGGTCAGCTCGCGCTCCGGCCTCGGCATCGGCCTCTATCAGGCGGCGCGCCAGGCGCAGGCGAGCGGCTTCCAGCTCGCGCTGGAGAACAACGCCGACGGGAAAGTGTGCTTCGCGCTGAGCGGGCCGGCGAGCTGACGCTCAGGGCATCTTGCCCGCGGCGACCAGGCGGCCGTAGAGCTCGCCCACGGTGATCCACACGAACTGATCGTCGAACTCGCCGTTCGCGGCTTCACTCGGCGTTGGCGTGTGATAGACGAAGACGCGGTCGCCATTGGTGTTGGCGGCCTCGTCGATACCCGCGGCAACGACGCTGGTCGTGTTCTTGCCGGTGGAAAAAATGATGGCGGCGACCAGGTCGGTCACCATCAGCTGGTTCGCCGCGACGCCGCAGTCGTTCGCGGTTATTCCCGTCGCGGAGCGGCAGACGATGAGATCGTTGGGCTGGCAGCCGAGGCCGTTGCGGCGCATCGCCGCGGCGTCGACGAAGTGCGGGTCGAGCAGGCCGAGCGGGTTCGCCGCACAGTTGGTTTTCAGGCGCGCGACCGCATAGCGAAGCCGGTTGCCCCAGGCGTCGACGGCGAAGCCCGCGCTGTCGACCTGCGCGATGCCGAGCGTACGGGCAGGGAGCAGTCCGAGCGTCACGCCGCCGACCGCGCCGCCGTAGAAATCCAGCGTGCCGTCGCCCGTGCAGTTGGCGGTGGCGCCGCTCGTATCGCGCACCTCGTCGCCTGCCACCGTCACCGGCACCGCGGTGGCGGCGCTGCGCGCCGGACAGGGCAGCCGCCCGTTGACCATGGCGAAGGCAAGCACGAGCTCGCGCGCCTGCTCTAGGCGCCGGCGCGTCTCGTCGAAATTGCGCTGCTCGGTCTGCGCGGCGAGGGTGTACATCAGGCCGGCCAGCAGCAGCGCGACGATGGTCATCACCACCGCCAGCTCGACCAGCGTGAAGCCGGCGCAGCGCTGCTGTCGGGCGCGCGCCATCAGTTCGAGTCGAGCACCACGACGCGGTCGTTGAACGGCTTCTTCGACGCGGCGTCGATCATCAAACTTGGCGTCTGGCTCTCGAAGGCCGCAGTCGCGTTGCCGAACTCGAGATAATCGCCGAGAGTCGCGCGGCTGCCGGTGATGCTGCGGCCGGCGAGGATCAGGATGGCGCGCTGGGCGCCAGCCGGGGAAATGTTGGTGACGCTCAAGCAGGTGGTGCCGGTGGTGCATGACGGCTGGATCGGCATTGTGCTCGGGGAGTACCCGGTGGCGACGGCGTAGTACGTGACCTCGTGCCACTTGTTGCGCACGAACCAGCCAAGATCGCGGGCGGTCGTCGTAGAAAGGTCCGCGGTGTCGAGCAGGCGGTGGTCGGCGAGCAGCGTGATCGGCACGGAGATGGTCGCGGGCATGCAGCCATTGGTGATGAGATCCAGCAGCGTCATCAGGCAGGTGAGCTGTGCCAACAATGGCAACAGGAAACCCCCGCTGCCGTCCGCGGTCATGGTTCCGGTCAGCGTCACCGTGGCCGAGCCGTCCGCATTCATGGCGCCGCTGACGCTGCGCCCGGCGCTGTTGATGTTGGTCATGCTGACGGTGCTGTTGAACGTGCGCATGGCCATGCCGACATTAGCGGCCGTGGCCGTCAAGGTGAAGTTGAATGTCGTGGTTGGCGGGCAGATCAGCAGGCACCAGTAGTAATAGGTGCAGTCGATCTGCGTCGCGCTCGGCGTGCAGGTCGGTGAATATATCGAGGGTGCGGACAGCGTTGCGCCGGACCAGGCGACGAAGCTCGGGCTGCAGCGCGGCACGCCGGCACCCGGGGTGCACGCGACGCCGCTGCCGGGGGAAGTCTCGCTGTAGTTGAACGGAAGCAATCCAGTGGTATTGCCGACGGTGCCCTGCATGCTGCTGGTCGACGGGGTGGCGAAGGTGGCGGCGAACGGGTAGAGAACGTTGCTTCCGGCGAGGCCCCAGCTCGGGGCCGCATAGACCGTCTTGAGTTCCGGCACGATCTTGCGCTCGATGCGCGGGGCGATCGCCGCTTCGATGCCGGGAAGCAGTTCCGCCGCGGTGATCTTGACGACCTGGTCGTTGAACGAGGCGGTCGGGCCGGTGGTGACGAAAGTGCCGGTCGCGGCGTTGTAGCACTCCACGTAATCGAGCGGGTTGATGCTGGGGTCGGGTGTGATCCGCGCCTGGTTGCGCGCGGTGCAGCCCGCGCTCGCGACGACGTTCATCGCGCGGCCGGGCGCGATGATCAGCGCAACTGCATCGTTGGCAACGCTGTCGACGTTGAGCTGGCCGACGCTGTCGGAATTGATGACCGTGGTGCCGGCGCCGGCGCCGAGCAAGTGCCACCCGGAAGACACCACGTACCACAGCGGCTCGCCGCTCGCGTCGAGGAGCTTCTCGATCGCCAGGGTGCGCCATGGCAGCCGGCCCACGGCGTGCCCTGCGCAGGTGCTGGCAGATTGCCCCTCGCTGTTGCCGCCGATGTTGCCGGCAGCCTCCGGACAGACCAGGCGGCCAGGGTCATCTTCGAACTCCTTGCCCGCTTGCATGACGGCGTGGCCGATCAGGGCTTGCTTCGCACGCTGCAGCACCCGGGCGTTGTGCGCGCGCTCGGTCGCGGCGTACTCGCCGCTGACGCGGTTCATGCGGTCGATGAGGATCCAGGATGCGCCGAGGACCAGCACCAGCATGAGCGCGAGCAGCGCCGCGCCGCGCTGCTGCGCTCGCCCCGTCACGGACGCGCGCCTCATGGCTTGCGGCGAATGCGGATCTCGCCGCCGCCGAGGCCGTCGCGCACCTCGCCGGTGCCGCGGTCGATGAGCTCGCCGGGCTTGAGCCCGACGCGTCCGCCGCCCTCGCCGACGGGCACGCCGATACGCCCCCCCTCACGCTCGCGCGGGGCTTCCGGCAGCGGCTCGCCGTTCACGAACACGGTCGAGGGTCCGGCCGAGCGGCGCACGTAGCCGTCGAGGCGCGTGGTGGGCGAGGCGACCGCGGCCGCCGCGGGCTTGTCGGGCACGCGCGCCTTGCGCCGCGCATCGAGCGCGCTGCGCTGCTCGGGGGTGAAGAACAAGCGGCCGAGCTCCTGCGCCTGGGCGCTGGTGACGAAAAGCATGGTCGTCAAAACCAGGAGGGCCTTCATCGCTTGGCTCCCCGGTCGACGATGGTGATGAGGTCGATGTCGCAGTCGGCGCGCAGGCGCGGCGTGATGCCCGCGCCGGTGGCGGCCTGCCCGGTGCGGGTGATGGCGCATCTCTGCACCGCGTAGAAGGCGTTGCCCGAAGCGCGCAGGTCGCCGAGGAAGCGCACCAGATCCTCCTCGTGCAGCAGCGCGAGGTCGAGCTTCATCGAGCTCGCATGAAAGTCGACGTTGCCGGCCTTGGCCGCCACCGAGCTGAGCAGCCGCTGGCGCTCGACGCGGTAGCGCATGTCGAGCAGCTCGCGCTGCGTGCGGATGCGGGTGATGGCGTCGGCCCATTCCAGCCGCCGCTCCTCGCCCAGGATATTGAGCTGCGCCAGGCGCTGGTAGACGTCGAGCTTCTCCTTCACTTCACGCTCTTCCTCGGCGATGCGCGCCAGGCGCTCGCCGTTCTGCCGGCGCTCGTCCTGCGCCGCGGCGAGCTCGCGCTTGGCGCGCGCCGTCGACTGCCCGGCGCTCCAGATGAGGGCCGCGCCGGCGCCGAGCAGCACCAGGGCGGCGAGCGCAGGGAGCAGGAGCTTCTTCAGCTCTTCCGGCGTGAAGCTCACGGCAGCCTCCGCGCGAGAAACACGGTGAAGCGCGGCGCATCGCCAGAGACGCTGCCGACGATGTCGCCGGTGAGGGTGCCCTCGGAGGTGACGTCGAAGGGCAGCTGCGGCGAGCGCGCCAGCTCATAGCCCGCGTCGGCGAGCGCCGCGGCGAAGCGCTGCACCTGGGCGGTGATGCCGCGGTAGTCGGTGCGCTGCGTCGCGTTGACGCGGCCGGAAACCTCCACCAGCACCGCCGCCTCGCCGCCGACGGCCGGCGGCTTGGCCGCGGCGGGCGCCGGCGGCTTGCCCTCGCGCAGCTCGCTCGGCCGGCCGATGCGCCAGTTGACGCCGTCGAGCTCGATCTGCGGGAACTGCGCCAGGACGCGCGAAACGTGCGTGAGCGCCTGTTCGGGCAAGGCGCTGCGCTCGGCGATGCGGCGGAACTCGACCACCGCCACCTTCATGTTCTCGGTGCTGGTCTGGGTCACCGGAAAGGTAGCCGTGATGCGCTCGTACTCCTGCGCGGCGCGGCGCCCCTGCTCCTGCTGCTGCTGGGCCTGCTCCCTCAGGCCAAGGGTCTCGAGCCAGCGGCTGCCGCCGACGAAGGCGCAGGCGGCAAAGCCGAGCACGCCCGCGGCGACGACGCCGCGCTGCAGCTGCCAGATGAAGTAGCGCCGCCGGTCCTCGCGGCTGGCGAACTGCTCGGCCGGCGGCTTGCGCGCCGTGAGGTGCAGGTACAGCGCTTCCGCCAGGGTGCCTTCGGGTGTGCGCCGCAGCCGGATCGCCTTCTGCGCCGCAGCGAGGTCGTGGGTATGGAATTGCAGCCGCGCGTCGGAGACCAGCACCTGCTCGAACACCTCGCGCTGCCCGGCGGGCGCCACCACCGCGACGTGCAGCGGCGCGCCCTCGCGCGGCAGCGCGCGCAGCGTGACCAGGTACTGCGCCAGGCGCAGCGTTTCCGAGCGCACGAACATGGCGAGCGCCTGCGGCACCATGTCCACCGTGCGCTCGAGGCGGGCGAAGCGCAGCCGGCCGTGCTCGATGAAGCACTGCCGCAGGCCGGCGCGGTTGGCGGTGACGAGCAGCACGCGCTCGCCGCGCCGCGCAAGCCGCGCCGCCAGCGCCGGCGCAAGCAGCGGCACCGAGTAGACGCCCGACAGGCGCGCGCCGGCTTCCTCCAGCGCATTGAGCCAGGGCGCGAGCTGCTGCGTGTTGGTGAACGAGGCGAGCAGCAGGCGCTCGTTGCGTCGCTCGCCGCTCGCCACCTGGCCGAGGGACAGCGCGGCGGCCAGCCGCGTGTCGCGATAGCGCTGCGCCAGGCGCCGCGCCACCACCGCGTCGCGGTCGCTGCCGCGCACGAAGGGAATCTGCTCTTCGTGGAAGTCTTCGCCGGCAATGTCGGCGAGCACCGAATAGAGCGCACCGCGGTGCGCGCGCAGGTGCTCGCGGAAGTCGCCCGCGCCGAGGTCATCGCCGGAGAAGCGCGCCTCGAGCTCGAGCGCGCCGCCCGCGCTGCGGTAAAGGTAGTGATCCTCGGCGGTGAAGTAGAGGATGCGGCGCGTGGTGAGCTGGCTGAGGTTGATCACGGCGGCCTAGAACTTCAGCTTCGAGATGGAGTCGTACACCGGGCCGAGCACCGACAGCATGACCCAGCCGAGGATGGCGCCGAGCACCAGGGTCATCGCCGGCTCGATCATCGCCTGCACCCGCCCGATCGACTCCTTCACCTCGCGGTTGTAGAAGTAGGCGACGTTCATGAGCGCGGTGTCGAGCGCGCCGGTGTTCTCGCCGATGCGCAGCATGCGGATGACGAGCGGGGGAAAGAGGCCGATGTCCTGGAACGCCGCCGTCATGTTCTTGCCCTCGGCGATCTGCTGGCCGGCGGCGCGCAGCGCGTTCTCGATCGGCTTGTTGCCGACGATCTCCTCGCAGGAGCGGATGGTGTCGAGCACGGTGATGCCCGAGCCGTACATCATGGCGAAGCTCGAGGCGAAGCGCGTGAGGATGATCTTGCGCAGGATCGGCCCGATGAGCGGCAGGGTGATCTTGTAGTGGTCTACCATGTACTCCACTGCCGGGTTGGTCTTCACCAGGTACTTGAGCCCGAACCAGAAGACGAACGGCGAGGCGATGACCGCCCACCAGTATTCGACGAAGAAGTTGGACACCGCGATGAGGATGAGCGTCTGCAGCGGCACCGCCTGCCCCATGTTGCGGATGAAGCCGGTCATCTGCGGCACGAGGTAGATCATGAGGAAGAAAGTCACCAGCAGGACGATGCCGCCGACGAAGGCCGGGTACAGCATCAGCTTCTTGGTCTGCGCCGCGAGCTCGTCCTCCCACTTGAGCGATTCCGACAGGCTCTTCAGCACCTCGGACAGCTTGCCGGTCTGCTCGCCCGAGCGCACCAGGCTGACGAACACCTTGCTGAACACTTCCGGGAACTCGGCGAGCGCCTGCGACAGGGTGCGCCCGCCCTCGATCGACTCCACCAGGCCCGCCACCACCTCGCGAAAGCGCGCGCTCTCGACGCTGTCGCGCAGGTCGGCGAGGCCTTCGAGCACCGGCACGCCGGCGGTGGCGAGCTGCTCGAGGTGGAAGCAGAAGTTGATCAGGTCCTGCCGCGCGACGCTGCCGCCGCCGAGGAAGCGGCTGGTCTGGCTGGAGGGCGCGCCGGAGACGAGGTCGAGCTCCATGCGCGACAGGCGTTGCTCGAGGTCGAACAGGTTGACCGCCTCGACGCGCCCCATCACCGTCTTGCCGCGGACGTCGATCGCCTTATAGGAGAAGAGAGGCATGCGTTTTCACCTCCCCTAGGCCATCCGGTCGGTAAGGTCGACGACGCGGACCAGCTCCTCGAGCGAGGTCGCGCCGGCGCGCACCAGGCGCACGCCGTCGTCGGCGAGCGTCTTGAAGCCGCTGGCGCGCGCCGCGGTCAGAATCTCCCTCGCCGTCGCGCGCCGGGCAATCAACTCATCGATCCCGCCGTCGATCTTGAGCACTTCGAGGATCGACTGGCGGCCGCGGAAGCCCTGGTAGTCGCATTGATCGCAGCCCACCGATTTGAACAGGGCGGCGGGCTCGGCCGGCGTCATGCCGAGGAGGCGCCGCTCGCGCACGTCGGGGTCGTAGGACTGCCGGCAGCTGCGGCAGAGCTTTCGCACCAGGCGCTGCGCCAGGATGCCGATGATGTTGCCGGAGAGGATGTCGGGCACGATGCCGATGTCGAGCAGGCGCGGGAAGGCGCCGACCGCCGAGTTGGTGTGCAGCGTGGAGTACACCTGGTGGCCGGTCATCGCCGCGCGGAACGCCATCTCCGCGGTGTCCCGGTCGCGGATCTCGCCCACCAGGATGGCGTCGGGGTCCTGCCGCATCATGGCGCGGATGCCATTGGCGAAATCCAGCTTCGCCGCTTCCGATACCGAGGTCTGGCGTATCAGCGTCATCGGATACTCGACCGGGTCCTCCAGCGTCATGATGTTGATGCCGTCGGAGTTGATGTGGTTGAGGATCGAGTAGAGCGTGGTGGTCTTGCCGCTGCCGGTGGGGCCGGTGACGAGGATGATGCCCTCCGGACGCGCGAGCATGCGCTTGAGCAGCTCGAGCTGCCCTTCCTCCAGGCCGAGCTTCTCCAGCGGCACGATGCCTTTCTGCCGGTCGAGAATGCGCAGCACCAGGTTCTCGCCGTGGGTGGTCGGCAGGCTGGCGACGCGGAAGTCGACCACGCGCCCCGCCATGGTGGCCGAGATGCGGCCGTCCTGCGGCGCGCGCGTCTCGGCGATGTTCATCTTCGCCATCACCTTGAGGCGCACCGCCATCGCCGGCCAGTAGGTCTTGTGCAGCGAGCGGATCTGCCGCAGCACGCCGTCGATGCGGTAGCGGATGCGCAGGAAGTTCTGCTCGGGCTCGAAGTGGATGTCGGAAGCGCTGCGCTCGACCGAATCGGCGAGCAGCGCCGAGATCAGGCGCACGACCGGCTGAGAGTACTCATCCCCCTCGACCACCGTCGAGTAGTCGACTTCGCCGGTCTCGATCTCCTTCAGGATGCCGTCGATCGAGAATTCGTGCCCGTAGTAGTGCTCGATGGCGCGCTCGATGTCCGAGTCGCCGGCGAGGCGCAGCTCGAAGTCGAAGTCGCCCTTGAGGTGCGCGCGCAGCTGGTCGAGCGCGACGATGTTGTTGGTGTCGGCGAGCGCGACGATGAACTTCTTGTTCTGGCGGTCGAGCGCCACCGGGAAGACGCGGTAGCGGCGCGCCATGTCGCGCGGCACCATCTTCAGCGCCGCCGGGTCGACGATGATGCGGCCGAGGTCGACCGCCTGCAGGCCGAGCTTCTCCGACAGGGCATCGCGCAGGGTCGCTTCCGAGACGAAACCGAGCTGCACCAGCAGCTTGCCGACCGGTACGTGCTGCTTCGTCTGCTCGAGCAGCGCGATGCGCAGCTGGTCCTCGGTCAGGATGCCCTGGTCGATGAGGATCTGCCCGAGGTGGCGCTTGGCCTGCGGCGGGGTGGGCGTGTTCACGCGGCGCTCATCTGGCAAGCTGCGCCGCGCGCGCGCGCGCGGCGGCGACGTCGAAGCCGGCGCCGCGCCTCTCCGCCAGCGCGATGGCGCGCTGATAGTGCTCCAGCGCGAGGCGCGGCTGGCGCAGCTGGTCGAGGCTCACCGCCAGGTTGTAGACGAAGTCGGGGTTGTCCGGCTCTGCCGACGCGGCCTTGAAGAACTGCTGCTGCGCCTCGGCCCAGCGTCCCTGCTGCGCGAACTGGTTGCCGAGGGTGAAGTTGAGCACGTGGGCGCCGGGGTTCGCGGCGAGCAGCGACTTGACGCGGCTCTCGGCGACCTGCGGATCCTGGCGCCCGCCGCGCAGGGCGACCAGCGCCGACTGGGCGTAGGCATCGCGCGGGTCCGCCTGCAGCAGCCGCAGGTACCTCGCCTCGGCTGACTCGAAGCG
>Ga0075418_10002335_pt1 | contig 21673 bp, 20 predicted proteins | sample SoiMetdeltSBSDD2_FD_81776 | JGI IMG/M metagenome (GOLD analysis project Ga0075418, IMG submission 81776) | Bulk soil microbial communities from a Populus tree surrounding site in Tennessee, USA - Soil MetaG P. deltoides SBSDD2 | ecosystem: Environmental > Terrestrial > Soil > Tree plantation...
AGTGGATCGAGGGCGGGAGGTATCTTTCGATCAGCGGGATCAGCCAGCGCTCGTAGCTCAGTGGATAGAGCAACAGACTTCTAATCTGAAGGTCGCAGGTTCGAATCCTGCCGGGCGCACCAGCACACATCCTCATCCGAGCGGGCACGATGAGCGGGTCGTACGACAGGCGGTGGAGGTACCCCTCGCGCGGCGCAGGTCGTGCAGCGCGCCGGTACCGGGCAGTCCGGCGCGAGCGGCCGGATAACGGGGAACGGCAACCCCTGCCGGTCCAGGACCTGAGCAAGGGTTGCCGTGGCGTCGAGCGCCCCCCGTTCGCGGCCGAGCCGGGCGCACGGTCCGTCGTACGCCCGGCGGTACCGCAGCCACCTCTCCCGGTACGCGGAAGGTCAGTTGACGAGAAGGATGACCTCGGATGTGACGCGGCGCGTCTGGTGCGGGAACGGCAGCACGGGCGTGACGACGAAGTTGATGTAGCCGAACGCTACGTAGGGCAGGTAGGGCACCCAGGCGCCCGTGTCGAACACCCCCCATGGGTCGAGCGGGAAGGGCAGATCGTACAACGCGTCTCCGTGCAGTGGCGCCTCGAAGAGCGCGGAGTCGTCGCTGAACCAGCAGGGGACCGTCGCGTTGATCGGGAACGGAACGTACATCGACAGCGCGTATGCCTCGACCAGCCCGCTGGCGTAGAACGTGCCCACGCTGTTGATGACCAGCGGGCTGGTCCACAGGACGTCACAGATGTTGACGCCGGCGATCGAGTTCTCCGGCGTGCTGCTCGCCGGGTCGGCGACGCGGTAGTCGACCGGTACTTCGAACAGATCGGCGGCCGGCTCGACTCCGCTCCGGATGTTGCGGTAGGTCTGCGTGTACCCCGCGCCGGAGGGCTCCACCGAGGTGACCCGCACCGGCAGTTGCGCCTCGGTGGAGTGCCAGACGGTGACCTCCTTGCGCAAGCTCGGCTGGACACCGTCCGCCGGGATGGTCACGGTGTAGAAGCTTCCATCGGCCTCCACCCCCTCGACGACCGCCGTGCCGAGCGATTGCGGCTGCGACGAGAGTTGACGTCCGGTCGACGCGCTCGGTCGGGCCGGGGCCGGGGCGCCCTTCTGCACCCCGACGAGTCGCTGGTATGCGCGCGTGGGGTGGTCGAGGATCACCGTTGCCCTGCTCGCCGGGTCGCTGATCGTCACCCGCGATCCGGCCTCGGTACGGGTACGTCCACGGCTGTCCCGGAAGAACCGGCGGGTCTCCTGCTGGACCTGCCGCTGCCCGGCGGCGTCGACGGTGGTACGGGTGATGTCCAGATCGGCGGAGAGCGGCACGACCGCGGTAGCCGGCCGGGACGGCCGGTCAGCCGCGGGTGCGCCGGCGCCGGCCGCGGCGGGCGGGGCGATGGACAGAGCGGTCGCCAGGGCGATCCCGGCGGCCAGGCCACCCCTGACCCGGTGCCCGGACAGCCGACCCGTCACTCTGAGATCGGGCATACATTTCTCCCTCCATGGAAGGCCGATGAATCGCGCGGATAGTGTCGGCGCCCGCGATGACTCGTCGGTGACTCGGCGTTGACTCCGCCGGGCGTACCCGGGTCACACTCCGCGCCGCCGCGGCGTCGAGCGGCATGGTCACCGGCCGGGGACCGCCGCGCTCCAGAAAGGCCCTGTCGGATCCGTGACCAGCCGATCACTGGAGGCTGTCTTGCCATGTAGGACTTTCATAGGAGAAAGGAACCACCGATGGCCCAGCCTGCCGGCCCGATGTTCAACGGGGAGAAGACCGACCAGGCGCTGGCGAACGCCGCGCAGTTCATGCCGGTGATCCCCGCGGACGCCGGGCACACCGTCGGAGAGGACCTCCAGCCGCTCGCCGACCGCCCGATCGCGGACAGCCCGCTCAACATGCCCGGTGACGAACTCGAGGACGAGGACGGGCCCGAGGAGGAGGACGACTGATGGGCCAGGAGGACGGCGGTACCGTGGTCAACCCGTTCACCCACGAGAAGGTGGCGTGGAAGCCGATCGGTCCCGTGGTCGACGAGTTCCTCTTCTACAGCCGCAGCAAGCTCGACGCGTACACGTGCAAGGGCGTCATCGGCAACAAGGACCACCTGGAGGCCCGGCCGGCCGGCGACCATACCCCGTGGTCCACGCACTCGGTGGTCGTCGACGGCCGGACGGTCAAGCCGTTACGGGGCTGGGTCTACGCCATCGACGGTGACCTGCCGGACAAGGCCGGCTTCGAGGAGTGGCTGCTGCGCGAGCTCCGCAACGGCGGGTACCCGCACGTGAAGTACTTCAACATCCTGAACCGGCACTGGAACCGCAAGAGCCGTGCCCGAGGCGTCCCGTTCGCCAAGTCCCGCCACTCCGACGACGACCACCTGCACCTCAGCTTCATGCCCGGCTGCGAGCGCTCGAACAGCTCGATCCTGGCCGACTGGGAGCGGCACCGCACCGGCCAGGTCCACCGGCCGAGGGACCGCAGGCGTCCGAACGTCGTCAGACACGTCCTGTAGGAGCAGTGATGCAGATCGCCTTTGTCACGGTCAGCGGCAGCCCGGACATCTTCAGCCTCTTCGACAACGGACTGATCCGGCTGACCACCAGCGTCGAGTTCACCAACCGGGCGTTGCTGCCGGGCGGGGTCGACGCCTCCGGCAACCGGGTCACCCTCGACAAGCTGCCGGTCATCAACGCCTCGGCCAGCGAGCGGGTGCGGTTGCAGAGCTACGACAACGCCCTGCGCGACCTGGACCTCGACCGCGAGGACTGAGCGTCCCGCCGGACGGGGACCATACTGTCGGCATGTCCCGCCCTAAGATCCACCCCGTGGTCTGGTCGCCGCCGCCCGCACCCGAGCGCGCCCACCCTCCGCACGCCGGCGAGGTCATGCCCGAGCCGGAGCTGGTACCGGTCGGCGGCATCGGCCCCGAGGACGTCGCGGTCGGCCCGGACGGATCGGTCGTCACCGGCGTCGCCGACGGCCGGATCCTGCGCCTGCGCGAGAGCGGCGCCGGCGCCATCGGCGAGACCATCGCCGAGACCATCGCCGACACCGGCGGCCGGCCGCTCGGCGTCGAGTTCACCGCCGATGGTGCCCTGATCGTCTGCGACGCCTACCGCGGGCTGCTGCGCGTCCATCCGGACACCGGCCACATCGACACGCTCGTCGCCGAGGTCGACGGCCGCCCGCTGCTGCTGTGCGACAACGCGGCGGTAGCCTCCGACGGATCGGTCTACTTCAGCGACTCCTCGCAACGGTTCACGCTCGCCCACTGGCGCGCCGATCTGTACGAACACAGCGGTACCGGACGGCTGCTGCGCTGGCGGCCGGGCGCCGGGGTCGAGGTGCTCCTCGACGGCCTGCAGTTCGCCAACGGGGTCGCGCTCGCGGCCGACGAGTCGTTCGTCGCGGTCGCCGAGACCGGGTCGTACCGGATCAGCCGCCTGTGGCTCACCGGACCGCAGGCCGGCGAGCGCGAGGTGCTCATCGACAACCTGCCGGGGTTCCCGGACAACATCAGCACGGGCGCGCAGGGCCGGATCTGGATCGCGCTGGCCAGCCCGCGGAACCGCCTGCTCGACTGGGCCCACACGAAGCATCCGGTGTTACGCAAAGCGGTCTGGGCCCTGCCCACCGCGTTGCAGCCGCAGCCGGAGCGCATCGCATGGGTGCTGGCCGTGGACGCCGACGGTCGGGTGGTCCGGGACTTCCAGCGTTCCGGCGGCTACCACATGGTGACCGGGGTACGGGAGCACGCCGGCACGCTCTACCTCGGCAGCCTGGTCGAACGGTCGGTGGCCGTGGTGGACCTCAGCCGCGCCGGTCCGTGATGAACGCCTCGATGCCGTCCAGCACCCGGGCCAGGCCGAACTCGAAGGCTCGTACCGGGTCGCTGGGCGCGTTGTAGTCGGCTCCCGCGGCCGCGCCGACCCGCGCCGCGGTCGGGTACCGCTGCGGGTCGAAGACCTTCTCCAGCAGGGGGGCGTACGCGGACCACCACTGCTCGTCGGTCATGCCGGTGCGAAGCTCGGCCCGCCCGGCCTCGACCGAGCTGCGCACCGCGCCGTAGACGTAATCCGAGACCACGCTGACGAGCAGGTCCATCTCGATGTCGCTGAGCCCGATCCCGTCCACCGCCCGCAGTTCGTAGTCGTACTTGGCGACCACGTTCGGGCCCAGCACCGGGCGGCTCGTCGAGACCTGCAACATCCACGGGTGCCGGTGGTACAGAGCCCAGTTCTCCCGGGCGACACGTTCGAGCCGGGCCCGCCAACCGGAGGACTCGTTGTCGCCGGGCATCGGCACCTCGGCCACGACCGCATCCAGCATCACGTCGATCAGCTCGGCCTTGCTCGGCACGTACGTGTAGAGCGACATCACCGGAACCCCGAGCCGGTCGGCCACCCGGCGCATGGAGAGCGCGGCCAGCCCTTCGGCGTCGGCGGTCTCGATCGCGGCCCGGGCGATCTGCGCCACGGTCAGCCGCGGCTTCGGTCCCCGGCGGGGCCGGTCCGGCACGCCCCACAACAGCTCGATGCTGCGCTTCGGATCGCCGGCGCCGCTGTACTCGGTCGTCACTCCGCCATTCTCTCCGGCACTAACTCCGTACAGTGTACGTTATAATCTTCTCATGATCGTGGCGGAAGGACTTCACAAGCGGTACGGGCCGGTGGCCGCGCTCGCCGGCTTCGACCTCGACGTACGCGCGGGCACGGTGTGCGGGCTGCTCGGCCCGAACGGCGCCGGCAAGACGACGGCGGTACGCATCCTCACCACGCTGCTGCGACCGGACCAGGGCCGGGCCGAGGTGGCCGGTTTCGACGTGGTCCGGCAACCCGGGCAGGTGCGCTACCGGATCGGACTGGTCGGCCAGCACGCGGCCGTCGACGAGATCCTCAGCGGCCGGCAGAACCTGGTCATGTTCGGCCGCCTTTACCACCTGAGCCCGGCCGCGGCCAGGACACGGGCCGACGAGCTGCTCGTCCGGTTCGGGCTGGACCGTACCGGGAACAAGCCGGTCAAGCAGTACTCCGGCGGCATGCGGCGCCGGCTGGACCTGGCCGCCAGCCTGATCCTGGCGCCGCCGGTGCTCTTCCTCGACGAGCCCACGGCCGGCCTGGACCCGCGCGGGCGAACCGAGGTCTGGGAGGCGGTCCGGTCGCTGGTGGCCGGCGGTACCACCGTGCTGCTGACCACGCAGTACCTGGACGAGGCCGACCAGCTCGCCGACGAGATCTGCGTCCTGGACACCGGTCGGGTCGTCGCGCAGGGCAGCCCGGACACGCTCAAGTCCGCGCTCGGCGGCGACCGGATCGACGTGGTCGTGCCCGATGCCCGCGACCTCGCCGCCGCCGCGACCGTGATCAGCCAGGTGACCGGCACCGAAGCCGAGGCGGACGTGGACGACCGCCGGGTCAGCGCCGCCGTCCACGACCGGATGGCGGCGCTGACCGAGGTGCTCCGCGCGCTGCGCGAGGCCGGCATCGCGGTCCAGGACGTCGGGCTGCGTCGCCCGACCCTCGACGAGGTGTTCCTGCACCTGACCAGGGTGCCGTCATGAGCGCGCTGCGCTGGGCCGCGGTCGACGGCTGGACGGTCACCAAGCGCGACATCGCCCACTGGGGCCGGCAGCCGACCCAGGTCATCGTGGGACTGCTGTTCCCGATCATGATGGTGCTGATGTTCGTCTACCTCCTCGGCGGCGGCATGTCGGTGCCGGGCGGCGGCAGCTACCGCGAGTTCCTCCTGCCGGGGATGTTCGCGATGACGATGGTCTTCGGGGTCGAGGCGACGTTCGCCGCGGTCACCATCGACGCGGCCCGCGGGGTCACCGACCGGTTCCGCTCGATGCCGATGGCACCGTCGGCGGTGGTGACCGGTCGCTGCGCCGCGGACATGCTCAACTCGGCGCTGGGCCTGGCCGTCCTGGTCGCCTGCGGGCTCGCGGTCGGGTGGGGCGCTCACCGGGGCGCGGGCCCCGCGGCCGCCGCGTTCGGGCTGCTCCTGCTGCTCCGGTTCGCCGTGCTCTGGATCGGCATCTACCTCGCGCTCGTGCTGCGTACCCCGGAGTCCGTCCTCGCGTTGCAGATCCTGGTCTGGCCGCTGTCGTTCCTGTCCAACGCGCTCGTGGACCCCCGGACCATGCCGGACTGGCTCGGCACGCTCGCCGACTGGAACCCGCTGTCGGCCACGGCGGCCGCGACCCGCGAGCTGTTCGGCAACCCGGGATGGGGCGGCGACACCTGGGTCACGCAGCACTCAATAGTGATGGCGATCGTTTGGCCGGTCCTCCTGACCGCCATCTTCTTTCCCCTGTCCGTACGCCGCTACCAGCGGCTCAGCCATTGAACGGGGGTCCGGGCCACGGCACACTGTGGCGGTGACCGGACCGGTACGTCGACGGTGGCGACCGGCGGCGATCGTTGCCGCCGCGCTCGCCCTCGGCGTCGTGCTGGTGACCGCGGCGCGGGACACCGGGGCGCGGGACACCGGCGGGGCCACGCCGGACAGCGAAGCCCGGTTCGTGCTGCCGAGCCGGCCGGGCGCGGCCGCCCCGAGCGCCAGCCAGGCCGGCACCCCACCCAGGGCGTCGAGCACCGTCTGGTCCGACCCGGCCACGGTGGGCCAACCGTACGGAACGAAGGTCCAGGGCCTGCTGACCTTCCGCGGCAACCCGACCCGGACCTACTACGGGACCGGCCCGGCACCGCGGACCACGCCGGACGAGTTCTGGCGGTTCCCGGGCAGCGGCGGCCTGTGCTCGGAGTCGGAAGACCAGAGCGGTGTCCGGGTCTGGTGCGGCTCCGGCTGGACCGGCCAGCCCGCGGTGTTCGAGCGGGGCGGCCGGACCTGGGTGGTGTTCGGCGCGTACGACCGGGCGATCCACTTCCTGGACGCGCAGACCGGCGCCCGGATCCTGCCCGACTTCCCCACCGGCGACATCATCAAGGGGTCGGTGACCGTGGACCCGGACGGGTACCCGCTGGTCTACTCCGGCTCGCGGGACAACTACTACCGGGTCATCGCGATCGACCGGGGCCGGCCCACCGAGCTGTGGCGGCTGTCCGCGAAGGCGGTCTCGCCCACGATGTGGAACGACGACTGGGACGGCTCCGGCCTCGTCATCGACGACTACCTGTTCATGGGCGGCGAGAACGGCCAGTTCCACATCGTCAAGCTCAACCGGAGCTACGCAGCGGACGGCAGGGTACGGGTCGCGCCGAAGCTGGTATTCAACGCACCCGGCTGGGATGCCCAGCTGCTGCGCGACATCGGCGACCAGAACGTCTCGATCGAGAACTCGGTGGCGATCCACGGCAACACGGTCTACTTCGCCAACTCCGGCGGCCTGGTGCAGGGCTGGGACATCAGCGGACTCGAGGAGGGCCGCAAGCCGACCCGGGTGTTCCGGTTCTGGACCGGCGACGACACCGACGCGTCGATCGTGATCGACGAGGCCGGCATGCTCTACGTCGGCGTCGAGTACGAGCGGGGCACCGCCCGGTCGAAGGCGGTCGGCCAGATCATCAAGCTGGATCCGAGCCGGCCCGGCAACCCGCTGGTGTGGAAGGTGGACGATCGCGGCAACTTGCCGGCCGGGGTGTGGGGCACCCCGGCGCTCTACCAGGACATCGCGATCTTCGACACGACCGGTGGCGACGTGCTCGGCATCGACCGGGCCACCGGGGCGGTGCGCTGGCGCTTCCACCTGCCGGGCAACGAGACCTGGCAGTCACCGGTGGTCATCGACGGCGTCCTGCTGATCGGCGACTGCCTCGGCTACCTGCACGCGTACGACGTGACCAACACGACCGCCCCGCCGACTCCACTGTGGACACTCAAGGTGGGCGGCTGCATCGAGTCCACCCCCGCGGTGTGGAAGGGCCGGATGTACTTCGGCACCCGCGCGGGCGCGATCCACGCGCTCGGCCTACGGTAGGACGTCCCGCAGCCGGCGCAGCCCCGCCTCGATGGCGTCCATCGGGATCGCGCCGTACCCGAGCACCAGACCCGGCGCGCCGGAACCGAACTCCCGCAGCGCGTTCAGCCCGATCCCGGCGGCCCCCGCCCGGTCCCGCACGATCGCCACGTCGTCCACCCAGTTCTGCTTGCACAGCGCGCTCAGGTGTATCCCGGCGAGCGACGGGATCACCTCCAGCACGTCGGCGAAGTCCCGCGCGAGCGTCGACGAGACGAGCTCGTGCCGGGCCCGGTACTCGTGCCGCATCTTGCGGATGTGCCGGGCCAGCGCCCCCTCGTCGATGAACCGCGCGAGTGCCGCCTGGGTGGGCAGCGGCGTGTGCCAGTCGGTGAGGTACCGGGCGGTCCGCAGCGCCGCGTGCAGATCCGGCGGTGCGACGAGGAAGCCCAGCCGCAGCGTCGGCAGCATCACCTTGGAGAACGAGCCGACGTAGAGCACCAGGCCGCCGCGGTCCAGGTTCTGCAGCGGCTCGATGGGCCGGCCGGCGAACCGGAACTCGCTGTCGTAGTCGTCCTCGACGATCACCGCGCCGTGCCGCTCGGCCCAGTCCAGCAACGCCATCCGGCGTCGCAACGACATCGGCATGCCGAGCGGGAACTGGTGTGACGGCGTCACGTACACGATCCGGGTATCCGCGGGGATCTCGTCGACGACCATCCCCTCGGGATCCACAGGTATCTCGGCGATCCGCGCGCCCATCGACTGGAACAGCCGGCGCGGCGGACGGTACCCGGGGTTCTCCACCGCCACCCGGCCCCCCGGTTCGAGCAGTACCCGGCCGATCAGGTCGATCGCCTGCTGGGCCCCGTTGGTCACGAACACGTCGTCCGCGGTCGCCTCCACCGCCCGGGACACCCCGATGTGCCGGACGATGGCCGCGCGCAGTCCCGGATGGCCGGCCGGATCGCCGTACATCCCCGAGCCCACCGCCGAGACGCGCAGCTCCGCCGCGACCAGCCGCCGCCAGGTCTCGAAGGGGAACAGCCGGATGTCGGGCAGCCCGGCGCGGAAGTCGTACTCGAAGCTGCGCCACAGGTCCGGCAGCGGCGGGATCTCCGACCAGGTCGCGGTCGGGCGCAGGCGGCCACCGGGCGGCTCCCGCCTGGGGGTACGGGCCGCCACCCGCACTCCGGAGCTGACAAACGTACCCGCGCCCACCCGACCGTCCACGTACCCCTCGGCGGCGAGCCGGTCGTACGCCGCCCCGACCGTGTTCCGGGAGACCTCCAACCGGCGGGCCAGCTCGCGGCTGGGCGGCAGCGCCTCGCCCGGGCGGAGCCGACCGTCGAGGATCGCCTCCCGGATCTGGCGGTAGATCTGCCCGGCCAGGTCGCGCCGGGCCCCGGTGCCCCCGGCACCGATGCTCACGTGGAACTCCACCGGAGCCTCCTACCTCAGTTGGAGCAACCGCCGATCGAGATCGCGGAGTACCTGGTCGACCGCGGACGGGTCGACCAGATGGTCCAGCCGCAGGCGCAGGGCCTCCTGCTGGGCCGCGGCCAGCAGCTCGACGTTGACCGCCCGGCGCCCGCGCGACGCGGCGTGGCCCGAGGCCAGCTCGGGCTGCTGCGCGGCGCCCGGGCTCAACGCCACCAGCAGCGCGTTGCACCGGGCCCGCCAGGTACGCGCGCCGCCGTCGTCGAGGACCCCGTCGGTGTACAGCTCGTCGATGCGCACCATCACCGCGCTGATCACCCGGGCGGCCACGTCCCGGACCGCCGCGTCCCGGTCCACCCCGGAGACGCCGAGCGCGCGGGCCAGCGGTGCGAGGGTCAGCCCGGGAATCAGGAGCGTGACCGCGACCGTGACGAACGCGATCAGCAGCAGCGTGCTCCGGTGCGGCGCGTCGGCGGGCAGGGCCAGCGCGGCGGCGACGGTGACCACCCCGCGCATGCCGGCCCAACCGACGACGACACCCTCGCGCCAGTCGGCGGGTACCCGCAGTGGCCTCCCCGAAGCCCGGCGGCTGCGCTCGCGCCGCAGCAGGCCGCCGAGCACGAGCCACACCATCCGCAACACGACGAGCAGGGCGGCGACCGTGCCGGCGATCAGGAGCTGCCGGGCCAGGTCCATGCCGGTGTCCCGGAGTATCGGCCGCAGCTCCAGGCCGACCAGAACGAACGCGACCGCGGTCAGCAGCAGGTCCACGGTCTCCCAGAACGCCCGCCCGGCGAGCCGGCTCTCCGGGTCGAAGACGTCGAACGCCACCCTACGGATGCCGAGGCCGGCGACGAGCACGGCCAGCACGCCGGACGCCCCGACCGCCTCGGCGGCCAGGTAGGCGGCGTACGGCAGGGAGACCGTGAACGCGCCCTGCAGGATCGGGTCGGTCAACCAACCCAGGATCTTCGTGGCCAGCCAGGCGACCCCGGCGCCGACGGCGAGCCCGCCGGCGGTGCTCCACAGGAACTCGCCGCCCACGCCGTACCAGGTGATGGCGCCGCCGGCGGCGAACGCGGCGACGCCGACGTGGTAGAGCGTCAGCGCGGTCGCGTCGTTGACCAGCCCTTCACCCTCGATCACCGCGAGGATGCGGTGGGGTAGCCCGATCCGGCTCGCCACCGCGGTCGCCGCCACCGGGTCCGGGGGTGCGGCCGCGGCGCCCACCGCGATCGCGATCGCCCACGGTACGCCCGGCAGCAGCACGGTGATCAGGGCCGCGGCCGCGAACGCGGAGACCACGACCAGCGCGACGGCGAGCGTCAGGATCGGCCGCCACTGGGCCCGTACCTGGGCCCACGAGGTGCGCTGCGCGGCCGCATAGAGTAGCGGCGGCAGCAGCGCGGGCAGGATCACGTCCGGATCGATCGTGATCTCGGGGAACCCCGGCAGCAGCGCGGCCCCGATGCCGACCAGCGTGAGCAGCACCGGGTACGGCACGCCGATCCGGTTCGCGAGGGGTACCGCGAAGACCAGGGCCGCCACGGCCAGGAAGAACAGCGCCGCCTGATCCACGGAACCCCGAACGGCTCAGGCCATGCCGAGCGCGGCCGAGTGGCGCTCGACCAGGAGGCCGTACACCTCGCGGAACAGCCGTGGGCGGGCGTGGAAGTCGATGCCCTGGGCCCACAGCGAGGTGTTGACGAACTCGCCGCTGCGGTGGCGGATCAGCACGGTCATGCCGGTCGGCACCTGCAGCGAGCCCAGCCGGAAGGTGCCCTGGTCGATCGCGAACTGGTCGATCTCCGTCCAGCGCAGCGTGCGCGTGCCGACCAGGCCGCGGATCTGCACACCGTACCCGCTGACATAGACGCCCATCCGCAGGATCCGCCACGACCCGACCAGCCACACGGCCCCGACCAGGCCGGAGAGCACCCAGATGTCCGAGGCGATCAGGTCGAAGAGGCGGGCGGTCGACCAGACGACCAACGCCAGTCCGCCGAACTCCCAGCCCACGATGACCCACCGTCCCCGGCCCGGGGAGTACGGACGTTGCCACGCAGAGTTCACGTGTGGCAGCATGCCAGGTCAACCTGAAAGCCCTGCTGTCGGGTTCGGGCAAATTTCCGGACTCAGTCGCCGAACCGGGACAGCCGGCCGCGGCGGCGGGCGTACCGCAGCGCGGCGGCCAGGTAGACCAGCGCGACCACCACGTACACCGCGTCCAGCGCGGCCGCGACCACGAGGTCCGACCAGTCCGGGCGGCCCCCGGTCAGCAACGTGCGAAGGTTCTCGAAGACGTAGCTCGCGGGTACCAGCGCCGCGATCGCCTGCATCGGCGCGGGCAGGATCGACACCGGGTAGAACACGGCCGCGAACGGCTGGAACACGAACGACAGGATCCACGCGATGACCTGGGCGCTCGCGCCGAACCGCAGGACGGTCGCGATGGCGATCACGCCGAGCGCCCACCCCATCAGCACCAGCAGCACCATGAACGGCACCAGTGCCGGGCCGATCGACAGGATCCCGAACCCGTAGAGGGCCAGCGCGAGCAGGGACATCATGGCCGCGCCCAGGGTCGTCTTGAGCGCCCCGAAGAGCAGCAGGCCGGTCAGGTACTCCCCGGTGGTCAGCGGCGTGACGAACGTGTTGAGCAGGTTCCGGCTCCACACGTCGTCGAGGAACGCCATCGACAGCTCACCCTGCGACCGGTAGAGCACCTGCCAGAGCAGGACGCCGCCGAGCAGCACGGCGACCACCGCCGGTACCTGCTGCGACGCCAGGAACAGCGAGACGTAGCCCCACAGCACCAGCTCCAGGGTCGGCCAGAAGAACACCTCGATCATGCGCGGCGGGTTGTGCCGCAACGAGTACAGGTCGCGCAGCACCACGCCGACCCGCCAGCTCACCGGCGCTGCCGGTGGCCACGATCCGTCCACTCTGGACGAAGTGGATGCGGTCGCACATCCGCTCGACCTCGCGCATGTTGTGCGAGGTGATGAGCATCGCCCGGCCGCTGCGTGCGGCCAGGTCGAGCAGCATCGCGCGGACCCGGTCGCCGATGTCCGGGTCGAGATTGGCGGTCGGCTCGTCCAGCACCAGCAGCCCGGGCTCGTTGAGCAGCGCCTTCGCGAGCTGTACCCGGGTCTGCTGCCCCGACGAGAGGAACCGGAACTGCTGCCGCCGCAGCGGCCCCAGGTCCAGCAGGTCGATCAGCTCGGCCACCCGGCGCCGGGGTCGGCGCAGGCCGTACAGGTGGGCGAAGACGTTGAGCAGCTCGTCCACCTGCAGCACGCCCGGCATGCTGACATAGCTCGCCGCGAAGTTGACCCGGCTGAGCACCTCGGTCCGGCACCGCTGCAGGTCCTTGCCGAACAGGGCGACCGTACCCTCGTCGGGCGTGATCAGACCGAGCACCATGTGCAGGGTGGTGGTCTTGCCGGCGCCATTCGGCCCGAGCAGCCCGACGACCTCGCCGTCGCCGACCGTGAAGCTGATCCCGTCCACCGCCGTGACGGCCCGGAACCGCTTGCGAAGATCGCGTACCTCCAGTGCAGTCACCGCCCCATCGTTCGGGCGGGCCGGAGGATCCCGCAATCGGATTACCCTGGAGCGCGTGGCAGAAGTGCTCTCGGTCAACCTCGCGGTCCCGCACTCCAACCCGGCCAAGGACGTCGGCGTCACCGGGATCGACAAGCGACCGGCCGCCGGGCCGGTGGCCGTCCGCGCCCCGGACCCGGGCTGCAGCGGTCTCGCCGGCGACCAGACCTTCGACGTCGCCCACCACGGCGGCGGCGATCAGGCGGTCTACGCGTACGCCCGCGAGGACCTCGACGAGTGGGCGGCGGAGATCGGCCGCAGCCTGCCCAACGGCGTCTTCGGGGAGAACCTCACCACCTCGGGCCTGGACGTGACCGGGACGCTGATCGGAGAGCGCTGGCGCATCGGTTCCGGCGTGGTTCTCGAGGTCACCGTGCCGCGCATCCCGTGCCGGACGTTCGCGCACTGGATGGCGGAACAGGGCTGGATCAAGCGTTTCACCCGGCGCGCGCGGCCGGGCACCTACCTGCGCGTGGTCACACCGGGCGAGATCAGCGGGGGCGACCCGATCACGGTGGTACGCCGGCCGGACCACGACATCACGGTCGGGCTGACGTTCCGGGCGCTGACCCTGGAGCCGGACCTGCTGCCCCGGCTCGTCGACTGCGCCGACCTCCCGGATGACGTGCGCGCCCTGGCCGCCCGGCGCGCCGCGTAACCCGGCGCTCGGGGTAGGAGCCGGGGCACCACCGCGCGCTGCCGCACACCCGGGCCACGGCGACATCCTGGACTGATCACGCCAGGTACCGTCCGGGAATGGCCAAAGGGGGGTCAGGTTTCGCCGCCGTCATCGGCGGTCTGGCCGGCGCGCTCTACACCGCCCGCTGGGGACTCTGGGCCGCCGGCGCGGGCGCGGTGGCGGGCGCGGTCGGGCTGGCCGCCGTCGACCGGGTCGCCCGCGCCCGGCAGCGGCCCGGCGAGATCCCGGCGCTGTGGTCGCGGATCGCGATGAGCTGCGCGCTCGTCGCCCCGCTCGGCTGGGCGGTGGGCCGCCTCGGTGCCGGCCCGGTGGTGGTCGGTCTGGTGGCCGGTGGGATCGCCGGGTTGCTGGGGATCCGCCCGCACAAGGTGGTGCTGGGCCCGCTCGTCGGCGCCGCGACCGGCTGGGCGCTCGGCGCCGCCTGGCAGGCCGTGCCGGGCGCGGTCGTGGCGAGCGCGGCCGTCCTCGCGTACCGGGTCCTTTCCGCGCTGCTGTTCCGGCGGGCCCAGGTGAGCCTGCTGGCCGAGGAGGTACCCGCCGAGGAGCTGCCGTTCGTGGTGCCGCTGGAGGCCCGCAGCCGGTACGTCGGGACCGGCTACCTGCGCCAGCTCGCCGCCGTGCTCGGGCGCCCGTACGTCGCCGACGCGACCGACGTGGGCATCGTCGCCTCGCTCCACGAGCTGGCCGGCCCGCGGTTCGCGCCCGACCGGGTGGACCCGCTGGTCCGCGAGTTCTACGAGCACACCACCCGGTTCTCGCTGGACATCGTGCCGCGGTGGCGGCTCTGGGTACGCCCCGGGTACCTGCTCTACCGCACGCTCGTGGCCCGTCCGCTGGGCCAGGCGAGCGTACCGATGAACCAGCGTGAGACGCAGCGCGGCATCCGCAGCCGCATCGACACGATCGGCGCCGGATCCGGTGGCGTGGTCGCGATCCGCGGCTGGATCCGGTCGTTCGCCGATACCGACGAGGCCATCTACGTCGGGATCTACACCACGTACCGGCACGACGGCCGCGGGTACGTCAGCGTCGGCTTCCCCCTGCCGCAGGCCAGCTTCACCGCCACGCTGGTGCCGGCCAACCGCCCGGACGGCGGGCTGGTGCTGACCAGCCGCAGCGAGCTGGACCATCCGGGCCACTACCTGACCTACGTCGATCCGGCGACCCGGCGGCTCACCGCGCTGGCCGTGCCCGGCTTCGCCGAACAGCTCGACGTGTACGTCAGCGGGGGCGAGCTGAAGGCCGAGCACGCCTTCTGGGTCTTCGGCCTGCCGTTCCTCGTGTTGCACTACGGCATGCGACGCCGCCCGTGACCAACCACCGGTATTCGTCCACCATGGACGGACGGTAGATCGGGCCGGGGTGCGGCCGCATCGACAGAATCAGGCAACGCCACCGCGGCAGGCTCCTGGGTGATTGTGTGTACGCGCGGGCGGTTCACCTGACCCTTACGACGTATCGGGCATGTCGGTCTGCGCCTTCGGCACGGCGTAGCTCCTGGTACGCGCGTGGGAAGAGTCACGAATCCGGCTCCCGGCTTGGTCCGGACGGTGCCCGGCCGGCAGGGTCGACCCCTTCGAGCGTCAGCGACGAAGGGAACTGTCCATCGTGGTCCATCGCGCTCCCGTGACCCCCGCTCTGCGCCGCCGGAACGCGATCCGCATTACCGTCGCCACGCTATGCATCGGTACGCTCGCCGCCGTCACGACCGGCATCGTGGCCCTGTATCATGCGGATCCCCGTGGTGGCGCGGTGACCGAGGCCGCGCTCGGCGACCGTACGGCGGAGCGCGCCGCGCGGGGCGCCGGCCGGATCACCCCCAGCGCCGCACCGACCTCGGCCGCGGCGCGCCCGTCGGCGGTGCCGGTCCGGCCGCCGGCTCCGCCCTCGGTCGGGTCGGCACCCCGGACCACGAGCCCGACGGTCGTGGCCGGCTGCGGCCCGTACTCCGGCAACCGGCGCACGGCCTGTTCGCTGCTGCCGAGCTTCGGCTTCTCCACCAGCCAGATGCCCGCACTGGACAAGCTGTGGGAGCACGAGAGCAACTGGAACCACCTCGCCGAGAACCCCTCCTCCGGCGTGTACGGCATCCCGCAGGCGCTGCCCGGCAGCAAGATGGCCAGCGTCGCGGACGACTGGCGGACCAACCCGGTCACCCAGATCAGGTGGGGCCTCGGCTACATCGAGGACCGGTACGGCTCGCCGGCCGCGGCCTGGTCCTTCTGGCAGGCGAACAACTGGTACTAGCGCGGGGCCGTCCGGCGCAGCCAGAGCAGCCCGAGCACGGGCAGGACCAGCGGGACGAACCCGTACCCGCGGCCGTACCCGGACCAGACCGTCTCGTCCGGGAACGCCTCCGGCACCAGCAGGCTGACCGTGCCGACCGCCACCACCCCGATCAGCTCGATCGTGCAGCAGACCAGCGCCACGGTACGGGCGGAGCGGGCCAGGGCCACCGCCGCCACCAGGTACACCGCGGCCGCGACGGCGGACAGCAGGTACGCCACCGGCGCCTCGTCGAACCTGGTCGCGATCTGCACCGCCGACCGCGCGCCGGCCGCCAGCGCGAAGAGCGCGTAGACGCCGATCAGCACGCGCCCCGGGCCGGCGGGCAGCCGGCGGGCGGGCTCAGCCACTCCACACCTGCTGCAGGCGGAGCATCAGGACCGGCAGCACGAGCGCGGCCACCCCGGTGATGACCGCACCCCACCGGGTGGGCTCCAGCCCGGCCAGAACCACCGCGGCGGGCAGCACCAGCGCGGCCGCGACGAGGTACCCGACGAACGTGCCCACCGACGAGGCCTCGCCCGCTCCAGGGACGGCCAGGACGACCTGGACCAGGACCACGAGCTCGACGACCCCGAGGCCGGCCACGTGGGCCAGTCCGATCGGGCGGTCCCGGGAGGCGGTGACGAGGCACCAGACCGCCATCCCGAGAGACAGCACGATAATCGTCGTGACCAGGCCGTCGGACATGGGGGGAAAGTATCACCAGCGCTGGGTAGGGTGATCTGCGTGCGGGGCGCCAAGCGATCCGACCACCAGGCGGCGGCGATCTTCGCCACCGGCGGTGAGTTGGGCGCGCTCATGGCCCGGCACGACTGGTCGGCGACGCCGCTGGGGCCGGTGTCCGGGTGGCCGCCGGGGCTGGTGAGCGCCACCAGCATCTGCCTCCAGTCGAGGTTCCCGATGATCATCTTTTGGGGACCCGGGCTGATCCAGATCTACAACGACGCGTACCGCCCGATCCTCGGCGCCAAGCACCCGGTCTCACTCGGCCAGCCGGCCCGCGAGTGCTGGGCCGAACTGTGGGACGTGATCGGCCCGATGCTCGCCGGCGTCCTGGAGCGCGGCGAGGCGACGTTCTCCGACGACCTGCTGCTGTTCATGGACCGGCACGACTTCACCGAGGAGACGTACTTCACCTTCTCGTACAGCCCGATCCGGGACGCCTCCGGCGCGGTCGGCGGCGTGTTCTGCGCGGTCGTGGAGACCACCGAACGGGTCGTCGGCGAGCGGCGGCTGCGCACGCTGCGCGGGCTGGGCGGCCGGACCGCCGACGCGAAGACCGCCGAGGGTGCCTGCCAGACCGCCGCCGAGACCCTGGCGGGCAACCCGGACGACGTCCCGTTCGCACTGTTCTACCTGCTCGATGCCGGCGGGGACGGTACGACGCTGGTGGCGAGCACCGGCACCGGACCCTCCATCGATTGGCCGTTCGAGGAGGTGCTCCGCACCGGCCGCTCGACCGTCGTCGGGAACGGTGGCGCCCCGGCCGTCGTCGTACCGATCACCCAGGCGACCACGAGACCGGCCGGGTTCCTGGTGTTCGGCGTGAACCCGCGCCGCCCCCTCGACGAGGGCTACCGCGGCTTCTTCGAGCTGGTGACCGGCCACGTGGCGACCGCGATCACGGACGCCCGGGCGTACGAAGCCGAGCGGCGCCGGGCAGAGGCGCTGGCCGAGCTGGACCGGGCGAAGACGATCTTCTTCTCGAACGTGAGCCACGAGTTCCGCACCCCCCTGACGCTGCTGCTCGGCCCGCTCGAGGAAGTGCTCGCCGGCGACGTCGACGGGAAGGATCGCGAGCGCGTCGACGTGGCGTACCGCAACGCGCTTCGGTTACTCAAGCTCGTCAACACGCTGCTGAGCTTCTCCCGCCTGGAGGCCGGCCGGACCCGGGCGGTGTACGAGCCGGTCGACCTCGCGGCGTACACGGTGGATCTCGCCGGCATGTTCCGGTCCGCGTTCGAGCGCGGCGGCCTGGCGCTCAATGTGGACTGTCCACAGTTGCCGGAACCGGTCCATGTGGACCCCACGATGTGGGAGGAGATCGTCCTCAACCTGGTGTCCAACGCGTTCAAGCACACGTTCTTCGGGCAGGTCGACGTGACGCTCCGGGCGGACGGCGGCTCGGCCGAGCTGACCGTACGGGACACCGGGGTCGGGATCCCGCCGGAGGCACTGCCCCACCTGTTCGAGCGGTTCCACCAGGTGCCCGGTACCCGCGCGCGGACCTACGAGGGCAGCGGGATCGGGCTGTCCCTCGTGCACGAGCTGGTCGCGCTGCACGGCGGCACGGTGACGGTCGAGAGTGAGCTGGGCAGCGGATCGGCGTTCACGGTCCGGATCCCGCTCGGCGTGGACCACCTGCCGGTGGACCATCTCGGCGCCGACGCCGGTGCTCCGAACGCGGTGGCGCCGGCCGCCTCGGCGTACGTCGAGGACGCCCTGCGCTGGTTGCCGGAGGCCGAGCCGGGAGGGGACACCGAGGCCGACCGGACCGCTCCGGCGGACAGCGGGGTTGTGCTGGTGGCCGACGACAACGCGGACATGCGGGCGCACCTGAAGCGCATCCTGAGTCCTCATTGGACGGTCCGGTTGGCCCCCGACGGTGACGCCGCGCTCCGCATGGTCCGCGCCGATCCGCCCGACATCGTGGTCACCGACGTGATGATGCCGCTGCTGGACGGCTTCGGACTGCTGCGGGCGCTGCGTGTCGATCCGGCCATCCGGGACGTGCCCGTCATCGTCCTCTCGGCCCGGGCCGGCCAGGAGGCCACAGTGGAGGGTCTCGACGCGGGCGCGGACGACTACGTGGTCAAGCCGTTCACCGCGGCCGAGCTCGTCGCGCGGGTCCGGACCCACCTGCAGACCGCCCGGGTACGGCGGGAGGCGGTCGAGCTGACGCGCGGGCTCGCCAACGCCAGCCATGCGCTGGCCAGCACGCTCGATGTGGACCAGCTCGTCGACGTGCTGACCACGCTGGTCGTTCCACAGTGGGCGGACGAGTGCGTGGTGTGGCTGCGCGAGCAGGCCCGCGGGAGCGGCGAGTGGCGATCCGTGCCCCGGCTGGTGGCCCAGGGCGGCCCCCTGGCGTCGGCCGTCCGGTCGGACCCTGGCGCGGCCGCGGAACTGCTCGGGGTGCCACAGGCACTGGCGACCCTACGGCCGCGGCAGGCCCTCCTGCCCGGCGGGGAGCCCACGCTCACCCTGGCGCTGCACGGCCGGGGCCGGCAGACCGGGGCACTGACGGTCGCCCGGCACCGGGTCGCGCCCTGGCGGCCGACCGACGTGGAGTACCTCTCTGACCTGGGTCGCCGGCTTGGCCTGGCGCTGGACAACGCCTCCCGCTACCAGGCCGAGCGGGACGTCGCGGTCACCCTGCAGCGGTCCCTCCTGCCCAGCGAGCTGCCCTCGGTTCCCGGGGTCGACCTGGCCGCGCGCTACCAGCCCGGCGGCCAGGGTGCGAGCGTGGGCGGGGACTGGTACGACGCGTTCCCCGTCCCGTCGGGCGGCCTGGCACTCGCGATCGGCGACGTGATGGGCCGCGGGGTCCGGGCCGCCGCCATCATGGGCCAGCTCCGGGCGGCTCTGCGCGGGTACGCGCTGGAGGACCTGCCGCCCGCACGGCTGCTGACCCGGCTCGACGCGTTCGTCGAGGCGAGCGGCGAACCGCATCTGAGCACCTGCCTGTACGCGGTCTACGACCCGGACGCCGCCGTGCTGCGCATCGCCGGCGCGGGCCACCTGCCACCGCTGCTGATCGGGCCGGACGGCACGAGCCGCCACACCCGGTTCCCGGTCGGCCTCCCGCTCGGCGTGGGATCCGTGGACGACTTCACCTACACCGACCACGAGATCCCGGTTGAACCGGGCAGCCTGCTGCTCTTCTACACCGACGGCCTGATCGAGCGCCGCCAGCAGAGCATCGACCTGGGCATGCGGGCGCTGGAACAGGCGACCCGGATCGAGGCCGGGTTCCCGACCGCGGACGCGCTCTGCGACCACGTGCTCGCCACCCTCGGCGCGGCGGACAACCCGGACGACACGACCCTTCTCGCGGCCCTGATCCGCCGCTAGCGGTGGCGGTGGGTCAGTGCGGGCCGCTGTCCCGGTTCCACCACGACGAACTGGCCCATCATGCCCTGGTCCTCGTGGAACAGGACGTGACAGTGGAACATGTACGGCGATCCCGGGTCCGCGTGGTCCGCGAACCGCGCGATGATGACGAACTCCGTCCGCGGCCGTAGATAGATCGTGTCCTTCCAGCCGCTCAGGTACGCCGGTGGCCGGCGACCGTCCACTGTGAGCACCTGGAACTGGACGTCGTGGACGTGGAAGCTGTGCGGCGTGTCGTGCCCGTTACGGACCCGCCAGACCTCGGTGGTGTCTTTGGTGACGACCGCGTCGACCCGGTCCAGATCAATCCGGTCGCCGTTGATCCGCCGGCCGGACAGGACGAACCGGCGCTGCTGGGCCGCGCCCGCCGGATCCAACCGCGGCACGTCGGCCAGCCGTGCCGGTACCGGCGGACTCGCGACCAGCGTGCCGGCCGCGCGCAACTGGAGCACGTCGAACGAGTCGGCGCCACCGGCGAACCGGGCGACCCCGACCTCGCCGAGATCGGGCGGCACGCTGCGCAGCGTCACGTGCTCGCCGGGGCGCATGGTGACGACGATCTCGGCGCGCTCGGCCGGTGACAGCTGGACCGACCGGACCTCGGCCGGTGCCGGCAGCAGGCCGCCATCCGTACCGACCAGGGCGAAGGACCGCTCGTCGGAGAGCGCGAACCGGTAGCTGCGGGCGGTGGACGCGTTGAGCAGCCGCAGCCGTACGCGCTCGGCCGTCACCTGGTGGTACGGCCCCACGCTCCCGTTGACCAGCAGCGTGTCGCCGAGCACCCCGATGTCGCCGAACACGCCGTGCGACCCGTCGAACTGGCCGTCCCGGGAGAACCGCTTGTCCTGCACGATGACCGGCACGTCGTCGACGCCGTACCGGTTGGGCAGGGCGGCGACGGGCGCGCTCGGGTCGTCGAGCAGGAACAGCCCGGCGAGGCCGCGGTAGACGTGCGACTCGGTCCGGCCGTGCGGGTGCGGGTGGTACCACAGGGTGGCCGCGGGCTGGTCGATCCGCCAGGCGGGCGACCAGGTCGTACCCGGTTCGACCTCCTGGTGCGGCCCGCCGTCCATCCGGGCCGGCAGGTGCATCCCGTGCCAGTGAACCGAGGTGGCTTCGTCCAGTCCGTTGTGGACGTTCACGGTGACCTGCTCGCCCTTCGACGCGCGCAGGGTCGGTCCGAGGTAGTCCCCGTTGAACCCCCACGTCCGGGTCCACCCGTGGCCGAAGTCCCGCTCGCCCACCCGGGCGTGCAGGTCGAACACCCGCCGGCCGGATCCGTCCACCCGGGACGGCGCCAGCGGCGGGATGGCCAGCGGCTGGTCGAAGGCGACGGTGCCGACGGTGGAGACCGCGGCCCTCCCCCAGAGCCAGGTCCCGAGGGCCACCGCGCCGCCACAGAGAAGCAGCACGAGGGCCAGCCCGCCGAACAACAGCCGTCGCATGATCGACACCTTCCTCCAGATAGCTTGAGTTCCTACATGTAGGCTGTCTCAGCATCAGCCCGGCGGCCAGTCCGGCGGGCCGGTTTCAGGGGAACCTCAGGGGTACCCGGAGAATGGCTCCGTGACATTGGACAACCCGCTGGACAACCCGCTGGACAA
>Ga0075418_10002336_pt1 | contig 21665 bp, 17 predicted proteins | sample SoiMetdeltSBSDD2_FD_81776 | JGI IMG/M metagenome (GOLD analysis project Ga0075418, IMG submission 81776) | Bulk soil microbial communities from a Populus tree surrounding site in Tennessee, USA - Soil MetaG P. deltoides SBSDD2 | ecosystem: Environmental > Terrestrial > Soil > Tree plantation...
ATAATTCCAACCATGTTCGGTTAGTTGCGCGGCCTTTCTATTGGGGCAAAACCCGAAAACAACGAGGGCTGCCATTCCAACGTCCGCCGCCCACCCACGCTGTGGCTCAATTGGGTAGTGTGCCCCACATGAAAGACAAGCAGAAATGTTCGATTGGTGGATAGAAGAGAATCCACGAAACTGGTGGAACGTGGGCTGGGAAAAGGAGAACATAATGTTAAAAAAGTATTCTGTTTATGGCTTGGCGGGGGCGCTGCTGGTCGCGGCGACCGGGTGCGAAAATCTTCCGGGTGACGAGAAAGCGCAAGGAGCGACGATCGGCGGCGTGACGGGCGCAGCGGTAGGGGCCGCCGTGGGGGGTGAGCATCGGCTGCTGGGCGCATTGCTGGGCGGTGCGATTGGGGCCGGTGGCGGTTACCTGATCGGGGCGAACTGGGACAAAATCCGCGGCAAAGACAGCGAGGGCGCGCAGGCGGCTTCGAAGGAAGCTCAAGCGCAACCCGCGACTGTGGAAGACGCACAGCGCGCAACCACGGCGGACCTCGACAATGACGGATTCGTGACGATGGACGAGGTGGTAGCGATGGAACGCGCGGGATTTTCTGATGAGAAGATCCTGGAGCGGCTTCGTGCGACAGGGCAGGTATTCGAACTGACGGCAGAGCAGAAGAATTATCTGAGCAGCCGCGGCGTGAGCGACAACGTCATTACGCAGTTGGCGACGATCAATCAGGGGCAAAAGGACGAGTTGCTCCGGAGTCAGTCGCAAAACCAGGTGATTGGTCGCGACAACGCAATTCGCTAAGGGTTGGAGTGGAGGACAAGACCGTCCGGGCGAACCCCGGGCGGTTTTTTTATTCGCCAGACAGCGCCTCGTTGCCGCGGAGGCTACGATGTCGCGGCGGCGGCGTACGGATGGTGCGCCGCAGCCGGGGGTGAGGGCAGATGGTTGTGAACGACCCAATAACGGAAGAAACATTGGATCAAGTCCTGCAGTTGTTCATGCCGCGTCGGTTTGATGAGGTATGAATTTGCGCCGAGGTGGTAGGCGTGGTTGATGGCTTCAATGCGCGCGTCGCCAGTGAGGACAATGACCATCAAGTGGCTGAACTCGGGTTGAGTGCGAAGCCAGGTTAAAAGTTCAAGGCCGTTGAGGCGGGGCATGTTGACATCAACCATGAGCACGCTGGGCATCGGATGGGCCTCACGGTCGGCGAACTCGCCGCGCCCGAGGAGATAGGACATCGCATCGACGCCGTCGCGCACCACTTGAAGGGGTCGATGCATCCCTGCTTTTGCAAAGGCCTGGCGCAGCAATTCTATGTCGGACTCCGAGTCATCAACCAGCAGAATTGCAGGCTCCCTGCCGTTAGATCTTTCCATACAGCCACCGCGCAGGCCACCAGCCCGCGGTGATACGACCAAGTGTGACGGGGGTCCGCCCTATGCACAATTAGGGCGTATACCCTATACGGGAAGCGGGGTGGACGCGGGCTGTCCGGCAGTAAACCGGAGGGAATGCGTGTAGCCGCAGGAGCGAGCGAGTCGCACAGCACTGTGAAAATCCGCGCCCACTTCAGAGGGCGCGTGAGCGTCGGAGGCGAACGTAATGGGGACATCTTCCGCGTGGGCCAGGGCGAGAAAAGGAGGGCTGGGATAGATTTCTTTGCACTGCTTGCGCAAGCCCGCGGTGTTCAGTTCTATGGCTGTTCCGGCACGCTTCGCCGCAGTGACCAGGCGTTTGAACAAAGGAGTGCAGTCTTCGTTTGGAACGAAGCCAAATTTTTTCGGCAGGTCAGCATGGCCGATGATGTGGAACAAACGGGTCTCGGCGGCTTTGGTGAGCCAATCGAAGTACGTTGACCAAACTTCGAACGGATCGCGGTTTTTCCATTTCGAGATAGCACTGGGATCATCGATGGCCCACGACTCGGAGACGTAGTGCACGGAACCGATGAAGTAATCCCAGGGATGGCGGCTGGCCAACTCGCGAATCCAGTCTTCCTGGCCGGGCAAATAATCGACTTCGAGCGCGAGTTTGATGGTGAGTTGCGGATGATCGCGACGGGCCTTTTGCACGCGTTCGACATAGTCGTCGAGTTGATCGCAGCGCATGCGCCAATTATCGAAGTCATCGCGACGCATGGGAGAGTGGTCTGAAAACCCGATTTCGGTGAAGCCGAGTTCCACGGCACGCGCGGCGTATTTAGTAGGCTCGCCTGTCGCATGACGGCAAAGCGGCGTGTGCATGTGGTAATCGGGCGGGAACTTCATGCGCGAACGGGGTGAGGGATGATGACGCTTTTGGCGCATTGCCAGGAAGCCGTCGTGGCGAGCGCCTCGTTACACTGGTCGAGACCAAAGCGATGCGTGACCATGTCACGAAACGGAAACTGATTGGGCGTGACGCGAAGAAATTCGATGGCCGCTTTCATGTGACGCGGTTCGCTGGACCACGAGCCAATCATGTAGAGCTGTTTGCGTGTGATCACGTGCGGGTTGAAGGAGACAGGGCCGGCATTGCAGTAATGGCCGAGGACGAGGTAACGCCCGCCGTCGCGGCACATCTCGACACCTTCGACAACAGCGGAGGGACTGCCGACACATTCGAGGACGGCGTCGGCTCCGAAACCGCCCGTGAGTTGGCGCACCGCATCGATGCGAGCTTCCGGAGTTTTGGCGTTTGCGATATCGATGACGTGGTCGGCGCCAAAACGGCGCGCCATCTCGAGGCGGTTTGCCGGGCCGCCGACCACGATGGTCGTGCCAGCGCCAGCGCTTTTGGCGACGGCCAGCGCCGAAATGCCAACCGGGCCGGCGCCCTGGACGATGACGGTGTCGCGCCAGTCAATGCCTGTGCGTTCTACACCGTGGATCGCCGTGATGAGCGCGCAACCTGCGCCGATGACGGCCTCGGTGGCGAGGTCATCGGGCAGCTTGAAAACATGGACGCCGGGGCGGAGGTAATGGAATTCGCCATAGCCACCGAGGAAGTGCGGCGCTTGATCGCAACGATAACCGATGCCGTAAGCACGGCGATGCGGACAGCGCGTAGGCTGATTTTTTTCGGCGCAGTAGTAGCACTTGCCGCAGGAGGTCGCGGAGGTCCAGGTGACGCGATCGCCGATCTTGAGGGGCTGGCCCGACCAATCTTTCTCGAGACCGGGACCGAGTTCGTCGATGCGACCGACCGTTTCGTGGCCGAGAATCACCGGCAGCGTTATCGGGAGTTCGCCTTTCCAAAGATGGACATCGGTGCCGCAGATGCCGGCCATTTCGGTGCGTACGAGGGCCGCGCCGGGCTCGACTTTTGGCAGGGGGTAATCGCGCGCGACGAGAGGCGCGTTAAAGTTTTCCAGGACGGTGGCCTTCGCGGTGTTCATGATTGAATCAGGCCGCGTTTGCGAAGGAGGGTTTCCATGGCTTTGTCCATCATCAGGTCGGCCAGCGGTTTGGTTGTTTCATCGAGTTCGGCGTGTGCCGCTTTCAGGTCTTTTGCCTTACCGTTCTCCACTGCGACGAGCTTTTCAACTCGGTGCAAGGCGCGCTCGATGTCTTCCAAAACAGTCCCGTCGAGTTCATCGCGATGAAGTGCGATACCCTTGCGCGCGGCAGCGGCTGTTTCCTGGGCGCGCAGCTTCGCCTCGACCCATTGACGCGCGGCCATGTCGTCGAAGGCGTGCTCGACGGATTCCTCCACCATTTTCTGCACGGCGGCGTCATCGACGTCGACGGCGGATTTCACGTCGACAATTTTTTGCTGGCCGGTTCTGGTGTCGCGGGCGAGGACGTGGAGAATGCCGTTGGCGTCGATCTCGAATTGCACGCCGACGCGCGGGACGCCTTTGGGCGCGCGTTCAAAGTCGATCGTGAATCGCCCGAGGCTCCAGTTGTCCTTCGCGCGCTCGCGTTCGCCCTGCAGGACGTGGATGAGCATGCTGCGTTGATTGTCGACCGCGGTCGTGAACATTTCGCCAGCTTTGACGGGAATCGTCGAGTTGCGCGGAATGATGACATTCATCAGGCCGCCAAAGGTCTCGATGCCGAGGGAGAGCGGCGTGACATCGAGCAACAGAACATTTTTGAAACCGCCAGTGAGAATTTCGGCCTGAATGGCGGCGCCGAGCGCGACGGCTTCGTCGGGATTTTGAGAGGTATTGAGTTCGGGTCCCGAGCGTTTGTGATGTTCGGTCCCGAGCCGGAGGTCGCCGCGTGCTTCTTCGAACTCGACGCACCCGAACCATTCCGCGACAAGTCTGCGGACGAGGGGCATGCGGGTCTGGCCGCCGACGAGGATCACCTGATCCAGGTCTTTGGGTTCGACCCTGGCGTCGGCGAGCGAGCGCAAGCAGTGGGCGCGCGTGCGCAGAATGATGTCGCGCGTCAAGGCTTCCAATTGGTCTCGCGAAAGCCGGTAGCTGAAGCTGAACGTATCGGTGAGGAACGGCAGGCTGACGTCAACCTCGATGTCGGTGGAAAGTCGAATTTTGGCTTGCTCGGCGGATTCACGCACTCGGGCGAGGAGAACCGCGTCGCCGGCAATCTTCGGACCCGCGCGCTTGAGAATTTCTTCGGCGAAGAAATCTACAAGGCGCTGGTCGAGGTCATCGCCGCCCAGCCGTGTGCTGCCGTTCGTTGCGAGGACCTGGAAGACGCCTTCGTGTAGTTCGAGGATGGAGAGGTCGAACGTGCCGCCACCGAGATCGTAGACCGCGACTTTTGATTTTTCTTTCAGGCGATTGAGGCCGTAGGCGAGAGCAGCAGCGGTGGGTTCGTTAATGATGCGCTCGACCGTGAAGCCGGCGAGTTCACCCGCCCTTTTCGTGGCGTTGCGTTGCGCGTCATTGAAATAGGCCGGGACGGTGACGACGGCGCGCGTGACTGATTCACCGAGGAATGCTTCGGCGTCGCGCTTTAGTTTTTTTAGAACTTCGGCGGAAATCTCCTCGGGTGTCCACGCTCGACCGCCGAGAGGAACTGTGAGTTGGCCCGCTTCGGAGCGGAGTTCGTAGTTGACGGTCTTTTCTTCGAGGGAAATGTCGGACGGGCGGCGTCCGATGAAGCGTTTGATGGAATAGACGGTTTCGGAGGGCTTGATGAGGCGGACGTGGCTGGCGTTACGGCCGACGACCCGTTCGGCGCCAGCGGCAGGCACGTGCACCACCGATGGCGTCAGGCGCTGTCCATCGGCGTCGGCGATGACCAGCGGGATGCCGGCTTCGACCGTCGCTACAAGCGAGTTGGTCGTGCCGAGGTCGATGCCGACGATTCTATTCACAAGTCAATTGAGCCATGAAACGGGCGTCTTGGCACGCATTCTTGCTGTCGTGCCCATTTAGGATACAAGTAAACAGCGTGAAGTGCATTGTCACTGCAGGCCCGACCTATGAACCGCTCGATGAGGTGCGGCGCCTGACGAACTTCTCGACGGGTCGGCTGGGGTCCGAGTTGGTGAATTTTCTGAGCGCGGGCGGTCACGAAGTGACGCTGCTTATCGGTCAGCAGGCGACATGGCGTGGGGATCGGAAGACGGCCGCCGTGGAGACGTTCACGACGACCGAGGATCTTCGGGAGCGATTGCGGCGCTTGAAAGGGCCTGAGACAGGCGCGGTGTTTCACGCTGCGGCCGTGAACGATTTTAAATTTGGCAACGTGTGGCAGGGCATTCCCGGTGAGCGGATGCGGCGAGTGCGGGGCGGCAAAATTCCCACGCGCGCCGAAAGCCTGCTGGTGGAGTTGGTGCCGACGGCGAAAGTTATAGCGGAACTGCGAAGTCTTTTTGCAAAAGCTGTTATCGTTGGGTGGAAATTCGAGGTCGATGGCACCCAGAAAGCGGTCATTGAAAAGGCTGAACGGCAGATCGCCGAGAACAATACGGACGCGTGTGTTGCGAATGGGGCCGCGTATGGGGCGGGGTTCGGGCTCGTAACGGGCAAAGGCAAGGTTTTGCATTGTGAAACCACGAAGGAACTCTTTGCTGGACTGGAGCAGTTGCTGATTCGACAAGGATGAGCGCCGTCGCCGCACCGGCTACAACCGCGCGACCGCGCGACACGACGCGACCGCAGCCCAGGCGCGTGCCGGCGAAGTCGCAGCCGCGATTGCTCCTGGCGTATTACGGGGATGATTTCACCGGGTCAACGGACGCTCTGGAAGCGCTTTCGGCCGCTGGTGTGCGCACCGTTCTCTTCCTCAAACCTCCAACGCCGAAGGAACTCGCGGCGTTCCCGGGATTGCGCGCGTTCGGAGTGGCCGGGGCGAGCCGCACAATGTCGCCGCGGGAAATGGACCAGGCGCTGCCGACAATTTTCCGCGCGCTGCATCGTTCGGGCGCGACGGTCGTGCATTACAAAGTTTGCTCAACGTTCGATTCATCGCCCGAAGTGGGGAGCATTGGGCATGTGATTGACCTGGGCCAGCGCATCTTTCATTCATCCACGGTGCCATTGGTGGTGGGCGCGCCGGTGCTTGGGCGCTATTGCATATTCGGGAATTTGTTCGCGCGGTCGGGATTAGATACGGAGCCGTATCGGTTGGATCGCCATCCCACGATGGTGCGGCACCCTGTTACGCCGATGCAGGAGAGTGATTTGCGTGTTCACCTCGGCAAACAGACGCGGCGGTCGGTTGAACTCTTCGATGTGTTGAAGCTGGAGTCCGCTGACCCGGAACTCGCATTGCAAAAAATGATGGCAAAGCCACCCGGAGTGTTGCTGTTCGATACGCTACGCGAAGCGCACCTGCCGGTGATTGGAAAGTTGATTTGGAAACAGGCCCAGGCGCGCGCGCCGTTGTTCGCGGTGGGGTCGTCGGGGCTTGAATACGCGCTCACGGCGCATTGGGGCGGCGAACGTGAAGCCGATTGGCAATTGAGGGCCGTAAAACAGACGATCGCGATCAGCGGCAGTTGTTCGCCCGTGACGCAGCGGCAGATCGCGTATGCGGTGAAGCACGGGTTCAGTGAGATAGCGCTGCATCCGGAGCGGTTGCTCGCTTCGCGCGAGCGGGATCGGGAGGTCGCGAGCGCCGTCGACCTTTGCGTGAAGCGCTGCAAACAAGCGGGGAGCGTGATCCTGCACACCAGCCTTGGGCCGGACGATCCACGGCTGGCGGCGACGCGCGAGTCACTGAAAAAGGCGGGTGTGTCGCTAGAAGAGCAACGGTTGAAGTCGGGCCGATTGCTGGGTCCGGTGCTCGGGCAGATTTTGCGGCTGATCATGGAGCGGGTTGACCTGTCGCGGTTCGTCGTGGCCGGCGGCGATACTTCGTGGTTTGTCGCGAACGAACTCGGAATTGACGCGCTGGAAATGGCCGCGCCGATGGCGCCCGGCTCGCCGCTATGCCGGATTCACTCCGACAAACGGGCAGTGAGCGGCCGCGAAATCGTCTTCAAGGGAGGTCAGGTGGGACGAGAGAACTTCTTTGAGAGCGTGCTCGCCAAGAGTTGATCTGCTATCAAATAAGTGCTGCGATTGTAACATTTGGTTAATAACCCGCGATCTGCGCGGGCATTTGCCACAAAGTATTGAAAGTTGGCTCAAAAAGCGGGAGACTCCACCCGCTTTTGAACAAGACGTATGGCAAATGATATATCCAATGGCCGGCTCGCGGTCCTCGTAGGCGGCGGACCGGCGCCCGGAATTAACGGCGTCATCAGCGCGGTTACGATTGAGGCGATTAACAACGACTTGGAAGTAATCGGTTTTCGAGACGGTTTCAAATGGCTGGCGCAAGGGATTTCTGACCGGCACCGAATCCTGCACATCGACGATGTGAGCGGGGTGCACCTGCGGGGCGGATCGATCCTTGGCACTTCGCGGACGAACCCGACGAAGTCCGAAGCGCAGATGAAGAACGTGCTGAAGGTGCTCCATGAGATGGGTATCAGCGCGCTGGTGTCGATCGGCGGCGATGACACGGCGTTTTCGGCGAGTCACGTTTATCGAGCCGGGGGCGGGCGCATTCGCGTGGCGCACGTGCCGAAGACGATTGATAACGACTTAACGTTGCCTGGATCGGCGCCGACCTTTGGGTTCGAAACGGCGCGGCATCTTGGTGTTTACATCGTGCGAAATCTCGCCGAGGACGCGAAGACGACATCGCGATGGTATCTGATTGTGAGCATGGGCCGGGCGGCGGGCCACCTGGCGCTTGGCCTTGGCAAGGCGGCGGCGGCGACGCTAACGATTATTCCGGAAGAATTTCGCGGACGCGCGGTGAACTTTGACGAGCTGTGTGACATTATCATTGGTTCGATTATCAAACGGCGCGCGAGCGGTTCGCAGTATGGAGTCGTGGTGCTTGCGGAAGGGCTGATCGAAGCGATCGACGAGAAGACGCTCACCGATGCCGTGAACAGCGGCCAACTCGGGCGATACGGTAAAGTGGTGCGGGATGATCACGGTCATTTACGACTGGGTGAGATCGAGTTTGGACGGATGATCAAGGACCTCCTCACGGAGCGTCTGAAGCAACTCGGGCTCGACATGACTTTCGTGGACAAGGACCTCGGTTATGAGCTGCGCAGCGCGGACCCGATTCCATTCGATGCAGAATACACCCGCGATTTGGGCTATGGGGCCGTGAAGTTTATCCGTTCGGAAGCGGCGGCGAAGACCGGCGCTGTAATCAGTTACGCAGAAGGTCGGTTGAAGCCGCTGCCGTTCGACGAAATGATCGATCCGAAGACCGGGCGCATGCGCGTGCGCCGGGTGAACGTTGATGGCGAAACTTATGAGTGCGCGCGGCGCTACATGATTCGGCTGGAGCGGAGCGATTTCGAGGACGGCAAGCGGTTGGCGCGGCTGGCCTCGACGGTGTCGATGAAGCCGGAAGAATTTCGCGCGCGCTTCGGCTACGTGGTAGGTTTGTGAGATGAGCGTCGCCGAGTTACCGATCCAGTTTTCAGACCCGGTCAATGCCCGCATCCTTGAGCAGTCCGAGGACCGCATCCAGGGGTTTCAACGTGATCCGCTGGGCGCGATTGCCAGGCAATCGGGCGTCGAACTGGAGACGGTAATCGAGCGCATCCGCGCGATGTTGCGCGCTGGGACCATTCGGCGGGTGCGGCAAACATTGCTGGCCACAAACCTCGCGCAAGGCGCGCTTGTGGCGTGGGAGGTTCCGCAGGAGAAACTCGACGCGGCGTTTGACTACATGTTCCAACAGGACCCGTTTTCGGGTCACGTAGTAACGCGGTCAACGGAAACTGCCAGCGCCGGTTCGACTTACAAGCTTTGGACGACGCTCAAGGTGCCGCAGGGTTATTCGATGACGAGGCACTGCGAGTTCCTGGCGCGGCAAACCGGAGCCCGTCATTTTCGGTTGATGCCCGCGAAGCGGTTGTTCGCGCTGGGTGTGGGGCACACGCGGCGGCGCGGGATGCCCCCAGGGAGCAAGGCGGATGTCCCGGCGGAACCGACTGTGGTATCGGTGGCCAAGCTGAATGATTTGGAGTGGCGGATTCTCGTTGCGTTGAAGCGCGAGTTTGCGCCGGAGGAGATCGTCCCGGATATTTGGCGTGCGCGTGCCGCGGAAGCACAGGTCCCGCTCGAAACATTTTACGAGGTCGCGGAGGACGTCGATCGGCGCAAAATCATCGGACGGTTTTCGACATTTCTCGAGCACGTCAAGCCGTTGCAGGATGGCGAACGCGTGACGCGGTTCAACGCGCTGTTCCATTGGGCCGTGCCGCCGGGACGGGAAATCGAAGCCGGCAGCGAAGTGGGGCGGCATTATATCATGACTCACGCATATTGGCGCGAGGGCGGGCCGGAATTTCACAACGTCAACGTGATGGGTGTGGTGCACGGGACGGAAAAGGCAGGGGTACTTGCACATAAGGAGGCCATCGACGCGCATCTCAAGGTGTGTGGAATACCCGTCTCGTATACGAACGTTTTCTGGGGCGGGCGCAGCGAGATCAAGCCGTCAGAGATTTCGCCGCTGGCTTATCGCGAATGGTGCGTTTCGGTGGGGCTTGATCCCGAACAGATGCGCGAGTCGCAGGCGTGAAAGGCCGTGTGATCGCGCTCCTGGATTATGGTTCGGGCAATTTGCGGAGTGTGGAAAAGGCGCTGCGAAAGGTAGGCGCAGACGTGTTGGTGACGACTTCGCCTAAGCCGTTAAGGGATGCACGCGCGGCGGTGCTGCCGGGTGTCGGCGCGTTCGATGACTGCATCAAAGCCATGCGCAAACAGGAGTTGCTCGAAGGAGTGAAGCAGTTCATCGCTTCGGGGAGACCCTTTCTGGGAATCTGTGTGGGTTATCAGGCGCTGTTTGAGCGCAGCGAGGAGTTCAACAGTTGCGCGGCTGGTTTGACGCTCTTCAAAGGGCGGGTCGTACGGTTTCCTGAGCAACCGGGCTTAAAGGTGCCGCAGATCGGGTGGAACCAGATCGAGATTGCGCAACCGGAATGCCCGCTTTATCGAGGCGTCGAAAGCGGCAGTTACGTGTATTTTGTGCACAGCTTTTTCCCGCAGCCCCAGGATATGACGATTGTGGCGACGAGGACGACTTACGGGGAGACGTTTGCGTCATCAATTTGGAAGGATAATGTCTACGCGACGCAGTTTCACCCCGAAAAGAGCCAAACCGTTGGGCTGCAATTGCTTAAGAATTTCGTTTCTCTGGCGGCATGAGGTGGATCGGGGTTTTCGGGCAGAAATCCTGCTGTCCTTGCGCCATTGCTCCGACGGGGCTTTGCCGGTATATTCGGAGAACGCCGGGGTAAGTTCTGGCTGATGCTTTATTAATATGGATGTTTTGAAAGTCATTTTAATCATTCTGGAAGTGCTGTTGCTGTTTAACGTACTGATTTTCGTGCACGAGCTTGGGCACTTCCTGGCGGCACGATGGCGCGGGTTGAAGGTAGAACGGTTCGCGATCTGGTTCGGCAAGCCGTTGTGGAAAAAGGAGATCAACGGGGTGGAGTATATGCTGGGCACGATCCCCGCTGGTGGTTATGTGTCGCTGCCGCAGATGGCGCCGATGGAAGCGATCGAGGGCAAGAGCGATAAACCGCGTGAAGATCTTCCGCCTGTCTCCGCACTCGACAAGATCATCGTCGCGGTTGCGGGACCGTTGTTCAGCTTTGGATTGGCGATCTTGTTCGCGGTCATCGTGTGGGCCGTGGGCCGACCGGTGACGGAAGCGGAATCGACAACGATGATCGGTTCGATCGACGAGGGATCGCCCGCTGAGAAAGCGGGGCTGAAAGTGGGAGACGTGATCAAGACCGTTGACGGGAAGCCTGTCTCGAAGTTCGGTGGCATGGGCGACAGCGTCATTTGGCGCGTGGTGAGGAGCGAGGGCGCGACGATTCCGATCGAGGTGATGCGTGGAGATACATTGGTCAAAGTCGAGGTAACTCCGACACGTGAAAAGACGAAGCCGTGGCAGCGCAAGAGTTTGCGTCAAATCCTGATTCAACCGGCGCATACGCCGCTGGTCAACACGGTCATAACAAATAGCCCGGCGGAAAAGGCGGGGCTGAGACGCGCCGATGAAATTCACGCCGTGAATGGGGTGAAGTTGCTGCATCCGGAGAACTTCGCAGACTACATGGATAAGCATGGCGCGATTCCCCTCACCTTTAGCGTCGTCCGCGATGGCAAGCCGTTCGAAGTAACGGTTATACCTAAAGTTCCTGAGGGCGATACCAAGCCGAGAATCGGAATCCAGTGGGATCTCGGTGGCGGCAAGATGACAATTCGCAAACCCGGCGTGGCGGAACAGATTTATGCGAGCGTGGACGCCATGGTGAGCACGTTTGGCGCGCTCTTTTCGCGCAAGTCCGAGATCAGCGCGCAGCACCTGAGCGGCGCGGTTAAGATCATGAACATCTATTACGTGCTGTTTAAGAGCGAAGAAGGATGGCGCCTCGCTTTGTGGTTTAGCGTGATCATGAACGTAAACCTGGCGATCCTGAATCTTCTGCCCATCCCGGTGCTCGATGGCGGCCACATTCTGCTCGCGATCGTGGAAGGTGTTCGGCGCAAACCGGTGAGTGCGAAGTTGCTCCAGGTGCTTCAGACGAGTTGCGCCGTTCTGATTATTGGTTACATGCTTTATATCGCGTTCTATGATGTGCAGGAGTTGCCGTGGAATCGCGACAAAGAGCCCCAGATGAAGTTTACGCCCAAGCCCGACGCGCCAGCGGCCGGGCCCGCTCCGCAGCAGCCCGGACAATGAACTATTGCGAGTCGCCTTTCTTCTACCATCGACGACTCACGCGCGAGGTCGTTGTCGGTGATCCCAACAACGGCGGAGTGATCATCGGTGGCAATCATCCGGTCGTGATGCAGTCGATGCTCACGTGCGACACGATGGACACGGTGGCTTCCGTGCAGCAAACGCTCGATCTGGTAAAAGTGGGTTGTCAAATCGTCCGCATCACAGCGCCGACGGTTAAAGATGCCGCGAACCTCAAGAATATTGTTTCAGAGTTGAGGGGCCTGGGCTGCATGGTGCCAATCGTCGCGGACATTCATTTTAAACCGGACGCCGCGCTGGAGGCCGCGAAGTGGGTCGAGAAGGTGCGCATCAACCCCGGCAATTACGCCGACTCGAAGAAGTTCGCGGTCAAGGAATATACCGATGAGCAATACGGCTTGGAACTGAAGCGGATTGAGGAACGGTTCACGCCGCTGGTGAAATTGTGCAAGGAGCTGGGCCGCGCGATGCGCATCGGCACTAACCACGGTTCGCTGAGCGATCGCATCATGAATCGTTTTGGCGACACGCCGCTGGGCATGGTGGAGAGCGCGCTGGAGTTCGCGCGGATTGCGCGGGCCAATGATTACCACAGTTTCGTGTTCTCGATGAAGTCGAGCAATCCCAAGGTGATGATCGAGTGTTACCGGTTGCTGGTGGCACGCCTGGACGAGCTTGGGCCGGACTGGAATTATCCGATTCATCTCGGAGTCACCGAAGCGGGCGAGGGCGAAGATGGGCGGATCAAGAGCGCGATCGGGATTGGTTCGCTGCTGTGCGACGGGCTTGGCGACACGATCCGAGTTTCGCTGACGGAAGATTCCCCGAACGAGATCGCGGTTTGCCGGGATTTGCTGGCGCAGGTTCCCGCGCTGTCGAACCGCGCGATTAAGATAAAGGAAACGCGAACCTCGTACGATCCGTTTGCGTATGAGCGCCGGCAAACACCGGAGATCGAGATTTCCGAGGGGATGCGCGCAGGTGGCGAACAAACGATTCGTGTCGTGGTCGCGCGCGCGACATGGGACAAAGTCGCGCCGAAAATCCGTCCTAAGGACGACGTGCGGCCGGAAGCCATTTACAACGACTTAAATGTGCAGGAGATTGATCCCACTTCGAATTTCGAAATCACCTGCGACACGCAATTAGTCACGGTGAAGGACGATCTGGCGCTGCCGGCGATCACAGCCTTCCGGTTGCTGGCCGCGCGGCTGAAAGCGATGGGACGCAACAATCCAATTCTGCTCAAGGACTGCCTGAACTTCGAGAGCACACCTCTGGCGCCGAACATTGCCTTGTTGCGCGCATCGGTGGTAATTGGCTCGCTTCTGGCCGATGGCATCGGCGATGCAATCTTGATTCGGGGCGAGGCAGGAGCAGGCCAGTCGCTGCGGCTTGCGTTCAACATTTTGCAGGCCGCCGGCGCACGGTCTTTCAAGACGGATTACGTGGCATGCCCGTCGTGCGGACGCACACTATTCAATTTGCAAACGGTCACGGCGCGCATCAAGGCGCGGACCGAGCATCTCAAGGGCGTGAAGATTGCGATCATGGGTTGCATCGTGAACGGCCCGGGAGAAATGGCGGATGCCGATTTCGGTTACGTGGGCGGAGCGCCGGGGAAGATCAATCTTTACGTGGGGAAAACAGCGATCAAGTTCAACATTCCCGAAGGCGAAGCGGTTGACAGGCTTGTGGATTTGATTCGCGAACACGGGAAGTGGGTTGAACCGGAGCCGAAAGAGCACGCCTCCCTCGCTGCGCATTGATAAGGCGATAACGTGCTGCGCCCGGTGCGCACCTTATAAAGTTGCAAGGAACTGCGGTGCTTTTCGTGCGCGAGTCAGTTGCTCGAAGGAGTAGGCGAGTTTGATCAAGGTTGGCTCGCTGAAAGCCCGTCCGAAAAACGAGAGCCCCACGGGCAACTCCATCACCTCTCCGGCGGGTACGGTGACGTGCGGATAGCCGGCCATCGCCGGGAAGGAGGAACTGCCGCCGCCGGTGTCGCGATCGCCGTAAGTGTAATCGGTCGCGTGCGCCGGGCCGGTGGTTGGCGCGACGAGCGCGTCGAGACGATGCTCTTTCATCACGGCATCGATGCCCTCTTCCCGGGACAGGCGCAGACATTTGGCGCGCGCCTCAACATACTCTTTCTCCGACAGCGGTCCTTTCTCCTGCGCGCGGATGAACGTCTCCTGGCCGAAGTATGGCATTTCACGGTCGCGATTTCGTTCATTGAACTCGATGACGTCCTTGAGGTCGCGCACGGGCACTTTCGGGCCCAGACCCGAGAGATATTTGTTCAGGCCGTCTTTGAATTCATAGAGCAGCACCTGAAATTCGGCATCGCCAACTTGGCCCTGGGTCGGAATGTCGGCGGGATCGATCAACGTTGCGCCGGCGGAGCGAAGCGCTTCGAGCGCCGTCTCGTAGAGCTTGGCGGTATTGGCGCGATGGCGAAAGAATTTCCGCGCGACACCGATGCGCGCGCCACGCAGACCGTTTGGATCGAGAAAGCGGGTGTAATCCGTGGCTGCTTTGTTGCGGATTTCGACGGTGGCCGGATCGCGATCGTCATAGCCGGCCAGGGCTCCCAGCAGGATTGCTGCATCCGTCACCGTGCGCGCCATGGGACCGGCTGTGTCCTGGCTGGCGGCGATGGGGACAATTCCGAAGCGACTAATAAGGCCGAGAGTGGGCTTGATGCCGACAATGCCGCAAAAGGACGAGGGCGAAACAATGGAGCCATCGGTTTCGGTACCCACGGCCGCAGCGCAAAGATTGGCAGCCGCAGCAGCTCCGGAACCGGAACTCGATCCCGATGGATTCCGGTTCAAAACGTACGGGTTTTTTGTTTGGCCTCCGCGACCGCTCCAACCGCTCGTCGACCGGCTCGATCGGAAATTTGCCCACTCGCTCAAATTGGTTTTGCCAAGGATTACAGCGCCTGCCGCTCGAAGACGCTCCACGAGGCCGGCATCATGCGCAGCAATGGAATCGAGGAGCGCGAGCGAACCGGCCGTGGTCATCATCCGGTCGCGCGTGTCAATGTTGTCCTTGACCAGGATGGGAATGCCGTGCAGCGGGCCACGCGGTCCCCTTGCACGTCGCTCCTTGTCGAGTCCACGCGCGATGTCCAGAGCGTCGGGATTGAGTTCGATGACCGAATTCAGATGGGGACCTTTGACGTCAATCGCTCCAATTCGTTCGAGATATTTCCGTGTCAGGGAGACTGCCGATTCGCGCCGGGCCTTGATCAGGCCCTGTAACGCGGGAATTGTCATTTCGTCGAGTTCGAACGGTTTGACGCGTGTCGCAGAACGCGCCGCAACTGGAGCAGGCACGGCCGCCAGTGATAAAGTTGTGAGGGTCGCGCTCCTAAGAAATGTCCGGCGATTCATACTCGAGGTGGGCGGATTGTTATACGTACACTGCTGGGAACACCAGCCGCATTTGAGCTGTGCTCGGATGATTTGTTGCCGCAGCCAGTGGAGCGGGGCCCCGGCGCTCGATGAGTAGAATTTTGACGGCGAGAATGGCTCCCGACTAGACTGCTGGCATGACGCACGCGCAGGCCAAGTCACGTCACGCCGAAGTGGCGGAGCAGATCCGCGCGCATGATTACGCGTATTACGTCGAAGCGGCCCCGAAGATCAGCGACCGCGAGTACGACCGGCTTTACCAGGAGTTGCGCGAGATCGAGGCGCAGTTCCCGGATTTAGTCACGCCGGATTCGCCGACGCAGCGCGTAGGTGGCGCGCCGATCAAGGAGTTCAAGCCGGTGCAGCATCTCATCCCAATGATGAGCCTGGATAATACGTATTCGGAGGATGAGTTGCGGCAATTTATCGCGCGCGTGGAACGGTTGCTGCCGGCGCGGTCGCTTGAATTCGTGGTGGAACCGAAAGTCGATGGCGTGGCAGTGAGTCTGCGCTATGAGAACGGGTTGCTGACCGTTGGCTCAACGCGCGGGGACGGCGCGACGGGAGACGATATCACGGCCAACCTTCGGACAATCAAAAGTCTGCCGCTGAATTTGTGCGCGCGGATGAAGAATTGCCCGAAGCTGCTGGAAGTGCGGGGCGAAGTGTATTTGCCCACGGCACAATTCGCGCGAGTGAACGCGGAGCGGATTGCAGCCAATGAAGAACCGTTCGCCAATCCGCGCAACGCCGCTGCCGGCGCGCTGAAACAACTGGATTCGCGCATGGTCGCGAAGCGTGGCCTCGACATGGTGATTTATGGTCTCGGTTTTCTCGAAGGCGCGGAGCGGCCACCAACTCACGATGCCGTGCTCGCGTGGTTCAAAAAGCTGGGCTTCAAAACGCCGGAACGCACCTGGTTGTGCCGCTCGGAGGCAGACCTGATTGGCGCGATCAAGGAACTCGACCAATTGCGCCAGAAATTTCGATACCAAACCGACGGAGCGGTTGTGAAGCTCAACGAGTTTGCCTTGCGGGAAAAAATCGGCGCGACTTCCAAAGCGCCGCGCTGGGCCATTGCTTACAAATACGAATCGGAACAGGCGGAAACAAAGCTGAAGGCGATTACGATCCAGGTCGGGCGCACGGGCAAGCTGACACCGGTCGCAGAACTGGAGCCTGTCCATCTGGCCGGCACGGTTGTCAAGCGCGCCACGTTGCACAACGAGGATGAACTGCGACGCAAAGACATTCGCATCGGGGATACAGTGACCATCGAAAAGGCCGGCGAGATCATTCCTGCGGTAATTGGGGTCGTGCTCACGAAGCGAAACGGGAGCGAGAAGATTTTCGAGTTTCCTAAAAAATGTCCGGAGTGTGGGTCGCAGGTGTCCCGTGGCGCAGTAGAAGGCGAAGCCGTGGACTGGCGGTGCACGAACGCTGACTGTCCCGCCCAGGTACAGGGCCGGATCGAGCACTGGTGCGCGCGCGGGGCGATGGACATCGAGGGCGGCGGCGAGGTGCTGGTGCGGCAATTAGTGACGAGCGGATTGATACGGGACGTGGCGGACCTTTATAAGCTCACCCTTGATGAGTTGATGACCTTGGAGCGCATGGGCGAGAAGTCGGCGCAAAATTTTTTGGACGGCGTTACCGCGAGCAAGTCGCGGGATTTGTGGCGTGTGATTTTTGGATTGGGAATTCTGCACGTCGGCGCGGGTGTGGCGAAAAGTTTGGGGCGCAACTTTGCGTCCATGGAAGACCTTGCCACCGCAAGCTTCGACCAACTAACGAACATCGAAGACGTGGGGGAGGTGATCGCGCAAAGCCTGTTCGCGTGGTTTGGCGACAACAAAAACCGCCAACTTGTTGAGCGACTGCGCAAGGCGGGCGTGAACATGCAATCGGCTCTGTATCAGCCGAGCGCGCCGGCGGGAGTGTTCGCAGGCAAAACTTTTGTGCTCACGGGGACGCTGCCGACGTTGAAACGGGAAGAAGCGATGGCGCGGATTGAGGCGCTGGGCGGGAAAGTGTCCGGCAGCGTCAGCAAGAAGACCGATTACGTCGTCGCCGGCGATGACGCAGGGTCAAAGCTGGAGAAGGCGCGGCAGCTCGGGATCAAGACATTGAACGAAGCGGAGTTTCTGGAGCTTTGTAAAAGCGGATAGCGCTTAGCTTGCCATCGCGCTGCGGATGCACTGCATCAAATCGCGATAGGTTTCGACGGCTTTGAATTGGGCAAACTGCTTCTTAATATTCTCGGGAGCATGGAACAGAAAGCCGACATTGGCCTCGCCGAGCATGGCCGTGTCGTTAAAAGAATCGCCTGCGGCAATGACGTTGTAATTGAGGAGTTTGAGCGCGGCGACGGCCTTCTGCTTCTGTTCGGGCATGCGGATCTGGTAATCGACGACCCGATCGTTTTCGACCACCAGGCGGTGGCACAGGAGGGTCGGCCAGCCCATCTGTTTCAGCAAGGGTTTGGCGAACTGCTCAAAAGTGTCGGAGAGGATGATGACTTGCGTGGTCGAACGCAGTTCGTCCAGGAACTCTTTGGCGCCCTCCAGCAGCGAGAGCGAGCCGATCACTTGCTGGATGTCCGACAGTTTCAGGCCGTGCTGATCGAGGAGTTTGAGTCTTCCGCGCATGAGCACGTCATAATCCGGGATGTCGCGGGTGGTCAGGCGCAGTTCCTTCACGCCTGTTTTTTCGGCCACAGCAATCCAGATTTCCGGCGTGAGGACGCCTTCCATGTCGAGCGTGACGATCGATTGTTTCACCTGGTTGAGCATGGCAAGCACGGGCCAGGTTATTCAATGAGAACGTTGCATTTAGCCATTTAACCGCTTCGAGGTTCCGACTATTTATGACGCGTGCAATCGGTCGTTGTCACAATACCCTGCTCGACGTCGAATCTCGGTTCGGGATTCGACACACTGGGACTCGCCCTCGATCTGTACAGCCGCGTCAGGGTTGCGCGATCAAAGCGAAAGGGCGTGGAGCTTCGCAGAGAAGGAAGTTCCATCGTTGAAGGGGCACACGAGCTTTGCACTGAAGCCGCTGGTGCGTTCTTTCGCTACGCGAACGCATCCGATTTTGGTGCCCAGGTTTCGGTGAGCGGTGACGTGCCGGTTGCGCGTGGCCTCGGCTTCAGTTCGACCGTGCGGGCCGGGATTGTCGCTGGACTGAATACGCTGGCGGATACGCGACTCACGCGTGATGAACTTGTTCAGATCGTTACTACTCTGGAAGGTCACCCGGACAATGCAACCCCTGCCGTGCTGGGCGGGTTCACCGTCTCCGGAATAGTTGATGGCAAAACCCGATGCGTGCGCTTCGAAGTCGATCCCATTTTAAAAGCGGTGACGCTCATTCCGGAGTTTCATCTCCGAACCGAGGCCGCGCGCGAGCTCATCCCAAAGCATTTCACGAAAGTGGATGCGGCGCATGCATTGAATCGTTCGGCGTTGATCGTGGCGGCGTTCGCCGCGAAAAACTACGAAGTGCTGCGTGGAGTTTTCGATGACCGTTTTCATCAACCGCATCGGTTGAAGCTGGTGCCGCAACTTGATCGCGTGATTGCGGCGGGAGTAACCGCGGGCGCGATTGGCGGGTTCCTGAGCGGCTCAGGCTCGAGCATCATTTGCCTGACAATGCAAAATGCGCAGCAGGTTGCGAATGCAATGCAACGCGAATCGCCTGACTCGGACGTGAAAGTTCTGAGCCCTGAGAATAAGGGGCTGACTGTGGGGAATGACGAATGACGAATGACGAAATCCGAAAGAATGTCGAAGCACGAATGTCGAAATTCGGATTTGGTCATTTGGACTTCTTTCGTCATTTGACATTCGTCATTTGGCATTTCCGACCCATATGGCCGCTCTAACTCCAGGCACTCTGTATCTCGTCGCGACGCCCATCGGCAACCTGGAGGACATCACGTTGCGCGCGCTGCGCACGTTGAAGGAATGCGACGTGATCGCGGCCGAAGACACGCGCCATACCGGACAACTGCTGAAACATTTTCAAATCTCAAAGCCGCTCATTAGTTATTTTCAGTTCAACGAAGCGAAGCGTTCGGAAGAAATCATCGAACGGCTGCGGCGAGGCGAGCGGGTGGCGCTCGTGACCGATGCGGGTTCCCCCGGCATCAGCGACCCCGGCGAACGCGTAGTGAAAGCGGTGATCGCAGCGGGTCTGCGCGTTGAATCGGTGCCCGGGCCATCCGCCGTGATCGCTGCGCTAACCGCAAGCGCCTTGAGCACCGAGGAATTTCACTTTGTCGGGTTTCTTCCCCACAAGTCTGGCCAGCGGCGGACGCAACTCGAACGGCTGAAAGCGATTCCCGGCACGCTGGTTCTTTATGAGTCGCCGTATCGTGTTGAAAAGCTGCTTGGCGAGTTGAAGGATATCATGCCTGAACGGCGAGTTGTCCTGGCGCGCGAGATTACGAAAAAGTTCGAAGAATTTCTGCGCGGGACGCCTGCGGAATTGATCCAACAGATCGGGAATCGGACCTTGAGGGGTGAGTTTGTGGCGTTGGTCGAAGGCCCGGAAAAGCATTGACTTTGGCATTGGATTGGCTACGGTTCCGGCTGAAGTGAACGGTATTGGAAACATTCGACTGCTGCTGAGCGCGCTGCTGCTGCGTTGCGTGGCAGTTGGGTGTTAGGCTGAATTTGATTTATCCAAACCCCACTGCCAAACCGGCGGTGGGGTTTTTGTTTTTCGGAAGCCGCGCCGCCAAAAACATGAAAGATATATGAAGAACGACCGCATCATCATTTTTGATACGACGCTCCGCGATGGCGAGCAATGCCCCGGCGCGGCCATGACGCCGCGCGAGAAACTCGAAGTGGCGCGCCAGCTCGCACGCCTGGGCGTCGATATCATCGAGGCCGGGTTTCCCGTCGCGAGTGACGGTGACTTCGCGTCGGTGCAACAGATTGCCCGCGAAGTTCGGGGGCCGACAATTTGCGGGTTGGCCAGATGCGTGCCGAAGGACATCGATGCCGCGGGCAATGCCATCAAACCCGCCGGCAAACGGGGCCGCATCCACGTTTTTCTCGGCACATCGAAACTGCATCGTGAGTTCAAGCTTGGCAAAGCGCAGAACGAGATCATCCGGCTCGCGATCGAAAGCGTGAAGCGCGCAAAAGACTTCGTCGACGACATCGAGTTCTCCCCCGAGGACGCCTCACGGACGGAGTTGGATTTTTTGCTGAAGGTCGTCGAAGCCGCCATCGAAGCGGGCGCAACAACCATCAACATGCCCGACACGACGGGCTACGCGACGCCCAGTGAATATGAGAACATGTTCCGGCACGTGATCGCGAACGCGCGCGGTGCAAAGAAAGTGATATTCAGCGCGCATTGCCATGATGACCTTGGGCTGGCAGTGGCAAACGCGATTGCCGCGGTGCAGGGCGGCGCGCGCCAGGTTGAGGGCACGATCAATGGCATTGGCGAGCGGGCCGGCAACACCGCGCTGGAGGAGTTCGTGATGGCCATTCGCACGCGCGGCGACATTTTCCGCGGCCTTCACAGCGGGATGAAACTCAAAGAAATTGTGAAGACGTCGCGCCTTGTCTCGCGCATGTGCAGCTTTCCCGTGCCGCGGAACAAGGCCATCGTCGGCGCGAACGCCTTTGCGCACGGCAGCGGCATTCACCAGGACGGCATTCTCAAAAAGCGCGAGACGTACGAAATCATGGACCCTCGCGACGTGGGCTGGGGAGTTACGGAATTGCCGCTCACCAAACATAGCGGTCGCGCCGCCGTGGCCGCGCGTCTCCGCCATCTTGGCTTCAAGATGAGCGAGGCCGACGTCAACGCGATCTTCGCGCGGTTCAAAGAAGTCGGTGACAAAAAGAAATTCGTCTACGACGACGACCTCGCGGCGCTCGTGGAAGGTCAGATCACCGAAGTGCCCGAAACGTGGTCGCTCGATTATCTGAACGTCACTTCAGGCAACCAGACCGTGCCGACGGCGACCGTGCGCTTGAAACGACCCGTGGGTAACAACGGCGA
>Ga0075418_10002337_pt1 | contig 21665 bp, 20 predicted proteins | sample SoiMetdeltSBSDD2_FD_81776 | JGI IMG/M metagenome (GOLD analysis project Ga0075418, IMG submission 81776) | Bulk soil microbial communities from a Populus tree surrounding site in Tennessee, USA - Soil MetaG P. deltoides SBSDD2 | ecosystem: Environmental > Terrestrial > Soil > Tree plantation...
CCTGAGTGGGGTGAAGAGCGGATGTCGAACATGATTGCCACTCGACCGGATTGGTGCGTTTCGCGCCAGCGCGTCTGGGGTGTGCCGATCATCGTGTTCTACTGTGAGCCCTGCAACGAACCGGTCCTGGAAAAACCCTTCCTCGACCACGTCGTGTCGATCTTCGAAAAGGAAGGTTCTGACGCGTGGTTTCAAAGGACAGTGGAGGAGTTGTTGCCGCCTGACGCACGCTGTCCGCGATGCCAGGCAAAAAGCTTCCGGAAAGAGTCCGATATTCTCGATGTCTGGTTCGAGTCCGGGTCGAGCGCCGAAGCTGTGCTCGCCAAACGTGACGATCTACCCTGGCCTGCTGATGTTTATATCGAAGGTGGCGACCAGTATCGTGGCTGGTTTCACAGCTCACTTTTGCTGGGTGTCGGTGTCCATGGGGGGGCGCCTTATCGCCAGGTGCTGACGCACGGATGGACTCTCGATGCCCAGGGCAAGGCGATGTCAAAGTCACTCGGCAACGTTATCGAGCCGCAAGGCATCGTCAAGGATAGCGGCGCCGAGATCTTGCGGATCTGGGTGGCTTCGATTGAATTCAAGGACGACGTTCGGATATCAAAGGATATGTTTGTCAGGCTGGCAGAGGCCTATAGGAAGTTCCGCAATACCGCGCGATTCATGCTTGGGAATCTGTATGATTTTTCTCCGGCAGAGAATTCGGTTTCCGTAGCAGACTTGTCCGAGTTTGATCAGTGGGCGCTGCGCAGAACCTCGCGCCTGCTTGAGCGGGTGTATGGCTGGTACGAGACATACGAATTTCATCGCATCTATCATGCGGTGAATGAATTCGTCACTCTGGATCTCAGCGCCTATTACCTGGATATTCTCAAAGACCGCCTTTACACCGCAGCACCCAATTCACGTCTGCGCCGCTCGTCTCAAACCGCCATCTATCGTATTGTGGAATCCTTGATTCGAGCCATGGCGCCTCTTTACAGCTTTACGTGCGACGAAATTTGGCGGTATCTCCCCAAAGAAGCCGGCCGCGAAGAAAGCGTTCATATGGCGACGTTCGTACCAGCCGAGCGTCTTATTGAAGGCTTCTCGGAGACAATGCTCCGGAAACTTGACGACTGGGACAAGCTCTCTGAGATCCGGGGTGAAGTTCTGAAGGTTTTGGAAACAGCTCGAAAAGACAAGTTCATTGGTCAGGCTCTTGAAGCCAAGGTGCAGCTGGTAGCCTCCGGAGACACCCTGAACCTCTTGAAAGCTTATCAGTCGTTTTTGCCCTATCTATTCATCGTGTCACAAGTCGAGTTGAAAGATCAGGTCCAACCCGACAAGTATTATGCCGAGACCAATGCCCTGAAAATATTGGTGCAACGAGCAGACGGGAAGAAATGCGAACGCTGTTGGAACTACGCACTCGATGTCGGTCAAGACGCTGATTTCGAAACAGCCTGCGGACGCTGCACGGCCACTCTGAGAGAGATGGGGCATTAGAGAATCACCGGTGACAGCTTTCCATTGAATGACGCTATCGCGATGATGCGCACTTTCTATTTCTTAATTCCAATCGTAGTTTTCGTTCTCGATCGGTTGACCAAAGTCCTGGTGGAAACGCGGTTTTTGCTTTATGAGTCAAAGGCTATTATCCCAGGCGTTTTTGATTTGACGCATACTCGCAACACTGGGGTCGCCTTCGGTTTGTTTGCCAACCACGACTCTCCCTGGGTTCCATACATCCTGACACTGATCGCAGCAACGGCCTTGATCGCCATTCTGGTTTACTCGCTGCGACATCCCGTTGACAACTGGAAGTTACAGCTTGGCCTGATGTTGGTGCTGGGAGGCGCAGCCGGAAATTTGTACGATCGGATCAACTATGGTTATGTAATCGACTTCCTGGATGTGTTCTACGGAACCTACCACTGGCCAACCTTCAATGTTGCCGACTCGTCTATCACGATTGGCATTGGATTTTTGCTCTTGGAAGTGCTTCACAAGCCCCCAGTGGAAGAAGCGAAGACCGTTGCGGCTGGTCAGTAGCAGTCTGGGGTCACCTTTGGAAATCACTTGGCAACCTCCACTCAGCTAACCTGTCCAGCAACGTTCCACCAAGGCAGGCCGGAAACGCCTTTGAGCAATCAGGTTTTCGACCATCTTCGAGGATCCGCGTTTGTTCCCCAAACTTTTTGAATACTCCTGGCTGGTTATCCACACCTACGGCTTCTTGTTAGCGGTGGCATTCCTCGTGGGACTGTCGATCAGCGCCCGTGCGGCCCGACGACAGCAGGTTGACCCGGCCAAGATTTACGACCTTGGGCTCTACATCGCCATCAGCGCGCTCGTGGGTTCGAAGGCACTCTTACTCATCACAGAGTTGGGCTACTACCTGGACCACCCCAGAGAAATCTTCTCGTTGGCGACACTACGTTCTGGTGGCGTTTACTACGGGGGCTTCATTCTGGCCGTGATCGTCGGCGTGACAATGGCCCGGAAGCATAAGCTGCCGGTCTGGAAAGTGGCAGACTGCGCGGCCCCTGGCATCGCCCTGGGTCAGTCGATTGGACGCCTGGGTTGCTTTGCGGCCGGGTGCTGCTACGGGAAGCCCACTACTTCGTTCTTCGGGGTCACTTTCACCAATCCCTACAGCCACGAGACTGTTGGCGTTCCTTTGATGGTGCCGCTACATCCAGTACAGATCTACGAATCGCTCGCCAGCCTGATCCTCTTTTTCATCCTGTGGGAGGGGATCAAACGAAAGCAATTCGACGGGCAGGTCTTTATCCTCTACCTCGCACTTTACTCGTGCACTCGTTTCGTCATTGAATTCTTTCGCGGTGACGTGGAACGAGGGTTTGTGCTGGGAGGGTTGCTTTCCACGTCGCAATCCATCAGCCTGGTGCTGATCATCGTTGCCATTGTGCTGTTTTTCTACTTGAAGCAGCCGCCTGCAAGAACTGCCAGAGCAACGGCCCGCTGACTGAAGCTGGCAGGTGATGTAAACAGCGCGGCACTTGATATTGGCCTTGCCGCTCCCTTCACGCTGTTTGAATTGTGCCTACACTGTCCCCCAAAGCAGCAGACCAGCAGAAGCGCCTCGACCGTTTCCTGAGCGAAGCATTTCCAGAACAGAGCCGCTCGCAAATCCAAAAATGGATTGACGATCAGCAGGTCTTGTTAGACGGCAAGCCCGCGAAGGCAGGCTACAAGCTGCGTGGCAAAGAACAGATCGAAGTCTCCCTGCCGGAAGCGAAACCGAGTGTTCTCGTCCCTGAAGCCATTCCCTTGGAGATCGTTTATGAAGATGCCGACCTGGCAGTCATCGATAAGCCAGCCGGGATGGTGATACACATTGGTGCAGGAGTTCATCAGGGAACGCTCGTTAATGCATTGCTGCACCACTTCCAGAGCCTGTCGCAGTCCGGCGGCATGGATCGTCCTGGAATTGTGCACCGATTGGACAAGCAGACTTCCGGACTGCTCGTCGTCGCCAGGAACGACTTCAGCCACGCGAATCTCGCACGCCAGTTTCAGTCGCGTACGGTTACCAAACGGTATCTGGCGTTGGTACACGGCCGAATGAAGAAGCCTGCCGGAGAAATCCAGAGTGCCATCGGACGCGATCGCGTTAACCGCCTCCGCATGTCCACGCGAGCCGCACATGCTCGCGAGGCGCATACGCTGTACGAAGTCATGGAAACCTTGCGCCGCTTCTCGCTGCTCCAGCTTACGATCAAGACGGGCCGAACCCATCAGATCCGCGTGCACCTGAGTTCGATCAAGCATCCCGTGGTTGGCGACACACTCTATGGTGCACCAGCTCGAATCCAATTTTCTGGCAGAAAGCAGCCCCTGCCAGCTCTGGAGCGCAACTTCCTGCATGCGGCGTTCCTGCAATTACTCCATCCGCGGGCGCTGGAAACGATGAGCTTCTCAAGCGACTTGCCGGCGGATCTTCGCCTGCTTCTTGATCAGATTCGTAAATTGGATAGCGATTCTTGAAATGATTGCACTACTGAGAGTTTCGCTGTCTTTGCAGGCTCCTATCATTCCCGCGAAGGAACGTCACTCGGCAAATGTAATCCCGGCGGCTACTAAACCGGTAAAGCCGGGTGGGAACCAGGCTTTCGTTGCTGCGAATGCAGATCCTTGCCGCCGCACGGCGTTGGATTCCGGCTCGCGCTGTGCTTGCCCGGAATGACGCAGAGTGGAGGTCATCGTAACCCCCGTCATTCCGGCGAAAGCCGGAATCCAGCCCAGCTTCTCTTCGATCACTGAAGTATGTGGATAGTGATGATGTCCCCTTCGGCTAAGGGTGCGTTCTGGCCAGGCTCTCTGGATTCTTTTTGCAGACGGCCCGAACTCCCGTTACACTCATCAAGCTGCCTGGATCCGCAAGGACCAGGACAGCGAGTCTTGAACGGCAGAATCGGTGGGACCCAGTTCGCGGTCCACTGCCAACTGCGACCTAACTAAAAGGAGCGTATCTCATGAGCGCTACCCCTCCGGAAGTCCCTCGTAAAATTACTCCTCCCCTGCTGTTGGCCAGAAAAACTAGTCGCGAAAAGATCGTGTGTTTGACCGCCAACGACTACCCGCTGGCGCGCATTCTGGATGAGGCTGACTTGGATCTGTTGCTGGTCGGAGACTCTCTTGGCATGACCCGGCTGGGTTATGACTCCACGCTGCCAATCACCATTCCGGAAATGCTCATCCATCTGAAAGCGGCGCGACGCGCCGTCACGCGAGCTTTGCTGGTCGCCGATATGCCTTATGGTTCCTATCAAGTCGATGTGAAGACGGCTCTGGAGAGCGCCCTGGTTCTGGTCAAAGAGGGCGGCGCGGAGGCCGTCAAGCTGGAAGGCGGCCGCGCGTACGTCCGCCACATTGAGCGCCTGGTTTCTGCAGGCATTCCAGTGATGGGGCACATCGGCTTGCTGCCTCAGTCGGTACGAATCATGGGAGGGTACAAGATACAAGGGAAGACCAGCGAGTCGGCTGAAACCCTCTTGAGAGATGCCCTGGCATTGCAGCGGGCAGGCGCTTTCGCAGTGGTCTTGGAGGGAATGGCTACGGAGGTAGCCCGTGAGATTACGGAAGCGCTTGAGATCCCCACCATCGGCATCGGCGCGGGTGTTCATTGTGACGGACAGATCCTCGTGACGGAAGACCTGCTCGGACTGGGCTTTTCCAGGAAACCTCGATTTGCCCGTCAGTATCTGAATCTGAATCAGCTCATCTCGAATGCCGTTCGGCAGTTCAAGGAAGACTGCACCAGTGAAAGCTTTCCGTCAGACGATGAGTCGTATCACACGAACAATGTCGTTGACCCAGTAGGCACGGTCAAGCACCATGCAGATCGTTGAATCCATCCGGGCTTTCAAACAGCTAAGGTCCACTTGGGCAGATCAGGATTTGAGCGTATCCCTCGTACCCACGATGGGTGCGCTGCACGGTGGCCACTTGAGCTTGCTGGGCCCAGCCCGCGAAGCGGATCGCGTGGTAGTTTCCATCTTTGTCAATCCTACCCAGTTTGGCCCGCACGAAGACCTTCACCGTTATCCACGTCCTCTGGAACAGGATCTTTCTCTGCTCAAGGAGCGTGGGGTTGACGCTGTGTTCCTGCCGGCTGTGTCTGAGATATACCCGGAAGGTTACCGTACCTTCGTAACTGTGGATGAACTCAGTTCTAGACTCTGCGGAGCTTCGCGGCCAGGGCATTTTCGTGGTGTGGCAACAGTAGTCCTCAAACTCTTCAACATCGTTCGGCCGCACCGCGCCGTGTTCGGGCAGAAGGATGCTCAACAAACCGTCATCTTGCGTCGCCTGGTTCACGACCTGAATCTGGATGTTGAGCTCATCGTTCAGCCAATCGTTCGGGAGTCCGATGGATTGGCCTTGAGTTCGCGAAACCAGTACTTGAACCCTGAAGAAAGAAAGGCCGCGACCGTCCTCTTTCGCAGCCTGGAATTCGCCAAGCAAGCTTCGCTGCGCGGGCAAAGCAGGGCCGCCGTGCTGCTCCGCGGGGTGCGGGACTTGATTGAGTCGGAACCCCTCGCTCGATTGGACTATGCAGAATTGGTGAGTGCCGACGATTTGTCGCCCTTGGAAGAGGTTACAAATCATGCCCTGCTGGCGCTGGCTGTATTCATTGGCAAGACCCGGCTGATTGACAACACGTTTTTAGACCGGTCTCCCGACTAATTCGAGGCGGCTTGAGTGGGCCTGTGTCCCCAAGAAGACCGAATGTTGAACGTCGCACAATAGTGTGACGCCCGTGCGTGCTCTGTTCCGATGCAATACAATCGTAAACATCGGCTCCCCCTCGCCTCAGCGTGGGAGAAAAGGCTTAATAGGTTTCGGTCCCCCTCGCCCCAGCGCGGGAGAGGGGTGAGGGGCGAGCGACCAGTTGGAGCACGCGACGAGGCGAGCGGGTGGAAGGAAGTGGACCATGAGAATCGCGAACTTGTTTGCAAGCTGTTTGATTTTGTTTTGTCTCACGGGTTGTGTTGGCTCACAGGCTTTGGAGCATTCAGTCCAGAAGAAAGACCAGCCTGTCGCTGGCACCATCAAGGTCTATTCTAGCGAAAGGAAAGGATTCATCATGACGAACAAAGTCATCAAAACCGAGGCGGAATGGAAGGAGCTTCTCACACCGGAGCAGTTTCAAGTAACCCGCAAAAAGGGTACAGAGCGCGCGTTTACGGGAGAGTACGACAAAACGAAGGATGCCGGCGTTTACCAGTGTGTTTGTTGCGGCAACGATTTGTTTAAGTCTCAGACCAAATTCGATTCGGGCACTGGCTGGCCGAGCTTCTGGGACCCCATCGCCAAGGAGAACATCCGCACCGAAACAGATACGAGTCTTTTCATGAAAAGGGTTGAAGTGCTATGTGCCCGCTGCGACGCTCATCTCGGCCACGTCTTTGAAGATGGACCGGCTCCAACGGGCTTGCGTTACTGCATGAACTCAGCTTCGCTGAAACTGGCGAAGAAACCGTAGGTAGAGAAAAGTGATGGGGTAGTCGAGGAGATTTGGGCGATAGTGACCAAGCTCTAACGGCCGCCAAGTTGCCCCGGGCCGGGCTGCCGGACCGTGCGGGGAAAACGCACCGGATGGCCCCGCGGTGACTTGCTGGGATGCCCTCGGTTTCAGCCGCCAGGAGCCGGCCGTTCTGCAAACGGCCACGAACATTTCTGCTTCCTACGCCCGCGGCTGATCCTCGTGCACCTTCTACCAAAAACTCACCTCATACACCATGAGGTCAGACTCGTCCTCTGGTTTGTGAAATGAAACCACGCTGGGCTTTCTAAGAAACTGCCAACGCAACTTGGCTTCATATATGTCCTGCAAGGCTCGCCCAACGGTTCCCAGCTAAGCTGCCCGGCTTTCCACTGCTGTGGAGCCGGAGAAAAACTTTTGAAGGTCTGGTCGTTAGCCAGCCAAAATGTGGTTGACATCGAGAAGGATGATCAGAAAGGTTAGATGATTCGCTGGATCAGGCTGGACTTTCCTTTTTTGCCCTCACGATAGCCGTCCTGCGGGCACAGGATTGAGAACATGGCCGAACGCTATGTCATAGGTGTGGATGGCGGCACTGAATCGCTACGCGCCGGAGTATTCGACCTGCAGGGTCGACCGCGCGCCTTTGCTTCTTCCGCCTACTCAACAAACTTCCCGCAGCCGGGCTGGGCTGAGCAGAATCCCGATGATTGGTGGCGTGCGCTCGGCTGGGCAGTGCGCCAGGCGGTGGAAGAAGCGAAGATACTGCCCGACGAGGTGGCGGCTCTCTCGGTCGATACCACCTGCTGCAGCGTGGTGGCCTTGGATGCTGCAGGCAAGCCGCTACGTCCAGCGCTTATCTGGATGGACGTACGCTCGGGCGACATGGCGGCAGAGGTGGCGGCCTCCGGCGATCCGGCGCTGGAGGTCAACAGCGCGGGCGCCGGGCCCGTTTCGGCCGAATGGATGGTGCCGAAGGCGTTATGGCTCCATCGGCATCAGCGCCCGTTGTTCGACCGCGCTACCCATGTCTGCGAGTTTCAGGACTACATCAACTATCACCTGACGGGCCGCATGGTGGCCAGCATCTGTAACGCCTCCGTGCGCTGGCACTACCATTCGCGCCGCGGCGGCTACCAGCCGAGCCTTCTGCGCCGCCTAGGGCTGGAGGCGCTGCTGGAGAAATGGCCGCGAGACGTGCTGCCGCTGGGCGAGGTCATCGGTGGGCTGAGTGCCGCAGCGGCGGACCATCTGGGTCTTCCGACGGGTCTGCCGGTGGCGCAGGGTGGCGCTGACGCGTTCATCGCAATGATCGGTCTCGGCGTCGTGCGGCCAGGACGCCTCGCGCTCATCACCGGTTCGTCGCACCTTCAACTCGGCGTCAGCGACAAACCGCTGCATGGCAAGGGCATCTGGGGAACGTATCCCGACGCGGTGATTCCCGATCTCCATATCGTCGAAGGCGGGCAGACCTCCACCGGCTCCATCGTCAACTGGCTCAAGCATCTTCTGCCCGATAGCATCACCTACGACAAGCTTAATGCCGAGGCGAAAGAGTTGCCGCCGGGCGCGGAAGGGCTGGTGGTGCTCGATCACTTCCAGGGCAACCGCACGCCTTACACTGATGCGAATGCGCGCGGTGTGATCTCCGGACTGTCGCTCAAGCATGGGCCGGCGCATCTGTACCGTGCAATGATCGAGGGCGTGTCGTTCGGCACGGCGCTCATCTTCGAGACTATGCGCTCCAGTGGCTTCTCCCCGAAAGAGGTCGTGATCTGCGGTGGCTCGACGCGCTCGGATCTATGGATGCAGATACACGCCGATACCGCCGGCCTGCCACTGGTGCTTACGGAGGTTGCCGATGCCCCTGCCCTGGGCTCAGCGATCCTCGCTGCTGTGGGCGCCGGCTGCTACAGTGACATGATCGAAGCGTCGGACGCCATGGTGCGGGTGGTCAGGTGCGTTGAGCCGGACCGCGCCCGCCACGCGGCGTATCAGCCATTCTACGAAGCTTACAAGGATACCTATCCGGCGATCGCCGACATCGTTCATCGGCAGACCCGCCTCGGGCGCTAGAGACCAAAGAGAATGACCGCGCTGCGTGGGCAGGCCAGTGCCCCTTGCTCCTGACCCACTTGAGCTGCCGACTGGTGCGGTCACGCAGCACATTTTTGAACGCGAGGATTTCACCTTTGCGACTTGAATCACCGGCCTTGACCTGAAGCGGTGCTGCCGAAAAGACAAGTGTCGGGCTGCTCGTGAGAGCATTCTTCGGAATGCGACGAGGAACAGAGCTGTGGCAAAGAAACTAAGCCTCCGCCGATCGCGCATCGTGGTCTCAGACTGGATCAGGCTGCGCCTAGCTCGGCCTCAATCCGGGGCAACTGATCTAGCGCGCCAATAGGCTACTCAAGCGGTCGGGTTTACTTCGAGCCCGTGGCGCTTGCGTGTCGAAACAGCAAAGCCGATCCGACAAACAGCACGGCGAACACCGCATTCAGACCAAAAACCGGCGCGATACCCGGGTGGAACGGCGGATGGGGTGAGTTAGGATCAATTAGAAGAGCTTGCCAGCCGGCTTTCCAAATCGCGAGGGCGATCACCGGGACCAACATCTGAGCCAGGGCTGTCGCGAACAGCGCCAGCGCCATTCCACGCGGCTGGAAGCGCGCGATGAGGGCACCGACGAATCCGACGGCGAGCACTCCCAAATACATCAAATTCACTGGACCGTCGCCGATGATGCCAGCGGCGGCGTTGATAAAGACGAGAACAAACCCTGTTGTGCACGCAATGCCGACGGCGAATCGGTACGCAGTCGTGCCCCCCTTTCTTGCTACCAGTTCATAGGTGAGACCGGTGCCGAACAGGAGGGCGCCCCAGAGCGGGAAAGCGAATGGGGGCCAGTTCCATCCCATGAAAAGGTTCCCCAGCAAGGGCACGAGCAAGATGCACCCTGTCACGAGTGCAATGCGAATAAGGCTTTTGTTGTTTTGCATAACGATGGACCTTTCGTTCTCCCGAAGAATTCCCGCCAATGTTTCGGCGAACATCCACAGTACGAAAAGGGACAATCCGTGTCCCGAGTTTCGACGCTCATGGAGAAGGTCGTTGAAGGTTTGTTCCATTCCTTCGCCAAAGCGCTCGCGGTACGGCTTCGGATAGAGGCGAAGCAGTGTTGCATACCAGTTTCGGTATCGTTCTAGAGGTTCAGATGTCATAGGCGAATGAGTTCGACGCCAATTGTTTCCTTTTTGCGACCGCCACGACCTTGCGGTATCGCTCCAATTCTGCCTCCAGCGCCGCTCGTCCAAGTCCTGTGATTTTGTAGTAGATTCGGCGCTCATCGTCCATTTCGGGGTCTACTTTCTTGTCGCTCTCGCGTATCAATCCCGCCTCTATCATGCGGCCGAGCGACCCGTAGAGTGTTCCCGGTCCCATTTTTACTTTTCCTTGTGACTCAGCCTCTACTTGCTTCATGATTCCATAGCCGTGTCGCGCTTCGGTGGAAAGTGCGAGGAGGATATGAAGCACCGCCGGAGTTAAGGGTGTATGAGTAATCTTCTGTGCCACGTTTCTACTCTATATCCGTAGCGGATATATGTCAAGACTTAGTGCAACTCACCGCCGCATTTGCAGTCAAGCTTGGGTGTAGCAATCGTCGTTCACGCGTAAGCTGGAATTCAGCCTCTCCTTCCTTGGGAGCAACCCAGTACCCTCCTTGTGCGCATTTGTTCCTGGAGCGATGGATCTCATTTTGAGCAACTACCTTAGTTCTCCCGATTGACACTCTGAGCCCAGCCCTGTAGGCTTGCGTTGCATTTTGCTCCCTTAACATTCCGTTAGTGTCTCAATGCTGCTTTGTCGCGAAGGAAGCCCTGCGCACTGCGGGAAGAATTGTCCAGCGACTGGTGACGGCATTCGTTTGATAGAGGAGGTGGGGTATGGATAGCGACTCTTTGTTCTCCGACTGCTATGCGACTGCTCGGGATCGATTCAGAAACGAAGCTGACAAGCTGGGTTGGGAACGGCGGTCATACCCAATCGAGCTACGAGGCCCAAAAGGGGAAGAACTCACCATCGATGTCGCTTTCGGTGCCAAGACCACTGCTGATCCGGCGGTGGTCATTTCAGGTGGAATTCATGGGGTTGAGGGGTTCTTCGGCGCAGCTGTCCAGCTCGCTTTGCTGCGCGAGTGGGCTAAACGGAAGGATGCCCTTCCGCCTGTTCGTCTGGTACTCTTACACGGACTGAATCCGTTTGGTTTCGCTTGGCGCCGGCGGTGCAACGAGGCCAATGTCGATCTCAACCGTAATCTGCTGCTGGATGGTGAATCCTTCCGAGGGAGTCCGCAGGGCTATTCAAAGTTCGATGCCTTGCTGAACCCCAAGCGTTCCCCGTCTCATTGGGAACCTGCAACTTTGAAAATTCTGTTTGCCATCGTTTGTAACGGCATGGCCGCGCTGAAAGAGGCCGTTGCCTCTGGTCAATACGATTACGCCCAAGGGCTCTTCTACGGGGGCGATCGGCCGTCGCGGACGAACGAGGTTCTCGCGGCGCATCTCGATGAATGGCTCGGGAGTAGTCGGAAAGTTGTCCACCTCGACTTTCACACCGGTTTGGGGAAATGGGCGAACTACAAACTCCTGATCGACTACCCGCTTGACGAGCAGCGGCGCGGCCGGCTCAGCCGTTGGTTCGGGCCTGGTTCGTTTGAGTCCACTCGTCCGGAGAATCTTGCCTACACCGTTCGGGGAGGCTTCGGTAACTGGTGTGTGTCACGCAACGGCGGCAGAGACTACACGTATGCTGCAGCCGAGTTCGGAACCTATAGTCCCATCCGGATTCTTGCGGGCCTGCGAGCAGAGAACCAGGCTCACCACTGGGGTCTGTCGGATGATGCTTCCACCGAGCAGGCGAAGCAGCGTCTGGTGGATTTGTTTTGCCCGCCAGTGAAGAACTGGAGAGATCAAGCTCTGGAGCGGAGCGTTCGGCTCGTAGATCAGGCGATCAAGGGAATCCTCGATGGGGTCGAGTCAGGCAAGAGCGGGTAGGCACGTGTCGAGGCCGCGGGGGACTACAACCAGGGCCCGCAGCTTGGCGTTAGGCCTCTTTTGAAGTGCCAATGCAATGCAGAACGAAGTCATCGTGCGGCCGGCTGTCGCTTCCGAGCAGAAGCAGCTTGAAGCGCTTCAGTGGCGTGCATCGCTCAATAACCCAGGGGATCGTGATGCCCTGCTGGCACACCACGACGCCATTGAACTGCCTCTTGAGCAGATTGGAGATGGAGGCGTTTTCGTGGCTGAAGTTGCAGGGTCGGTGATGGGGTTCGCAGCGATTCTGCCACGTGAGAACGGCGATTTTGAGTTGGATGCGCTATTTGTTGAACCCGGCGCTTGGCGACACGGCATTGGTCGTGCATTGGTCGAACACTGTGCCGCGGCAGCAAGAGCCACGGGCGCCGAGTCGCTCCACGTCGTAGGAAACCCCCATGCCGAAGGCTTCTACAGTGCCTGTGGGTTCAAAATGCTTGGAACAAAGCAAATGCGCTTCGGTATCGGCTTGCTAATGAAGAGGACGCTGCGGTGAAGCCTGCTCCCATCTTTTGCCGGCGAGAGGCCTAAGATCCGGCGCCGCCGCAATCGTTGCAGCCGTAGTCCGAGCCGGGTGTGTTGGCACATCTCATCGCACAGGCAAATAGCATGCGGCGCAGCTTAACTCTGCGCTCAACCTGACAGGCCAGCACGCGGCTTGTCGTTTTCGGTGCGGCCTGGTTGGGCGTTAGCCGCAGAACGACACGGGAAGAACGAATGTGCAAGCTATGCGGTGAAGGTCCCTGACGCTAGCGGAATTCGAACTCCTCGCTGATAATCCGGTCGCGCGGTATGCCCAGCGCTTGGAACTGTCGAGCCATGTCCGAAACAAACCTGAGCTGACCGCACAGCATCACCGCATAGTCGTCCAAGGGCGCGATATCCGATGCGATCTGAGCAGCGGTGATCCTCCCGCGGTGAGCGGTTTGCCACAGCGCATAGTCAATGTAGGAATCTGCGTCCAAATAACTTTCACGAATTTCCGAGTCATAGACTGCGTCCTGATCGTCCCGGACCACGTAGTAGAGCCAGATGCGCCGGAAATCGTGATTACTCAGTTCAAAAGCAAGCATGCCGAGGAAGGGTGTGATACCAATCCCAGCGCCAATGCAGACGAGCCGGCGGAAAGGAGCAAAGCGGTGGGCGGTGAAGCCGCCAAATGGGCCGTAAACCTCCAGGTGAGTCCCGGACTTGAGAGAGGGCAACCGGCGCGTGAAGTCTCCGACTGTCCGGATGAAAAGCGAAGATCCCGCTCTACCGGTGACGAGGAGATAGAGAAAGGGTGAAGTTCCTTCTGCTGCCCTTCCATGGTGGGGATACGCAGAAACGCAAAAGTACCTGGTTCGTACATCATGCGCCGTTCGACTGGGCGCATTACCAGATCGATGATATTGCTTCCACGTGATACAACCGTTTCGAGGCGGTAGGGATAGCGTGGCCCAAGCCGGTTGAACAGTACGACTCGATAGAGCCAGCTAGCTCCACCGGCGAGCAAGAGAATCACCATCCACGTCCTCAACGGCTCGAAGTCGGCAATCGTTCCGGGTTCCATGGCCCCGTGCAAAGCACCCCCGAGAAAAACAAGACCAGTCAGCCGGTGGATAAACAGCCAGCGCTCGTATCTCATACGACGATCATAGGCAAGGCGGCCGAGCAGCAAAAGCGCATAGAAGGCGAGAATATCGATCGAACGCGTCGACGGCGACCAAAACGGGATGAACAGGTCGCCGAGGGAACCGCCGTCTTGAAATTCCGCCAGAGCCAGGAAAACTACGTGTGCGATTAGGAGAAGGATCGCCGACGGACCCAGGACTCTATGGAAGCGCACAGCGCGATCGAGACCGCCAAAAACTGGCTCGAGAGCATTGCGCGGACCACCGCGAGCATGGCGATCGCCATGAGAGTAATGGACCATAGTATGGTGAGCTGGGAAAGCGCGCGCCAAGGCCAGAGGTCAGAAGAAGCCACAAGAGGAAATCGTGCAGCGGTCCAGAGACTGGTGGTGATGAGCAGAGAACCGAATGTCAGAATCCAACCCAGCACGTATACGTCAAGGCGGGGAAACCACTTGCTAAGGGCACTTCTAAGGGCTGTGCCCTTGTGCAGATCTTTCACCTGGAAGCCTCTATTCTTGAGAAATGACGGCCCATCTTGCCGTGCTGGCTTAGATCGAATCTAGAGAACTCATGGTTTGCGGCTATAGGCCGCGAATCGCCTCGTCGTGTGACCCATAGGCGGGAAAAACTGAAAGAAATCCGACTATATTGAACACTTCTCTTACCGGATCCTTAAGTGAACACAACACGATCTTGCCATTATCATTGTCCAGACGCTTGGCTGCAGAGACAAGCACGCGCAAGCCTGAGCTGCTGATGTAGTCGAGCTGTGCAAGATCGATTATGAAGCGTCGGTCTCCGGATTCTATGTGGGCGAAAATCTTCTGTTCAAACGCCTTCGCAGTCGTTGTGTCCAATTTTCCAGACAGGCTAAGAGTAACAATGTCTGCCGTTCTGCGTTCCGTAATTTCCATCGGTCACAATTCCTCAGTTCTCCCTATCATCTGTATAAGCTTCTTCCACTCACTGGCTATCGAAGTTCCCACCCACCAAGTGGCGGCACTCGCGGCCATCGCCCAACGGATTCGACCTGTGGCTCACTATGTTGACGCTGAGCCTGCAGTCTGTGGCGAATGCCAATCGTGATGGACGGATGCGCCACGTCTTCGGTCTCGTCTTTGGTCCTGCCGGCGCGAGCGCGGCCGCAGGAGTCAGTGTCACCGCCAACGTCATGGTTGACATTGGAATCAAGTATCCCTTGCATGAGCTCTCCAGGTAAACATGCCGCGAAAAAGCGCCCGTCTGCCTTGCGCTGGCCGAAAGCAGATCGCTGGATACACGATCAGAACCACAAGCTCCAGGCGATTCATCGGCTCCTGACCTTCTTCGCCATGGTCAGGTGGTTCCTTCCGGCTTCGCGCGAGTAGTGCAGGTCGTCCATGACCCGGCGGGCCAGAAAGATCCCCAGTCCGCCCACGGGACGTTCCTCCAGGGGAAGCGTAACGTTTGGCTCGGCTCGTTGCAGCGGATCGAAGGCCACGCCATCGTCGACTACTGCCGCTGCGACCCGATCCACCTCAGCTGTAACATCAACTCGAATTTCGTGCGCGCCGCCTTGCGGGTAGGCGTGCATGATCACGTTCGCCACCACTTCTTCCAGTGCCAGATTCAGATCGCCTACAGTCTCCGGCGGCACGCCGTGCTGATTCAAGAATAGGGTGACCTCTTCGGCCAGCCGTTCGATTTCCGGCATGTCGTTTCTGAGGAGCATAGACATCGTGGACATTTATAGCAGTACCGCGATGATGCGGGCTGAACCGCGCATTCCGGAGGTCAGGTCGACAAGCATCGAAGGGTCGAATCTGCGCCGGGTCCGGCGAACGAGCATCCCCATGCAACTGGCCATAGGATCAGCACTGTCAGGCAACGGAAAAGGTCCATGGGGTTCCCGATTGTGAAGAGGCAGAGTGATAAACTATGAATCCTATTTCAGGGTTCCGATAGCTCTCAGACCGGTGGATGAGGTTATGGCTTTGCAGAGAAAAATACAATAATTTAGCCTCTAACATGCTCTAAGGTCTGTGGTCGCGGAGCGCCAGATTGACCTCTGCCGACTTGCAGAAATCCGAGTTGTAGCTGGCCCGCTGAGACCGGCCTGGGGTCAACGTCTCCGGCTACTGCAATGACCACGAATCTGTGCCACCAATGCCCATTCGCGGATTGAACCCAAGGGCACGCAGAGTCTTCTGATCAGGCGGACACGTTCTGCAAGGAGTACATCGGGTGTTCTCAACGATTCGAGCTCGGCTGGTTTGGCTGGTGCTTTTTGCATTACTGCCGGCTCTAGCCATCATCGTTTACGATGAAGTCCAGTTTCGGCGGCGAATTTTTCAGGAGATTCATAGGGAGGCAGCAAAGGTCGGCTCGCTGGTGCAGGAGCGGACAGAGTCACTGATTGAGGGGTCCCGCGCCCAACTTCGGGCCCTCGAGCGCATGCCCGAGATTCGCGCCCTGGATCCCTCGGCCAGCGATCGATTAGCCGAGGTTCTCGGCGACCAACCGATCTACACGAGCCTTGTAGTTACCGACCCTTCGGGCAAGGTCGTATGCAGCGCCCTCCCCTTCCAGAATGAAGCCCGATTCGATCGCTTCGACGCCTTCAAAAAGACCATCGCCACCGGGTCCTTTTCCCTCGGCAAGTACAATTTCAACCAGATCAGCGGCAAACCCGGACTTAATCTGGGTTACCCGCTCCTGGAACCCGATGGCGGACTGGCCGGAGTCCTCATCGCTTCCCTGGGATTCTCGTGGGTCGCCGATTTCATGGCCCAGGCGGACCTTCCCAGAGATGCCACAATGGTCATTTTCGATGCCGACGGGGTTGTCCTTCACCAGACTCTGGAACCGGGCAAATGGGTGGGTAAGAACATGGGCAAGGCCCTTCTCGTGCAGACAATTCTCAAACAGGGCGGCGCCGGCAAGGTTGTTCTCAAGGGCTTCGACGGAGTTGAACGACTGTATGCGTATGCTCCTATCCGCTCCGGCAGGTCAGAAATGAGCGCTTACCTTGCCGTCGGGATTCCAACGTCGGCAGCTGAAGCGGAGGCATGGCGCTCGCTGCTGAGGAATCTCCTGATCCTCATGATCGGCGGCCTCATCTCCGTCGGGATCGCCTCTTTCGTTTCGGAGAAGCTTTTTCTCTATGACACGCGCGTAATCCTGAAAACCGCTCGGCGACTCGAGGCAGGAGACCTCTCCGCCCGCACCGGCCTGCCGACGGGATCGAGCGAGTTGAGGGAACTAGCCCAGGCCCTCGACAAGGGTATTGCCAGCCTGGAGAGAGCCAGCCGTGAACTAGCGGCTGCGCGCGAGGCGGCAGAGGCGGCAAACCGAGCCAAGAGCTCTTTCCTGGCTGTGATGAGCCATGAGATCCGAACACCGATGAACGCGATCATCAACATGACCAGCCTTGCGCTTGAGACTGACCTGACGCCGCGTCAGCAGCATTACTTGAGCGTGGTTCATTCTTCTTCGAAGAACCTGCTTGGGATCATCAACGACATCCTGGATTTCTCAAAAATCGAGGCGGAGAAACTCGAACTGGAGAGGGCGCCTTTCAGCCTGCGTAAGGTACTGGATGAAGTGACCGAAACCTTCCGTGCCAAAGTCATCGAGAAGCACGTGGAGCTGATCACCTACGTTCCCATCCACATTCCCGACGGGCTGATAGGTGACGCTCTTCGCTTCCGCCAAGTAATTACCAACCTGGTGGGCAACTCCTTTAAGTTTACGGAGAAGGGGGAGATTTCGCTCAAGATGGCTCTTCGGGACACTGTGGAAAACTACCAGGCTGATTCTAAGGGGCAGGTCAATCTTGTTGTCAGCGTGCGCGACACGGGGATCGGGATCACAGAGGAGCAACAAAGCAGGCTATTCCAGGCGTTTTCGCAGGCAGATACGTCGACCTCGCGAAAATATGGAGGCACAGGGCTCGGTCTCGCCATCAGCCGGCGCCTCGCACAAATGATGGATGGGGACCTGACTTTGGAGAGCAAGCCGGGTGCTGGCACGACATTTTTTTTCACGGCTCGCTTTAGCCTGCAAGAAACGCAGGAAATGCCGATTCCCTCACCTCCCGCGGATATCCGACGGCAGCGGGTGCTGGTAGTTGAAGACACAGAGAGCAGCCGCGAACTCCTCGAAGCATTTCTGGGCAGCTGGTCTATTCCGTGCACCTCCGTAGCTACTGCGGAGGAGGGCGTAGCCCTCTTAAGGGAGCATAACAGGAGCGGGAGCCAGGCACCTTTCGGGCTGGTACTCCTCGACTGGATGCTGCCAGGGATGAACGGCCTGCAGGCGGCCAGCCGCATCCGGGAAAGGGAGGAAACACGATCTCTGCCCATTGTTCTGATCAGCGCGTACGCCGGCAAAGAGGAGGAGGCCCGCTGCGCTGAAGTAGGTGTCAATGTATTCCTACAGAAGCCGATCACGGCGTCTTCCCTATTTAATTCCATCGTCGAGGCTCAGGGTCTGCAGGTGCAAATCCCCCGGCACGTGTCCGATACCATCCTCGAAAACGAGTTTGAAGGAACGGTTGCGTTGCTTGCCGAGGACAACGAGGCCAACCAGATGGTGGCCACCGAGCTTCTTTCCCGGCTGGGCATCGAGCTGGACATCGCGAACAACGGCCGCGAGGCGGTGGAAATGGCCCGTGAGAACCAAGGACGCTACGCGGCGATCCTGATGGACATGCAGATGCCTGAAATGGACGGGCTGGAGGCGACCCGGGCCCTGCGGGCGGATCCGGAGTTCCCAGATCTTCCCATCATCGCCATGACAGCGAATGCTATGAGACAGGACCTGGACGCCTGCCTGGCGGCGGGAATGAACGACCATGTGATCAAGCCGATCGATCGCTCAGCGCTCGTGCAGACGCTCCGGCGCTGGTTGCCCCGTCATGCGCCTCCGCTTTCAAGTTCGACAACCGGGAGCATGGAGAAGGCGGAAGCTAGATCTCACGCGGGGCCGGCTACCGAGGAAGCTGCTTCCAGCCTGTATTCCCTCGAAGGAATCGATGTCGAAGGCACACTCCGCAGGCTGGGTTTGCCCTTTGAGAGCCTGCGCAAGCTGTTGATCCGGTTCGCGGACGGGCAGCGGAAAACCCTTGAGGATCTGCGCGCGGCAGTCCGGGGTAATGACACAGCCGGAGCAACGGGCTTTGCGCATGCGCTGGCGGGCTCATCGGGGAACCTGGGGATGGACTCGCTGCGTGAGGCGACAAAAGCGCTCGAGAAGGCTGCGCGTCAGGGACAGGTCAATCTCGAAGAACTCTTCAGCACGGTAGACAGATGCGCCAATGTAGCATTTCAATCCATTGAATTCCTGAAGGAGAATGCACCAGCCGTGAAGGAGGCCGGCGAACGCATTCCCAACCAGCCGACCGACGCGCCGAGACTTCGGGATAGGCTAGAGCGGCTGGGAAGATTCTTAGAAAACCTCGACCTCAGCAGTTCGTCTGAGGTCCTCAGGGAGCTTAGAGAAATGAATGTGCCCGGCGAAATGGGCCGGGATATTCTGCAAATGGAGGAGAAGGTGGATAACTATGAATACGATGATGCAGCCGCGATCGCGGCGCGGCTAATCGAGAAAGTGGGAAGAGGAGAAATGTAATGAAGGACCTTTCTGAATGTCGCATCCTGATCGTCGATGACGTCAAGGCAAACGTCGACGTGCTCGTCCAGGCTCTCCGCGACGAATACAAACTGAGTGTTGCCCTGGACGGAGAGGGCGCATTGCGCAGTGCTGAAAAGAATACTCCTGACCTCGTGCTCCTCGATATTGTGATGCCCGGACTCGATGGCTACGAGGTTTGCCGACGACTTCGCGCCGGCGAGCAGACGCGCGACATCCCCGTCATGTTTCTCACTTCACTCGAGGATGTGCAGGACAAAGCGCGCGGCTTCGAGATTGGGGGGAATGACTACCTCACCAAGCCATTTGAAATCCTCGAGGTGAAAGCCAGGGTTCGGTCGCTGGTGAGAGCCAAAGCATACGCCGATGCGATCAGGGCGGCCCAGGAAACGGAGCTGAGCATTGCGCGGGAGATCCAGATGGGAATCCTGGCTTCGGACCTTTCCTCCTGCACGACCGGAACCGGGCTTGACATCCATGCTGTACTAAAACCCGCCCAGCATGTCGGCGGTGACCTCTATGAAGTCGTGCGCGCCGGCGAACATCGTGTGATGGTTGTCCTGGGCGACGTCTCGGGCAAAGGAATCCCGGCCGCGCTCTTCATGGCGGTGACGGTGACTCTAGTCCGAAGCATGGCCCATCAATACGCGCGCCCGGAGGAGATCGTTCGGCGCGTGAGCGACGAACTTGCTTCCCATAACCCGCGCATGATGTTCGTCACCATGGCCTGCCTTGTCTATGACCTGCAATCGGGTCAGATTACCTGCGCCAACGCCGGGCATAATCCCATGGCACTCTTCGGGCCTGGCAAGCCGCCGCGTTTCGTGTTCCCTTCGAGCAGCATCGTGGCGGGATTGTTCCCCGGCAACCCTGTCTGCTGCGAGTCAATGGACCTCGCGCCGGGGGACACACTGGTGCTGTTTTCAGATGGAGTCACCGAAGCGTTCAACAAAGAAGAGGAACTCTTCGGCGACGCGCGGCTGCTGGCCCAACTTGACAGGGAGCCAGGGCAGAACGCGGCAGGCACGGTGTCCAGCATCCTCCAGGCAGTCAGCCGCCATGCAGCAGGAGCCCCTCAGTCCGACGACATCTCGATTGTGGCGGTGCGCTACTCGCCGAACCGATCTGTAGCAGAATCCCAGAAGTCTTGACAGCGCATTTATTCGAACATGTGCCGTCCGTGAACATGCAATCTTTGGAACTCGCGGAAGATTGGCTTCACATCTTGCTGGCAGCACCGGCGAGACGTCTGCGTCATGAGAGCGGCGACTGCTTGTGCGAGAGGTGTGGTCCGCGTTCACCAGCGGACGCACGAGGGAGCGTAGCGACCGAGGCGTCCGTCCGACTGCAACGGCCGGTTAGCCAGCGTCTAGGTACAGTCGCCACAGATAGGTAACAGATTAGTCGCCAGACATGGGTAACAGTTTGACACCCTTTTGGGCACCTTTGGAGGTGCTCATGCCTCGGAGTCAGACCATGCCCAGGAATTAACGTAGCCAATTCATCGGCGATTATCTCGACCGGGATCCGGGTCTCGCTGGGGCTCAAGCTGCCGGCAGCGCGCGGCGCGCTAGGCGAGCGTGGCAGTGACGCTGTCTGCGAGCGCAGGCTTGGCGCACTTACCCTCGCGTTCCCGTTGAGTGCCCCTTTCGCATTTTTTGGCCGGGTCTTTTTTTTGTCCTGGCGTTCGCTTCGACTCGCAGCCGCCACGCTGTATGGAGTGCTCCACGAAGCACGTCCTCGCTGGCTTTGGCCAGCACGATATGAGTCATTCCCATCCGGCCCCAGCCACCAGCAATTGGCACGAACACGTCCGGCAGTTCCTCGCAGAAAACCGTCTGCTCCTCCGGAGTAAGAGCCAGGTTGCCATAACCCTGGGCCTGCGAGGCAAGGGTAGCAAATATCCGGCCACCTACGCGGAAGTCGACAGCACCCATATGTGACCCCTCTTCCGCACCATCTAGGCTCAGCGCGATACGCTTAAAATCAGCGGGAGTCATACCTGCATTCCTTCTCGTCGCCATCACTGCACCCTGAAAATCGCCAACTCATATGACCTGCGACCACCGTTGACTGGACGCATGCCTATGCTAAACAGGTTTATACCACTCCAGACAGCCGTTTCCAAAAGGATGAGTAAGCGGGGTCACGGGCTGCCGTACCAGGCTCCATCACTTCAATGGACGATGAGGCGGATTCCGGGGAGGGAACGACAGCTCGCTTCACTCTCGCTTGTAAATAACCGTGAGGCCTTCACTGGCCCCGTTCTTGGCGAACTCGGCTGTGACCTTAATGCTTCCCTGCCCTGCTTTCCATCTACCGACGATC
>Ga0075418_10002338_pt1 | contig 21662 bp, 18 predicted proteins | sample SoiMetdeltSBSDD2_FD_81776 | JGI IMG/M metagenome (GOLD analysis project Ga0075418, IMG submission 81776) | Bulk soil microbial communities from a Populus tree surrounding site in Tennessee, USA - Soil MetaG P. deltoides SBSDD2 | ecosystem: Environmental > Terrestrial > Soil > Tree plantation...
AGAGGATCATCGACAGCGACGCGGCCGCGCCAAGCGCGAGCAAGGTCGCGAGCGTCCGGGTGGAGGGCGAGCGGTCCGCGATCCGGCCGCCATAGTGATTGCCGAGTGCAATGCCGGTCAGGAACACTCCGATGACGCAGGTCCAAGTTTCCACGGACGACCCGATGAACGGCGCCAGGAACCGCCCCGCGAGAAGCTGCAGGACGAGCAGCCCGGCGTTCGCGAGAAAGACAACGGCACCGAGCCCGACCAGCAGCTTCGGAGATACGACGCGAGAGACGACAGCACCCATGCACGAGCCCGAGGAAAAAGTGGGACGTGATCTTGTTCTAGTGCCCCGTTGGAGTTCCGCCTGTCTTCGTTGGAGTTCCGCCTTGGAGGCGGTCTTCGTTGGAGTTCCGCCTTGAGGCGGTCTTCATTGGAGCTCCGCCTTGAGGCGGTCTTCGTTGGAGTTCCGCCTTGAGGCGGTGGCGGCGCCGAAGACCGCCTCAAGGCGGAACTCCAACGAAGACCGCCGTTAAGCGGCTACTCCACCGGCTGCGTATTTCGGGTGAAGCCTAGCACCATGACACCCAATACGACGAGAACAACGCCGCCAACGCGCGGCAGCGACACCGGCACCTTGGAGGAACCCAACAGGCCGAAGTGCTCCACGACGATCGCGGCCACCATCTGGCCGGTCACGACGATCGGGAACATCACCGAGACACCGACCTTCGGCACCGCGAAGATGGTCGTCCAGACGAAGGCCACGCCAAGCAATCCCCCGGTCCAGACCCACCAGGGCGCCTGCCGGACCGTCTCCCACGACGCAACGGAACGGCCCTCGATCAGGCAATAGGCAAGCGCTGCGATGGTGCCCACGACGAACGACACCAGGACGGCTTGCATGTTATTGCCCAGCACACTCCCGAGCCGGGCGTTGATCGAGGCCTGGACCGTGATCAGTGCCCCGGCCATGAGCAGCAGGGCATAGGTGAGTTCCTTCACCGGGATCTCCGCGAGCGGGCAACGAACCTACTTGTCATATCCCAAACCCAGTCCTGCCAACATTTCGCCGGCACACGCAAATACGTAGAATACAGAGAGTTTTTGATCGACACCATTGAGAGAAGTCATGGCAGGCTCCCGTTTCGTCGTCGGCATTGACCTCGGCACCACCAACAGCGCCCTGGCGTTCGTCGATACCGGCCGCGGAGATACTCCGCGACCGGAAGCACTCCCCGTCCCGCAGGTGGTGAACCCGGGCACGGTCGAGGATCGCCAGCTCCTGCCGTCGTTTCTCTACCTTCCCGGCCCAAACGAGCAACCCGCCGGGAGTCTCAAGCTGCCATGGGACGCTTCGCGCGACTACTGCGTCGGCGAGTTCGCCCGCAACTTCGGCTCGATGGTCCCGACGCGGCTGGTGTCGAGTGCGAAGTCCTGGCTGTGCCACCCCGGGGTCGATCGTCGAGCGCCAATCCTGCCGTGGAAGGCACCGGATGGTGGGCGCAAGGTCTCGCCCCTGGAGGCAAGCAGCCGGTACTTGAAGCACCTGGCGGAATCGTGGAATGCGCGCGTCGCGAAGGACGTGGAGGGGCACCGGCTGGAACAGCAGGACATCATCCTGACGGTGCCGGCGTCGTTCGACGCGGTCGCCCGCGAATTGACGGTCGAAGCCGCGCGCGCCGCGGGGTTTGAGAACATGACCCTGCTCGAAGAGCCCCAGGCCGCGTTCTACGCGTGGCTGGACGCGTGCGGCGAGCAGTGGCGCGAGCAGGTACGGGTTGGCGATTTGATCCTCGTCGCGGACGTCGGCGGCGGTACCAGCGACTTCACCCTCATTGAGGTCGGCGACGAATCGGGCAACCTGTCGCTGACGCGGCTGGCCGTTGGCGACCACCTGCTTCTGGGCGGCGACAACATGGACCTGGCGCTGGCGCACACCGCGGCCCAGGCGATTGCCGCGAAGGGGACCAAGCTCGACGCGGCGCAGATGCTCCAGCTCGCGCACAGCGCCCGGCAGGCGAAGGAGATCATCCTGGGCAAGTCGAAGGTCGATTCGGCCCCGGTCACGGTCCTCGGCCGCGGCAGCAAGGTGATCGCCGGGACGATCAAGGGCGAGTTGACGCGGGCTGAGGTCGAACGTGTCATCCTGGAGGGCTTCTTCCCGGACTGCCCGCGCACCGCGGAACCCGTGCGTCAGCGGACGACCGGGTTGCAGGAACTGGGTTTGCCGTACGTCGCCGACCCGGCGGTGACCAAGCACCTCGCGACCTTCCTGGCCCGCCAGGCGGAACACCTGGCCAACCGCGAACCGCCCAAGGGCCGCAAGAAGAAAACGGCCCCCACCGGCCTGCCGACCGCGATCCTATTCAACGGCGGTGTGTTCAAGGCGGGCATCCTGCGCGAGCGGCTGACCGGGCTCCTGACCAAATGGGCGAAGGAAGCCAAGGGCGACGCCGTGCGGACGCTGCAGGGAATCGACCTGGACCTGTCCGTGGCTCGCGGGGCCGCGTACTACGGTCTGGTGCGTCGCGGCAAGGGCGTGCGGATCCGCGGCGGGACGGCTCGCGCGTACTACATCGGCGTCGAGACCGCGATGCCCGCCGTGCCGGGGATGCCGCGGCCAATGAAGGCGCTTTGCGTTGCCCCGTTCGGTATGGAGGAAGGCACCGAAGCGGACATCCCCGGGCAGGAGTTCGGCTTGGTGACCGGGGAACAGGTCGTATTCCGCTTCCTCGGCTCATCCGTGCGCCGCGAGGACCAGGCCGGCGCCGTGGTGGAAGAGTGGGAGCCGGACATTCAGGAACTGAGCCCGGTGTCCACAACGCTGGAAGGCCAGTCGGGCCGCGTCGTGCCGGTGCATCTGCATTCGAGAGTGACCGAGGTTGGTCAGCTCGAGGTGTCGTGCCAGAGTCGGGATGGGAAGGAGAAGTGGAAGCTGGAATACAGCGTGCGGGAGCGGCCGGAGGAGTAGCTAGGCTGTCGGCACCCCAGGTCTCTTGAGAAATACTGTGGGCGCGCCGTATTCTGTGCCGGTCAGTCCGTCGATGGTATGTTCCAAATCATCCTCAGCCCCGAGCTTGCTCGTCCACATCCCGTTCGCGAGTTGGCGTGCCGCGTGCGTCGGCTCGCTGTCGAGCACATAGATGACGACCTTCTCGACACCGCCCTCCAGCGATCCATCGTTGCACGGGACATATCCAAGGGTTCGAAAAGCGTCGGTCACGACATCGACAGACCAGTCGATTGTTTGTCCCGTCGGCCAGTAATGGCCCGCATCCGGATGAGCTTCCCACCACCTGTGCGATTCCCCCGCGGCCCATGCGAAGCAATTGTACTTCGTATCGGCAGGGCTCGTGATTCGGTAAGGAGTCGTGGTGAGATTGGGAAAGAGCGACTCGGGAAACATCTCACCACCGATAACCGTTGGCCTGCCCCCAAGCTGCCCAGTCAGCGGCCATCGCGCGCAGATCACCACGGTGTTCGGGCGGGACCGGATCGGCATTAGTAATCGAGCGCAGGGCGATGAACCAGTGATCTGGCTCGCGCTGGAGTTCCCGCAGCAGAAGCGGGACGACGGGTCTTCCTAGCCGAATAATGGCTTCGTATGCCGGATGCTTGGCAAGCTCGCGCGATGACGAACTGACACCTCGGCCCGCCTTCCAGTCGCGGACAAGGGTCACGAATCGCTGCTCCAAGTCAAGCGCGCTCGCTGCACGTTCCGTACTGGTTGCCATTCGCTACTCCCACGGATGGGTTCTCTCTTCGTTATAATGCCGGCCAATGTCTGCCTCAATCCCACTCGAAGCGATACGTTTCGCGGTCCGCCGCGACCGCCTGCTCGACACGGCAACGCGGCTCGTCGCCGTTCCGTCCCCGACCGGCAATGCCGGGACCGCACTTGATACCCTCGCCGATCTCCTTCGCGCCGACGGCTTCACAGTCCAGCGCGAAGCTGCCGGCCATCCGGCCGCGCCCGCGGTGCTCGTCCGCCTCGATTCCGGTGAGCCGGGGAAGTGTCTTCAGTTCAATGGTCACCTCGACGTCGTTCACTTGCCCTTCGTACCGCCCCGCATGGAGGGCAACCTGCTCCGCGGGAGCGGGTCGTGCGACATGAAGGGCGGGACGGCCGCGGCGGTCGAAGCGTTCCGCGTGCTTCGCGATGGCAAGTTCCTCGAACGCGGAAGCGTGCTGTTTGTCGGCCACGACCTCCACGAAGCCCCGTGGGGACTCGGGGCGCAACTCGATGAGCTGATCCGCCGCGGCGTTCACGGCGACGCGGTCTTGATCCCCGAGCCACTGAATTCCAACTTGCCCGTCATCGGCCGGGGATGCGCGACCTGGAAAGTGATCCTGCGCCGGGCCGGCCCGCCGGTCCACGAAGTGATGCGGCCCACGGATGAGCCGAGCGTCATCGCGGCCGGGGCAGACCTCGTTCGCCGCATCGGCGAACTGGATGCACGAATCTCGAATGGCGTAGACTCTGCCGCCGGCAAGCCGAGCGCCTTCATCGGCCAGGTCCACGCCGGCGAAATCTACAACCAGTACCCGCAAGAGTGTATGCTGGAGGGCACGCGACGGTGGCTTCCGGGCGCGAACGCCCACGACGTTGAAGCGGAGTTTCGCGATCTGGTCGCCGGCGTGGAACGCGAACACCGGGTCAAGGCCGCGATCGACTGGCGGCACATCCGCGGGGCGTTTGCGATCGACGAGTCGGACCCGTTCGTGACCGCGTTTCAGAACTGCCACGCGGCCGTGAGCGGGAAGCGACTCCCGGTCGGCCCGAAGCCGTTCGTGGACGACGGCAACAGCTTCAGTTCGCTCGCCGGCATCCCCGCGATCACGCACGGCCCACGGGCCGGGGGTCAACACACGGTGGACGAGTGGGTGGACATCGATGACCTGATGCGCGTCGCCGTGTTGTACACCCTGACGGCGGTCACTTACCTCAACGGTTGAGGCGGCCCATGTGGCGGTTGTTCCTCTCCGCGATCGCCCTCGCAATGACCCCCACTGCGTTCGCCGACCCGCCGACAGCGGACCAGATCAAGGACTGGATCCGCGACCTCGACAGCTCCAACTTCAAGACCCGCGACCAGGCCGCCCGCGGCCTGCGCCAGTCGGGCGCGGACGCAGCCCCTCACCTGGCCCGCGCGGCCAAGAACGGCACCGCGGAGGTCTCGGACCGGGCGCTCCGCATTCTTGGCGAAATGGCAGAAGGCGCGGATGCGAAAGTCGAGACCGCCGCCCGCCGGCAACTGCGCCGGCTCGCGGAAGGGGAGTCAAAAGTCGCCGCGGAGGCGCGCACGCTGCTCCACCGCAAGCGCAACCGGGCGCTCGCCCAGTTCTTGTTGGCCGGCGTCGCGTACGACGAACACGGTACCGAAATCACTCGCATCGACTTGGACAACTGTTCGGACGTGCCGTCCGTCGCACCGTTGCTCAAAGAGTTCCCCGAGTTGGAAACCCTGTCCGCCTCCACCAGCCGCTTCACCGACGCCGAAATCAAGTATCTGGCCGATCTGCCGAACCTGAACTACGCGAGCCTTTTCCAATCCAGCATCAGCGACGAGGGGCTGAAATACCTGACCGGCTTGAAGAGCCTGCGCGGGATCGCGATGGGCAATACCAAAGTCACGGACAAAGGTCTTCAGGTCATCAGCGGGATGACGCAGCTCGAATACGTCGGCGTCCGCGCCGATAAGGTGACCGACGCCGGCCTCGTTCACCTGAAGGGGCTGACGAACCTGACCGGCCTGTACCTCGGCGAGACCAAGGTGACGGACGACGGCCTGAAACATCTCGCGCCACTCACGAAGCTGCGCGACCTGTACCTCCACACGACCGCGGTGAGCGACGCGGGTCTGGAGCACCTCCGGGACTTCAAAGACCTCAAGAACTTGTACCTGAGCAAGACCAAGACCACGCCCGAAGGGCGTGCCCGCCTCAAAGAGGCGATTCCCGAGCTGACCTTCCCCGGCCTGGACGACAAATAACCCCGTGCCGACTTCCCCATGCTCAAATTGATCGAAGACGCGCAAACGTCCGAGGAGCGGTTCCTCCGCCAGATCTTCGTCCGCGACCAGATGGCCGAATGGTCGAAGAGCCCGCTCCTCATGGCCAAGGCCGACGGCGTGATCTACTGGGACGTGAACGGCAAGCGCTACTGGGACGCTCTATCCGGCATCTACACCGTATCGGTCGGCCACAACAATCGGCGGGTCATCGACGCGATCAAGAAGCAACTCGACACGTTGCACTTCTCGCCACCGATGCACGGGACCAATCCGGTCGCGGTGCAACTAGCGAACATGATCGCGGAAGTGGCGCCGGGCGACCTGAATACCGTGAAGTTCGAATGTGCCGGCTCCGAAGTCACGGAGGCCGCGATCAAGCTCGCCCGCCAATACCATCGGCTGACGGGGAACCCCGGCAAGTACAAGGTCATCAGTCGGTACCTGTCCTGGCACGGCTCGACGATGGGGGCACTGTCGGCGTCCGGACTGAAGGGCCGCAAGACGGTGAACGAGCCGCTCGCCCCCGGATTCATCCACGTCTTCCCGCCCACGTGTTACCGGTGCCCGTTCGGGAAGACGTACCCGTCGTGCGAGATCACCTGCGCGACGCTGGTGAATGACGTGATCGAAATGGAGGATCCGGCGACGGTCGCGGCGGTCATGGTCGAGCCGATCGGCCACACGGGCGGAATCATCGATCCGCCGCCGGAATACCTGCGCATCCTCCGCGACGCCTGCACGCGGCACAACGTGCTCCTCATCTTCGACGAGATCATCACCGGTATGGGCCGGACCGGGCACCTGTTCGCGGCGGAGACGTTTGGCGTGCTGCCCGACGTAATCTGCACCGCCAAGGGCCTGAGCGGCGGTTTCGCGCCGCTATCGGCGATGATCTGCCGCAAGCCGATCGCGGACGCGTTCTGGGGACCGGTCGAGACCAACCCTGGATTCGTAGAGGGTCACACGTTCGAAGGGAATCCGGTGTCATGTGCCGCGGGGATCGCCGTGCTGCGTGAGATTCTCGACAACGATTTGTGTGGCAACGCGCGGCGGCAGGGAGATCGATTGCGAACCGGGTTCCAGCGCCTCGCGGACAAGTACGGCGTCATCGGCGACATTCGTGGGAAGGGGTTGCTCCAGGGGATCGAGTTCGTGAAAGATGTGCGGACGAAAGAGCGCTTTCCGGCAAGCCCCGGATTTGGTGTGCGCGTTGGCCGTCGCGGGCTCGCCAATGGTCTCTTATGCCGTTTCGACCCGCACTGGCTGGCATTCGGCCCGGCGCTCAACGTGACCGAGGACGAGCTCGACGAAATGTTGACCGTTCTGGACCGAAGTATCGGCGAGGTGCTCAATGAGCCGGCTGTCTGACACGTCGCCGGACGTGATGTGGCGCATGATCGACGCTTACCGCCGTATGCCGCTCGATCGGAAGTGGCGCAACCTCGGTGACGATTGGGTGACCGTGCGCCTGCTCCATGAGGCCGGGTACCGACAACGAAACGCGCACGCGACAGCCGCCGACATTCGGGCCGACTGGCTCAGTCAGACCACCGGTCAACCGGTCTCGGTTCCGGTCCCGGAGACGGAGATGATCCCCCTGCCCTTCGCGCCGGTTTTGCGGACCGCTCTGGGTATCTTCGACCGGCTGCAAATCAGTTACGCGATTGGCGGGTCGATCGCCAGTTCGATGCACGGGATCGGTCGGATGACCCGCGACGCAGACGTGACGTGCGAGCCCTTCCCCGGTCGCGAAACCGCGTTCGTCGCGGCTTTTGATCCGAACGCGTTTTATGTGTCCATCGATGCGGTGCGACAGGCTGTGCGCGACCGGTTCATGTTCAACATCCTGCACCCCGAGTCCGGGTTCAAAATCGATGTGTACGTGTTGAAGGATGATCCCTTCCAGCAATCAGCCTTCAGCCGGCGAGTCTTCCTGACACTAGCGGACGACCCGGCCCAGCCGATCGCGTGTTACTCACCGGAAGACGTCGTCCTCTTCAAGCTTCAATGGTACCGATTGGGGGGCGACAGTTCGGATCAACAGTGGAACGATATCCTCGGAGTCCTTCGGGCCCAGTCGGACCGATTGGACACGGTGTACTTGAATCACTGGTCGGAGTATCTGGACGTCGCCGATTTGTTGGAACGGGCACGCGGGGAAGTCTGAAATTGTAGCGTGGGTGGAGGCTTTGCGGAATCCACCGGTTGGACGTGGTGGGTTCCGCAAAGCCTCCACCCACCCTAAAAGTCTAATACAGCAGGCCCCGCAGCTTATCGCGATACCGATCCGCCAGTTCGCTGCGCACACCGATGATCTCAAAAACCTTGACCATCAGCTCCCGCACCGCCCCACGTCCCAACTCCTTGTCCAACTCTGCCGCCTTGAGGAGCGTCTCGAGGGCCGGCTCGTACTGGCCCCTGGTCGCGAGGACATTCCCGAGTTCGAGGAGCAGTTGCGCATTGTCAGGTTCGGCGGCGATCTTCTTTCGCAGGTCGGCCTCGTCGCCGGCCGTGGCAGCCGCCTTCCGCATCTCGATCGTCCGCCGCAGCTTGAGCGCCTCCGCACCCCCCTCACCGGCGTCGGGAACCGTCTCGAGCACCTTGATCGCCTCATCGTCCCGCTTGGTCGCGACGAGCACGCGAGCAAGCCCAAGTCGGGCCGGGTGATTGGCGTCGTCAGCCGCGAGCGCGTCCCGGTAGATCTTTTCCGCCGCGGCCGGGTCTTTCTCCTCGAGCGCGGCCGCTTTCACGAGTGGGTCACCCGCGGCCGGCCCGGCCAGGTCGTCCAGGAACATCTTGAGGTCGGACTCAGGAAGTAGGCCAACGAAGCCGTTGACCGCCTGCCCATCCTTGAACGCCAGCACCGCGGGGATGCTCTCGATCCGGAAGTACTGGGCCAGTCGCGGGGCCTCGTCCACGTTCACCTTGGCCAGGACGAACTTACCCTTCCGGTCCGCGGCCGCCTTTTCCAAAAGTGGACCGAGTTGCTTGCATGGTCCGCACCACTCGGCCCAGAAGTCGACCACCACAGGCACCTGCCGCGACCGCTGCAGCACCTGCTTTTCGAAATCGGCGTCGCCGACGTCGATCACCCACTGGGTCTTCGGGGCATCTGCCATCGGATCCTCTTTCAGTTCACCACATTCCGCAGCGGCCGGCCGAGCAGTGCGTTTCGCACCGCCTCGGCGCCCTTTCGCCGCATGTCGAGAAGCCCTTCCTCCGCGTAGAAAGCGGAGTGCGGGTTGACGATAACTCGATGGTAGGCCGCGTGCGTCGGGTCCCGCCACGCGCGGACGAGCGGGTCGTCCGCGGGCGGCGGTTCGACGGCCAAAACGTCGATGCCGGCCCCGGCCAGTTGCCCGGAGGCAATGGCCGCCGGGATCGCGCTCGTGTCCACCACCGCGCCGCGGGCAGTGTTCACCAGGAACGATCCGCGCGGCATGCGGGCGATCGTCTGGGCGTTGATCATCCCCTGCGTTTCAGGGGTCAGAGGCGTGTGGACGCTCAGAACGAACGTCTGGCGGAGCAACTCGTCCAACGTCTCTGCCCGACGTATGCCCAGGGCCTTGTCGTACCCGTCCGGCTTGTATGGGTCATAAAAGACCACGTCCATGCCGAGTGCCCTGGCGCGGACTGCCGCGGCCGTTCCGATGCGCCCGAACCCAATCACGCCGAACACCCGCCCGCGCAGTCGGTGGACCGGCACCGCGGACCGATAAGTCCAGCCGGACGTGCCTCCGCGATAGATCGAATTCAGCAGGTGGATGCCGCGCGTGAGCGTTAGCATGAGGCCGATGGCACTGTCGGCGACTTCCTCGGTGCCATAGTCCGGGACGTTGGCGACCGCGATGCCACGCGACCGGGCGAATACGCGGTCCACATTGTCGTACCCGACCCCGCAGCGGACGATCAGCTTGCAGTCGCGAAGCCGATCGATCGTGGCCCGACTGATCTCGATGTTGTGGTAGAGCATGAGCGCGGCCGCGTCCTCAACGCGGCCGATCAGGTCCTGCTCACTCGAGGCATCGAGCGCAACGAGATCGGCCAGTTCGCCGAGCACTTGTCGTTCGGGCGCGAGATCGTCGGTAATGAAGTCGGTAATGACAACGCGGAAGCGCTGGGCCATGCAGGGGTTGTACGGACCGGCCCGCACGAAAGAAACGCCGGCCCACGTGCCGCCGCTGGACAGCCGGCCGCGTTGCACCCCCACGCGGCGCGGTACAATCACGGTTCCCGGTCACGTGGTGCCCCATGATTCGCTCCCGCTTCTGGCCCCATTCACTGCTCGCCGGGCTCGCCCTCGCGACAGCGGTTCCCGCCGCCGAGCCGCCGAAGCGGCCGAACATCGTCTGGATCGTCGTGGACGACATGTCCGCGAACTTCTCGTGCTACGGCGAGAAGACGATCCGCACCCCGAACGTGGACAAACTCGCCGCCGAGGGTACGCGGTTCAGCCGGGCATTCGTCACGGCCCCGGTCTGCTCGCCGAGTCGCTCTGCCCTCATCACCGGCTGCTACCAGACGACGATTGGCGCGCACCATCACCGAAGTGGTCGGGGTGAGCTGAAGATCACCCTCCCGGGCGAGGTCGTCCCCGTGCCGGCGCTGTTCAAGAAGGCGGGGTATTACACGTGCATCGGCGGGTTCGGGGCGACCGGCGACCGGCTCGGCAAGACCGATTACAACTTCGAGTGGCCGCGCGATATGTACGATGGCAACGACTGGACCGGGCGCAAGCCGGGACAGCCGTTCTTCATGCAGGTGCAACTGCACGGCGGGAAGTACCGCGGGCAGGGGCCGAACCGGAACTGGCAGGCCCGCGTGCGGAAGGAACTCGGCTCTAACACCAAGCCCGAGGACATCAAGCTGCCTCCGTACTACCCGCGCGACCCGGTCATGCTCCAGGACTGGGCCGACTACCTCGACTGCTGCCGGTACACCGACAAGGAGGTCGGCGACGTGATCGCCCGGCTGGAGAAAGAAAAGCTCCTCGACGACACGGTGGTCTTCTTCATGACCGACCACGGGATTAGCCACGCCCGTGGCAAGCAGTTTCTCTACGACGAAGGGACGCACGTGCCGTTCGTCATCCGCGGGCCGGGGGTCGCGAAGGGAGCCGTGCGCAACGACCTGATCGAGCACATCGACATGGCCGCCATGTCGCTCGCGCTGGCCGGGATCGAGGTTCCGAAATGGATGCAGGGCCGCGACGTGCTGGCGATGGACTACGCCAAGCGCGACGCGGTGTTCGCCGCCCGCGACCGGTGCGACGAGACGATAGAACACATTCGCAGCGTCCGCACCGACCGGTTCAAGTACATCCGCAATTACCTGAACGAGCGCCCGCACCTCCAGCCGAACCGGTACAAGGACGACAAGGCCATCATCCAGAAGCTCCGCGAGCTTCACGCGGCGAAGAAGCTCGATGACCTGACGGAGAGAGTGCTGTTCGCGGAGAGGCGGCCGGCCGAGGAGCTGTACGACCTGGCCGTGGACCCGTTCGAGGTCAACAATCTCGCCCGCGACCCGAAGCACGCGAACAGGCTCGATGCGATGCGGAAAAGGCTCGCGGACTGGGAGGAACGGACGGGCGACACGGGGCGCAAGCCCGAGTCGATGGCGATGTACGACTCGGACATGAAGGTCTACCTCGGCGAGGGGAAGAAGGCCAACGACGAATTGAAGCGGAACATCGAACTCAACAAAAAGTGGACGGGCGAGGGGAAGTGATGCGCGGTGCGTGCGTACTCTGCGTGCTCGCTTTGGCGGCCCCAACGGCGAATGCCGCCGACCCGCCGACGTGGAACCTTCTCGTCGTCACGGCCGACGACCTGAACGCCGACTCGGCCGGATGGCTGGGCAACAAGCTCGGCGCGACCCCGAACCTCGACGCATTCGCCAAGACGGCACACCGGTTCGTGAACGGACACGTGTCGGCCCCGATCTGCCAGCCGAGCCGCGAGGCGCTCATGACCGGCCGCGTCCCGCACCGCAATGGTGGGCTCGGCTTCAATCCGATTCGCAAGGATGTACCGACGCTCGTCGAGGTCCTGCGTGACGCCGGATACTACACCGCCGCCATCGGCAAGCTGGCGCACATGGCCCCGGCCGAGAAATTCCCGTGGCACGACACCGGCCCGCAGGAACTTGGTAAGCGGCCGACCAAGTTCCAGGCCCGGTTCCGCGAACTTCTGGCCGCCGCCAAGGCCGAGAAGAAGCCGTTCTTCGTCAACGCGAACATCTGCGACCCGCACCGGCCCTTCATCGGTGGGGTGGCCAAGAAGGCCAAGATCGAGGAGCCGCTGGACGGGGCGAGGGTGTACAAGCCGGACGAGGTGATGGTGCCGCCGTTCCTCGAAGACCTGCCGCGGGTGCGGGAGGAGGTCGCCCAGTACTACAGCAGCGTGAGCCGATTCGACCGGGCGTTCGGCCTGGTCATGGGGGAACTGAAGGCCGCGGGGCGCGACGCCGACACCGTGGTCGTATTCATGTCCGACCATGGCATGTCGTTCCCGTTCTCGAAGGCGACGGTGTACCGCAATGGCACGTGGTCGCCGGTCCTCGTCCGCTTCCCCGGCATGAGCGCGCAGCAAGAGCGCACCGAGTTCGTCAGCAGCGTGGACCTGATGCCGTCGCTGCTGGAGTTGCTCGGCGTGAAGCCGCCCGCCGGGATGGACGGCCGGTCTTGGCTTCCGCTGCTTAAGGGCGAGAAGCAGGCTGATCGAGACTTCGTGGTCACGCACGTGAACACGGTGAGCAGCGGGAAGTCGTTCCCGCAGCGGTGCGTGCGGACGACGGATCGGTCGCTTATGTTCCACGCCTGGGCCGGCGGTCGAGAACCGTTCCGCGTCGAGGCGATGAGCGGCCTGACCTTCGCCGCGATGAACGCTTCAACCGACGCGAAAGTTCAGCAGCGGGTCAAGCAACTCGTCGAGGGCGAGCCGCTCATGCTGTTCGACCTCTCGACCGACCCGGATGAGCGAAAGAACCTGGTTCGCGACCCGAAGTACGCCGCCGACGCGACCGGATTGGGCATGAAGCTGCTCGCGCACATGCGGAAGACGGACGACCCGCAAACCCGAGCGTTCGAGGCCGCCCTTGAGAAGTCGACTGGGAAGTGATCCGGCGAGTCATCTTTGTCCGCGGCGCGCCGGTTCCCAGCCCAGCAGCAGACGTCGAAGACGTAACGGGTGTGCGGCGTTGCCATCGCCGCCCGGCTGGTCGCGGGGCCAAGCCATGGAGTCAGGCCGATCTGGGAACCGGCCACTGATCGCGGCCCGTCCAGGTGAACTTTTTGTTCGGCAGCATGGCTCGTGACAATTCAGGTCCTTGCAATTGCCGAAGTCCAAGACGAGAATCGGGCCGGGGCTGGGCGGTGTTTGTCAACCGACGGGCTTACGTGCGGCACTGTGAGGATGATCAGGGTGACAACTCTCGTTGGTTCAGTCCACCGCGAGTCTGTGCGAGTCCGTACCACCACGCCCATTCCGTGAGGGGTCGGTTATGCGACACTTTTTGATCGGGCTGGTGGCGTACGGCGCGGCCGGACCTCTGTGGTCAGCGCCTGCCCCCGCCGCGCGGGACGAGAAACCGGGGCTGCTCATCGTCTCCAAGCGCGACGGCAACGCGGACATCTTCCTGGTCGATGCCAAGGGCGAGGCGGCCCGCAATTTGACCAACCACAACTCCGAAGACTCCTACCCCGCCTGGTCGCCGGACGGCAAGAAGATCGCCTTCGCCTCCGACCGCGATGGCACCACGAACATCTACGTCATGGACGCGGACGGCTCCAACGTCAAACAACTTACTAAATCCACCGACCGCAGCCGCTGCCCGGCCTGGTCGCCCGACGGCAAGAAGATCGCCTTCGGCCAGGCGGTGGGCGAGGGGTGCGGCGTCTTCGTCATGGACGCCGACGGATCGAACGTCAAGCAACTCGGCGACGGCGACGGCTGGAACCCCGCCTGGTCACCCGACGGCAAGAAGATTCTCTTCGCTTCGCGCCGCGAGGGAGACGGGTTCCGCATCTACCAGATGGACGCCGACGGCACCAACGTTAAGCAACTGACCACGGAGGCCAACCCGTATGGGTCGGTCTACCCGTGCTACTCGCCGGACGGAAAAAAGATCCTGTGGACCCACGGCGATGGGACCAATCTGGAAGTGCACGTGGCCGACGCGGACGGTACGAACGTCAAGAAACTGACCGACCTGGGCGGGCTAAACACATTTGCCATCTGGTCGGCCGACGGCAAATCGATCGTCTTCCACCACCTGGCGGAGTTCGAGGACGGGAGCGGCCCAATCTACATCATGGACGCCGACGGCGGCAACCGCCGGGAGTTGATCAAGAGCGAGGGACATGTCAAAGGCGCGCGCCCGGCGTGGCGACCGAAATAGCGGCGCGGCGTGGGAATCGCCGGCGACCCGGTCCCGGCCGGACACGGGCCGCGAGAAGCGTTAAGGTCGGTGGCACGTCTCCGGCGCGGCCCGTGCCGTATGCAGCACTCAGTCGCGTCTCGGACGAGTGGCTGGTCGGGTACAACGCCGGACAGTCCGGCGACGCTCAGTTCGCCCATTCGGGGCCGGGGGTGCCGCCCGGCGAGAATGTCCGGCCACTCATCGAGATAACGTACGAGCGCCTCGTTCTTGTCTGTCCTTGTGCTTCTTGCACCAGAACCCTGTCCCGTTGTGTCGCCAAAACGGGAACCTCTTTCCGCGCTTCGTTGTCGGGTTCATAATGACCGTCTCTCCTGTCCCGCTCCGTGGTCAAGCCGCGAAGCGACGACAGGTGTAGTTTCGGGTGCAGTCAGGATGGCGACTTAGGCCGAAGGAGCCGTCGAACGCGAGAAAATAACGATTTGCCCCCGTAGCTCAGGGGATAGAGCATCGGTTTCCTAAGCGGATCAAGGCCATCACGAACGTCGTCGGAAAATATCGAGTTTTGCCATGTTTTCTCGGGCGTTTTGCAATTCCCTACCGACCCGCCAAAACCCCTCCAATACCCCATAATCACCCTTCTCGGGTGTAGCTATACCCGGCGAATGAGAATTGCGGACGAGCGCCAGAAAAGCCGCGAAGGTCCTCGTCACGGCGCTGGACGGCAAGGTCAGCCCGGAAGTGCGGGGACGGCTGGAGTCGTTATTCGCCGACTTTGACGTGACTTCAATTAGCAGCTTGCGGCATCACCGGGCGGTCGCGGCGCTGGAACGGATCGGCACCCCGGCAGCCTGTTCGCTGTTGCGCACATTGGCCGACGGCGCTCCCCGCGCCCGCCTGACGACCGAGGCGAGCGCGGCCTTGAAGCGGCTCGGCGGGTGACCGGACTTTTCGGCTACTATGGGTGGGAAGTGACCGAGAGCTTAAGCTCGCCGCGCCGCCGCGGCCGGTGACCTGTTTGTTCGTTCGGCGACAAGGGAGGGTTAACATGGGCATTCTCCTCGCGCTTTTGGCATTGGTCCCGCTGGCTGACGGCGGGCGGTTCGCTCCCCCGGCCACCGTGAAGGGCAACCTCGCGACCCGCGTGGTGTTCAAGGGGGCGGACGCGGATCAGGTGGCCGGGGCGTGCCTGGCCCTGCTCGCGAGCTGCCACTACTCCCACGTACCGGCCGAGGGCCCGATACCGGACTGGGGTGAAACCGCCGCGACTGCCGCCAACACCCGGAGCCACCTCCACGTCCGCTTCGCTAAGCCGCAGGCCATCCGGTGCGCCGACGGGGTCGCCGTCGAGGTGACGGAGATGCTGGTCCTGTTGCCGTTGAACAACGGGGGAATGCGCGTTCGGGTGGGCGACAAGGCGAAGACGTTCGGCAAATACGAGCACGACAAGTGCGTGGCCCTGCAGCGCGTGCTTAGGCGAGCCGAGCCGGCGGAATGACCGCCGAACCCCTCGTTGCACCCGACTCGCGGCGGCAGTAGCGTGTCGCATAGGCGACGGCGCTGGAGCCGCCGGGGGCGGGTGAACGTCACGTTCGGCGAGCGGCAAAGCGTGGTGTCCGCCCACAGCTTCCACTGGAGGAATCGCTATGTGCCTCGGGACAAACTGTGATTACGAAAACGCCGACCGACGGGCGTTTTTGACCGGCGGTGCGGCGGTCCTGGCCGGTCTGGCCGCAACAAGTCTCGCAGCAGCGGATGGTGAGAAAAAGCCACCTCCGACGCGGGTTCTGGATGACCCAACCATTCGCCACGGCAAGGTCACATTCAAAAGTGGAGACAAGGAGATCGACGGCTACCTTGCCCGTCCCAAAGCCGAGGGGAAGTATTCCGCGGTCTTGGTCGTGGCCGGGAACTTGATTTCCGAAGAGTACATCCCGAACACCTGCGCCGCCTTGGCGGTCGCCGGCTACGTGGGCTTGGCACCGAACATCTTTCATCCCGTGCCCGCTAAGGCGACGCCGGCCGAGATGAACAAAGTGCTCGCCAAGCGAACGGACGACGACCACCTGAAAGACATCCGGGCCGGGGCCGATTACCTAAAGACGCATGAATTCGTCAAGGCCGGCGCTGTAGGCATCATTGGTTTCTGTTCCGGAGGCCGGCGGGCCTTGATGTACGCGGCCCAGTACGACAATGTGAAGGCCGTCGTGGCATTCCACCCGGCACCCACCAAGGCCACGGAGGTTGCCGGCCTCAAAGCGCCGGTTCAATTCCACCACGGTAAGGCCGACCGGGTCTCCCCATTCACCGTATCGGAGGAGCTGGAGAAACAACTTCGCGCGCAGGGCACGCACGTCGAAGTTCTCCTCTACGCCGACGCCGACCACGGGTTCCTGGCATACACCCGCCACCCTGAGTACAACGCAGACGCGGCAAAGGAAGCGTGGAGGCGCACGGTGGCTTTCTTGGACGGCCGCCTCAAAAAGTAACCGAAGAGGCCGCCGAACCGTGGTAGCGCCTACTCTCAAATCAGGGAGACCACCCGCGCCGCCTCGGAGCGACCGTTATGCGCCAACTGCTTCTCCTGACCACCCTGGTCAGTTCCACCGGAGCGTACTCCGCCGAGCCCGATCCACCGACCTCCGTCCTCGACCTAGTTCGGCAGGCCCAGGCCAAGGCCACGGCCCGTGAGTGGGCCGAGGCGGCCGCCCTCTGGGACCGTGTCGTCCGCCTCAACCCGGTCCAGCCGTCGTACTGGTACTCGCTCGCCGATGCCCGCTACCAGGCCAAGGACTACAAGGCCGCAATCCCAGCCTACCAGAAGGCCGCCGACCTGGGCGGGCCGATGATGGGTGCTTACTTCGCCATCTACAACATCGCCTGCTGCCACGCCCTGGCCGGGGACAAGGAGGCTGCGGTCCGGGAACTCGCCCGCGCCCTGGAGCTAGGCTTCCCCAACCTCGGCCACCCGGCCCGCGACCCCGACTTGGCCTCTGTGCGCGACGACCCGCGGGTTATCGACCTGCTCGGCCTGAAGGACGTGTCCAAGATGTCCCGCGACGAGGGGTGGCGGTACGACCTGTCGATCCTCGCCCGCGAGGTCCGCCGCAAGGGATTCAACCCCCGCCTGTCCGTCCACCGGCCGGTGACCGTCGAACAGTTCGACGCCAAGGTCCGCGAGCTGGACGCCGCCATCCCGAAGCTAACCGACGGGCAAGTTATCCTCGGGCTGATGAAGCTGATGGTGTTCCTGGAGGACGGCCACACAGCCGTGTGGCCCGTCGGTGACCACCCTCTGTTCCGGGCGGGCCTGCCGCTGCGGATGTTCTGGTTCGAGGAGGGGTTGTTCGTCACCGCCGCCGACCCCAGGCACAAGGATTTGCTCGGGGCCCAGGTGCTCAAGCTCGATGGCCGGCCCATCGACGAGGTGTTCGAGGCCCTGGACCCGTACGTCAATCGGGACCGCGGGAACGCGATCAAGCCAAAGGTGAGCCTCCCGTACATGGTCCGCGCCCTCGGCCTGTTGCACGCCGCCGGGCTGACCAAAAGCGCCGACCGGGTGACGCTCGCCGTCCGCGACCTGTCCGGCCAGGCGCGGGACGTGGTGGTCGAGGCGGACACGAAGGAGCCGGAGATCTGGAACAAGCTCCCGGCCCCGGCCTCGTGGGTGACGTTCGCGTCCACCCTCAAGGACCCGCCCCGGTACGTCCGGCACATGGACAAGGCCCAGTGGTTCGAGTACCTGCCCGAACAGAAGGCCGTCTACTTTCAGTTCAACAAGGTACTCAACGGCAAGGAGGAGACGCTCGCCCAGTTTACCGAGCGGCTCTTGAAGTTCCTCGACGAGAACGACGTTGAGAAGCTGGTTATCGACATGCGCTGGAACAACGGCGGCAACACGTTCCTCGGGCACCCGCTGCTGCTGGGCCTGATCGCCAACAAGAAAGTCAACCAACGTGGTCGGCTGTTCGTCCTCATCGGCCGGCGGACGTACTCGGCGGCCCAAAACATGGCCACGTACTTCGAGCGGTACACGAACGCCACGTTCGTCGGCGAGCCGACCGGGTCGAGCCCAAACGCCATCGGGGAAGAAGCCCCGGTGACCCTGCCGTACAGCAAGGTGATGGCCAACGTGTCGCACCTGTTCTGGCAGGGCACCTGGCCGCAAGACCAACGGAAGTGGCTAGCCCCACAGATTTATGTCCCGCCGACGTGGGCCGACTTTCGGGCAGGCCGGGACCGTGCTCTGGAGGCCGTGCTGGGAACCAAATAGGGTGGATCGGCGTCGCGTCTAACGGCGCGTGCGCCAGCCCCCGCGACTGAGCTGGCGAATTACTCGCCCGAGTCGAGAATGTCCCTGTTCAACTCAGTCGGAATGACAATTCGACCGCACCCCACCGTCGCTCGCGGAACCGCGGCATGGGCGGCGATCGTGGCGTTGTTGTGCCTTGCGGGATGCTCGCGCACCAGTGAGCCGGTCGCCTCCCCATCGAGCACGCCTCAGGAACTTGAGTCAATCGTCCGGAACTTTGCGGACCAGCATCGACTGCCGGGCCTTGCCGCCGGGGTCTGCCGGGGTGATGAGGTCATGCTTCGCATGGGCGTGGGCAATGAGGATGGACCGGGGTCGCCACCGGTCGATGGCGAGACCGTTTTTCACCTCGCGTCGGTCACCAAACCGTTTGTCGCGACCGCCGTGATGCAACTCGTGGCGGACGGCAAGATGGACCTCGACTCCCTGCTACGACGTTACCTGCCGTACTTCTCGATGCAGGGGCCTGGCGCTGACCGGATCACGATCCGGCAACTGCTGACCCACACGGCCGGCGTGGGCGACACGAGCAACTTCGGCTGGACGACTCCGGAGTACGATGACGGGGCGGTCGAGCGGTATGTCCGGAGCTTGGCGTCTGCTCGCCTGGACTTCGTGCCCGGAACAGATTGGCGCTACAGCAACCGCGGCTTCGACGTGCTCGCGGACGCGATCGCCAAAGCTGACGGTCAGCCCTTCGAAACGGTCATTCAACAGCGCATCCTGACTCCGCTTGGCATGCGCCGGAGCACGGTTTTGATGACCGATGTTGATTCCGCTCGGCTGGCGGTGGGCCATAAGCGAGACGGGAGCCGCGTCGGCTACTATCCCTACAATCGCCGCCATGCTGGCAGCTCCACGCTGCACTCCAGCCTCGATGACATGCTTCGATGGGCGGCCGCCAACCTGGGACGCGGTACCCTCGACCAACGCCGAATACTGCCCACGTCCGCATACGATGAGCTTTGGCACCCGTACCGGGACATCCGGGCGACCATCGCCGAGCAGACGCGCAAGGCGGGCTTCGTATTCCCATACGACAACCTGGCCATTGGGCTGAGCTGGTTCCTGCCGGTACAAGACGGCCGCCAGTTGGTCTATCACAGCGGCAGCGATCCCGGCTTTGCGAGTAACGTGCTACTCTCGCCGTCGGAACAGATCGGGGTAGTGGTGCTGATCAATGCCAGCGGTGCTGACCCACGAGCGCTCAGCCGATCCCTGCTAGAGGCGGCGCGTCGCAACTAGCTAACCGACACCCACTAACTATGTGCGCCCGCTTTACCCTCTACACCGAAAGCCGATTGATCGCCGAGCGGTTCCAGCTCGCTGCGCTGCCGAGCCTGATGCCGCGTTACAACATTGCTCCGTCGCAGCCGCTCCCGGTCATCGGGACGAAGGCCGGCGGGCAAGGTCGCGGGTTGGCCATGTTCCGATGGGGCTTCATCCCGCACTGGGCGCAGGACGGGAAGGTCGGGACGGAGGCCTCTTGCTCTTCCGCGCAGGTGTGGTTCGCGCGGCTCGGACAGTGTCCACATGGGCCACGAAGTCGTGCGAGTCGTCGACGATACCCGCTCGTCGACAGCAGTTTGCGCAGACGCTTCGAGCCTTCATTGTTGCCTTGCCATCAGCGTCCTAGAAGGTGACGAAAACTGCGACGTCTGTCGCGCCGCACGAAGGACAGGCGGGGCTCAACATGGCCGGTATCGACATGTCGAAAATTTAGCACACTCAGTGCTGTCGGTGCGTCCCTGTCGTCTCACTGGACTGTTATCGCGGAGCCGCCCTCGTCCTTGGTGCGGGTGCCCGACTGGTCCTTGGCCTCACGCAGCCTGCGAACGAGCAGGTCCACCAGGGCCAGGCGGTCACTGGCGGGGGCGAATCGTCGGTACGTGCGGCCTGCCTTGCGAATGAATTCCTTCTTGTCGTCGGTGCCCTCTTGGTCCTTGATTGCCGACGCCATCTTGACCGCTTGGCGTTTCCACGCCGCCTCTCCAAACGCTCGACCCAGTTCCTCCAGTGCGGCAGGCAGGAGTCGCGTGGCCACTCGGCGGAAGTCGTCGTCCGTGTCCACAGCCTGCAAGTCCACGCCGGACAGGTTCAGCGGGATTTCATACTTGACCATTATCGACTCCGCGGAGCGGCTGGCCTTTCTGGAAGCCGTCGGCGGAGTCAGACCGACGCTGCGGCCATCGCGAGGCAAGTGTTGCTCGAGCGCCCAACACGCGGTCGGCAATGGCCCTCAACTCGAATTCGAGGCGCAGGGTGCGGTCCGGTAGACTGAGGCAGGCCTGCAAGGTGGTTTCGCGGGTCACGAGGTGGGCGCTTCCGTTGTGGGTATTGACGGGATATGCACTGAACGTACCACCGGCCCGATCGGGCGGCGGCGGCAACTCGGCGCAGGCCCTCAATTCCTCTCGTGCTTGACAGGAATTTTCCGCGATACGTGAACGGCCTTTCGGAGAAGTTTCGTAGCTCCGCGTCCAACGCACTCAATCCCTGCTCAAGAGCCCGCCCGTACTCAATCGCTCGCCGCGGGGTGAGGTCCTCGGTCCCGAATGCGCCCCGGTGAAAGCGTTCCACGCCGCGAGACGAGTTTGAGCTGGAGATGGGGAGGCGACGAACGAGTCGATGCCCCGCGCATCGGCTGAAAGATCCACGTTGGGACCGGGAGCAATCCCGCGATCCCGTTAACTTGGCGACAGGCTCCGGCCCGTTACCATCGAGGCCATGAGACGTTATCCCGGCGCTGCAGATGTAACGTAGGATGTCAAGTCCCGTCTGGGTGATGACGGGGTTTTTTGTTGGCTTCGGATGCGGCGAGCGCGCAGACGCTCCCATCCACACATCCATCCGCGTGGATGCGTGCCGGCGTCCGGCGTCATCGAGCCAACCGTTCCCTTAACCGTTCCTCTTCTCTGTCGCGCTGGACGGATGCGGCTCCAGCGCGAAGACGTGGACTCGGTCCAGGG
>Ga0075418_10002339_pt1 | contig 21659 bp, 15 predicted proteins | sample SoiMetdeltSBSDD2_FD_81776 | JGI IMG/M metagenome (GOLD analysis project Ga0075418, IMG submission 81776) | Bulk soil microbial communities from a Populus tree surrounding site in Tennessee, USA - Soil MetaG P. deltoides SBSDD2 | ecosystem: Environmental > Terrestrial > Soil > Tree plantation...
GTTGATAATCCTTTAGGCCGAGTCTTCAGAGTCGACGCTGTTGGGTAGTCCCGCCTTCAGTCGGAATCTTCAAAGTGGTCGCCTCGTATGCTTCCGATTGAAAGCGGACTACGAAACTATTCCAGCGTCTGCAAGGAAGATTCCGCCTGAAGGCGGGACTACGAAACTAATACGACTGATTCCGCCTCTGAAGGAGGGACTACGAAACTCTTCCAGAGTCTCCTTGCAAGACTAGCAGACAGGCATTGCTTTCCCAGGAGCGGCGATTTTAATTAGCTGAAGGAAGGGAAGTCAACCGCGCGAGATTTCCAAGTTGCTCGGTGGTGCGCGCACTAACGTTGCTCGGTCATGGCCGCTTTCGCGTTTGCTCAGTCAGGGAGTGGCTTTGGCGACAAGTCGACCCGCCCTCGTTGTGACACCGTGAACAGACACTCTTATTCTCTGAGGCGCACGCCTGCGCGAAGCCGCGACCTTGCTCGCTGACTTCCGCTTGGACCCGCTTTTCGCCAGCGTCACCTGGCAGGTGGTCTGAGTTTTTCTAATAGCGTGCCGGACGCTGCGATAGCCGTACTTTGTGGGATCGGCTTCGAAATGAACCGGGTCGGCGAGACCGTATCGCCAATTGAAGCCATTCTTTTTCATGATGGCGACTATCCGCCTGCCCTGAGGGGTGAGCCGCTTCGCGCCGCGCGGACCGGTGGCAACGCCCGCGATGTCTACCGCGAATCCAGCTTCGTGAATCGATCTGCCTGCCGGAAGCGCGCGATAGAGACCGGGATTCGATCGACGGCAACGCGTGCTGAGAGAGCAACGGTGTAGTTGCGCCTGTCGTGAGGAGGAACGCCATACGCTGGTCACCCTCGGCTTGATGCCTGCGCGTCTCATATCACGCATTGCTGCTCTGTAGTTTCCAGCAACCTTTGGGTCGACGTAATCCTTCGGGTGACAGGCGAGGGGTTTTGCGATCTTTGGACCACGTTTAGCCGTCTGACCCCTCTTCGTCCTTGTGGCGTCCGCGGCACACGGGGCGCAGCTTCTGCCGGTTCGCGCTGATGCGGTTTTTGATTGGCTGGATCGATTTGTGGTTGAGCGCGATCGGGAGCTCGCCACCTGCCGTTTGTTTAATACACGCTTACGAGACGCGTTCGCCTCGCTCGAAAAAACGAGTGTTATGAGTAGCAGCACGGCTGCAGTGCAGACAGAAACGCTTCGCCTGGCCATTGGTCAGAACCTGTTGGAATTGGTTTGTCCTGCGGGCTTTTATTTAGCCGGGGGGCGAACTATTGGCGCCGAAGGTCACGCCGGTAGGGTGTCAATCCAGAAATAGTATAAACCAGAAGTCAATAGGCTATGGGGCCTTTAGCACGGTGGAGGCATAGCACCGGCTGCACGCGGTAAAGCCGTCGCCCTTAGCCTGCGATAAAGGCACTGTTCGTTTTTTCTTATCCAGAAAATCACAAGCTGATTTGTGATACATCCTGTCGCCGGAGGACACCCACACGCTCGGTTCGAGCGGCGAGCTTGGCACCCCAGAAAGCGCGGGAATGTTGGCGCCGAAAGCCGAGGGTGCTAGGGGCGAGAGCTTCCTTTGTTTGTCATCGCCGACAGGTGATGATGGCGTTGTAGTTGTGGATGGAGGCACCGTCAAGGCAGCTGACGAGGAGGATGAGGATCCCCATACTCCGCGCATCGCTTGCATGGCGTCGCGCTCGAATCCGCGAAAGTCATTCGCTAGCCGGAATTGTTCGGTTCCGCGGACGAAAGCGAAACCCTGTTTCACCATCTCGCCGTTTACCAGCGTGCCATCTCGTGTGTAAACATACGCAACCGTGTTGCCTGCATCGTCCTTATTCCGGCCGTTTTCTGTGTCGAATTCAAGGCGCACGCTCTGTCCGAGCAACATTTTCTCGATGAAGCTGAGCGCCCGCTGACCATGCACGCCGTAAATCTCTTTCGGAGATTTACCATCCGGTGTTTCGATTCCAAGCAGGCGCACTGTACCGACACCCTCAACCTCGATTGCATCGGCCCGTAATATGCGAGAGACGCGCTGGAAGTCGCCGGTGGGCGCTTCAGCGGGCGCCGGCTGACGAGCGGGTGTTCGACCCTCGCTGAGCAGCTGAGGTGGACCCGGTTCCGTGCGTGATATGTATCTCGAAACCAGGAAACCCGCGGCAAACCCAGCGACCAACGCGAGCCCGACATAGGCAGCAACGTGGCGACGATCGATGCCGATGCTCCATCGTGGTGGGAGTTCTTCCGTTTCGATTTGTTGCGGCTTAAACTGTAACATCTTAAACACTCATCGTAGCGCGGAGGAGCCCCTCTCCATTGGACGGTTGTGTATGTTGAACACTGCTGGGGCTGGTATCACAAGACCGAATTCTCTCACTTGAAGTATTCTCAGTCAATATGTATTGAATTCTGGAGCCACGACAAGCGGGCCGCTGGTGCTAATAGACCAGGCAACGGTCGACGCGAATGGAGCGCATCGAAGGTGTTGCGATACGATTTCACCTAATAAAATTGCGGGTTTTGTTCGCTTTTTGGTTGCAACTTCAAAGCTGGTGTAGTAATCTTCGCGTCGCAGAAATCCCCTGTTTTGCTGGCTCGAGTATGGGGCGGCGGGAGCAGGGGTATCTTTTTGGGCGATTACAAACGTGCCCGATAGAGCGAACGAGCGGCTTAATACCGCACCCCGAGTTTAGAGTATGTGGACAAACACAAAGATCAAATAGAAAGAGGACAATAGAACTTATGGCAAACGCAAAGAAGATGTCGAAGACCCAGCTTGCGACGGAATTGGCCGAAGCGACCGGAACTAACAAGAAGACAGCCGCGGCTTTCCTGGAATCGCTGGGCGCCATCGCATATCGCGAAACCAAGAAAGTTGGCGAATTCACGATCCCCGGGATCGGTAAGCTCGTCAAGAAACAAACGAAGGCTCGCCTGGGCCGCAACCCGGCAACTGGCGCCGAAATTCAAATCAAGGCGAAGACCGTAATCAGATTCCGCGTCGCAAAAGCAGCAAAGGACGCAGTGATCGGCGCCAAGTAGTAGCAGGTTAAATCAACCGTAATGCCGCAGGCAGCCTGAGAACTTTATCAGGCGTCAGGAGTAATGTCGCACAAGAGCTGTTTGCAATGGCAACCGGCAAGCTACCTGTGGTTTCAATCCGACCGGTCGTAAATCGCCGCGGCTCCTAATCAGGATTGATTTCGCTTATCGCGAACGTATCAGCAGTAGGCAGTCAGTTACGGACTGCCTACTGCTACTCCTCTCTCACTTTCAACGACTATTCCCAGCCAGCCTGCAAAAAACCTTCCGTGGGTATTGCACGGACGTGGCAATCGCATCAATACTCCCGGTGCAGTTTCTTCCAGGATTGTAGCGGCTCAGGCCGAGGCTGACGATGAGTGGCTTGTCACCTGATCTATTACGAAAGCATCAAGAGCTTCAAGACTGGCTGCGTTTCATTCGTGGGGAGAGCTACATACTCCGGGAGCATCCGTCGCTGCTGTTCACGCAAGCCGCCAATCAACCCGATTCGACTGGACCCGCTCATTTGGCGATGCAGCGTTTTGATGAAGGGCTTGAAAAACGGCCCTGGTTTCGCCTGGTGAACAAATCTCAGTTGACCTCTGCTTGCGTGATGACCCTCGAAGTCGACGACCCTCAGATAGATGCGTGCGCTTTTTCTCCCGATAATACTCACATCGTCGTGGCGGCGAGGGGAATGCTGAAGCTGTTTGACGGTTACAGCGGGTCCGAGATCGCGATCCACTCCTACAGCGTCTCGAGGGCCATCGCCTGTGCGTTCTCGCCTGATGTCACGCTGTTTGTCTCCTCATGCAGAGATAACACGCTCAGGGTGTGGAACATCTGCAGCGGTGCCGAACTTTCGGTCCTTCGGGGGCACACCGACGAAGTGTTTGCATGCGGCTTTTCGCCTGACGGCTCTCGTATTGTATCGGCATCGTTGGACCATACGTTGAAGTTGTGGGACGCTGCGACTGGGAACGAAATCGCAACCCTCCGGGGCCACAGTTCGAGGGTGCTTTCGTATGCCTTCTCACCTAATGGGACCCGCATTGTCTCGGCGTCAGGCGACAACACGCTTAAGCTGTGGGACGCGCGTAGCGGATTTGAGCTAGCAACACTGCATGGTCATACGAGTTATGTGCGTGAGTGCGTTTTTGCGCCTGATGGAGCTCGAATTGTTTCGGCGTCCGAAGACCAGACGTTGAGGGTCTGGGATGCGTCGAGCGGAGTCGAGCTGGCCACGCTGCAAGGTCCTGCTGGCTTACTTTCATTCTCGAGTGATGGTGGGAGGCTCGCATGGATCTCGGGACGGACGCTGAGGCTTTGGGATCCGGCAACCGGTGCTGAATGGTCGACTCCTACGGAACACCGGGGCAACGTGTTTGCTCTTGCATTTTCTCCCGACGGGTTGCGTTTGGTCACTGCATCCGGGGACGACACGCTCAAGTTGTGGGATGCTATGAACGGCGCGGAGCTTACAACCTTCCGCGGGCATACGAGCTGGGTAAGAGCCTGCGCATTTTCGCGTGACGGCGAGCGAATAGCCTCGGCCTCCCTGGATGGGACGTTGAAGATCTGGGACGCATCGGGAGGATCGAATAAGAGCAAATTCGAAGGACATACGGATCGGGTGCGGCGCTGTGTTTTCTCGCGCGACGGAGAACGAATGGCGTCCGCGTCCTTCGATAGGACGCTGAAGATATGGAATGCAAGGAGCGGAGCACTGCTAACTACGTTGCGCGGGCATAGCAAGATCGTGAATGACTGCGCCTTTTCTTTTGACGGCACTCGCATCGCTTCAGCATCGGGGGACGCGCTATTGAAACTGTGGGATGCTTCATCTGGCACCGAACTGGCGACACTGACCGGGCACACTGACTCAGTTAAAGCCTGTGCCTTCTCGCCGGATGGCACTCACATCATTTCAGCATCTTTCGACACAACGCTAAGAGTATGGGACGCGGCGCTTGGGGTTGAGGTGAAGACCTTGGACGGGCATACCGCTGAAGTTTCCGCGTGTGTCTTCTTGCCTGACGGGACGCGAATGCTTTCCGGTTCAAGTGACGGTACGCTTAGGCTCTGGAGCTTAACGGATGGTTCGGCCTTGGCCAAGGTTGACGTCGAAGGCTGGGGCGACGAAGAAGACCGACGCGAGCTTGTAGAGTACGTGGCCGTTGCGCCAGACGGCAAATACTTTGTCTCGGCCTCCCAGATTGGAGTGATGAATCTAATCGACTTGGAAGGCGGCAGCAGAATCACCGCCAGGCCTCGATTCGCCAAGAGCGCTAAGGCTTGCACTCTGTCGCCTGACGGAACACGGGTGGTGCTGGCCGCGAATGTCCTAAGACAATGGGATGTTCAAACCGGCGCCGAGCTAGCCCCGCTGGGAGACTTCAATGCTAGCGCTTGTGCCTTTTCTCCCGGCGGTACTCGTCTTGCCCTTACATCGGATTACACGACCTTGAAGCTGTTGGACGTACCAACGAGGAGGGTGCTTTGCGAATTCCCCGGATCGGGGGAAGTGACGGAACTCACATGGAGTCCAAGCGGAGAGCGGCTTGTCGTCGGATTTAAATCCGGCGAGATTCAGGTGCTGCGACTCGAGAATCTGGACATCGAGCCCGTTGTGACCACTCTTCGCTTTCTTTATCGCGGTGACCGCAGAAGTTTTGATCATGAACCGAGTGCAGACTGTCCCTGGTGCGGCAGGGGATTTGTGCCGTCCTCGAGTGTTCGTGATGCGGTCGAAGGTGCCATGAAGAACGCCGATTCGACACGTGAGGACTCCACGTTTGACCGCCACGCTCGCGAAGCTGGCGACCAAGAACCATTGCACGGGGACTGTCCAAACTGTCACCAGCCGCTCAAGTTCAATCCGTATATTATTGATAATCGAGGTGACGCTGGATTTTAGAATTTGAGTTGGTTCCTAGGAGTCCCCGCCATCAACACACTCGTTCGTGATCGGCGATGTCTTGAGTCGAATTCACATTCTGGAACTGGAGAATCGAGCGGTTCCGGTTTCTACGTCGGAGGCATAATGCCGGACGCGCCAGTTGCCTATCAATCAAAGCGCGCAGAGTTGCAAGACTGGCTGCGGTTCATCTGCGGCGAGAGTCGCATCCTTCGCGAGCGCCCCTCGCTCCTGTTTCAACAGGCAGCCAATCAGCCTGACTCATCATCAGCCGCCCGGTTAGCTCAGCAGAGGTTCGAGAACGGTCTTGAAACGCAGAGTGAGGTGCGCGTGTGGCAAGTTACTGGCGCTGACCCGTACCAGGATTTATGGCGACTGGATGCCGATCGCAAAGGCCTGGGGCCGGAGCTGATTTAGGAGTTTCAACAACCCGCCGCCCCTAAACGCGTGGATCGGAGATGGGAACAAGGAGTAACGGCTATAGCTTCCTAATCGAAGGTGGCCGATATGGAGGCCGGTTCGTCTCATTAACACTAAGGCTGACTGGCGCCCGATTGCAGAAGCTTGGGGTGAGACTTGAGCTACCAATCTTTTTTATGATATTGCGATAGATATTCTTGCTCGGTAACAGCAATTCGGTTTCTCAGGTTAGAAGGATATGCTTGCCAGCCCCGGCCAACGGCAGTCGAAGCGCGCAGAACTGGAGGACTGGCTGCGATTCATTCGAGCAGAAGCGCACATCCTAAGAAACCATCCGCAATTGGTCTCTCAACAAGCCGTCAATCAGCCCGATGTTTCCGTCTTAGCCGCTGACGCAAAAGCCTGGCACGCCGCGAGGGAAGGCCCGTGGGTCGAATGGATCAACAAGCCGCAATCCGTTGACCCCTGGATTATGACGCTCATCGGACACTCGAGTGCTGTAGCCGCTTGCGCATATTCGCCCGACGGCAGGCGTGTAGCGTCCGCCTCACACGATAAAACCGTGACAGTGTGGGATGCTGAAACAGGCGCCACCGTAACTACTATGACCGGGCACTCGGATTTTATAACGTCGTGCGCTTATTCGCCGGACGGAAGGAAAATAGTTTCCGCGTCACAGGACAAAACCGTCAGAATCTGGGACGCCGAAACGGGAACAATTCTGAAAACACTAACGGGACACTCGGAATGGGTAACCGGTTGCGCCTATTCTCCGGATGGCAGGCAGATCATCTCCGTCTCTCATGATAAGACTCTGAAGATTTGGAACGCGGAGACCGGCTTGGAGTTATCCACATTGAAGATTGGCCGCTCCTCGGAAGTATCTGCGTGCGCGTATTCGCTTGACGGCAGACGTTTTGCTGCCTCGTCTTGGGATTTCACATTGAAAATATGGGATGCGGCTTCGTGTGAAGAAGTAGCCGCGGTTGACGGCACGCGCACCAGAAATGTTTCCGGGCATGGCACGTTTAAGGTCTATATCGTCGACACTCAGGATCCGGTAACCGCGTTGGCCTATTCGCCTGACTCCAGCCGTATTGTGTCCGCTTCCAAGGACAAGACCTTGAAGATTTGGGATGCGGAATCAGGTGAACTGCTCGCTGTCCTTTCCGGCCATTCGGGCACGGTGGGAGGCTGCGCGTACTCTCCAGATGGCACACGCATCATCTCCGCCTCGAGTGATAAGACACTGAAAGTTTGGGATGCGGCGTCAGGTGCCGAACTTGCGACTCTGATAGGACATCGGCAAAGCGCGAGCGCCTGTGCGTACTCACCAAACGGCGATCATATAGTCTCCGCTTCCGGAGATGGCACTTTGAGAATCTGGGAGTCGGACCGTATCACACCACTATTTGCGCTCGGTGGCCATTCAGACATGATAACTTCGTGTGCACAGTCCCCAGACGGCAGGCGCATTGCCTCTAGCTCACTCGATCGGACGATCAAAATTTGGGATGCCGAATCTGGCGCCGAACTAAGGACGCTCGCCGGACATTGGATGGTGACCACATGCAAATTCTCGCCTGATTCAAAGCGAATTGTCTCAGCTTCTTGGGATAACACTCTCAAGTTGTGGGATGCCGAATCCGGAACCGCACTGGCTACGCTGCGGGGTCATTCGGGCCGCGTAAACGCGTGCGCGTATTCGCCTGATGGCGGGCGAATAGTATCAGGTTCCGGATGCGCTGGCTTTTCTAATCACCTAGATTACACCGTCAGAATTTGGGACGCGGCGTCCGGAGCGCAACTGACTACTCTTGAGGGACACACGCGAGATGTAACCGCGTGCGCGTATTCCCCCGATGGTAGTCGGATCCTCTCGGCTTCTCGGGATAAGAGTCTGAGGCTTTGGGATGCAAAGTCCGGGGCCGAACTGCTGGTTCTGAACGGGCATACGGATGAAGTAGATACGTTCTCTTATTCGCCGGATGCCAAACGAATCGTCTCTGCTTCCAAAGATAAGACTCTGAGCATTTGGGATGCTGAAGCCGGGTTACAGCTTGGTGTGCTTAGCGGCCATGAAGATCGCGTGCTCGATTGTGCGTACTCACCCGGCGGACATCACATCATCTCTGCTTCGGCGGATAGGACCCTTAGAATATGGGACGCAGAATCGGGAGCCGAACTTGGTCGACTCAGCGGCCATAGCGACGTAGTAAACGGGTGCGCTTATTCGCCAGACGGCGGGCTGATTGTGTCGACGTCCTGGGATAGGACTCTGAGGATTTGGGATCCCCGGGGTAAGAAACAGATATTGTGTTTTGTCGCATCACAATCTTTATCGGGTGCGTCGCGATTGAAGGGCGAAACTATAGCTGCGGGCGATGGGAGCGGCAGAGTTTATGTCTTGCGTCTGAAGCAGGTCCCGTTGGGACCGGCGCTGATAACCTCGGTACGAGCCGATCGTAAGCAGGGACGCAAGCCCAGCGCTTTTCTACGCGGCTTCTTAACGTTTGCGCGCCGCTCTCATTCCGGAGAAGACCACGAGCGGGTTACACACGCGACCGCCAGATGCGAGTGGTGCGGCAAACGATTCGACGTACCGACAAAGCTTATCAATTCTATCCAGGAGATTAACGAAGGCGTGGGTTCGTACCAGATGACTTGTGCAACTTTGCCAAAGCAATCGTGGAACGATGCTCGATTGCTCTCGGAGTGCCCTGAGTGCCATCAACCCGTACGTTTCAATCCATTCATTCTCGACTGCCGTTAAGGCGATTTGGTTCCGGCGCAGATGTCGCAAAACTTAACTCATCAACAATCCAAACGTGCTGAACTGCAAGACTGGCTGCGGTTCGTTCGCGGCGAGAGCCACATCCTGCGCGAGCACCCGGCGTTGTTGTTTCAGCAGGCGGCTAACCAGGCTGACGACACGGTACCGGCAAGTATGGCGCGGCGGGGCTCGAAGAAGGGCGCGAACAGCGCCCGTGCTTTCGTTTGACGAAAAACCGCAGTCGGCTGCGGAATGCCTGATGACTCTCGAATCACCTGACCCGTTTGTTGATGTCTGCGCTTTCTCGCCTGATGGCCGGCTTTCTCAGGTTCGAAGGATATGACGGTCAACTCCGACCAACAATCTAAGCGCGAGCACCTGCAAGACTGGTTGCGGTTCATTCGCGGCGAAAGCCACATTCTGCGAGAACGCCCGTCGTTGTTGTTTCAGCAGGCGGACAATCAACCCGACTCAACTTGCCCGGCGCAGATGGCAAAGCGCAGATTTGAAGCCGGGCTTGAGAAGCGTTCCTGGCTTCGGTGGATGAACAAGCCGCGCCGACACAATGCTTGTCTTCTGACTCTCACCGGGCATGAAGGAAGAGTCACCGGTTGTGGCTTCTCGCCTGACGGGACTCTCATCGTCTCCGCCTCTTCCGACAAGACGCTCAGGCTCTGGGACGCGCGAACCGGCGCAGACATTGCCGTGCTCACCGGGCACGAAGGAGGGGTTGAGGCTTGCGCTTTCTCACCCGATGGGAAGCTGGTCGCGTCGGCATCCCAAGACGCAACGTTGCGCCTCTGGGATGTCACGACCGGAGTCGAAGTCGGGGTCTTGCGTGGGAGTGACGGCGAGGTTTACTCATGTGCTTTTCTGTCCGACGGCAAGCGGATTATTTCGGAAACCAAAAACACGGTGTCGTTCTGGGATGTAGAACGTCGCGAGCCGCTTCGTTCTCTTCACTGGGAGACGGGCGCGCCGCTCTGTTCCCCTGACGGAACGCGCGCCGTCGGGACACGCCGTATATCGGACTTAGTGGAAAGGCTGACCGTATGGGAAATGACTTCTGGAACTCCTCTAATCGAGATTCAAGAGGATTATCTGTATGGAGGCCCAGCAGCCTTCGCGCCGGATGGCGAGCGATTTGTTTCGTCCGGACTGCTCTCCGATATGGTAGACGGTTATCATTGTCTGAAGTTGTGGGACGCCGCAACCGGCGAACTATTGAGAGAGTTTCAAGGGATTAATAGCGCGCGCATTGGACACTGCGCCTTCTCCCTTGATGGGAAGCGTCTGGCCACAGTGGGCGACACAATAGAAGTGTTCGACGTGGCGACCGGCGATCTCCTCCAGGACATAATCGGGGTGGGCCGCCTAATGTCGTCCGATCTGACGGACTGCACGTTCTCGCCTGACGGCACAAGCCTGGTCACCGGTTCGCGTAGCGGGGAGTTGAAAGTCTGGGACTTGACGATCGGAAAAGACAAAGCTACCCAGCCGAACCACACGGCGATAATTCGCAAGTGCCGATTCTTTCCAGACGGGAGGCGTATCGCTTCGGCGTCGCACGATGGAAATCTAAGTATCTGGGACGTTGTTACAGGTGAACAACTGGCCAATCTGAGACACGATAATGAAGTAGGTCGTCTTGCCATCTCGCCCGACGCCGGGACAATCGCCTCGGTCTCCAGGTTCCCAAGCTGGGAATTCGACTGGGGAGACCGCGAGGTCATTTTATGGAGCACAACCGTCTACGGAAAGAAGACAAAGGTATGCAAACAACCTGGCCTGGTAAGTAATTTTGCATTTTCGCCGGACGGGAATTTAATCGTGTCAGCCTCTGAGGACGGGACTCTCAGTTTGTGGGACCTCAAAGCTATGCGCGAGAAGCACAGACTGAACGAGGAGGGCGGCCATTACGGCTGCGCCTTCTCGCCCGACGGGAGGCTCATAATTTCGAGGGGGGCGGCAGGCCTGTGGCTGTGGGATGTGTCGAGTGGAGCGATAGCGGCTGAACTGGATGGGACGTGGCCGTGGGCTTTCTCGCCTGACGGCAGACAGATCGTTTCGGCGTGTAGAGCGTCCTCCTCAACACAAGAGCAGGCTTGCGGTTTGAAGCTCTGGGACGCGCGCGCAGGCGACGAGCTTATGCGGCTCGAAGGCCACGATGACAGTGTTAAAACCTGCGACTTCTCGCCGGATGGGTCTCGCATAGTCTCGGCTTCAAAGAACGGCACGTGGAAGCTCTGGGACGCAATAACAGGCCGGGAGCTGATGTCGGTGAATGCGCATGACAGGGCGGTGGACTCCTGTTCATTCTCTAAGACTGAAATGTTGATCGTTTCAGTAGCTGCCGGCCCGACCGCTAAGGTTTGGGACGGGGCGACCGGAACTCTCTTAGCCGAATACAATGCGGGCTGCGGCATCTCAGCTTTTGACTGGCACCCGTCGGGGCGCGGGTTCGCCGTTGGCGATGAGAACGGTTGGCTACGATTCATGCATATCGAGAACCTGCCGCCGAGGCCACCAGTCGTGCCAGTTGTTTTAGCATGGCGTGGAGCTTCACCTCGGTTCTCTCTTGGTGAAATCATGCCGAGGACCGCCTGGGCCCTAGCCGACAACACGTTCATCAGAGACCTGTTTCATAAACTGAAACGCGTCCGTCGTTTTCATATTACGGAGCCATCCATAGCTTTTGGCTGCCCGAAATGCCGAATTTGGTCGCAGGTGCCGGGCGTCGCTGTAGATTCTGAATTAGATTGCCCAAATTGCGCCCAGCGTCTACGACTGGCCCCGCAGCTGATCAATTCAGACTGGCGGCCTGTTGCAAAAGCATGGTTAGGAGATGGGAACAGGGATTAACAGCTTTAGCTTGCTCCTCAACTCATTAACACTTAATGCAGGCTGGCGCCCGGTTGCAGAAGCTTGCGGTGAGACTTGAGCTACCAATCTTTTTCATGATATTGCGACAGATATTCTTGCTCGGTAACAGCAATTCGGCTTTTTCAGGTTAAAAGGATATGCTAGCGAGCCCCGGCCAACGGCAATCGAAGCGCGAAGAGCTGCAGGACTGGCTGCGGTTCATACGCTGCGAGAGTCACATTCTCCGCGAGCGGCCGCGCCTGATGTTTCAGCAGGCCGCGAATCAACCCGACTCGACCTCTTACGTTGGACCTGGACTTAGAGGAAAGACTCATGGCGCAAACAACAAGAACTTTCCGAATCTTTGTTAGCTCGACTTTCAGCGATCTGAAGGAAGAACGCAACGCGCTTCAGAAATACGTGTTTCCGCGGTTGCGGGAGCTTTGTACACAACACGGTTGCCGCTTCCAGGCAATCGATTTGCGCTGGGGCGTGCGCGATGAAGCTGGACTCGACCAGCAGACAATGAAGATCTGCCTCGACGAAGTGAGCCGCTCACAGCGCACTTCGCCGCGGCCTAACTTCATTGTGCTCCTCGGGGATCGCTACGGCTGGAGGCCCTTGCCCGCTGAAATTCCGGTTCGCGAGTTCGAGCACATCGAGACCAGGACCAGTGGCGCAGCTCGCGAGTTGCTCGACACCTGGTACAAACGAGACGACAACGCTCGCTTTAACCGTCATGAACACGCTGAGCCTGAACCTGTTTTCTGTCTTCAGCCTCGCAAGCAGGGAGACCGCTTCGCCGACTTCCAAGTCTGGGAACGTGAAATCGAGCGACCCCTTCGCAAGATTCTGCTGAACGGGATCGCAGGTCTGGACCTGAACAATGACGAACGAAGGAAATACGAAGCATCTGCCACCGAGCAGGAGATCGCGGCCGGAGCGATGAAGGTTCCGGACGCAAAGGAGCACGTCTTCTCTTTCTTCAGAAAGATCGAAGGCCTTCCGCAAGACAGTAGCGCAAAAGACTTCATCGATCTCGACGAAAACGGACAACCAGATGCGGACGCCGGCGAGAGGCTCAAACGCTTGAAGGGAGACGATCAGGCCGATCGCGAGGAAGAGAGCCTTGGGAAACTGCTGCCGGGGAACATTCATCGCTATACGGCCGGCTGGACAGGCACCGGTGCGTCGACTGATCACATTGGCGAGTTGCCCGAAGAACTCGAAGCGTGCCAGGCACTGACCCGCGACGAAAATGCTCCGAAGACTCTCTGCGTGGACGTATGGAAGCGGCTGGCATCGGTTATCGAAGATGAAATTGCCAGGCTCGGGCAAATAAAGCCGCTTGAAAAAGAGATCATCGATCACACCGTGTTCGCCGAGGATCGCGCGCGCGTCTTCATCGGAAGACGGTCGATGCTCGACGCGATCGCCGGCCATCTAAGCCGATCGGATCGACATCCGCTTGCGGTGTGGGGGGAGTCGGGTTCCGGTAAGTCGGCGCTGATGGCCAAAGCTATTGCGGAATTGAGACAGCGGCTTGCGGATTGCGACTCGGTAGAGTCACTGACTTCGTTTCGATGCCCGGTGGTCTTCAGGTTCATTGGCGCGACGCCTGCTTCTTCGGATGGGCGATCGCTGCTCGAAAGTTTGTGCCGGCAGATCACGCGAATTTACGGAGGCGATGAAGCGACGATTCCGGCTGACTATCGCGAGTTGGTGAAGGAATTCGGCGAGCGATTAAAGCTGGCAACAGCGCAGAAGCCGTTGACTGTATTTCTGGACGCGCTGGATCAGCTTTCGGATGCGGATCATTCGCGAAATCTAATCTGGTTGCCGGCGGAGCTTCCGGAGAATGTGCGCCTTGTGGTTTCGACGCTTTCCGGTGAGTGCAAGACGGCGTTGGAGCGGAAGCTTTCGTCCGGCCTGGTGAAGCTCGAGCCAATGCCCAGGGACGAAGCTGAGGTGTTATTGGAAGCCTGGCTGACCGAGGCTTGCAGGACGTTGCAGCCGCCGCAGAGAGATGAAGTGCTGGGCAAGTTCGCGCTTTCCGCGCGAACCCCGGATGAAGCGGGCGGCGCAAAACGGGAAGGGCACGGGATGCCGCTGTATCTGAAGCTGGCATTTGAGGAAGCGAGGCGTTGGAAGTCCTACACGCCCGCTGTAGATCTAAAGCCTGACATCCCGGGAATCATTCGCCAGTTGTTTGGCAGGTTGTCTTTGGACACCAATCACGGCGCGGTCATTGTCTCTCGCAGTTTGGGATACCTCGCGGCAGCCAAGAGCGGGCTGAGCGAAGTCGAGGTGCTCGACGTGCTGGCGGGCGACGCGGATGTATACGCGAACTTTCTCAGCGTCGCCCGGCACATACCTTCGGACTTGCGCCCACACTTGATTGCTTACATGCAGGAGATCGGCGAGACTCGAAGTCCCGAAGCCTGGCTTTCATCGGTGTGCAACGATCAGCCGAGGTTCACGGAACACATTGAAAAACTGCTCGGGCGAGCACCGGGTCTTCAGCTCCCGGTAGTTTTGTGGTCGAGGTTGTATTTCGACCTGGAGCCTTACCTGACCGAGCGCAGCGCCGACGGAATTTCGTTGTTGAGTTTTTATCATCGGCAACTTCGCGAGGTAGTCGAGGCGGATTTCTTAACGAATACCGACAAACGCGCGAGGCACGATCACCTGGCAAACTACTTTGGGCGACAGGAGCTATTCGAGCCTCAAACGAAGACGCCTAACGTGCGCAAGTTGTCAGAGCTGCCTTATCAGCAGACTTATGCCGGGCAGTGGGATCAGGTTCACGCGACCTTGACCGATTTTGATTTTCTGGAAGCGAAGGCCACGCACGTTGCCGTAACCACGTCCGGAAGGGGCCACGATGCGAAGACGATTTACGGCGGCGTGTATGAGCTTCAGGAGGATTACCGGCGAGCGATTGAGAACTGGGGTGGAGAATCTGGAGCCCCGCGAACGGCAGGAGCCAGGCCTCAACACCCGCTGATAGTGACAGCGTGGGTTTCGCCGGCGGATCAGAGTCATGGGGTTGGTTGTCCGTTGTGCCGAGTCTGGTCCGAAGCACCTGCTTCAGCGCTCGGTACCGAGATCGCGTGTCCAAATTGCGAAGGGCCCTTGAAGGTGAACTCCTTCACAATCAATTCTGACTGGCGGCCGGTGGCGGAGGCGTGGCGCGGAAAGGGCTAGGAAGTCCGACGGGGAGAGTCCGGGACGGATGAGAGGGAACTGGTTCGCTAACCGTGTTCGCAGCCACTAGCGGCGCCGAGCGTAAAGTCGCAGCGTAGCCGGAGGGGGTAGTCATGCCTGACTCGCAGAAGCTGATTTTGGTCCGGAATCCCGAGGCTCCAGAACGTAATTCAAGTCGCCTTGTAATCGAAGCATTCCAGCGGGCATTGCGCCAGGAGATACACATACTCCGGCAGCACCCGGACCAGATCTGGCAGCAGCTCTTCAATCGCCTTCAGTGGGAGAACCGGTCGACCCAGGAAGTGCTCGAGTCGCAGCTTCAGCGACGCAGCGCGCCCGGAGCCCGGCCCTGGTTCCGGATGAGGACGCGTCTCCGCGAGTCTGGGGCACTGGTCCGCACCCTCGCGGGCCACACGAGCCCTGTACAGGCCTGCGCGTTCAGACCCGACGGCACCCGGGTGCTCTCTGCCAGCTGGGACAACACCCTCAAGCTTTGGGATGGAGTGAGCGGCCTGGAACTCGCCACCCTCGGGGGCCACACCGACGCGATCTGGGCGTGTGCCTTCAGCCCCGACGGCAACCGGGTGCTCTCGGCGAGCCAGGACCGGACCCTCAAGCTCTGGGACGCCGAGAGCGGCCGGGAGTTCGCCACCCTCGAGGGCCACGCCGGCCCTGTCCAGACATGCGCCTTCAGCCCCGACGGCACCCGGATAATCTCGGCAAGCCTGGACAAGACCCTCAAACTCTGGGATGCCCAGAGCGGTCGGCAACTCGCCACTCTCGCGAGCCACACTTTAGCGATCGCGGCCTGCGCCTTCAATCCCGCAGGCACGCGGGTGGTCTCGGCGAGCGCCGACCAGACGCTCAAGCTCTGGGATACAGCGAGCGGCCGGGAGCTCTGCACCCTAGTCGGGCACAATCAACAAGTCTGGGCTTGCCGGTTCAGCCCCGACGGCACTCAAGTGCTTTCGGCCAGCGGCGACAACACGCTTAAGCTCTGGGAAGCCGGGAGCGGCTGGGAGCTCGCGACCCTCTGGGGCCACACTGGGAATGTTGAGGCCTGCGCCTTCAGCCCCGACGGCACGCGAGTGCTCTCGGCTAGCGCGGATACGACCCTCAAGCTTTGGGACGCCGCGAACGGACAGGAGCTCGCCACCCTCGCGGGCCACACCGCCGCGGTCTGGAACTGCGCCTTCAGCCCGGACGGCACCCGTGTGCTCTCCGCAAGCAAGGACCAGGCCCTCAAGCTATGGGACGCCGCGACCGGCCGGGAACTCGCTACTCTCGCTGGCCATACCGGTTATATCCGCGGCTGTGCGTTCAGCCCCGATGGCACCCGAGTAGCTTCGGCGAGTTGGGACAACACCCTCAAGCTCTGGGACGCCTCGAGTGGCCGCGAGTCCGGCTCCCTCGGGGGCCACACCGACTGGGTCCGGGCCTGCACCATCAGCCCCGACGGCAACCTGGTGCTCTCAGCGAGCAGTGACGGCACCCTTAGGCTCTGGGATGCCGCGAGCGGCCGGGAACTCGCTACGCTCGCGGGCCACACCAGCTCTGTCAAGGCTTGCGCCTTCAGCCCCGACGGCATTCGAGTACTCTCGGCGAGCAGCGACAAGACCCTCAAGCTCTGGGACGCCGCGAGCCGCGCGGAGCTCGCCACCCTCGCCGGCCACACCAGCTATGTCCAGGCCTGCGCTTTCAGCCCGGACGGGACCTGGGCGCTCTCGGCCAGTTGGGATCAGACGCTCAAGCTTTGGGATGTCAAGAGCGGCCAGGAGCGCGCCACCCTCTCCGGCCATACTAACTATGTCGAGGGCTGCGCCTTCAGCCCCGACGGCACCCAAGTGCTCTCGGCGGGCTTCGGCCCCACCCTCAAGCTCTGGGACGCCGCGAGCGGGCGGGAGCTCGCCAACCTGGCCGGCCACACCGACGGCGTATTGGCCTGCGCTTTCAGCCCTGACGGCACTCGAGTGCTCTCGGCGGCCCGGGACAAGACCCTCAAGCTCTGGGACGCCGCGAACGGCCGGGAGCTCGCCACCCTCGCCGGCCACGCTTGGGGGATCGAAGCCTGCGCCTTCAGCCCCGACGGCACCCGGGTACTCTCGGCGAGCAACGACCACACCCTAAAGCTCTGGGATACCGCGAGCGGCCGGGCGCTCGCCACCCTCGCCGGCCACACCAGCTATGTCTTGGCCTGCGCCTTCAGCCCCGACGGCAACCGGGTGCTCTCGGCGAGCAACGACCACACACTCAAGCTCTGGGACTGCGCGACAGGTGCGAGAATGGCGGACATTCAAGTCGAGTCTGTTCTTGTTTGCCTCGCCTCCGACTCCTTCCGTCCGGTTCTCGTCTGTGGGGGAGGTGGAGGAATTGTTCACATCATGGAGATCGGCGGGCTCGTTTATGGGGCGCCCATTGTCACGGCGATTGACCTTGGCCGGGGACCCAAGGTTCGTTGTCCCCGCTGCCTCACCAGCCACCCTCTCGACGAGACTTGGCTAGGTCGGGAGATCGATTGCCCCGGTGTTGGCTGTGCCGGGCGTGCCGGGCGGCTCCGAGTCAACTCTTTCGTCGCCGGAGGCTAGCGCCGCCCCGCGGGTGCTCTCGGCCAGCTCGTACGCCGTGTCGCCGACGTGGGCGCTGGCTTCTTCACTCGTTCGCGAAGAGACATCAGCCGCTGAGGTTCAAGCCGGTCATTCGGACAATCGAGATTGTTACTAAACAACTGATTTCTTCGATATGACTAAATCGCCGGAACTAAGTACAGTGCACCGCGATTCCAAGCGCGAAGAATTGAAACACTGGCTGCGGTTTATTCGCGGAGAGAGCCACGTTCTCCGCGAGCATCCTCAGTTGCTTTTCCAGCAGGCGGCAAACCAGCACGACCTGACGCAGCCGGCGATTGCGGCGAGGAGACGCTGCGAGTTCGGCTTCGAGAAACGACCGTGGATTCAGTGGGTGAACAAGCCCAACGTGGGCGAAGCCCGCGTGATCACGCTTGCCGGACATTCGGGCGGGGTAACAGCTTGCACCTACTCACCCGACGGCCGTCGAGTGATCTCGGCATCATATGACAAGCATCTGAGGATCTGGGATGCGGAGACGGGCGAATGCCTGGCTACGTTAGAAGGTCACTCGGACTCTATCGCGAGTTGCGTGTACTCCCCGGATGGCCGGCGCATTGTCTCGGCTTCTGACGATCATACGTTGATGGTTTGGGATGCCGAGAGCGGCTTCGCCATCGCAACCCTTAAAGGACATTCAGCCTTGATCAAGTCTTGTGCGTATTCACCGAATGGTGACCGCATTGTTTCCGCGTCATTCGACCACACGCTGCGAATATGGGACGCTGCAACCGGCGAATGCGTAACGACGTTAACCGGGCATCAGGGCCCGGTCCGCTACTGCGTCTATTCGCCAAGCGGCAAGCGAATAGTCTCGGCTTCGTGGGACAAGACGTTGAAACTCTGGGATGCAGAGAGTGGCGAGGAAATCACCACGCTGAAGAAACATTCGAAACGCGTGGAGTGCTGCGCATATTCGCCGGACGGCCATCGCATTGTCTCGGGATCATGGGACGGATCACTGATGCTCGTGGACGCGGGCACAGGGGAATGCCTGGCGACATTGGCTGGAAATTCGGGACCGATAGCAGCTTGCGCATTTTCGCCTAACGGACAGACAGTCGTCTCGGCGTCCAATGATGGGTTGTTACGGTTGTGGAAAGGAGAAACCTTAGAAAAGATTGCCGACCTTGTCGGGCACACATATCCGGTCAGAGCTTTGGCTTATTCACCTGACGGACTCCGCATCGTCTCGGCATCCGGTGACGCTACACTTCGCGTGTGGGACGCGCAAACAGGTAAATTGATCGCGATACTGGCAGGACATTCTTCATTGGTCACGGACTGCGTTTACTCAAGGGACGGCCGCCGTATCGTCTCCGCCTCAAGAGATCACACGCTCAGGATCTGGGATCCCAAAGCGTTTTATAAGCCCACCGAATCGCCGAGACATTCGAACCGCGTCGAGACGTGTGCGTACTCGCCGGACGGCCATCGCGTACTCTCAGCTGCCAGAGATGATGCGCTAATACTGTGGGACGCGAGCAGCGGGGCAGCGATTCGTAAGATTGAGGACGGACCCTGGAATATAACTAACCGGACATTCTCGCCCTGCGCGCCTCAGTTTGTGTCAACCACACAAGGCGGCATTCTAAGCATTCGTGATGCCGCGACCGGTCAACAGATCAAGGCTCTTTCAACGGATTCCAGAAAGATGTCCATGTGCGAGTACTCGCCAGATGGACGAAGGCTAATCTGTGCCGCTAATCGAATGCTGACGGTTCGCGATTCGGATACCGGAGAGGCGGTTGCCGAATTGAAGGGTCACTCCAAGCCTGTGACCCGATTCGCGTTCTCGCCGGACGGGAAACGGGTTGTGTCGGCGTCGTGGGACAAGTCGCTGATTGTCTGGGATGTGGAAACCACGGAGAAAGTTCTGGTAATGAAGGGCCACACCGATCGCATCACCGCCTGCGCTTATTCGCCCGATGGCCGGAGGATTGTATCTGGCTCAGGCAAGGGAAGGATAAGGATTTGGGATGCAACATCCGGGGATGGAATCGCTACGCTGACTGCGCACAAAAGCTGGATTACTGCTTGCGCGTTTTCACCTGATGGCCGACTCATCGTGTCATCCTCAGGGCGTTCTACGGTGCGATTCTGGGCGGCGACGACGGGGCGTCCGATCAACTCTATGACCGCTCACTCCCGCAGCGTCAAAGCGTGCGTCTATTCGCCGGACGGTCAATCGGTCGTCTCGGCCGCCGAAGACTGCACAATCGTGGTGTGGGACTCGCGTGCTCAGCGTGTAGTGCTTAAGTTTTTCGGGAAGGTGTTTGAATGTCTGGCGATTGGAGTCGGCGGATCGATTGTGGCTGGTGACTCGACCGGAGCAGTGTATTTCCTGAGATTGTCGGGCTTCGAATTTGGGCCGCCCGTAACAACACTTGTTTATCTCTATCAATACGACTTGAAGCGATTTGACGACTATCCCTCGGCGCAATGTGGATGGTGCGGCCGTAGGTTCTCACCATCTCGATTTGATGTCGACGCGATCCGAGATGTATCCGCAAGTAAGTATCACCCGGATCTTCCAGGAAACGATGCATCAAACGATCAGCGTCTGTTGTCCGGGTGCGCTCATTGTCATCAGCCGCTCAGGTTCAATCCATTCATCGTGGACAATCGCGATCGTTACTGAGTCAGGGGTCGGAAGTAAGGGGACAGGGATCAGCAAACAGGCTTTACGGACTGAGTGTGATGGCTGAATTCCAGCAAACAAAACGGGAAGAGCTCAGGAATGGCTGCGGTTCACCCGCGCAGCGAGTCATGTTTTGAAGAAGCATGGTCAATTGCTTTTCCAACAGGCGGCAAATGAGCGGGACTCCTCGGCACCTGCTCGTGCTGCCCTCAAGCGGTTGGAGACGGGTCTTGAAGGGCGGCCATGGCTTCAGTACCTCAACAACCCAAGTCACACTCGGCGTGCTTGATGACGCTTACGGGCCACACAGGATGGGTCACGGCATGTGCTTTTTCCCCTAATGGCAGGCTCATTGTGTCGGCCTCGACTGATAAGACCCTAAAGCTTTGGGATGCGCAGACCGGAACAGAATTGGCCTCGCTTGTAGGCCACAACGGTGTGGTTAGGTCGTGCGAATTTTCGCCCGATGCAAGTCGAATTGTTTCTGCTTCTGACGACAATACTTTGAAACTTTGGGACGCTCAGACGGGAGGCGAACTGGCAACATTGGGAGTAGACCCATCAATGAGGCCGGGGTTTTTGGCAGACTCAGACAATCGACAAACAACCCACACCGGGAGGTCACATGGGTGGTGTGGAGGCATGCGCATTTTCACCGGATTGCGAGTTGGTAGTAGGCGACAGCATGGGACACCTTTTGATTCTGCGGCTCCACAACGTCTCGTTTGATCCAGCTTTGGTGACCCCGAGTCAACACAAGCATGTGTGAGGAGGTAGCGTAGACTGTCCAGTCTGCGCTCAGATCATAAACCCGTCAAAAACTTCCCGCGGGCTACACAGTCTACGCTACGTGGGCGCACTCACGATGAACGGATTGAACCTTATCGGCTGGCGGCAATGGGCGCAGTCGGAAATCAGTCGCGGGTCGTTCCAGCATTTCTCGAGGCAGATCGACGCAAGGTGACTTGCTGCCTGTAAGCTCGTACTTATCCGCGATATCCCTGGTGGCGTTGAAAACTGCCTCGTTCGGTGTGAAGCGTTGCCCGCAGCAGCTACATCTAGCCGTCGGTTGAGTGTCCCATTGCTCACGGTCGAAGCGGTACAGGTTAACGATAGGCTTTCTGCTTTGATGAAGCGTAACCACTCCTCGAGATCATCCCTCAATCTGACGCGTAA
>Ga0075418_10002340_pt1 | contig 21653 bp, 16 predicted proteins | sample SoiMetdeltSBSDD2_FD_81776 | JGI IMG/M metagenome (GOLD analysis project Ga0075418, IMG submission 81776) | Bulk soil microbial communities from a Populus tree surrounding site in Tennessee, USA - Soil MetaG P. deltoides SBSDD2 | ecosystem: Environmental > Terrestrial > Soil > Tree plantation...
CCCAGCCGGTAGAGACGATTCTGGCTCGCGATCAGGTCCGCCCGGCTGAGCGGATCGTTGGGCTCCACCGTGAGCGCCTTGCGCACGACCTGGTCGTTGGTCAGCCGATTCCCCGCGATTGACACCTCGCTGATCGTCTGCCGCCGACCTTCGTCGATCTGGAACACCAGGTCCACCTCCTCCGCGTCGGCGTCCCCCCCGACCCTCTCGGGGCGAACCCGCACCCGCGCGTCGGGGAAGCCGGCGTCGTCGTGGGCCCGCCGCAGGCGCACGGCAGCCGCCTCGGCCTCGCCGGGCGTGTAGGACACTCCTTCGGGGAGCGCCGCCAAGGCCTGGAGACGGTCCGGCGGCAGGGACGACGCCCCCTCGAAACGCGCCGCGCGCACCGAGACGCGCGGGCCTTCCTCGACCCGGATGACGACCGTGGCGCGGCTGCTCTCCGGGGCAGCGATCACCTCCGGCACGGCGACGCTGACGTGCGTGAACCCCTGCGAGACGTAGAAGGTCTGGATGGCCGCGGCATCCTCTCTGAGGCGATCCCCCCTCAGGATGCCGCGATGCCAGGCGGTGTCGCTGTGGCTCCGGACCACGCGCAGCACCTCTTCTTCGCGGACCTGCCGCGCCCCGGCGACCTGCAGGCTGTCGATCTGGAAGCGCTCGCCCGCATCGACCAGGAGGCGCACGTGGACGTTCCGGGGGTCGTTCTTCACGACCTCGGCCGTCACCTTGGCCTCGCGCCAACCTCGATCCCGCACCAGCGACTCGACGCGATCGCGCATCGACTGCACCGTATCCTCCACGAATAGGGACTGCAGCCAGAGCGGCTCGACGGCCTCGCGCAGAGCGGCGCGGCCGCGCGTCCCTTCGATGTCGATGCGGATCCTGGGCCCGGCCTGGACCTCCAGGGTCAGGTCAACTTGATCGTCCGTCGCAGGGGACTCGCGCAGCACGGCGTCGGCGGTCAGGTACCCCTTCCGGCGGTAGAGCCCGAGTACGCGGTCGACCCCATCGTTGAGCTTGGCTCGGTCGCGCTTCGCGCCCGGTCGCGCCCGGAGCTTTCTCCGGATGCGATCCTCGGGGAGGCGGAGGTCGCCTTCGATCCGGACCTCCCTGAGGCGCACGCGGCCGCCCGTGGCCGTGGAGAGCTCCACGCCGGGCGGATCGGGCGGGCGACCGAGGAGCGTGTAGCGAAAATCACCGCCGACCGATCCGTCGCTGTCGCGCTCGCTCGTGAACCCGAGCCCGCGGCCGATGGCGTAATCGAGGCTGTAGGTCGCTCCCTGGTTGGTGCCGAGAAGATCGGTGTAGGTGACGCGCAGGTCGGGAGTGATCTGCTTTCCGAGGGTGATGCGGGTCGTCGGATCACCCTGGGTGACCACATCCATCGGATCGATCGAGATGACGTCGGGCCCGGCCTTGCCGAGGAAGCGCGTCGAGAGCTGCTGACCGAGCGTTCCGGCGAGGTAGGAGGACACGTTCTCGGGCGACAGGCCCCCCAGTCCGCCGCCCTCGCCTCCCGGCGCGCGGCCGGTCAGGAGCAGGGCCACGATGTCCTGCTGCGCCAGGGGCGGGTTGCTGCTCAGCTCGTAGCGGAACTTGTCGACCGTGCCTTCGATCTGCAGGGTGACCTGGTACTCCGCGACGCTGGTCTCCGCCGTCAGGTTGAAGACGGGATTGATCCTCTCGGGATCGTCGAAGTCCACCGTGCCGCTCAGCAGCCGGTAGCGGACGCGGTTGAAATCGATGGTGCCTCCCTCGACGGCGGTGATGCGGCCTGCGACCGACGGGCGCCCGGAGGTTCCCGTGACGTGCAGGTCGACCTGTCCCTCGATCCGTCCGAAGTCGTTGCGCAGCCAGATCTGCTCCGGACCGAGGATGGAGAGATCGAGCCGCATGGCGCCCAGCGGGCCCTGCGGCTCCGGCATCTCGAATGGCGCGGGAGCACGCCCCGTCAGGAGCGTCGACTCGAAGCGGAAATTGCGGCTGTAGACGCCGCGCTCGAGCCGGATGACGCCGCTCAGCTCCGCCCCGGTCGGGTCGAAGACGAAATGCAGATCGGCGTCCGAGAGCGAGCGGAAGCCGGCCGGGAACTGCGCGCCGACGCCGTTCCCCCGGATCGTCAGGTCAGCCGCGAGGATCGACGCGAGTCCCTGGGAGACGCCGGTCTTCCCGATCAGGACCTCGCCCGTCGCCTCGACCCGCCCTCCGCCCGCCGCGCAGTGCAGCGTCTCGATGCGCGCGCCGACGCCGTCGAAGGCGATGCACCCCTCCAGGCTGTCGATCAGGAACGGCAGATCGGGGTAGCGGACGCGGGGAGCGCTCAACTGGAGCGTGCCTCGGAAGATGGGATCGCGGCGGAGCCCCGCGACTTGGAGCTCGATGTCCCCGCGCCCCTCGGCGTGCAGTCCGCGCACGAAGAAGCGCAGCAGCCCCAGATCGAACGCTCCGTGCGCCTCGATCTCCATGCGGCCCTCGGGATCGATGTCCCCCGAGGCCCTCAGATCTATTCGGGTGCCGTCGCCGATGAGCACGGCCGGCTTCACCTCGAAGCGGCCTTCCGCGAGCCGCGCTTCGACGACTGCCTCGTTCGTCGCCGATGCCTCGCCGGCGACCAGGTGCACGCGCTCGAAACGCGCCTCCGCCAGAAGGGCGTCCGGCCGGGCGAGAGGACCGGAGATCGTCGTCCGGCCGTCGAGCGACAGGAGCACGTCCTCCGGAACGCCGCCCAGGACTTCGGGGCCGCGCAGGGTCAGGCCGGTGATGCCGATCGTCAGATTCGCCTCGTGATCGCCGCCGATCCCCACCTCGCCTTCGAGCTCGAGGCCGCGGTCGGGAGCCGCGCCGCGGAGGGCCAGACGGCCCTCGCGCAGCGTCCCCTCCAGCCTCGCGTCGCCCGCCTGGAACCCGGCGACCCCGGCCGCCTCGACGTCGACGGCGAGCGTCCCGGCCGGCTCCGCGACCGACCCCACGATGGAGGCCTCGATCCGGGCGACGCGTCCGGAGACCGTCGCGCCGGGCCACAGGGCGTCGAACCGTTCCAGATCGAAGCCGCCGCCCGTGAGCTTCAGGCCCTGGTCCTCCGGTCCGCCGCCGTCGGGACTCGCGTGCAGCGGCAGGGCGCCCTGGAGGCGGAGCGATCCCTCGCCTTGCAGGAGCAGCAGGTCGCGCACCTGCACAACGCCGTCGTTCAGATCGGCTTCGCCTGCGAGACGATCGAAGTGCACCCCCCGCACGGCGACCGGCCCCGTCTCCAGGACCGCCTGGGCTCGCGGGGACAAAAACGTCCCGCCGACATGGCCCCGGCCGCTCACCTCCCCTTCGCCGCCCGCTCCGATCTCCGCCATGGCGAGCAGTGTGGCGAGAGGCGCCGCGTCGAGCGCCACCTCGAGATCCATGGCGCCCGCGCCGCGGAAATCGACCTTCCCCTCCAGCCGCGCGCTCCCCGCCGCGGCGAGATGGAACTCGGCGCGGCGCACGGTCAGGCGCTCCCCCTCGTAGAGGATCTCGGCGTCGACCGACCCGAGGCGGACGCCCCGGTACTCGAGGTCGGAGCCGGCGAGCGTTCCCTCGAAGCGGAGGCCCCGATGGTCGTAGCGCAGCTCGCCGTTCCACTCCCACCGTCCGCCCAGCGCTCGCAGGGCCCTCTCGAACGGTCCCTCCTCCGCCGCCTGCGATGGGCCGGGCCGCGCTCCCCGATTTACGGCGGCGAGAGCCACGGGAAAGGCGGAGCCGGAGCGCCGCACCGCGGCGACGACCGGGAAGGGCCCCGGCGCGCGGAGACGCGCGGGCAGGATCGCTCCCGAGAAGCGCGGACGCGCCAGGTCAGCTCTCGGCCGGCCCGTGGAGCCGATCCGAAACAGCGGCAGGAGGTCGCCGATCTCTCCCGTCGCGCCGGCCAGCTTCAAGGTGAGTCCCTCGTGCGGCTCCAGGCGCCCTTCGAAGCGAGCCTGCACCGTCCGCGATGTCACGGTGCCGCCGCTCAGCATGAGCCTGCGCCCCAGGGTCTCGACGCGCACCGACGCCTCGAGTGGCAGGGCCGCTCCGCCGACCGGCTCGAGGCGTCCCACGAAGGCCAGATCCCCCGCTCCCTTGAGGCTGTCCGGCCCGGAGGAGTGCAGGGTGTGCCGACCTTTGTAGCGCACCCGGCCGCTGAGCGGCGGCCCGGTCCACCCCGACATGGCGAGCAGTCGGTCGGCGCTCAGGTCCTCGGCGTCCAGCGTGGCGCCCGCTTCGTAGCCTCCCGCAGGGTCCGGCGAGATCACGATGTCTCCCCGGACTTCCCCGTCGAGGACCCGGGCTTCGAGCGCCCGCAGCTCGATCGTCTCTCCGATGCTCAACTGACCCGCCGCCCCCGCTGCCTCGACGCCGAACAGGCTCAGGGAGGGAGCCGCGACCGTCCCTTCGACATGAGGTTTCCCTTCGCTCCAGCGGCCCCGCAGCCGCGCTTCGACCCGTCCCGAGGGAGCCGACTCCTGCGGCAGCCAGGCCGCCAGGCTCGCGGCCTCGACGCCGAGGACGGCCTCCCCTGTCGAGCGCAGCGCCTCCGGGCCATCGGACCGAAGACCCTCGACGTTGCCCCGGCCCGACAGGTCGATCCCCCGGCCATGGAGGATCACCGGGTCCAGACGCAGCCGTTCGGGCGACCACTCGAAGCCGATCTGTCCTTCGAGTTCGGGCCATTCGCTCAGAGGGGTCGTCAGGGCGCCGCCGCCGCAGTGGATGCGGCCGGCGATGAGGGACGGCGCCGGCGCCGGTTGCGAGTCGAGGCCGAGCCCCTCGCAGCGGAACAGGAGACCACCCAGCGCCTCCACGTCCACCACGCCGTGCCGCACCCGCAGCGTCGACCCGGGCGGGTAGATGGCTGTGAACGGCTCGTCCGCCCCTCCCGCCGGGACCCCCGCGGCCGGCCCGCCGGTCACGGGCCAGACGAGATGAAAGCGCGGATGGTCGATCAGGATGTCGACCGGCCGGCTGCCCCATCTCAGGAACGCGAGCGGGCTTCCGCGGAGCTCCGCCCGTTCGAACGAGGACCCGGCCCGGAGCCCCAGGGCCCCGTCCCGGGTCAGACGCAGGTCGCGCAGGAGGAACAGGGTCGGGTAGAACTCGACGGCGGCGCCGGCCAGGGTCACGGGGGCCCGCAGCCCGGCCGAGGCGCGCTCCTCGACCAGACGCCGGGCGCGCTCGGCGATCGCGTGGGCGATCATCGGCCGCGCCACGGTGCCGGCCAGCGCGGCGCCCAGCGCCGCCGCCATCACGATGATGAGAAGCTTCCGTCTCCGCCCCATGCTCCCCAACCCGATTCCAAGAGTATCGCGCCCCTGCGCTCCCGGCACGCCGGCGCCCGGCCTTTGGCCAGCCGCGACGCCCGGGACACGTGGAGGCGCCGGGTCAGGATCCGCCGGCGCGGTGTCCGGGCCGCCGTCCGTGAACTTTCCAGAGATCAGCGAACGCCACCAGGGCGGCCACGCGGCGGCGTTTCACGAGGATGACGGCGATCTCGCAGGCGCACCATGCGAAGTAGATCAGCGTGACCGGCGTGTGCAGCCCCGGGACCAGGAACTGCAGCAGCCAGAGGAGGAAGATCCCGGCCGCCTCGACCACGTGGAACGACATGTTCGCGAGCAGGAGCATGCCCAGCATCGACTGCGAGATCGTGAGCAGGATCTCCTTGCGCTGGTGCTCGTCGAACGGCACGAACGTGGGCTCTCCGACGCTCATGCTGTACACGACCGGGATCATCGCCGCCAGCATCGTCCACTGATTGATGTTCGCCGACACCATGTTCATCAGGGCCATCGACGCCTTCCCCTTCTGGCGCGCCCAGTACATGGCGCTCACCTTCTCCGGAAACTCGGACAGGAAGGGGGCCACCCACTGGATGAACAGGTACTCGGAGACGCCGAAATAGACCGCGAAGCGGAGCATGCTGCGCAGGAACGGCTCGGCCGACAAGGACAGCAGCAGCCCGCCGCCGACGAACAGAGCCAGGATGGTCGCGATCTGGGCGCGCTTCGGCAGGCGCATGATGCGCCGCGGGATCGCCTCCAGGTCCTCGATGTGCTCGTGGTGGCGGGGAGGCAGCTTCTGGAGGACCCAGAGGTAGGCGACGTAGATCAGAAGGAGGATGGCGGCGTCGAAGAGCGTCAGCGTCGCCTTGAAATAGATGACGAGGAAATAGAGGATTGGCAGTCCCAGCGAGATGACCTCGACGCAGTTCTCGGAATCGAGCTCGATGCACCTTAGGAGGCGGCGCTCGCGGCGCCAGGTGCCGAACGTGGCGACGCCGAAGATCAGCGGCCAGCCGAGCCCGACGAGAAGCCTCAGCGAGCCCGTGAAGTTGGCGGTCATGAAGTGGATCTGCTGCGACCAGGCGATGACCGCCTCGACGGCGAACTCCGGCAGCGCCTGGAGCCACGCCAGGATCGCCAGCGCCAGGCCGCGTGACACCCAGAACTGGGCGCACTCCGCCCCCCAGGCGATCAGGAAGGCCGAGACGATGACGGAGGGGGCGGGCCAGAGGGCCTTCCAGAGGCTTCCGCCCCCGGCGGCCGCTCCACCGGCGATGGCGTGCAGCCGCCGGATCGGCGTCTCGGTGCGGCGCGGCTCGCGCATCGGCCGCGTATCTTAGCACCGACGGTTCCGGCTTCAGGGCTCCGGTCGATTCGATTGCGGGTCGGGGTCTTTCTGACGCGGCCGCAGTCCGCGCCCCTGGATCGGCCGCCCGTCCGGGCCGAGCGCCTCTCCGGCGGAGACGAGCACGGTGTAGCCCCCTGGGAGGACGCGGGCGTTCTGGAACAGGCCCTTGCCGAACGTCTCGCCACCCTGGATCGTGCCGCGCCCGGTGGCCTCCAGTCCCGCGGCCAGGCGTTCCGCGGCGCTGGCGGTCTGGGCGTCGACGAGGACCGTGATCGGCGCGTTGGTCAGGGCGCCCTCCCCGCCGGTGATGCGCGGACTCTCCCCGCCGGGCCCGACATCGGTGCCGGCCTTCTGACCGGGACCGATCAACAGGTCGGCCACATCGTCGGCCGATCGGGCCAGCCCGCCTGGATTCCCGCGGAGATCGAGCACGATCCCCTCCGTGTCCTTGAGGGCCAGGAGCGCTTTGCGCACCTCGGCGACGACGTTGGGATCGGATAGATTGGCGATCTGAATGTACCCGAGCCCGCCGGGCAGCTGGCGCGCGACGACCGTGGGGCTCGTGGGCCGATTCCGGCCCAGCGCATCGACCCCTGGCGCGCCCCCGTGGCGCGCCAGCAGGACCAAGGCGGTCTCCTCGGGATCGCGCAGGCGCGTGTAGGCATCCCCTAGAGAGCCGAGCATCTCGGCGATGGCCTTGTGGGCGTCCTGCGCGGCCTGCAGCCGGCCGCGGTACTTGTCGCGCCACGCCTGCCAGTCCTGGTCGTGGAAGGTCCGGTCGCGGTACGTGTCGCGCGCAAAGCCCCAGGCTTCGAGGTAGGCGAGGTCCGGGAATTCCGGAATCGGCCCCTCGAGGGCGCGCCGGGCCTCCAGATTGCGACCCAGCGCGGCGAGAAGGGCGGGGTACTGCCCACGCGCCAGATGGAAGTTGTCGGCGGGATCGGCGGCGAGCGCCGCCGCATACGCCCGCGCGCCGGCTTCCAGATCGCCGCGCTCGGACAGGGCAGCTCCCAGCAGGGACAGGAGCGCCGACGACTCGGGCCATTTCCGCAGTCCGTTTCTCGCGGCGGCCTCCGCCGCGGCGGCGCGCCCTTTCCGCAGGAGGGCCAGGGCGAGGTCGACGTGCGCCGCGGGGCGCGTCGGATCCAGATCGACGGCCCGCTGCAGCTCCTGGAGCGCCGTCGCCGTGTCTCCCGCCGACTGCAGCATCTCGGCCAGAAAGGAGCGGGCCGCAGCCGAGTCGGGCCGCAGCGCCACGGCCTGGCGCGCGAGCAGCAGCGCCTGCTCGTCCCTGCCTGCCAGCGAGTGACAGCGTCCCAGCAGGATCACGAGGAGCGGCTGCGCCGGCGACGCTGGTTCGGGAGTCCGCCCCGCCTCCTCTCCCGCCCGCCGCGCGAGCGCCGCCAGCATCTGCGGCCTCTGGGCGAGGATCTCGCTCACCAGATCGAGCGCCCACGGATCCGTCGGGTCGAGGCGCAGCGCGTCGTAAAGGGCGGCCTCGGCCTCGGTCCAGGAGCCCTGCCGGGAGAAGAGGAGGGCCCGCAGACGGAGCCGCGCGGCGCGAGGAACCGCGTCGCGCCTGTCGGCAACACCGGGATCGGCGAACTTCAGGGCGCGGGCCAGCGCGTCCGCCCCGGCTCCTGCGACAAACTCGGCGTAGGCGCGCAGGGCGAACAGATCGTCGGGGCGCCTCCGGAACAGCTCGCTCCAGGCCGCCTCTTCAGCCTTGCGATCGCCGCTTCTCCGCGCCAGCCCGGCGAGGTGGTAGAGAGCGAGCGCGTCCTGGGGCGCCATGCGCAGGAGCCGCCGGAACTCCTCCCCCGCGCCCCGCGCATCTCCGCTCCGGAGCATCGCCTGCGCCAGTCCCCGCCTGGCGTCGAGGTGCCGGGGATCGCTGCCGAGCGCCTTTCGAAACGACGCCACGGCGCCCGGCGCGTCCCCGGCGATCGCCTGCAGGCGGCCCAGCTCCGCCTGCAGCCCGGCTCCGGGCGGGCCGCCGGCGGCCTCCTGCCTGCTGGCGGTGCGCAAGGCACGGATCGATGCGTCCAGCTCACCGATCTCCTGCCGCCGCTGCGCCGTCGATCCATCGTCCGGCTTCGCCTCGAGATAGCGATCGAGCTCGGCGATGGCCGTGCCGAGCTCCCCGCGCTCCTCCGCCAGGCGTGCCAGGCCGTAGTGCGCCGCGGCCGCGCTCGCGTCGGCCTGAAGCGCGCCACGGAACATCGCCTCGGCCTGGTCCGGCCGGCCCTCCCGCCGCCGCGTCTCCCCCAGGCTCACCAGGATGTTGGCGCGTTCCGAGCCCTGCGTCCGATCGACGGCGGGCTCCAGGATCGCGACAGCAGAGGTGAAATCGTACCGGGCCCTCTGGATTAGTGCCCGGCCTGTATAGCCTTCGGAGCGGCCGGGATCGATCGCGGTGGCGCGAACGTATTCTTCGGTCGCCTCGTCCAAGAGTCCGAGCCGCCGGGCGGTATCGGCGATCAGGACATGGATTTCGTACCGTCCCGGGTCGAGGCCGCCGGCGGAACGGTACACCGTGAGGGCGTCTTCCAGCCGCCCGGCCTGGCGCAGCGTGTTGCCCTGGCGGACGAGCTCCTGGATCTCCTGCTGCGCCGCCGGCTCGGACTCCTCCCGCCCTTCGACTGCCGCCGGACCATCCCCGGCGCCCGCCGCAGCGGCCCCGAGCCCGAGACCTGCGCAGAGCCCGACCAGAGCAACGCAGGCCACCGGCGCCGAACGAAACGTGGGACGGATCACGGAACCGCAACGGTACGGTGGCGCCTCTCCGAAGTCAAACGCGCCCTAGGTCCGGGCTGCCGGACCTCGCATCCACCGACGAGCGGGAAACCGGGGGGGCCTCCCGCGCGCGAGGCGGCGGGCCCGCGGGCGCGGGATCGCCGCCTAGGCGGCCTGCCGATGGCTGCCGACTTGCTCCACGAGCTTGAGGACGGCCTCGAGCTTGAAGGGCTTGCTCAGGCTGGCGCAGCCCGATTGCTGAAAAAAGGTCTGCACCTTTGGGTTGGCGAGGTCGCCGGTGGAGAAGATGAAGCGATGGCGCATCTCCGGCCGATGCTGGCAGAGCGCAACGTAGAGCCCCTGGCCGTCGAGACCGGGCATCTTGAGGTCGGACAGGATGGCGTCGTAGGAGCGTTTCAGGGCCATGTCCAGGGCGGTCCGGCCGTCGCGAGCCTTGTCCACCTCGTGTCCGGCGCTTCTCAGGACGTCGGTCAGGAGCTCCGTCAGGACCTCCTCGTCATCGACGACCAGGACGCGGAGCCGGCGCGTCGTAGCCGGAGCCGACGGCACAGGTTCGGCCGCGGGTGCCTGGGGCCTCTGGCACGCGACGAGCGGCAGCTCGAAGCGGAACGTCGTACCCTGCCCGACCGCGCTCTCGACGCCCATCGTCCCCTCGTGACTCCTGACGATCCCGAGCGTGACCGACAGCCCGAGCCCCGTCCCCTTGCCGGGCTCCTTGGTGGTGAAGAACGGCTCGAAGATCCGGCTCATCCGATCCTGCGAGATACCCGGACCGGTGTCGGTGAAGGCGGCGCAGAGGCGATCCCCCCGTCGCTCGGTGACGATCGTCAGCCGGCGCGGCCGGCCGCTGGTGGCCATCATGGCTTGGTGGGCGTTGTTGACCAGGTTGAGCACGACCTGCTGGAGCTGGTGGAAATCCAGCAAGGTCTGCGGCAGGTCCGGATCGTAGCGGCGCTCCACCTCCACGTCGTCCACCTGGAGCTGATAGGCCCGGAGGTCCAGGACGCTCTCGATGACCTCGTTCAGCGTGCGGGCGCTCTTCTCCGGTTGATGGCGGCGCGCGAAGGACAGGAGGTTCTGGACGATCCTCTGGCAGCGGACGGCCTCGTTGTAGATCCGATCGAGGCTCTGGCGCACCTTGGGGTTCGACTCTCCGGACTGCAGCAGCTGCGTGAAGCCCATGACGCCGGAGAGCGGGTTGTTGAGCTCGTGCGCCACGCCCGAGATCAGCTGCCCGATGGCCGACAGCTTGTCCGACTGCAGGAGCTGGTCCTCCGCTTTCCGGAGCCTCAGCTGGGCATTCCGGGCCGAGAGGTCGAGTTGCCGCTTCTCCACCAGTCGGGACATCTGCGCTGCCAGAAGCTCCAGGCCGGCTACCGCCGCCGGGTTGCGGGTGTCGCGATGCCGCCCGTCGTCGATCAGAAGCGTGCCGATGAGCCGGCCGCCGGCGCCCCGCAGCGGGACGACGAGCAGATCGACGGCGGCGGCGCGGCGGGAGCCCCGGGCAACCGAAGGCCGTTGCGCCAGAAGACCCGGGCATTCCGCCGGCGGCACGGCGTAGGACTGACCCACCCGGTACTTCTCGGCGAGGCAGGCGTCTCGCACCTGAGGCGCCAGCCGGTGGGCATGGAAGTGGTCGATCTCGGCGTCGCTGAGCCCGGAGAAGAACCATTGATGGTCCCTCCCCTCCTCGTCGGTCTGGGTCAGGACGGCGCGCCGGCACCCGTAGTGCGCCCGCAGGGTCGAGAGGAACAACTCCGCCGCGGCGCCATGGTCCTGCAGGAGGCTCATCCTGCAGGACGCCTCGCTGAGGGCGACGAGGAGCCGGGACAACTGCTCGGGGCTTTCGGATGCGCAGGTTTCGGGGAGTGGCTCGCGCTGGGGGCCTTCCATCGCACTCTTCGCGGCGCTACCTTCGGCCGGCAAGGTTCGGTCTTTCAGATCTGGCGCATCTCAATCGATCCCAATATAGATAGGCGAAGATACAGCGTCAAGATTACGAAAACTTGTATTGACCCTATGCACTGCGGGCCGAAGATTGGACTCGTCTCCGCTTTCGGTGGAAATCGGGCCTCCGGAGCGGCAATCCCGTGTTGCGAACGTCAGTCGGGACGTGGAGGGGATGACGATGACCCGGTGGGGGTTTGCTGGGGCGGGCTGTCTGCTGATCACCGTGGTGCTCCTGTCCCCGGTCGCGTCTCGGGCGGCCTCCCGGGCGCGCGGCTCGCACGAGGTCGGTCCGGCGCTTCTCATAGCGGCCGATCGGGTGACCGGCTTCGTGCCGTTCACCGTGACGGTCTACGGTCGGATCCGCGGGGTCGAGCCGGAGTCGATCGAGCTCTGCCGGCTGCGGATTCCTGTGCTCTCCGAGCCGGCAGCCGACCACACCGGTCCCCGGCCCGGCTCCGAGTCCGAAGCGCGGAACGAGCCGAATGAGCCGACGGCCTGCGTGAGCGGCCGGGCGATCGCGTCGGCCGGGTGGTTCGCGTACGAACACGATCTGCGCTTCGATCAGGCGGGGCAGTACCACGTCCGGCTGACGATGGTGGACAGCGCTGGACGGCGGCTGACCTCGAATACCGTCCGGGTCAGCGCCTTCTAGGAATCGGCGCGTTCGCGGAGCCTATCCCGTGGTGGCCTCGGCCGGCGCCGCCGGCTTCTTGGGCAGCGGCTTCTTGAGCGCCTCCTGGAGCACCGGTCGGGCGGTCTCATCGGCCACCAGCGCGTCCATGATGGCGGTCTTGGCGGTCGGGTCGGCCAGCAGGTGCTGGATCAACTCGCCGCGCCGGGTCGCGTCGGACGAGATCTTCTCGACCGCCAGCGCCTTGACCTTCTGATCGCCGAGAAGGGTCTCGGCCAGCTCCATCTTGCTATCGTCGTTGCTCGTCAGGCGGCCCATGATCGTCTGCTTGGAGACGGTCTCCTCGAGCATCCTGGTGATGATCTCGTCGCGGGTGGTCGGGTTCATCACCATCTCGTCGATGTCCATCTTGCACCCGGTCAGGGAAGCGAGGATCAGCCCCGCCGCGGGCAGCAGTCGGACAGCATGCTTCGATCTCATGATCGTCTCTCCTTGGGGCCGGGCTTCCGTTCAGGCCGGCGCGGTCCCGGTCTCCGCCCCTGCCGGGGTCTCCTGGGCTGGCTTCTTGCTGGTGCGGCTCTCGGCGGCCGCGGCGACGCGGCGCGACCGCTGCAGCCTCTTGAGCCGCTTGCGGAGCTGGCGCTGCCGCTCGGGGCCGAGCGACGTCCCCTTCTCCGCCATCTTCTTCCTAAGCAGGTCGATCTTGCCCTTCAACTGGCCAGCTCTGGCCATCGCGCACCTCCTGAATTCCCCGGTCGGAAGGGCGTGCATCGTATCCCCCCCGCGCACGATGCGTCAAGAAGCACCTGCGTCAGGCCGTGCTAAAGTTTCGCAGGATGACGACCATCGCGCTGTTCGACGTCGACGGGACCTTGGTGTCGATGGGCGGGGCGGCCCGCCAGGCCTTCGGGCGGGCGATCCAGGAGGCGTCCGGACGGAACATCTCGCTCGAGGGAACCTCCTTCATCGGACGGACCGACCCGCAGATCGCGCGCGAGCTCCTCGAACGTCACGGCGTGGACGGAGAGGAGATCGAGCCGGCCATCCAGGAGACGATCCGGCTCTACCTCCAACACTTCGCCGGCATTCTGCCGGGCAGTCAGGGCGCCCGCCTGCTGCCGGGGGTGCGCACGCTGCTCGAGACGCTCTCCGGGAAGCCGGGAGTTCATCCGGCGCTCCTGACCGGCAACGTGGAGGCCGGCGCCCGCCTCAAGCTCGACTACTTCGGGCTCACCGGGTTCTTCGATTTCGGGCTGAGCTGCTTCGGCAACGACGATGCCGACCGGTACCGGCTGCCGGGGCTGGCGCTGCGCCGGGCGCGGGCGGCCCTGGGGGACGTGATCGCCGGGTCGCAGCTCGCCATCATCGGGGACAGCGAGCACGACGTCCTCTGCGGCCGCTCGATCGGGGCGCGATCGATCGCCGTCGCGACCGGTTGGACCGCGGCCGCCACCCTGCGATCGCTCCGTCCCGATCACTTCCTCGCCGATTTCTCGGACACCCGGGCGTCGGTCGCGGCCATCCTGGGGACAAGCGCGTGAGGAAGCAGCTGTCGCGCGTACGACTGTTCCTCTGCGTTCCGCTGGGGGTCCTCTGGATCGGGGTGATGGCCGTGATTGCCGTACCCGTGATCCTCTTCATGACCGCGCTCTACTACGCGCGCCCGCGCCGTGGCGCCGAGCGCGGCGCGGCCCACCAGGGCGGGGTGCCCCGCGGAGCCTGAGCCCCCTCACGCGTGGCGCAGCTGCCGGGCGATCTCCTTCAACGTGGGTCGCTTGCCGTACATGAGGAGCCCGAGTCGGAACAGAGCTCCGGAGACGCGCACCGCCAGGTAGACCCCGGCCGCGAGACAGAGGATCGCCACCAGCACGTCCCACCAGGGCACCTGTCCGGTGCCCAGGCGCAGCATCATGGTGATCGGGGCGGTCAAGGGGAACCAGCCGAGGCCCCGGGCCAGGGCGCCGTTGGGAGCGTCCAGGACGCCCATCCACGTCAGCGCCGGCGGCAAGATGGTGAGGGTCGACCAGATGGCCGCCATCTGCTGGCTCTCGCGCGCCGTGCTCCCGAGAGCACCGCTACCCGTCATCAGGCTGCCGAGCATCAGGAAGCCGAGGACGAAGAAGGTCATGCAGCCGAAGAACAGCTTGAAGTCGAGCACGGCCAGGGCCGCGGCGGCGAACAGGCTGGTCGCCAGGCTCGCCACGGAGAGCCAGACGATGAGCTGCAGCAGCCCTGCCGCTCCGAGCCCGATCAGCTTGCCGAACAGCAGCTGGTCCGGCCGGACCGAGGAGAGGATCACCTCGATCACCCGGTTCTCCTTCTCCTCCGAGACCCCCTGCAGCAGGTACCCCGAGCTGATCATGATCGACATGAAGAAGAGGACCGCGAACACTCCGGGGATCGCCATCCGGGCGATGCGGACCTGGAGGTCGAGCGGCTCGATCGTCCCGTCCGCGGCGACGCTGTATTGCTGCGAGGCCGCGCCCCGGAGGGGCTCCTCGATCCGCGGCCGGAGCTCCTCCGGCACGCGCCCGGCGAGGAGCGACCGGCTCAGCAGCCGCTCGAGCGACTCGCTGGCGCGGGCGCGCCCGAAACCGAGCGAGGCGTCCTTCGACCGGTAGGTCTCGACGCCACCTGATTCGAGATAACCCTTGGGAACCACGTAGAGGCGCTCGATCACCCCGGTGCGGAGGGCCTGCAGCCCTTCCTCCCGCGAGGCGAACGCGCGGAAGTGTGCGCCCTGGGCCACGCCTTTCAGGATCGCCGCCGCCATGCGTCCGCCCGAGGACCCCGACCCCAGGCGGTTGGTCAGCTCCTGGACCTCAGGCGTCGCGGCCCCGGCCGCCAGCCGGGAGATCTCCTCCTGGCGCACCACGCCGGCCTCGTCCACCAGTCCGATCTCTTTTTTCGCCGCCGCGCTCTGCGCCATGACCAGTGCTGGCAGGAGGGCCACGAGGCCGAGGTAGAGCGACACGAAGAACGGCATGCCGAAGGTGATGATGAGGTAGGAGCGCCGTTTCACGGTCGAGAGGAACTCGCGGCTCATGACGACGCCGATCTTGCTCACGACCGCGCTCCGGCGAGCGCTCCGCGCTCCGCGGGCGCCGCGTCCAGCCGGCGCACGGTCCGGACGAAGATCTCCTCCAGCGGCGTGCGCACCACCTCGAAGTGCTGCAGCGGCACCCCGTGCCGCAGCATCCGCTCCATCAGGTCCCGGGGCCCGGCGCCGGGCTTCAGGAAGATGCGGACCCGCGGCCCCTGGCGCTCGGAGCGCGCCGCGATGTCGAGCGTCGGGATCTCTCCATCCGCCTCCACCAGCACTGACGCCTCGCCGTCCTGGCGGCGGATCTCCTCCAGAGGACCGTACAGGACCAGCCGGCCCTGGTGGATCATGGCGACGCGGTCGCACAGAGCCTCGACCAGCGGCATCTGGTGCGTCGAGAGCACCACGATGCAGCCGGCGCGGCTCCTCTCCTGCAGGAGATCGCGGACCAGGACGGTGTTCATCGGATCGAGGCCGGAAAACGGCTCGTCCATCACCAGGATCGACGGATCGTGCAGCAGCGTGCCGGCGATCTGCACCTTCTGCTGCTGCCCTTTCGACATCTGGTCCACGCGACGCTCCGCCATCGCGGCCAGGTCGACGCGATCCAGCCAGGCGAGCGCACGCTGCCGCGCGGCGGCCCGGACGAGGCCCTTCAGCATGCCGAAATAGATCAGGACGTCGATCACCTTCTCCTTGCGGTAGAGGCCCCGTTCCTCCGGAAGGTAGCCGATCCGATCGCGGTCCTTGGGCCCGAGCCGGTGTCCGTCGAGCAGGATCTCTCCGGCGTCGGGGGCGATGATGTCCATGAGCATGCGGATGAGCGTCGATTTACCGGCGCCGTTCGGCCCCAGGAGCCCGAACACCTCTCCGGAGCGGACCTCGAAGCTCACGTCGTCGGAGGCCACCGTAGCGGCATAGGCCTTGCGGAGGTGCGAGAAGGTCAGCTCGGCCATGGTGGGCGGGGATTATAGCGTGAGGGGCGGCGACGGCTTGCGCCGCGGCGGCGGCCTCCGTAGAATAGTGCTGTCTGAGAAACCGCGTTCCGGAATGTGGAACACGCTCCGCGCTCTTCGAGGCTTCGATCCATGGACGGGATGACCACTTCCACGGCGGCCCAGGTCGTGCGCTCCGGCGAGCAGCCGTTCCACTATCCGCTGCTGCGGGCCTTCGTCGAGCCGGACTGGCGGAGGCTGCCGGGGTACCGCGAGGTCACCCTGGCCGAGTGGGAGAGCGCCCTCTGGCAGCGCAAGCACACGGTCAAGAACCTCCAGGAGCTGAAGCAGGTCTTCGGGCCCCTGATCCCGGAGTCGCTCCTCCTGGGGATCGAGAGCGATCAGCGAGAGCGGGCCACCATGTCGATCCTGGTCCCGCCCCAGATGCTCAATACCATGAACGAGGCGGACCTCTGGAACGACCCGCTGCGTCGCTACATGCTGCCGGCGATCGAAGACCGTCACGCCGAGTGGCCGAACCACCCCAAGGCCCGGAGGGACTCCCTGCACGAGGCCGACATGTGGGCCGTGGAGGGCCTCACCCACCGCTATCCGACGAAGGTCCTGGCGGAGCTCCTGTCCACCTGCCCGCAGTACTGCGGTCACTGCACGCGCATGGACCTGGTCGGGAACGACGTGCCCCAGGTGGAGAAACACCGGTTCACGATCCAGCAGCAGGACCGCTACGGGCGGATCCTGGACTATCTGCGCCGGAACCCCCAGGTGCGCGACGTGGTGGTGTCGGGCGGGGACGTGGCCAACCTGCCGATCGCCGTCCTCGAGCGGTTCGTCTCGTCGCTCCTCGACATCACCAGCATCCGGGACATCCGCCTGGCGACCAAGGGGCTCATGGGGCTGCCCCAGCACTTCCTGCAGGAGGACGTCCTGCGGGGCCTGGAGCGCCTGGCGCGGAAGGCGCGCGAGCGCGGCGTGGACATCGCCATGCACACCCACGTCAACCACGCGCAGTCCCTCACGCCCCTGGTGGCCAGGGCGGTCCGCGCCATCCTCGACATGGGCTATCGCGACGTGCGCAACCAGGGGGTGCTGCTGCGCGGCGTCAACACGAGCCTGGACAGCCTGCTCGAGCTGTGCTTCACGCTTCTCGATCGCGCGCACATCATGCCGTACTACTTCTACCAGTGCGACATGATCCCGAACTCGGAGCACTGGCGCCTGGCGATCCACGAGGCGCAGAAGCTGCAGCACGACCTCATGGGGTACCTGCCCGGCTTCGCCACGCCGCGCCTCGTGTGCGACGTGCCGTTCGTGGGCAAGCGCTGGGTGAACCAGGTGAAGGACTACGACCGGGAGACCGGGGTCACCTACTGGACCAAGAACTACCGGACCGGCATCGAGGCCGACGATCCCGAGGCGCTGACGCGCCGCTACGAGTACTACGACCCCGTCTACACGCTCTCCGACTCCGGTCAGGACTACTGGCGCGCCCAGCGGCCCGGCGCCTGAGGAGCCCCTCCGGGCCGGCGCCTCCAGTGCCTCGACGACCCCGGCGCCAGCCAGCCGGCGCGCTCCGTCGGCGCTGTGGTAGACTCCGTTCCCGCCATCAGCACGAGAGGCCCGTGCGCCCATAGCTCAGCTGGATAGAGCGTCGGACTACGAATCCGAAGGTCGCAAGTTCGAGTCTTGCTGGGCGCACCAGCCGCTCTCTTCTAGAATGTCGTCGGCCCGGTCGCGGCCCTGGAGGTCCCCATGAAGCGCTTCGCCTGGCTCTCCGCGGCGGCCTTGCTCGCCGCCGGCCTGTCCTTGACGGCGGCCTCTCTCAGCGATCGCGCCGGCGCTCAGGAGGCGCCCGCGGCGCCTGTCGATCCGGCGCATGCCGGCCTCCTGCTGTTCAACGAACCGGCCCTCTCCGGAAGCGGCAAGATTTCCTGCGCCACCTGCCATCCACGCGGCGGCCACACCGACAACAAGACCTACGTCGGGCTCGAGGTGGTCAAGGATGGCACTCCCGAGGGGCGCAGCGTGCCGCTGCTCTGGGGCGCGAAGGACACGGCGCCCTATTCCTGGGCGGGCGGCAAGACACTCAAGGACAACATCAAGGGGATCATCGTCAACCGGATGAAGGGCCAGTCGCCGACGGACGAACAGCTCGATCGGCTCATCGCGTACGTCGAATCTCTCGACTTCCCCGCCAATCCGAACCTCAATCCGGATGGCAGCCCGTCCGCCGCCGCCCCGGCCGCGGCCCGGCGAGGCTATCAGGTGTTCCTGAAGGCCTCCTGCAACAGCTGCCACACTCCGCCCGTGTTCTCCAAGAAAGACAACGAGGACATCGGCAGCGGAGGGAGTTTCAGCGTCCCCTCGCTGCGCGGCGTGGCGGGCACGGCTCCCTATTTTCACGACGGCCGCTTCGCGACCCTGCGCGCCCTGATCCCGGCCAAGCTCCACTACCTCAAGGAGATGGGCTCGACGGAAAAGATCGGCGATAAGGAAATCGAAGACCTGCTCGTCTACCTCAACCTTCTGTAGGCACGGGCGCCGGGCGACCGGGCGCCGTGCTGCACGGGAACCGCTTCGGGTGCGGTGCCGACTCAACAATTCGGTGGCGCTTGTGCGCTCCCTGCCGCCGGGCTCGCGGTACTGTGCCGCCGTAGCACGGTCGGTCCGGCGTCGATCGACGTTCCGCCTCCGGGCTCTGCCCGCACCGGCCGCCCGGAGACGGGCGCCGGACCGGCCTACTCCACCGCCGCGCGACGGGAGGTCCCATGGACGAAACCGCCATCTTCACCGGCGCCGTCCTGACGCGGCACCGGCGTTCCGATTCCTTCCGGAGAGCGATCCCCTTCGCCGCGGCGGCGATCTTCTACATCGGCCTGGCCGCCGCGATCCTCCTGTCTCAGCTCCTCGTCGTCGAGTCGATCGACCCGCCGAAGGCCGCTTACGATGTCATCCCCGTGTACCACGGGGCCCGTCTCCCGTCGGCCGGGACGGAAGGACCGGCACTCGGGAAAAGGGCGGGCGGCGGAGGTGGAGCGCGCCCGGACGACCGCGAGGCTCGATCCTCGCCCCCTCCGACACGGCCCGTCGTGGTGCCGCTGGCGCCGCCGACATCGGAGACCGCAGAGGGGCTCGAGGCCGATCCCGGCTCTTCGACTCCGGGAAGCGGACCGGGACCCGGAACGGGCACGAATGGACCGAGCGACGGAGAGGCCGGACCAGGGTGTGAAGGATGCCAGGGTGACGGCCGAGGGAGCAGGACCGGACCCGCGGGTCCGTCGTATTACGGCGAGGGCGACCCCCGCATCACGCCTCCCGTGGTCATCCTCGGGAGCCGCAGGCTGCCCGACTATCCCGATCTGGCGCGCCGCGTCGGCGTCCAGGGAACGGTCCTTCTCCTGATCAACATCGAGAGCGACGGTCGGGTCGGCGCCGTGGAGGTGCTGCGATCCCCCGATCTCCGATATGGCTTCGACCTGGCCGCAATCGAAGCGGTTCGACAGTGGCGTTACCGGCCCGCGCTGCTCGACGGACGCCCGGTCGCCGTGCAGGCGACCGTGATGGTGGAGTTCACCATCAGCCGCTGAGCGGGATTCCGGGCGTCCCGGCGGCCCGTCCAGGGACTGCGCACGGAGGGCCGGCACCGCGCCGGTACGCCGTCGCGCAGCTTGCAATTCCGCACTCCGCTTGACCCCCACTTCCACGCCCGCATATTCACAGGGAGGGAGGGGCCATGCCGAGATCGATTCCGGGAACCGTGTTCGTGGTCCTCGCAGGCTTTGCGCTGGCCAGCGGCGTCCTCCTGGCGGAGCAGCAGGACGAGGCGCGGGCCCGGGCGAGGGCCGTTTCCACCAAGGCGCCCGATCCGGCCAGCCTGCGCAAATACCAGGTGACCGCCTCGGAAGGCGACATCGTGCCCGGCCACATCCGGGTCAAGCTCGGGGAGAAGGTCCGCATCACGTTCGTCAGCCGCGACGACACCTACGGCATCCGCTTCAAGGACTTCGGCATCAAGGAGAAGCTGACGCCGGAGCGCCCGATCGTCGTCGATCTCGTGCCGCAGAAGGCCGGCACCTTCGAGTTCCGCTGTACGCGCAACTGGGGCATCAAGCGCTTCAACAACAACGGGGCGATCGTCGTCACGGAGTAGCCCCGGACCCCCACGGAGCGCATGCTAGACTGGCGCGGAGAAACGCTCCGTGCCCAGCCTCCCCGGCTCCAAGATCCGATCCGAAGATCGCGCCTGGATGCAGCGGGCCCTGCGGCTCGCCCGGGACGCGGGTCGCCGCGGTGAAGTTCCGATCGGCGCGGTTCTCGTCCTGCACGGGCGGGCGATCGGCGCCGGGTCCAACCGGACCCTCCGATCGCTCGACCCCACGGCCCACGCCGAGATCGTCGCCCTGCGCCGGGCGGCGCGTGTGGTCGGGAACCACCGGCTCACCGGCGCCACCCTCTACGTCACCCTCGAGCCGTGTCTCATGTGCTTCGGCGCCCTGGTCCATGCCCGGATCGGCCGCCTCGTCCACGGCGCCAGGGACCCCAAGGTCGGCGCAATTTCTTCGCTGAGGAGCAGGGGGTACCCCGCAGGACTCAACCATCGCTTCGCCGCCGAGGGGGGGGTGCTGGCCGACGACTGCGCCGCCCTCCTGCGCAGATTCTTCAAAGCGCGGCGCTGACTCCCCTGTAGCGACACGGGAGCAGTCGGCGGCACCCCATCTCCCACGTTCCTTTTATACTGGCACACGCCTCGCACATGGTGGAGGCCCGACCACCTCGTCAGGAGGACACACGATGAACCTGGCCCGCTCACTCGCCCTGGCGTGCACCCCCATCCTGTTCCTGTGCGTTCCGGCTCCATCGCACGCTGCCGACCCAGCCCACAACTACGTGGGGGCGGAGAAGTGCAAGATGTGCCACAACACGCCGGCCAAGGGGGCTCAGTTCACCAAGTGGACCGAGTCGAAGCACTCCAAGGCCTTCCAGACGCTCGCCTCTGAGGAGGCCAAGAAGATCGCCTCCGCCAAGGGGATCGCCGATCCGCAGAAGGCCGCCGAGTGCCTGAGGTGCCACGTCGCCGGACATGGCGTCTCCGCGGCCAAGCTTACGGACAAGTACAAGGTCGAGGATGGCGTCTCGTGCGAGGCCTGCCACGGGCCCGGAGGCGACTACTGGCAGATGACGGTCATGAAGGACGTGGCCAAGGCGAAGGCGGCCGGGATGATCCTTCCCGACGAGGCGACCTGCAAGACCTGCCACAACGCCGACGGACCGACCTTCAAGGGCTTCGACTTCAAGGCGGCCCTGGCACAGATCGCCCATCCGAACCCGCAGAAGGGGGCCGGGAAATGAGCCAGGCGGCACCCGTCGCGACGCGGCGCCGCTTCCTCAACTGGTTCCTCGGAACGTCCCTCGGGGCGCTGTGCGCTTCCGTCCTGTACCCCCTGACGCGCTACATCATTCCTCCGGACGTCCCCGAGGCGCAGACCTCCCGCGTCGTCGCCGGACGCGAGGGGGATCTCAAGCCCAACGAGGGAAAAGTCTTCCGGTTCGGCGACCGGCCGGCCATCATCGTCCGCCAAGCGGACGGCCGCTACCGGGCCTACTCGGCCACCTGCACCCACCTCAACTGCACCGTGCAGTACCGGGGCGATCTCAAGCAGCTCTGGTGCGCCTGCCACAACGG
>Ga0075418_10002344_pt1 | contig 21632 bp, 20 predicted proteins | sample SoiMetdeltSBSDD2_FD_81776 | JGI IMG/M metagenome (GOLD analysis project Ga0075418, IMG submission 81776) | Bulk soil microbial communities from a Populus tree surrounding site in Tennessee, USA - Soil MetaG P. deltoides SBSDD2 | ecosystem: Environmental > Terrestrial > Soil > Tree plantation...
TAGCAATGGGATCGGGCTCGGCGGCAATGACATTGAAACCCAAACTCTCGACAAATTCCAGGCGCTCTTCGGCGTAACTATTAGCCGTACTCGCTAGCAGCACCTCTTGCTGCTGCGGGTTGTGCGCCGACTGCCCTAGCAACACCCAGTCAACCTTGGCTTCGTCTATAGCCATAGGAATGTATTGGTCTATCTGGTATTTAATAGTACTGCGCAATTCAGCCTCGGGCATCATAGGCACATCTATCACTGTGGTAAAGGTTTTCTGCGCCGGCAAACCAATCGCGACATTTTTGGTTTTAATGCCGCTTTGCCCCACGGCCGTCATAATCACCTCGCCCAGGCGGCGCTCCGACTCCTTCGAATTCGCGCTGGTTGTTTTTATATCTACCGCCGCATAGCCGTAATGCACCAGCGACCAGTTATCCTGGCCACTATGCGCAAGCTGAACAACACGCACTGCATTGGTGCCTATGTCTAGTGCAAAGAAGTCGCCCACGCCTTTTAGTAGTCCCATATTGGTTTCCATTATACATAAGCAGGTTCGCATCTGGCAAGGGCTTTGCCTAGAAACGTGGTGGTAATTCTTGCGAATAGACCGTTTGCGCCTTGCTCCCACCTTGTGCCTGCAGGCTTGCCCACAAAAATGCATCCGGCCGCAAGTTAAAACGCTCGGCAGGATCGCCAGATTGCGCATCGGTACCCGAGCCAGCTGTACGATTCAAAATCAATCTACCCGTCACAACCGGCCCGTTGACCTCTAATAACCCGCCGCACTTGCCAGAAGTTAGCGTACCCGGAAAATTACTACACGTATTGATGATGCCGCCATCGGCCACCAGCCACGCGTCCACCTGCGCTACATTTTCTTGAATATGAATGTCTTTCGCAATAATAACCACCTGGGGGATATCGCGAATCGTTGCTAACGCGCCATCGGTATAACGAATATTATCCGCAATTGTCACCGTCCCTGCCGCCCGAATCACAACCGATTTGCCCTTTGGAATATCACTACCGGTAATTGTCAGGTTGCCCGCTGCCTTATACACCACGACCGGCGTGCCCGTATCAAACGTCAGTGCCGCTAAATTCACACTTCCGCTCGTTGCCTGTGTATTTTGAATTCCGTCAAAAAACGCCGCTATCCCGGTGAGGGGTCGGAAACCACCGGCTGCCGTGAAGCTTCCAAAAGAATCCAGCCCTGCATTGTCTTGATTGGCGAAGGTAAATTTACTCCACGCACTCTGTTCATTGGACGACTGGCCAACCAAGCCGGCGCCAGATGCCAGTCCATCGTTGACACCCACCGAAAAGACACCATATTCCACCCAGCTACCAAAGGTATTGCCAGATTTCACCGTCCGGCCAGCCTCTATCTTGCCGCGAACCGCAAGGTCGTCGCCCCACACCTGCACCTTGGGCTTCTTGCCTACCACCGTACAAATAGGCTTCGAGTGCGCCCACGAAGCATCGTCATTCGACCGTGGCTGTACCGACAACGCAAAACACACTCGCGCCCCCACCGGCAAATCCCCGACATTAATACCGCTTTTTGACGGCTGCAAATTGGGCGATGGCGACCCTAAATTAAACACACCTGTACCGTTTTCAACTTTCGTACAATCCGCATCGGCACTGTCAAAATAGCTGCCCGCGGGCGCGCCGCCGCCAGACTGACACGGCGCCGTACCAGAAACGGTCGGCCCCTCATCTTCATGCGGCGCCTTCTTCCCGGGCTGAACGATAATCTGCGTAATCTCCCACTGCGTCGGCAAACTATTCACCTCACCCACTGTATCCACGCTAGAACTTACCGACACGGAGCTGCCCACTTCCACCTGCGACGGCGACACACTATCCACATGCGGCGTCAACGTGTACTTTTTCAACACCTCCGGCAATTGTTGTGGAAAACCGATTGGGTTGGCGCAGCGACGCAGCAGCCGGTAGATAATATTGTTGTTAAAATCACGTATCAGGATGCCGGCTTCGTTTTTATCCTCTTCGTAAAATGCATCGTCGTTGGTAGTGGCGTCGTTACCAAAGCCTTCATCCGTACCCTGCCAGTAACTGTTAATAGTGGCGCTAATATTTCCGCCCCACGTTATCTTGCCCGCAGTATCAAGTGCCCGCAAGCGGTCGCGCAAATCCAGCCACTGCGTATTGCTCACAGCCCTGCCCACGCCAGGTGCATTACCGGCCATCATAGTATTGAATATAAACGCCGCACCAGTAGTTTTTTGCGCATTTCCGCTATCATAGGCCGCGCGCAACAGGTTATACAGCTGGTCGGCATTATTCACGCTCGACGACGGAATGGCTTGCCCACCGCTAATGACTGGCAGCACATAGTCGCCGCCGGTGTCCAAAACGTTACTGAAATAACCCCTGTAACAAGCCCGTGCCAAAACAGTTCCCGGATAACACCCGGCAGCACTCGCAATTTCGCCACCCAAGGCCGTCAAACTACCAGATACAACGACCGCAAGCGCCAGCCAATAGCGAAGCCTCCCGCGCACTACCGACTCCCCGCCTCAAGCTGCGCTATCACCTCAGAATAGTACTGCTTGTCTTGTTTGGCTATAGGATTCGTGGCTGGGTCAACCAAATCGCGTGCTTTTTTGTAAAACTCCAACGCATTGCCAGTATCAGCCTTCGCCAGATAAATCTGGCCAACAAACGCCGCACTATCAGATGTAGGCCGCGCATCGTACGCTGCCTTCGCCGCCACCAAAGCCCCGTCCAAATCTTTGTTATTGAAAAGCAGGGTCGCCTTGCGCGAATAAAACACGTACTTTTCGTACGAAGTACCAGCACTATTTATTGCTTCATCGAGATACTTCACTCCCCCGCTCACATCACCCTCAAATGCACGCTTATCAGCATCATCGGCACGCTTTTCAATTGCCCGCCTAGCCTCCATTGATGTCGTTGAGTCCGCTGGCGCAGCTGGTTTTTGTTGCGTCATCCACCACCACACAGCCGCACCCAGCAGCCCAATAACCACTAAAATCGCGCCCCCGATAACAATCCACCGCCGCGAAATCGTTACTGCCATGTTAGTAGCCCAGCCTATGCTTATACATTACCGTTATAGTAGCACACGCAGCAAAGCCGATGCAAACACCACATCTTCCTTCGCCTCTGTTTTTTTGGTAAAATACCTAAGACACTTCAACAAGAAAGACTACATATGAGCCTATCCATCGGCATCGTCGGCCTCCCCAACGTCGGCAAATCAACCCTATTCAACGCCCTGACCAACAACGACATTTTGGCCGCCAACTATCCGTTTGCAACCATCGAGCCCAACACCGGCATTGTGCCCGTGCCAGACGAACGGCTGGAAAAGCTCGCCGCCATATACGGCAGCCAAAAACTCCTTCCAGCCACCGTTACCTTTGTAGATATCGCCGGGCTAGTAGCCGGTGCCAGCAAAGGCGAAGGCCTAGGCAACAAATTCCTGGCCAACATTCGCCAGTGCGACGCCATCGTACACATTGTGCGTGCCTTTGAAAATAACGACATTGTGCATGTAGCCGACCGCGTCCACCCCGGTGACGACATCGAAATTATCAATACCGAACTGATATTGGCCGACCTGGAAACGATAGAAAACCGCCTACCCAAACTCGTCAAAGAGTCGAAAGCCAAGCCCGCGCTTCGGCCAACCATTGAATACTTGGAATCGCTAAAGCAAACACTGCAGGCGGGCACCGCGCTTTCCGCCCTGCCCTCGCTGGACTCCGACGCCATTGGCGACCTGCACCTGCTGACCGCCAAACCAGTCATCTACGCCTTTAACGTCGACGAAGAAACGCTGGCAAATGAGGAAAAACAAGCGACGTTACGTGCCTTAGTCGCACCGCAGTCAGCCGTTTTTGTGTGCGCCAAACTAGAGGAAGAACTAAAAGGCCTCAATACATCCGACGCCGAAGAATTACTAGAAAGCTACGGCGTGCATGAAACTGGCCTCACGCAGCTGATTCGCGCCGCCTACAATATATTAGGCTTGCAAAGCTACCTGACCGCTGGGCCAAAAGAAGTCCGCGCCTGGACCATCAAAAAAGGCGCCACCGCCCCCCAAGCCGCCGGTGTCATCCATACCGATTTTGAACGCGGCTTCATTGCTGCGCAGGTGGTCGACTACAACGACCTAGTAGAGGTCGGCTCAGAAGCAGCCGCCAAAAGCGCCGGCAAAATGCGCACCGAAGGCAAAGAGTATATTATGCGGCCGGATGATGTGGTGGAGTTCAGGTTTAACGTTTAGTAGCTGACGACATTGTCTGCAGTAATGAAAGAAGGCGTGAGTGGAAAAAGGAGACTCACATAACGAGGCACTTTCTTTAGGCCAGCAGCTACATCAATCGCATCCTTACTATATGAAAGTTTGCGGTCATTATCACGTTTTATAATCTCATCCGTCGTCGAATCATCCAATAAACGTAAGCCCTCGTCAATATGAGGCGCACCCGTAGCCTCTATGACATCCATGGCGATCAATGGCCCAATATCGCCTTGTTGGATACGTCGACGAAGCTCTAAGGCAAGTTGCTGATTTCGAACACCGGACATACCTGCCTGTATCTTATCTGGATCGAGATAAGCTACACCCGATTGCAAATTTTTACTAGAAAAACCTGCTACTAATTCGCTATTAACTTTTAGGTATGCTTCCTTATTACCTTGCCTACTCACCAAATCACATACCCATGATCGCGTAAAGTCCGTTGTTGGCGCGAACGCCAGGGTATGCCTGCCATCATCACCCGTAGTCCTGTTCGCAGCTGCCGTATTCACTCTTTCAACGCACACTTCATCGTTCACGTCATAGCCATTTTCGACAACCTCTCTGACAACCCGAGCGCTCCGACCATTACCATCCGCGTGATCGTGCGCCAACACAATACCGAGCGCCAACACCTTAGCACGTACAGTACTCGAATCCGCCCCTTGAGCCCTTAGGAGCGCATGGCTCAAAAGTTCACGGCGACTTTCCGGGGGCAGAAAGACATAACCAACCACCTCTTTGCCGTCCACCATGCTGGCAGCTACAGAAGTAATCTCGTTATGATCAGGTCGATCAACCTTTCCAACAACCATTGCATTTATGAAATCCAGCCCCTGCAAGACATCGTCCACCGAAGCATCCTTTAATAACACCCTACACGCTTCTGGAGTGCCTACATCAATATGGAGGCGGCTAGTAACAGCATCCAATTCTCCCGCAAATCCTGAAGGCCGTTTGGGCGTATCGTCGATTTTTTCTATTTGTATCATATTCTCTTTTTATTTTAATTGCGCCGTGCTGTCTGGCGTGATTGTATTTTTATAATATCATAATTTCGATGCATACATTCCGACAATACCAAATAACTGGCTCCAGTTTCTTTTTGAGTCTTAATGGTGTACACTATATTTTACCGCTAGCTCAAGTCTATAGAGGAGGTGAGGACTATGGGAGGCTCGGAAGACATCTTCGACGACTGCGAGGCCGACTGCGAACACTGCAAGGCCGTCGACAAGAGTCGAAAAAAGTAGTGAGCGGTCGCCTAATGCAGTACCGGTGCATATCCGGTACTGCATTAGGCATATTTAATTTGCGACCTTCAAAAGATAAAACCGCTCCTGATTCCCCTTCGCCCCATGTACATCGCTGTCGCGCTTGTCGGCCACGACGAAATAGCGCTTTGCCCACGTTTCAAAATCTCGTAAAATCTGCCGGCGCACTGCGTCGTTTTTTATAATACCTTTGTTCGTTTGATCTTTGCCCGCTTCAAACTGCGGCTTTAGCATAGCGGCGATTTGCGTGCCTGGCCCGCTGAGATTTTCGGCCAAATGCGGCAATATCTCGCGCAAACTAATAAATGATACGTCTATCACAATAATATCCGGCTTCACCTTGGGCAAATAAAAATCCCGAATATCCGTTTTTTCGTGCAGTTCAATCTTGTGGTTGCGGCGTAAACTCGGATGCAGTTGGTCGGTGCCGACATCTACCGCGAATACTTTTTTTGCACCGCGGCGCAGCGCATAGTCGGTAAACCCACCGGTGCTACTGCCCACATCCAGCACAATCTTGTCGCGAAAATCCAAATGTAACAACTCGGCCACACTCGCCAGTTTCAACCCCGCTCGACTGACATATTGGTCGTCGGCATGCACTTTTAACACGGCATCTTCGCGCACGAACTGCCCTGGCTTGGCGGCCGCCCGCCCGTCCACCGTCACTTTGCCCAGCCGCACCCAGCTTTCCGCCTGCGAACGGCTGGTCACCAGGCCGCGCCGGGTCAGCTCAACATCTAATCTATTTTTCGTCATGGATACATAATTCTTTCTATTTCGCGCGTCGCAGCAGCGATGGCGCCATACGATTGACCTTTGGTCATAATTGTCATAATATACGTGCCGCGCGGGTGCTGCACAATGGCCGTGTCGTGCACATAATCCCACAAAAAGCCAACTTTGTCGTGCACCACACCCTTGCTGCCGGTGGGAATGCCGTACCTGTACGGGTGCCGCCCTAGCGAATCCAGCAAGCGAGCACGATGCGCACCACCTACCAGTGTACCACTGTTCAGCCCCGTCATGAATCTACTTAGGTCGCTCGCCGTGGTCTGGTTAGCCGAACCCGTCGTAAACGAGGTGCCGCCGCTAAACCCGCGCGCATGAATAAAATCATTAATATACTGCCGGCCAAATTGCGCAATCCACGACTCGGCGCACGGGTTGGTCGAGGCCACCGTCATGCGTTCGAAACACCCAGCCACCGTGGTGTCCAGCATCGGATCTTCCCAATGAATCTCGCCCTTGTCCATCTTGTCGAACAATACCAGCGCCACATACAATTTGTACGTGCTGCCACTGGGGATACTCTCGTCTGCCCGTGCCGACGCCGACCAGCCAGCGCCATCCAGTTGCTGAATCCTGATGTGCATATTTTTTGTTCGCGCTAAAAAGTCGGCATATGCTTGCAACCCCTGCTGAGTCGCCGAATAACCCGTGCTATACAACACCGTCGGCGCCGTTGCGACCATACGTGCCGTCAATTGCGTCTCGCCACCCTCCATCGTCGCCTTTTTCAGCGCCGCCACCAGCTCATCGCCAGCTACCGACCGACCCTCGGTACCGATTGTCCGACCCACCTCTTGACCATCGCGAATATCCACGTTTGTCGTGCCCGCATCTACCTTCAGCTTGTCGTTAACCGTCGCCACATAGGCTACCACCTTGCCGTCGTCAATGCTCAACACTAGCTCGCCCGTAGGCGTTTCGGCAATCACCAGCCACGAGGCAATCGTCGCGGAATCGGGTGTAAAAGTGTGGTTATCCGGCCCCGTAATCGTAATCTTGCGGCCAATCGCCGTCTCGGCCTGCGCACGAACCGCCGCTATGTCGCTACTGGTACGCGCCGCGACTATTTTTTTGGCGCTCATCGTCAACTCACTCGTACCAATGGCAAACTGGGCATTACCCAGGAACGTCACAATCGCCTGCGAACTCACCTCGTACCCCAGCTTCGCCGGCGTCGCCACTAGCTTGCCATCCGTAATTGCGAGGCCGGCATTTTCCGACCCGTGCGATAGCTGCTTCGCCAACGCCTCGCTCGCTTCCTTCAACTTGTCAGTGGCAAAATACACGTCAATCGCCCGCACATCAGTCAACTTCAGTGCAATCGTCCCCGGAATGAGCCGCTGCCACAGCGGATATTCCGTTAGCCGACCCGTAATCACATCTACATTGGCGCTCGCCCCCAGATTACTCAGCGGCACCGTTGCCGATTTGTCGCCAGCCCGCAGCGTTACCTTCGCCGCTTCAAAATACGTTTGCACCTTGCCCGCCAACTGCGTGTGCGTTTGAAACGCCACCCATTGGCCATTCAAACGCGTCAATGGCAGCGCGACGCCAGATGGATACAAAAGTTGCACAGCAATCACGAAAACTGCTACCGCGCCAACGGCAATAAAAACCCCCCGTTTGTGGCGAGCAAACCAACCGCTCAGGTGGTCACGTACATGCCATGTTGCCATGACCCTATTTTAGCACTAGCGGTTACTTTTTGCGTTCGCGATATTCGCCAGTTGCCGTATCAACAGATATAATGTCGCCGGTTTTAATGAATGACGGTACTTTAACCACTAGCCCCGTTTCCAGCGTGGCGTCTTTGAGCACACTACTAGTCGTGTCACCCTTCACCACGTCTTCGGCGTACGTTACTTCCAGGTATAAATTCTTCGGCAATTCGACGTTAATCACTTTGTCGCCAAAAAATTGCAAGTTCAAGCTATCGCCTTCCTTCAGATAACTGGCGGCAGTGTCGACAATATCTGCCCGCAGTTCGAACTGTTCAAACGTTTCCGGATCCATGAAAAAGAATTGTTCGCCGTCGCTGTACAAATATTGCACCGTTTTGTTGTTCACTTCAGCTGGCTCAATCTTGTCCTGGCCTTTGAACGTTCTGGGAATTACGCTGCCATCAATCAAGTTTTTCAGCTTCACATTCACGATACTGCCACCACGTCCCATGACTTTTTGGCCGTATTCAATCACGCGGTATGGCTTGCCGTCAATCTGGCACACCACACCCTTTTTCAAATCTGTTGGTTGGTACATGCTGTCTCCTAGAGTTTACTTTAGAAATGCTACGCAGCGCACATACGTTTATGCGCTGCAAAGTTCTCTAAATATTAGTTAGAAATCACAAATGGCATCAAGGCCAAGTGGCGGGCGCGTTTGATAGCGACTGCCAGCTGACGCTGTTGCTTGGCACTCAGATCAGTCTTGGAAATAGGCTCAATCTGCCCGTAAATGTTGATGAAACGCTGCAACGTTTTGACATCTTTGTAGTCAAAATACGCTGGCGTGTCTTTCTTGAATCGTTTGGTAAAAACCATATTTTCTCCTTGTTTCTAGAATGGAATCTCGCTTAAATCAATGGGTTTGTCGTCGATGTCTTCAATCACCACATCTTCCGACTTTTTGGCAGGAGCGCTGTTGCCGCCGCCTTGGTAGTTTGATGCACCTCCAGCTTCGCCGCTCGGGCCGTCTAGGAAGGTCACATCGGTCGCAACAACTTCTACCTTGCTGCGTTTTTTGCCGGTTTCTTTGTCGTCCCAGCTGTCTTGGCGCAAACGTCCCTGCACCAGGCAGCGACGACCCTTAGACAAGTACTGACTAACCAGTTCGCCCAGTTTTTCCCAGGCAGTCACGTCAAAGAAATCAGCCGCGTCTTCTTGGCCGCCGCGATCAACCGCCAGGCTAAAGCTGGTAATTGTTTTACCAGTTGATGTGGTACGTACTTCTGGGTCGCGCGTTAGGCGCCCCATCAAAATAACTTGGTTGATGCTTTTGGCCATAATCCCCTACTCCTCTTCTTTTGCGCTCTCACGAGACGCGTTGCGTGTTTTTGCTTCTTCCAGCGCCTTGCGGCCCTTTTCGTCTACCTTTACCAACAAGTAACGCAGTACTTCGTCGGTAATATTCAGCGTGTTGCTGATTTTCAACGGTGCGTCAGCTGGAAGCTTCACGTCCATGTACACGTACACGGCGAAATCTTCGCGCCGAATGGCATACGCCAAACGTTTCTTACCCCAATTGTCTTCGCGGATGATTTCACCACCAGCGTTTTTGATAATGTTGCGGACTTTCGTCAGCGGTGTTTCCAAATCTGTCTCAAGATCCGGGTGAATCAGAACGGTCAGTTCGTATTCTTTCATAGATTTCCTCCTCTGGAATCCGTTTGGATGCTTATTTCAAAGAATAAGCCGAGTTGATAACCCTTTGATTGTAGCAAATTTTACTCATAAATACCAGGGGTTGATACTGAACTCGCACCTGGACTAGGCCTCCGCGCTAGAGGCAAGGTCGTCCACGCTATTTATCAGCACTTCACGTGGGCGGGCGCCATCGGCCGGGCCTATCACGCCCTGTTCTTCCATCTCCTCGATGATACGTGCCGCGCGGGCGTAGCCAACGCGCAGACGACGCTGCAACAGGCTGGTGCTGGCTTTGCGGCTTTCTATCACTACGCGCAGCGCGTCTTTGTACATATCGTCACCACCGGCGTTATCGTAATCCATTACCACCCCGCCCTTGCCGTTCAATTGCACAGGCTGGCTGACGATTTCGTCGTTGTACTGCGGCGCAGATTGCATGCGCAAATGGTCGGTAATCTTTATAACTTCTTCGTCCATCACCCAGGCACCCTGGATACGCTTCGGCTTACTCATACTGGGCGTCAGTATCAGCATGTCACCCTGCCCTAGCAACTTTTCGGCACCCACTTGATCTAGAATCGTGCGGCTATCTACCTGGCTGGCCACCGTAAAGGCAATTCGCGCCGGCACGTTGGCCTTTATCAGCCCCGTAATCACATCCACGCTTGGGCGCTGCGTCGCTAGCACCAGGTGAATCCCCACAGCGCGGGCTTTTTGCGCCAAGCGCACTATCAGGGCTTCCACGTCGCGCGCCGCCACCATCATCAGGTCGGCCAACTCGTCGATAACTATCACGATGTATGGCATAGCGCCTTCGTCGACGCGCTGCTGGTTGCCATCATCATCCGCCACCGACAGTTTTTTATTGCCAGACTGAATTTTTTGGTTGTAGCTTTTAATATCGCGAATTTTCTCTTCGGCCAGCAATTTGTAGCGCCGCTCCATTTCGTTGACTGCCCATTTTAGCGCACTAATGGTCTTTTCGGGTTCGGTAATAACTGGGGTCAGTAGGTGCGGAATGTCTTCGTATGGCGCCATTTCCACTTGTTTCGGGTCGACCAGTATCAGCTTCATGTCGCTGGGGCTGTTGCGATACAACAGGCTGGTCAGCAAGGTGTTAATCATGACGGATTTACCACTACCGGTCTGCCCGGCTATCAGTAGGTGGGGCATTTTATTCAATTCGCCTATCACGGCCTCGCCGGAAATGTCACGGCCAATCGCAAAACTCAACGGTTCGTGGCCGTTTTTCCATTGTTTGGCAGCTAGCACACCGTACAGGCGCACGTCGGCTGCTTTGAGGTTTGGCACCTCTATACCCACGGCGCGCTGGCCAGGAATTGGCGCTTCTATACGCAGGCTTTGGGCGGCGAGGTTTAGCGCAATATTGGTTTCTAGCGCCGTGATGCGCGTCAACTTCACGCCACTCGGTGGCTTCAGCGTATACTGTGTCACCTTCGGCCCGATATTCGCGCCCTCCATCTCCACCTCGATGTTAAATTCTGCCAAAGTATCGCGAATAGTCTGGGCGTTGTGCTGCACGTTGCCCGCGTCGGCTGGCGATTGCTTTTTCTCTAGCAATTCCAGGCTGGGTGGTTGCCAGTTGGGGTCGCTGACGGCCACCAGGGCAGCTTGTTCTTCGGCGGCTTTGTCTTGTTTAATACTGCCGCGCAGGCTAGACAAATGCGCACCCTTGCCCTGCCCCTGCGAGTCCAGGGTTGGCACACCAGCGTTGAGTTTCAGTGCGCCAATGGCACGTTTAGGTATATCAATGGCGGCGGCTTTGCGCATGATGTCGACGTTTTCGTCTAACTCACCTGCATCGCGCCGTGACAATTCCCACAGCTTTTTAATAACGGTAAACGGTGAAACCCGCAGCATGAACAGGGTTGTCACCAGCACCAGCAGTATATATATAAAGGCCGCGACGCCAGCGTCTACCAACGCCAACATACCCGTATTGATGCCTTCGCCCACCAGTCCGCCAGTTGTCTCGCCGGCGCTATTTTTCATGAGGCCAAAGAGTCCTGCAAACCACACCAGCAGTAAGGTAGCGGCTATTTTCACCACTACCGAAAGGCGATTTTGCTCAACCCGGAAGGTTTCGACCGCAACGTATATGAATACGAGCGGCACCACATATACCGCGTAGCCAATGGTGCGCAACGCGGTATTCTGCACCTGCTCCAGTACCGGACCACCGGCGCCAAACCACGCGACGACTAGCAAAAGAGATATCGCCACCAAGAAAACCGCCCCTACCTGCGCCCAAAATCCTACCGGCAGTTTGTGCTGCGGCGCTTGGTTAGCTTTGTGTTTACCCCTATGTGATTTTCGTTTTTTTGGCATACTACTGTGTATTATAAGCTGTTTTGGCTTTGGTTGATATGGCATATTATAGCAAAAATTACTACATTATGCAAATTGCTTGTGTTTTGCGCATACCACTGCGGGCGAGGACTAGTATCCGCGTGTGTCGAGACGAGCTTTTGGCTCAACAGCTTCGGTGTCGGGCACCACGGGCGCCGGGAATGACTGCGGTGCTGGATTGGGCACTTTGTACGAATTGGTCGAACGGGGCTCGCCGCCTCGCCCTTCCCCACCACGGCCGCGGTTTTGCTGGTTGCCGCCTTGGCCACCGCGGTCGCCACCACCATTTCCACCACCGCCACCAATTTCGTTGATAACGGGTATGACGATGGGTGTACGCCGAGTTTGGTCGTACAAGATGTGGGTGATTTCATCCTTCAGCTCTTTTTTGATGACATCGAGGTCGATTTTCTTGCCACCGAAACTGCGGGCGACTTTTTGTTTCAGGTACTGGCGGATGATGCCCATCAGCTCTTCGCTGTCGCGCAGATAGATGAACCCGCGTGAAATGATATCGGGGCTAGTCATCAGACGGCCGCTGCCACGCGCCACAGTCAGTACCACCACGAACATGCCTTCGGTGGCCATGTGGATACGGTCTTTTAGCACGACCTCGGACACAATCGCGCCGCTGTCGTCGTACATGATGCCACCCACGGGGATGCGTCCGGCTTTTTTGGCGCCATCAGCGTCGATTTCAACGACGTCGCCACTGTCGCAGACGAATATGTTGGCACGCGGGATGCCGCATTCTTTTTCGGCGAGTTCGGCGTTGTGCACCAGCATGTGGAATTCGCCGTGGATTGGCAGGTAGTATTTGGGGTTGAGGGCGCTGATGAGTTTGACGTGGTCGTCGTAGTAGCCGTGCCCCGAAAGGTGCAGTGGGCCGACGCCGGTCAGGTGCGATTTGCCGTTTTGGATGACGTCGCTGCCTTCGCGCATGAGGCCGTCGACTGTACGCACGACGTATTTTTCGTTGCCCGGGATGGGGTTGGAGCTAAATACAATCACGTCGCTGTTTTTAATCTTGATAAATTTGTGTGAGCCGCTGGCCATGCGGTTTAGCACGGCGTTGAACTCGCCCTGGCTACCGGTACAGACGATGGTGACTTTGCCGTCGGGCAATTTCACGACGTCTTCCATTTTCACCACGACATCTTTGGGGATTTTGATAACCCCGGCGCGCAGGGCGACCTCGAGGTTTTGTATCATACTGTAACCGGCGAACGCGACTTTGCGGTCGTGTTTTCTGGCTTCTTCCAATATCACCTGCATACGGTGGATTTGGCTGGAAAAACAGCTAAGTATCAGGCGGCTGTTGGGGTATTTGTCCATGACTTCGCCCATGCTGTGCTGGATGTCGAATTCGCCGTGGGTGTGGGTGCCTTCGGATTCACAGTTGGTGCTTTCGTTCATCAGCATCAAGATGCCTTCGGTGGATGCGATTTCGGTCAATCGTTCCAGGTCGAATTTTTTGCCATCCACGGGGTCGTCCTCGAAACGCCAGTCACCAGTGTCTATCAGCACGCCCAATGGGGTGCGGACGACGACGGCCGTGGCGTCGGGGATGGAGTGGTTGACGCGGACGAGTTCGATGCTGAAACTGTCGCCCAGTTGCACGCGTTCGTGGGCTTCGGGGTTCAATTCGTTGTAATCGGGTTCGAAACCGCTGGTCGCTTCTTCCATGGTGCGTTGCAGCATGCCCAGGGTAAATTTACTGGCGTACACAGGCGCGGGGATTTTGTGGGCGATGTGGCGGTAGGCACCAATGTGGTCGAGGTGGCCGTGGGTAAAGACGTGGCCGCGGATTTTGTGCTTGTTTTCTTCCAGATACGTGATGTCGGGGGTGATGTAGTTGATACCGGGGTAATCGGCGCCGGGAAACAGGAAACCGCAGTCTATAACGATGATGTCGTTGTCGTATTCAATCGCCATCATGTTTTTGCCGATGCCCATTTCACCCAGGCCACCGACGGGCATAATTTTCAGGGTTGGGCGTGGTGCGCGAGACTTTTTGGGCTGCTCGGCTAGGCTGAACTGGCGGCCGTTGTAGCCGTTGTAGACCGATTTGTTAACCGGAATGTTTATCATGTGCTGGCTGGCGCGCAGGTTGACGTTTTCGCTGGTGCGGCGCTGCGCACGGAAGACTTCGCCCTTGCGGATGGTGGTGTTGTTCAGCACGGTGTTGTTTGACCGCGTGCGTGGCTGTTGTTGCTCAGGGCGCTTGGCCCTATCATCGCCCTGCGGCGTCGAGAGTCGTCGTTGACCCATATGTATTTTTCTCCTTTTTGTTGCTATGAAAAATAGTTAGTTACATCAATACGAGTTGGGGGTGTTGGATTTTTCCGTCTTTCCCCTCTTTGTAAGTAACCTTAGTATAGCAAATATGAGCCGCGCTGGCAACCTAGAGCTTGGCTATCACCTGTGGAACGGCCAAGAAATCTTGTATTAGGGTTTGGCGCAAACTGCCGTTATACAGCGCTGCCGCTGGGTGATATAGCGGGATTACGACTAGTTTGTCGTCACCAAACTGGATGCGCTTGGGCTGGCCATGAATCTGGCTAATGAACATGCCGGGCAGAAAATATTCCATGCTGTGACGGCCCAGGGTGATGACGACTTTGGGTTGGATAATCTGCAATTGTTTGAGCAGATACGGCCAAAAAGCCTTCTTTTCTTCGGGTAGCGGGTCGCGGTTGTTTGGCGGGCGGTACTTCACGATGTTAGTAATGTAGACGTCGCTGCGCTGCATGCCGGCCTCGGCCAACATTTCGTTCAGGAACTTCCCCGCCGCGCCCACGAATGGCAACCCCTGTTCGTCTTCGTTTTTGCCCGGTGCTTCGCCTATGAATACAATGTCGGCATTTATGTTGCCGTCGCCCATCACTAGGTTGGTCGCCTGTGCAGCGAGGTCGGGGCAGATGTTTTTTTCGATAATTTCAGATTTTATGCGATCGAGTTGGGCTTGTTTGTCGTCGGTCATAAATCAAACGCCTTCCTAAATCGTTCGGGTAATTCCACACCAGCTTGCCGCAACACCACGATCAGCTGTCCTTGATGTAAATATTCATGATTGAAAATGGACTGGATAGTTTGCGCATGTATCGCAAACTGCTCGTCAGTAAAGGTGGCGAGCAAGGCTTCCAGTCGCTTTAAATCTTGCCGCAGCAGTTTGGAAAGTTGTGCTTCGGGAACGTCTGCTTTTTTAACTGCGCCGTTATGTTGCAGCAAAACCCCAAACCGTTTGTCGGGATTATTGGTAAGTTTACGGTAATATGCATCGTCGGTGGTTGCGAGGCATTGAAACTGGTACAGCGCCGTGTGCTGGCTTGGATGAAGCGTAAAGTTCATGACACCTGCTGCTTGCGCGGCTTTCAAGATTTGCAGCGTGTTGTTGCGCGCCCATTTGTAGCTGGCGAGTTGTTTGGTGATGATGAGATTCATTTTTGAATAATCTCCAATATCGCGTTGACGGTTTCGGCTTCACCATGGGCTGTCGAATCTAACTTCACAAAATCATCATAAAACTGTGCACTCGAAAAATAGGCGTGATGCCGCTTGATTGCGTCTGCACCCATTTGAACATCTGGATGCCTGGATACGTCTCTTTTAGTAACCGAGTCTAGGTGTGGCAAAAGTAAGATTTTATGGGTCAAGGTTACGTGCTTTTGGATATTCACCCATGCCGGCTCGTTGATGTATCCGTTGATAATGACATTATACCCGGCAGTTTGAAAGTTCTTGGCCAACATGCCAATGTTTGTTCCAAGCAGCTCCCATTGCACTGTGCCCGCGGGAGAAAAATCATAAACAAAGCTGTTAACTATCATATGCTTCACGACGTCAGCATCAATATTGACGCAACGTTCAATTTGCTTGGCAAGCTGGCCTGCAGCTGTACTCTTCCCGGAGCCAGCGGGACCAGTAATGGCGAGGAGGAAAGACGTGTTTGACATAGTACTACTGTAACAAAAAACTGTCGTTCTAGGAAAAAGCGCGGGGACGCTTTTCAGATTCAAAGCTTTTTGCGACTGCTGCTGCGAATCTTCTGCAATTTGTCAGGCGTAAAAATCCCTTCCGCATGAGCCAATGAGACTGCATGCACAACATCATTGGCTCCTAGCTTGCTATAGATATCTTCGAGTCGTCGATTAACGCCGAAAACACTAATCCCCTCATCTTTAGCAATTTGTAACCTGGACTTCCCCATGGCAATGCCAAAGAGAGTGCGTATGTCGCTTTCTGTGAGTTCGTTCATACCACCTCACGCTTCCACGCTCCCCGCGCTTGTGTCTGTAATACCATATTTTTGCGATATTACCAACATTTGCCGTCCACCGGCGTTCATCAACGCCAACAGCCCAGCCTAACCCCGCTTCAACGTTCGCCGCAAGTATTCTTCCCTATTCAGCGGATTATTATCGGTTCTTGGCCGGACAGGCGGCGCGCCATTTACTTTTGCATAGCCGCCAAACTCCGCGGCAAATACACCTTCGCCGCCAGTCAAATCTGGCACGCTGCGTTCGAAGTCGACCGTACGACGCACGGGCATGGCGCCTTCGATATGAACAATACCGTGTTGCGGCGCGAGCATATAGTCTATCCGGGCTTCGGCCGTCGAGAGGCTTTGTAAGGTTGCAGCCAATACCGTCGCCGGCACATCAAAATCGAAGTGATTGAGCGGTTCAAATACGGCCGTGCCTGCTTTTTGCAGCGCTTCCATCACCAACAGTGGCGTCAGATTGCGAAAATCGCCACCCGTACTTAGGACTGCGTCATAGCCGACATGCGTCAGTTCGACCACGCAATCAGTCACCTCCCAACCGTACAGGCCTTGCCGAAGCGTCCGATACACCGTATCTTCAACCGCTTTCAGAAACGCCACGGGCAGCGAACCGACCCCAACACCAGGTCTAAACACAATGCCGCTATCTAGTTCACCTGGCTCAATTCTGAAACCAAGCGTCGCCATGAAAAAGTTGCCTTTGTCGTGCAGACTCGCAAACGCTTCGCCCACGCCGTGTGGTTTTTCTATGTCGATAGTTTGCGTTTTTTCGAAATGCGCATCAATCCCATGTTCGTCACGCAGGACCGTTTTGATGATTTCGCGCTGCACTTCGCCATACAATTGCACTGACTGCACGCCCTGTTCATTCTGGCGGACTTGTATCAGCGGGTCTTGTTCGCTCAGCGTCATAAGTGCCCGATGTAGTTTCGCGCGGTCGTCTGTTTTATCTGACGCAACGACAGCTTCGAGGCTGGGCCGGGCAAACTGTGCTGACATCCTTCCAGCTGGTAGTTCGCCCATGTAATCACCAATCAGACAGTCGCCCAGGCCCCAAACTTTCACAATATCCCCTACCCTGGCCGTGTGCGTTTCGACGGTCTTGCCCTCTTGAAAAAGTTGCATGGCAGTTACTTTAGTGGTGATGGACATCGCGGTGCCATTCACATCCGTACGATGCAATTCCAGCTGACTTCGCATGTGCAACTCGCCGCCATACATGCGCACATACGCAACTTTTTCGCCGCGCTGACCGCGTTCTATTTTGAATACCACAGCCGATAGCGAGGTTTCTTTTCGGCCGGACACAAGGTATTGTTCCAGTCCGCGCATCAATTCCTGCACTCCCACACCCGTCAGTGCGGAGCCAAAAAACAGCGGGCACACCTGCATGGCAGCCACGCGCGCACGGTCGATACTTGCGTGCTTCACATCAGTAACAGTCGCGTCCCGACCACCAAGATTCGTCACCGAATTCATCACCATCACATCCGAAAACAGCTTGGTTTGTATATCCGCCACCAGTTCCGAATCCCGCGCGCCCATCCGGTCGATTTTATTGACAAATAGCAGCGTCGGAATGCGCAGTTTTTTCAACGCCCGCATCAGCACGCGGGTTTGCGGTTGCACGCCCTCCACGGCAGAAACGACCAACACCACGGCGTCGAGCACACTCAGCGCCCGCTCGACTTCGGCTATAAATCCGGGTGGCCGGGCGTATCTATCAGGTTGATTTTGAGGTCGCCCACGCGAAACGACACCACTGCCGATTTGATAGTGATGCCGCGCTGACGTTCGAGCGCTAGCGAATCTGTGTGGGTGTTGCCTTTGTCGACGCTACCGAGAGCTGGTATGACGCCGCTTTCAAAAAGCAGGCGTTCAGTAAGGCTGGTCTTCCCGGCGTCGACGTGCGCGAGAATGCCTAGATTTAGAGATTTCATATACAAAAGAGGTTCCTTGAGAATTAAGGGTAATAGAATGAGTTGAGTTCATCTTTTGGGGCATGGAAAACCTCTTTTGTTTACTTGTTTTGTTAGTATACCTTATTTTTGGGGAGATGTAAAATTTGCATCGTTCTATTGCAGAGGAGTTGTCTATTTTACCTGGAGCAGCTTACCAAAGAAAACCAATTTATACCCCGCAGGGTCTTGTACTACAAACTCTCGATGTCCCCACGGAAAGTCTTTCGGCATACCGGATGGTCGGAGGCCTTTTTCTAAAACAGCCTCATAAAACGCATCGACATCGTCAACAGCAATGTGTATGTATTGGCCAGCACCCTTAGGCTTGCCTGCGTCTTTCTTGAACTCCTCCGTCACAACCTTACTTTCAAGTAAAAACTCAATCCAAAACTCACCTAAGTACGCGGTTGCGAATATACCCGGAACTCGTTTTTTAAAGACAAATCCAAGTGCTTCGTAAAACACCACCGTCTTTTCGAGGTCTTTGACTAAACAGATTATGCCGGCAATGTTCGCCATCATAGTTCTCCTATTTTACACACTATAAAAAGTATAGCACACCAACCTAGCACACCTCCGCCACCGGCCGCGCCACTACATTGGTCTTCCCACCCCGCCCCACTATATTTACCACCGGTATCACCAGCGGCGTTTGCTGCGTCGCGCCAAAAACGGTGTTGCTGACCATGGTTTTCAGGTCGTGCTTGAACAAATCTAGGCTGCTGCGCGATATGCGGCGCGTGGCCGCCAGTTTGCGGATGTCTTGGCGCAGGCGATCCATCAGCTCGGCGTTGTCGCGAATCGCTAACAGCCCGCGCGTGATAATATCTGGGCTCGAAAGCAGCCGGCCAGTGCGGCCATCGCAGGTGATGGCGACCACCAGGAAGCCGTCGTTTTGCAGCAGCAGCCGGTCTTTGGTGACTATTTCCGGCACCACCGCGCCGGTTTGGTCGACCAAATGCGCACCGGCGGTCACCCGGCCTGCTATTCGTGGCACTCCGCCGGCAAACTCTACCACGTCGCCGTTGGTGGCCATCACGATGTCGCCAGGCTTCATGCCCTCGCCCACCGCCACATCCGCGTGGTATTGCCGGTTCAGTGCGCCACCGTAAATAGGCATGAAATACCGTGGCTGCGTCAGGCGTATCATCTCGGCATATTCGTCGCGGAACGCATGCCCAGACACATGCAACGGCCCACAACCATCTAGCTGGTGCGTGGGGTGGCGAAATTGCTTTACGCCCAGCCCCGCCAGCTCGTTGCCGACCCGCTGGTAGCTTATTTCGTTGCCGGGGATTGGCGTGCTGCTAATCACCACGCTATCGCCTTTTTTCAGCGTCACATACTGGTGCTCACCAGCCGCCATCCGGCTCATGGCAGCGCCCGGTTCACCCTGACCGCCGGTACATATGACAACAACTTGGCCGCCAGGAATCGCGGCGATGTCGCGCATGGTCACCAAGACGCCTTTTGGTATTTTCAGATTGCCTAGGCGTACAGCCAGTTCGGCGGCGGCCATCATGCTGCGGCCTTCCAGTGCCACTTTGCGGCCGTGCGCGTGCGCTGCGTTTACGATCATTTGCACGCGGTTCATGTTGGTGGAAAAGACTGCCACGAACACGCGACCCTTTGCCTGCGATATGAGTTCGTGGAAGCTGTCTTGCAGCGTGTGTTCGGTGGGCGTGCGTCCCAGTCGCGTCAGGTTGGTACTCTCGCTCATCAGCAGCAACACACCCTCATCACCCAGTTGTTTTAGCCTGGCAATGTCGCTCGGCATAGCGTCCAATGGTTCGGGGTCTAGCCGAAAATCGCCGGTGTTTATCACACGGCCGGCCGACGTATCGACCACAATGGCCGATGATTCCGGGATGGCATGTGTGACGCGCACCAGTTCGATAGTTAGCCCGCCCAACTGCACGCGTTCGTGGGCGTCCATGTCCATCACCCGGCAATCTGGCACAAAATCAAGGCCATTTTCGGTGGCCTTTTCGAACTGCGCTTGCACCATACCTATAGTAAAGCGGCTGCCATAAATAGGCGCGGGATTGCTGGGCACAATGTGCACCAACCCGCCGATGTGATCCAGGTGGCCGTGGCTAATCACATAGCCGCGCAATTTGTGGCGAATGCTATGCAGATAGTCGGTCGCCGGAATAGCGTAGTTGATGCCGGGCAAATCAATTCCCAGTTCAAATCCGCAGTCCAGCACCAGCGCGTCGTCGCCATATTCCAGCACGATCATGTTCTTTTCGCCGATGTCGTTTTGGCCGCCCAGCGGCGTAATTCGTAGTTTTCCAGGTGTCGCCGGTGGCGTTTTTACCCTGGTTATTCGGTGTCGGCGAACGATTCGCTCGGCCGTGTCTTGCTTGCGCCGCACAGTTCGCGCAGCGTCGTTTTTTGTTGTTTTCATGTTTCTCCTTTTTGAAGAGTTCCCGCCAAGATAGCGGTTGTAAATGATATAAGATTGATCAAGAAATCTTGGCCAAATAGAAAAAGATATTCGTATCTGCTCGTATTTACCCACGATGTTTCAAGAAATGCGATTGTCGCATGAATGTGTCTTTATACTAGCACAGTTTTGGCGTTTAGGCAAGCTGTGCCGTATACTGAAGGCATGCGCTTGCCGGAAAAAATGAAACGAATCTTCACCAAACGACGGCTGAAAATTGCCGGCATAAGCCTGGCGGGCGTCATTGTCGCCTTCCATGCCTGGCTGCATTTCACCAACCCATACGCACACTTTTCTATTGTGCAGCAGCCGTACAAAACCGCAGTGGAAAACGGCGAAGTTACTGTGCAAAAACAGTTTGACTTACAAGCACTAGATGGTTCGATTGCTCGTGGTTTAGGCTACTACAAAAGCGGCTTCCTGATAGTCCAAAACGCGTATTTTGGCAGCTACAAAGCGCCGTCTACCACCGCCGACGGCATCATCCGCGACATTCACCAGTTGCGATTCGACCCGTCCAAACCCTACCTTATATCTGGCGACCAATTCAGCGTGTTGTACCCGCGCAACTTGGGCGTGTTCTACAATTCCCTGCTGGATCCGCGTACCGCGCACAGCCAGGTAGACTGGGAAAACAAACAGCGCATTTATCTCCAGTCGGCGCTGTATGCGTTGGATGCGTTTTCGGCAGCTGGTGATTTGACCACCACCATCGTGCCCGTCGCCCCGCGCGCTGTCGCACTCACCCAAGTTCACCCTGGGTCGGTGCCGTCCGACACACTGTACGGTATGTTTTACGCGTTGGCCGCCCTGCAAGATTCATCGCATTACGGTAGCGATACACCATA
>Ga0075418_10002345_pt1 | contig 21624 bp, 15 predicted proteins | sample SoiMetdeltSBSDD2_FD_81776 | JGI IMG/M metagenome (GOLD analysis project Ga0075418, IMG submission 81776) | Bulk soil microbial communities from a Populus tree surrounding site in Tennessee, USA - Soil MetaG P. deltoides SBSDD2 | ecosystem: Environmental > Terrestrial > Soil > Tree plantation...
GCACGCGACCGAATCCGTCCGCCGCTCGGGTGACGGCGAGATTGGCCACAGTCGCGGTCCCGGCCGTCCGGCCGGATGTCGGGATGAACAGCAGGACGGGCGCCCGCGCCGCGGGGTGTTGCGCCGCGATTCCATCGGCCAGTAATCGATACTGCCGCGCTGCGGGGTGATCGGGCCGATGGTAAGCGATCAGATCCGGGGTGGGTGGGATGACCGGAGTCCGGGCTTCGCTCGGGAGGAGCTGAAATGCGACCTCAGGTACCGGGATCGGGGTCGCGGACTTTGGCGGGAGCAGTTCGGGACCGGCGGGTACTTTCTTTCGCGGGCCGCCGACCTCGACGTGCGGGACTGCGTCATCATCGGCCGGCAGGTCGTCCGGGGTGACCGGCACGAGCGTTGGGCCGGCCGGCAGTTCGGGTTCGGTCGGGGTGTACGGGATCGATGCGGACTCGGCCCCCGCGGCCTTCCGCAATCGCCCCCCGAGCACCTCGAACGTCCGGCCCATTGAGCAAACCCTCGGATCTCGAATCACGTCTCCGAAAATCCCACGGCGAGCCCGGTTGCGTAAGCGCCGGGAGTCGTCGGATTGGCAAGCACTCCCGGCGCTTACGCAACCGGGCTCGCCGTTACGGGCCTCCGCGTCGCGGCTAACGGCCTCTAACCCACTTGATCACTCGGCCCGTTCCACGGGTGGACCGCGGTTCCCGCCCGGTTCGGACTGACCAGTTCCGGCTCGTCGTCGAGCTCGTCGCCATACACGTACGTCGGTGGCCCGTCCTCGATGGGCACAATCACCGGCGGGAACGGAATCGTCGTCCGCGGCGGATCGGCCGTCGCGGTCGCCACGGCATTGCTTGATGATTCCGACGACTCGGTCAGCGCGGGTACGAGCCGGACCGGCTCGGCATCCGTGGCGAGCGTCTCGGCTTCCGCCGCCGGGTCGAGCCCGAGGCGAGTCACGGCCTCGACCGCGGCCTCGGCATCCACGCAATCGTGACCGGCCTCGTCGGCCAACACGAATGCCGCGTGGGCGGCTTGATTCAACACTCGTGGAACTCCGCCGGCGGCATGACAGAGAATGTCCAGCACGTCGTCGCCAAAGAGGCGATCCGGATCGCCGCCCGCGACTTGCACTTGATGCCGCAAGTACTCCGCGGATTCGTCAGCGTCGAGCGCCTCCAATCGAACTCGCGTCGTCATTCGTTGTCGTAGCGCCGCGAGAGCGGGCTTATTCAGCGTCTGTTCGATTTCGGGCAACGCGACCAGCAAGACCTGGACGGCCTTCCCGTCCTTGCCCTCGAGGTTGCTCAGGAGCCGCAGCTCCTCCAGCAGTTCGCTGGACAGGTGGTGAGCCTCGTCCACGACAATCAGGGTCTTTCCCCCGTCGCGGTAGTAATCCAGGCACGACTCGGTGACCGCCAGCCGGGCGACCTGCTCGGTCAACCCCTGGTACGGCAACCCCAGGTCAAAGAGCACCGCCTGGAGCAGGTCGCCGTTGCGGGCAACATGGCTGTTGGTGAGTAGCACGCAACGGGTATGTTCCTCGAGCCCTTCGAGGAACCGGCGGGCCACCATCGTCTTGCCGGACCCGGCATCGCCCGTCAGGAGCAACAGGCCTTCGTCGTCATCCAGGGCTCGTTGCAGTCGGCCAAGGGCGGCCTCGTGAGTCGCGGCTGGGAAGTACGAATCGGTATCGGGGGTGGGTCGGAACGGCCGGCGGCGCAGTCCGAAGCGAGTCTCGTACATGGCGCAGGCGTCCTGCCGGAGACAAAAACAGTATCCCCCGCCGACACAATCGGCCCGTGAACCGCCGCGACTTGAGACGCGTCCGTGGGAAGTCGGAAAACCGATGTGCGACCCGGAAACCGGTGCGGGATTCCCGCGGCGTGCGAAGACAGGTAGAATTCCGGCAACCTCGGAGGGATGGCAGAGCGGTTGATTGCACCGGTCTTGAAAACCGGAGACGGGCTTGCCCCGTTCGTGGGTTCGAATCCCACTCCCTCCGCTCGGAAACGTGACGGGCCCCGGAAGAACCCGGGGCCCGTTCGTTGTTCAGGCACCGTTCATCGGACACATCGGGTCGCAATCGCGGATGAACCCGAAGTTATAACCACCCGAGCTTTGGCCGGCCGGGATCACGATGTTGAAGATTGTCGTCTTCGGCGCACCCTGCCCGCCGAATGCACCGACCGTAAGACTGCCCAGTCTGTATCCCGGTCCGGGGTAATTGCTATAGATCGAGTACGTGCCGGCCGGGAGATCGCTGAACACGAAAATGCCGCCGGCGTCGGTCGTCGTCGTGCGGACGACGTGGACACCGGTCAAGTCAATTCCTCCGAGCCCCAGTTCGACGCCCGCGAAGCGCTGTTCGTTGTCCTGCGGCAGGCCGTCGTGGTTCGGGTCAAAGTAGACCATGCCACTGAGTTGACTGGGTCCCATCGGCGGCGCATTACACACGATTTCGGGGAAGTCGTACCCGCCCGAACTCTGACCGGCGGGGATCGAGATGCCGCTGATGAAGTTCGACTGGGCCGAACCACCGAATGCCCCGGTCGAGGCTTGACCGGGCATGTATCCGCTCGGCGGAGTTGCCTGGATCGCATAAGTGCCGGCCAGCAAGCCGCCAAACGCGTAAATTCCGCCGGCGTCCGTCGTTGTGGAGAGCGACACCCGGTTTCCATTCAAGTCGTGGCCGCTCAGTACGACGAATACGCCTTGAAAACGCATCTCGTTGTCCTGCGCGTGCCCGTCCAGGTTCATGTCGAAGTAAACCAAGCCGCTCACCTGACTGGGCGGCAGTGGCGGGCAGGTTGGGGGCGGCTCGGGCGGGGGCGGTGGTTGCTCAAGCAACAACTCCGCGAAGTTGTAGCCGCCGGAACCCTGGCCCTCCGGGATTGATATCAACGTGATGATGCTCGGATGCGGCTCACCGCCAAACACACCGACCGAACTCGCGCCGGGGATATAACCTGCGGGTGTCGCTGCGTCGATTGAATACGTTCCGGCGACCAACCCGCTGAACACGTAGATTCCGCCGGCGTCGGTGGTCGCCGTTTGCGTTGCGTTGTTGCCCCCAATCACGACCGGGCCGGTCAGTGTCATCGTGACGCCCTGAAGCCGCGGTTCGTTGTCTTGCGGCTGACCGTCATGATTCACATCAACGTAGACCATGCCGCTGATCTCGCTCGGCATCGGTCCGGATGGCGGCAGAGGCGGCGGCAGGTCACGGAGTTCCGCGAAATTGTACCCGCCCGAGCCCTGACCCTGCGGAATGGTGATCTGGGAAATCAGGTTGGGTGCCGTCGTTCCACCGAATACTCCGACGGAACTCGTGCCGGGAACGTAGCCGGCCGGCGTCGTCACCTCGATTGAATACACACCGCCCGCCAGACCGATGAACCTGTAGATGCCGCCGTAGTCCGTTTCCGCGGTGAGTGACACTGGGTTCCCGGCCAGGTCCTGACCGGTCAACGTCACCGTCACCGCCGGGAATCGCCCCTCCAAATCTCCCGGCTGACCATCTCTGTTCTGGTCGATGTAGACCATGCCGCTGATCTCGCTCGGCATCGGGCCGGATGGCGGCGGGGGCGGCTCCGGCACGATTTGCGCGAAATTGTACCCGCCGGAGCTCTGACCCGCGGGAATCGTCACCTGCGAGATCTGGTTGGCCGCGGTCTGCCCACCGAAAGCCCCAACGGAACTCTGTCCCGGCTGGTAGCCGTTCGGCGTCGTGACCTGGATGGAATAGACACCGGTCGGCAACTCGTTGAAGATGTAGATGCCGCCCGCGTCTGTGGTCACCGACTTGATGATCGCGTTCCCGTCCGGGTCTTGCCCGCTCAGCGTCACCGTGACTGATTCCAGTCGCGGCTCGTCGTCCTGCGGCAGCCCGTCCTTGTTCTGGTCAAAGAAGACCATCCCGCTGACCTGACTGGCGCCCAGTGGCGGGCAGGTGCACGGTTGGTCGAACGGCGGCTGGAACGCCGGGTTGAAGTTGATCTGTCCCTGACCGTTCCAGGAATCGGCGACCAGCGTCCCGTTGAGCTGCCCGTTCGAGAACTCGACGTGCGCTCGCGGGGCAAGCACATTGGCGAAGATCCCGATCCCCTGGAACGTCACCGTCGTCGCTTGCGGGAAGTTGAGAATGACGTTTTCCTTGCTCACCCCGTTGATGTGGAAGCCCATGAACTGCATCCGGGCCTCGGCACCGGTGATGTTCACAATCGCCGTCGAACCGGCCGGGGTGTTGATGATCAGGTCAAACGCGTTCCACAGCATCGAGGCCGGGACATTGAAGACGTTTTGACCCGCATTGCTTCCCGTCAGGACGATGGTCCCGAAGCGGTTCTGGGTCGTGCCGGTCGGTGCCAGCGCGGCGTAACTGTCCGCGAGCGATTGCAACGCGGCCGCCGCGGCGCCAAAGTCGATCAATGTGCCCTGGTGGACCGACCCGTTTGGGTGGCCGAAGTGGTCGAAGGTCCCGGTGCCTCCGTAGACAACGTTGCCGAAGAAGACCTGGCCGTTCGTGAAGGTCAGGTTGCCGCCGACGATGAGGTCGTTGCGCATGCCATCGGAATCGACCAACTGGTCGCCGAGGCCGTATGCGGTGAAGCTGGCGTTGCCGCCGACGGCGACGCGGCCCTGGATGTCGCTCTGGTACGCGTTCAGATCGTGGAGGATGAACGCATTGAAGTCGTTGGCGACGCCCAGGCCAGTCGCCGGCACGTCGCGCGCTTCCAGAAAGTCCAAACTCAGACGACGCTTGCGATTCCGACGAGAGATTTGCAACGAGAGGCCCCGCCGGAATAGCCGGCGGCTGATGACGGAGAACATCGTGCACTCCGGATGTCAGGGCGGTACGAGTCGTTCAAAAGAGAGTATTTGTTCGGACCCCGGCAACAAGGGCAATTCATCTAATCCCTACATTTTCGCGCAACGCCAGCATTCGTCTCATTTTTCCCCGGGCACCATTCCGGCCGGGCGTACCCCCTCCCCCGTTGCCTTGGTCGCGGAATCGCCGAGGTCCTTTCGGGCGCGATCAGCCAGGGCCTGGAGTCGGGCCACCACGTCCGGATGGTCCGCGGCGACATTGGTTTTCTCGCCGACGTCCGACTCCAGGTCGAAGAGGGAAAGCTCGATGTTTGCCGGGGTGTACCGTCCGGGTTTCCCGTCCTTGCCCGCGACCTGAAGACTCTGGTACGGATGCGCGAAGTGCAGCTTCCACTTGCCGGACCGAACGGCCTGAAGGGCCTGACCCCAGTAGAAGAAGTACGCGTCGTGCGGCGACTTCGCGGGTTTCTCACGGGTGAGCAATGGCCCGATGTCCTTGCCGTCAATCAGCTGCTCGGGAAGCTCCGCGCCCGCGAACTTCGCGATGGTCGGCAATAGGTCAATGGTCATCGCCGGTTCGTGGCCGACCGATCCTGGCGGGATCTTGCCGGGCCATCGCGCGACAAAAGGGACCCGCACGCCGCCTTCGAACGATGTGCCCTTCCCCTCCCGTAGCGGGCCGGCTGTGCCCGCGTGATTGCCGTACGAGAGCCACGGCCCGTTGTCGGATGTGAAGATCACCAGCGTGTCGCGTTCCAGGTTGTGCTTCTTGAGTGCTGCCAGGATTTCGCCAACGGACCAGTCGATCTCCTCAATCACGTCGCCGTAAAGCCCGGCCTTCGACTTTCCCTTGTGCTTGTCGGAGACGAACAACGGCACATGCGGCATCGCGTGCGGGACGTACAGGAAGAAGGGCTTCGACTTGTTCGACTCAATGAACTTGACGGCCCGCTCGGTGTACCAGGTCGTTAGTTGCGACTGGTCGGGGTTTTCCTGGATTGTTTTTTCGCGCTCGATCAGCGGTAGCGCCGGGAACTTGGCCGTCGGATGGTTCGGCCACATGTCGTTCGAGTACGGCAGACCGAAATAGTCGTCGAACCCGTGCCGCGTCGGCAGGAATTGCGGGTGATGGCCGAGGTGCCACTTGCCGTAGATCGCGGTCGAATACCCCTGGGCCTTCAAGACCTGCGCGAGCGTCGCCTCGCGGTCGTGAATGCCATTCCGGCTGGACGGGTTGAGCGCCCCGAGAATGCCGAGTCGATTGGGATAGCATCCGGTGAGCAGAGCCGTACGCGATGCCGAGCAGACCGCCTGAGCGACATAGAAGTCGGTGAAGCGGATGCCGTCGGTCGCCAGCGAGTCAATATTCGGCGTTCGGATCGACTTGTTTCCAAAGCAGCCGACGTCGCCATAGCCGAGGTCGTCGGCGTAAATGATCACGACATTCGGCGGCCGTTCGGCGGCGGTCAGTGACGAAGCAACCAGGAGGGTGGCAATCGCGGTGCGCAGCATGTCAGCGCCGTGAGAGGCGGGCGAGCGCGACCAGTGTGAGCGGTCTGCACGGCGGCGTCAAGCAAAACCGTTGAGCACGCGGTCCAAGTAGCCAAATAGATCCAACTCGTAGCGGCGCTGCTCGAACTTGAGCGCCTGCCGCCGAGCCGCCTGCGGATCGAGTCGGTCCGCTTCCCGTTCCAATTGTTCCATCGCGGCGACCAGCGAGTCGACGGACTGGTCCTCGAACCACGCCCCGGTCGGGGCGTCTTGACCGAATGGGACGATCGTCTCGGTGGCCCCGCCCTCGCCGTACGCGATGACCGGTGTCCCGCAGGCGTTCGCCTCGACCGGCACGATGCCGAAGTCTTCCTCACCGGGGAACAATAAGGCACGGCAACGACGGAGATGATCGCGCAATTCCTCGTCCGGCTTCCAACCCAGGAACTGTGTGGTCGGCGCGGCCAGTGCTTTCAATCGCTCCTGGTCCTGTCCGGCGCCGATGACCACCAGACGCCGGCCGAGGCGGTTACACGCCTCGACCGCGAGGTCCACCCGCTTGTAGGGTGCGAAGGCCGAGATGACGAGGTAATAATCTTCCCGCGGCGTGCCCGGGTCCGGCGTATAGAAATCAGTGTCCACCGGCGGGTAGATGACCACGCTGTCGCGGCCGTAGCACTCGGCGATCCGTCTGCGGACGGTTTCGCTAATCGCGATGAAGTGACTGACGCGCGACGCCGTCCGCCGGTCCCACGCCCGGAGCATGGCCAGCAATCCGTCGACGGCCCGCGCTTTGAGCCCGCGGACGCGCTCGGCAAAATAGGACTCGCGCATGTGCCAGGCGTAGCGCATCGGCGTGAAGCAGTAACAGACGTGAGGCGCGCCGACGGGTGGCTTCGCGGACTTGGCCACCGCGTGACTCAGGCTCACGACGAGATCGCAATCCTCAACCCGCCACCCGGCCGCGAATGGCATGAGCGGAAGCGTGTAGCGGTAATACCGTTCCACGCCCGGAAGCCCCTGGAGGAAGCTGGTTCGGATGTGCATCCGTTCGATCACGTTCGGAAGCGAACCCCGGTGATGAAGAAGCGTGTATAGCGGGGCCTGAGGATATTGCCGGCACAGAACAGCGAGGCACTTTTCGCCGCCGCGATAGCCGGTCAGCCAGTCGTGGACGAGCGCTATCCGGGCAGCTGAAAGCGCCCGACGAGGTTCCGCCGGCTTCTCGCCGTGCGGATCGTAACGGCCGTGGGGTGGGGCCACGGTCTTTCCAGCCGCGGCGTCATTTGGCATGTTGCAACTTCGCCACTATATTGGTTAAGTTGAAGGAATTAGTCGGATTGCGTCGGGCGCAAAACTCGCCCACTCGCAGGTCGCCCACTCGTCCCCGTCCCGAACCGAAACTCGCCGCGAGCGAGGGGCAAATGGCGCTGACACTCAACATCGGGAAATCCACGAATCTCGGCAACTACCGAGAAAACAACGAGGATTCCATCGATGTCAAGGTGTTCCCCGACCTGACGGTTGCCCTGGTGGCGGACGGCATGGGCGGCCAAGCGGCCGGGGAAATTGCCAGCAAGCGCGCCGTGGACATCATCCCCCGCGAACTGCGCAAGACTGTTACCGCGGGCGTCAACCCCGAGGCCACCAAGGTCATGATCCGCCGGGCCATCGTCCAGGCGAATGAAGAAATCATGGCCATGGGCCAGCTCGACAAAGAGATGAAGAACATGGGCACCACGGTCGTCATGGCCGTGTGGCGCAAGGCCGGCGAACTTTACATCGCCGGCGTGGGGGACAGCCGGGCGTATTTGGTGCGATCAAAGAAGATCAATCAGCTCACGGTGGATCACTCACTGGCGCAGGCCCTCGTGGAAGCGAAGACGATCTCGGCCGCGGAGGCGAAAGAGCACAAGTTCCGCAACGTGCTTTGGAAATACCTGGGTAGCAAGGAAGTTGGCGACGGACCGGAGGTCGCCATCCTGGCGCTCCAGGTCGGCGACCGGTTCATTTTGTGCTCGGACGGCTTGCACGGGGTGGTGCCGGACGACAAGGTTCTCGAATTCGTCAGCGAGCAAGCGGACGCCCAGGCTTGCGCCGATGGATTGGTGCAACTAGCCCTCGAATCGGGCTCGCGGGACAACGTCTCCTGCATCGTTATCGACGTCGCCTGAGCACGCGTCGGCGATCACGCCCGGTCGACCAGCCCGGCCACTTCTTCAAGCTGTTCCGCCGATCCGAATCCAATGATGGCACTGTGGACCCGCGAATCGTCCAGGACGAAGCGCAGGGCCTTCTCCTTCAATGAACCGGTCGACGCGAGGCGATCCGCCCGCTCGCGATCCCGCAAATACAGAGCGAGCGGGAAGAATGGTGTCGTCAATGTGTGCCCGCTTGGCTCTTGACCGAGCAGCGCCCCGCCCGCGAACACGCGGATCGCGAACACCCCCATATTGAGTCCGGCGCAGTCCGCGATGATATTCCCGTAATCGCAGTCTGCAGAGTCGTCGGGCGCTTCGCGGCCGGCTGTGGGGTTGAGCAGGTGATAGGGGACTTGGATCGTGTCGAAGCCGCCGGAGCAGACCACTTCACGCATCTCGGCCGCCTGGCCGGTCCCGGTTAGGCCGATGTGTCGAACGAGTCCAGACCGCCGCAACTCCTGAAACGCCTCCAGAACGCCGCCGGCGCCGAGCACATCGTGTGGAGTGATCGAAAAAGGCTCATCGTCCCGACGGGCCGTGAGTCCGTTGTGTAGTTGAAGGAGTGTCACCGCTCGTAAACCAAGGCGCTGCAAACTCGTTTCGACGGACACTCGGATTGCGTGCGGGATGTTCGAAAGCTGGTCCGGGGCCAGGCGGACCTTCGTTGCCACCTGCAGCGATTCGCGCGCGTTGATCTCGGCCAGCGTCCGGCCGATGTTGGTCTCCGACCTTCCTTGGCCATAACCGGGCGCGGTGTCGATCCAGTTGATTCCAAGTCCCACTGCACGCTTCATGGCCGCTGTCTGGGCGACATGATCGTGGCCGGTCATGAGTCCCGAGACCGGCCCGGCGCCGAATGCCACAGTGGAAATCCGAAGTCCGGTGCGGCCGAGGATGCGATAGCGCATGACTCACGATCCCCGGCCAAATGCGCGAATAATCGCACTGTTATCCGCCTCGCCCAGGCCCTGCTCTTCTACTGACGCCAAGAGCCGTTCGTGTGTCCGGCTCAGAGGCAAGTCGATCCCAGCCCGGACTCCGGCTTCGAGGATGAGTCGCACGTCTTTGTGATGCTGGCTCAGTCGTGCCTCAGCAGTGAAGTCGCCGGCGATCATCTTCGGCCCTTTGGTGTCCATCACTTCGGAATACGCGACCCCTTCTTGCAAGATCGCGAGGGCGACTTCAACATCCAGTCCGCTCGCCCGGGCCAGGCTCAGACCTTCCGCCAGCACTGCCCGGTTCAGACCCAGCACGAGATTGAACACCAGCTTCATGCGCGCCCCGCTGCCCCAGGGACCGACGTGAAACCATTGCGAGGCAAACTCCCGGAACAATCGTTCACAACTCGCGACCGCTTCTGCCTCGCCGCCAGCCATCACGATCACGTCTCCGTCGCGCGCCTGCCGGCTCGAGCCGGCGATGGTCGCGTCTACATAGTCGATATTCGCCGCCTTGAGCCGCGCACCGAGGCGCGCGGTCCGCTCCGGATCGCCTGTAGTCGTATCCACGATCATTCGCCCGGCCGAAACATCCTCGATCTCGTGGACGACCTCCTCGACGGCGTCCGAATCGGGAAGGCACAGCACGATGTAAGGGACGATTTCGGCAACCGCGCGTGCGGATTCAACCGCCGTCCCGCCAAGCGAGGTGAGTGCTTGCATGCACTCGGGCCGGCGGTCGTAGCCAATGAGTCGCCACCCACCCCGAACAAATCGTTCGGCCAGAGCGCTGCCCACTAGTCCCACGCCGATCAGGCCCACGTCCAACACGGCTAATCCTCCAGAGCACCTGCCCGTGGGGGGGCGAACCAGATGATGATCATACCAACGGCATAGATCAGCCCGCTGGCGAAGCCGACTCGCGGGTAGTCGCCCCCCAAGAGGTCGAGGAAGAAGCCGGCGGAGAGCACGACCGCGCCGGCGACGACTCGCCCGGTATTGAAGGACACCCCAGATCCGGTGGATCTCACCCGCGTCGGGAACAGCTCCGGCAAAAACAGCGGCAGCCAGCCGAAGTACACGATGCTGATGAACCCGAGGATGAAGGTCAAGAACGGGAATGCCGGGTCGAGCGGATCCAGTTGCGTAAAGATGTACGTGCTCGCAAGGAGCGCTCCGAGACTGATCAAGAAGTACGACACGCGGCGGCCCAGGACGGCCGCGATCAATCCGCCGAGCAAGCTGCCGAAGATACCGCCGCCGGAACGGATGATCTGCGTACGTGCCTTGCTCCGCGGGTCGGCTGTCTTCTTCTCGACCACTTCACCGCGCTCAGCCGCCATGCGGGCGTGTTCGTGGACCGCGTGGTCTGTCCATGGAACCAGCCAGTTTCCGTTCGCCGCGGTGCCGATGACCGGAATAGCACCAAGACCGATACCCAGAATGGTTCGGCCCAACAGCGGCGGGCGAAGGATCTCGCGGACCGGACCCGGCAGAATCACACCCACGTTATGGCTCGTTGCCCGAAGCCACCGTACGGACTCCGGAACCGCCAAGAGCATCCAAAGCCCAATAGAGGCCGAGACACCGGCGGCCAAAAGCGTCCACCGCCAGGATTCGACGGTTACTTCCATCGTGTAACCGAGGACGCCCATGATCACCTGACCGACGTTCGCCGCGGCCCCGAGCAGCCCGGCCAGGAACGGCCGCGACGCGTCCGGCCACGCCTCAGCGACGAGCGCCACCGCGTTCGGCCACACGCCGCCGATGCCCATGCACGCGAGGAATCGCAGGACCATTAGCAGTTCCACTGAATGGGCCGGATAGCTTGCCATGGTAAAGACCGCCTGCCAGATAACACTCACGGCCATGGTGCGCGTCCGGCCGACGCGGTCCCCGAGCATGCCGAACAGCCAACCCCCGGCCGCAGCGCCGAACAGAAAGGCCGCCTGAAACCAGGCGAACCACCGCGTGACCACTCGTTCGTCCGTGGACGGACCGAGCAAGTCGAGCATCATCTGCCGGTGAATGAGAATGAACAGGGAGATGCCGACGCCCGCGAATGTCCAGGCGAGGAACGCGGCGAGCAGGACGTGGAGCCGCTGTGATCGGGTCAGGTCGTCAGGTGGGAGATTCAAGCCAAGCCCACGAATGAAGGGGATTCGCCCAGGACGATTCAACTAGGTCACACAACGGGTCTTCATCCGGGGCCCAACCAACTAGAGCATACTCGGTACAATTGCTACAGAGGAAGCTCCAATGCCGTCTACGATTTCATCTGGACCGACGAAACCGTGGAGCATTTCGCGGAGCATGGGATTTCGCCGGACGACTTCGAACAACTGGTTTGCGATCCGCTCACCAAGGGCCTCAGTCGATCATCGGGACTACCGGCAGTTTGGGGTTACACGGCGGACGGTCGGTACATCATCGCGGTGTACGAAGAAATCGATGAGATCACCATACTGCCGGTGACGGCCTACGAAGTGCCTGAACCGAGCTAAAAATCATGACCGAACGACAATCACGTCGAGTTTCCCGTCCCCTGACAGCGGCCGAACAAGAGCGGCTCGCACACCATCGTGCTCAAATCGCCGCCGAACTGCCCGACCTGGTAGCTCGCGATCAATTGCGAAAAGAAGCTCGCGAGGAGCCGACTCTCAGTGGCGAACTGCGCCGCGCAATTCATGCGAGCGACCAATCGCTTTCACAGATCGCGTCGCTGGTCGGCATTTCTCCTGTCCATCTCGACGAGTTCCTGACCGGCGAACGTACGCTCCGGTCTGACGTCATGGACCGACTGGCCCGCGCTCTCGGATGGGAACTAAAGCGCTCGCCGGCGACCTCAGGATGAAGATCGTCGCGATCGAGACAAGCGCTAAGCGAACGACCAGGCAACCTGACGCGGCCTCACTGCTTTCCTTCTTGACGCTCCCCGACCCGACTCGCACACTGTCCACTCCCGCTGTCCTGCGCAGGAAGGATCGATGCCGACGACCCGCTTGTCACTTCCAGTCCGCTCCTTTGGTCAGACGAAACGCCCCGACGCCTGGTGGATTTATCCGACACTGACCTTTCTCGGCCTGAGCGCATTCGTCATCTACTCCACCTGGGCCGCGTTTCAGGGCAAGGACTACTGGTTCGGCCCCTACCTGTCACCCTTTTACTCGCCGGAACTCGTCGGTGATTCGCCGCACGCCTGGTTCGGCGGCCGGCCCTCATGGTGGCCGGGATGGCTCGTGTTCTCACCGGCCCTGCTCATTCTGTGGGCACCGGCCGGGTTCCGGTTCACCTGCTACTACTATCGCGGCGCCTATTACAAGGCGTTCTGGATGGACCCGCCCTCTTGCACTGTTGGCGAGCCGCGAAAAAACTACCGCGGCGAAGAGAAGCTGCCCCTCATCCTCCAGAACGCCCATCGTTATTTCCTGTACTTCGCCATCATCGTGCTCGCGGTGCTCGCGTACGACGCGATCAAGGGGTTCTGGTTCACCGACCCGCAAACCGGGAAGGGCTCGTTCGGCATCGGATTCGGGTCCCTGGTGCTTGTCATCAATGTGATCCTGCTCGGCGGGTACACGTTCGGCTGCCACTCGTTCCGCCACCTGATCGGCGGATTCAAGGATGAAGTGTCGAAGTCGCCGCTGTTGCACAAGGCCTACAACTGTTCGAGCTGTCTGAACCGCAAACACATGACGTGGGCGTGGCTCAGCTTGTTCTGGGTCGGCTTTACGGACCTCTATGTCCGGCTGTGCGCCCAGGGGGTGTGGACGGACTGGAGAATCGTGTAATGGCCGACTACCAACAGGTGGACTACGACGTGCTGGTGATTGGGGCCGGCGGCGCCGGGCTGCGGGCGGCCATCGAGGCGTCGGCGTCCGGCGTGTCGGTCGGCCTGGTGTGCAAGTCGCTCCTTGGCAAAGCCCACACGGTCATGGCCGAGGGCGGGATCGCCGCGGCGCTCGCGAACGTGGACGCGCGCGACAATTGGAAAGTCCATTTCGCCGACACCATGCGCGGCGGGCAGTACGTCAACAACTGGCGGATGGCGCAGTTGCACGCCCAGGAAGCGCCCGCCCGCGTCCGCGAACTCGAGGCATGGGGCGCCGTCTTTGACCGCACCGGCGACGGCCGCATCCTGCAGCGGAACTTCGGCGGCCACAAGTACCCCCGCCTCGCGCACGTCGGCGACCGCACCGGCCTGGAACTCATTCGCACGCTCCAGGACCATGGCGTCCATCGCGGCATCGGCGTGCACATGGAGCGGACGGTCATTCGCCTCCTGCTCGACTCCGGCCGCATTTCCGGGGCGCTAGCGTACGACCGGGAGCGCGGCCGCTGGACTGTCTTTGCCGCCAAGGCGGTCGTCCTGGCCACGGGCGGCATCGGCAAGGCCTACAAGATCACGAGCAACTCGTGGGAGTACACCGGCGACGGACACACGCTTGCGTACGATGCCGGGGCCGAACTCATCGACATGGAATTCGTCCAGTTCCACCCGACCGGGATGGTCTGGCCGCCGAGCGTTCAGGGCATCCTGGTCACCGAGGGTGTTCGCGGCGAGGGCGGTGTACTACGAAACGCGCGTGGCGAGCGGTTCATGTTCGGGGACATCCCCGATAACTACAAACCATCCACGGCCGAGAATGAGGAGGAGGGCTTCCTCTACGTCCTGGGCGAGAAGCATCACGGGAAGGACTCCCGGCGGCCGCCCGAACTATTGACTCGCGACCACGTCGCGCGTTGCATCGTCCGCGAGGTCCGCGAAGGTCGCGGCAGCCCGCACGGCGGGGTTTTCCTGGAGCTGCAGACCTTTGCCGAGTGGTTCGGCAAACGGTCCGCGAAGTTTGACGCGGAGCAGCACTGGAAGAAGAAGCTCCCGAGTATGTACCACCAGTTCAAGGAACTCGGCGGGCTCGACATTACGAAGCAGGCCATGGAGGTCGGTCCCACCACGCACTATGTCATGGGCGGCGTGCGCGTCGATAGCGACACGCAGATGTCGCGCATTCCGGGCCTGTTCGCGTGCGGGGAATGTGCTGCCGGAATTAACGGGGCCAATCGGCTCGGCGGGAACTCGCTGTCCGACCTGCTCGTCCTCGGGAAGCGCGCGGGCGAGTTCGCGGCGAAGTTTGCCACGGAAAACGCGCGGCCCGGCGCAATTCACAGCGACCAGGTGGAATCCGCGACCCGCTTGGCGCTGGTGCCGTTCGAGCGCAGCGGCAACGAGGGACCGTTCCAGGTTCAGCACGACCTGCAAGACCTGATGCAGGATCTCGTCGGGATCGTCCGCAAGGAAGACGAGATGCAACGGGCCCTGGACGGGCTGCAGCAACTTCGGGCTCGCGAGGCCAAGGTGCGAGTCACGGGCAATCGCGAATACAACCCCGGCTGGCACACGGCGATGGATTTGCACAACCTGCTCACTGTGTCCGAGGCGATCACGCGGGCCGCGATCTTGCGCAAGGAGAGCCGCGGGGCGCACTTCCGCGAGGACTTCCCCAAAAAGGACACCGCGAAGTTCGGCAAGGTGAACACGGTCATCGCTCGCGGGCCGGACGGGAGCATGCAAATCCGCCTGGAGCCGATCCCGCCCGTGCCGCAAGAATTGAAAGAAGCAATCATGGCCGAGGGCGGCGGGCAACTGCCGGAAGAACTCCGGTAGCGCCCGCATTCAGCTCGCGCAACGAGGAAAGGTCCCAATGGCCGAGGCCAAGTTCCGAATCTGGCGCACCGATGAAAAAGGCGGCGGCGGGTTCGAGGAGTACTCCACCGAGGTCACCGAAGGCATGGTGGTCCTCGACGCCGTCCATCAAATCCAGGCGGAATCGGCGCCGGACCTGGCCTGCCGGTGGAACTGCAAGGCCGGGAAGTGCGGGTCGTGCTCGGCTGAAGTCAACGGCATGCCCAAGCTCATGTGCATGACGCGGATGAGCGACCTGCCTCTGGACGAACCGGTGACCGTCGAGCCGATGCAGACATTCCCGGTGATCAAGGACCTGGTGACGGACGTCTCCTGGAACTATGAGCAGAAAAAGCGGGTGAAGCCGTTTGCGCCGCGAAAGCCGGACGCGGACGACGGCACCTGGCGGATGGCGCAGGCGGACGTCGATCGCGTGCAGGAATTCCGCAAGTGCATTGAGTGCTATCTGTGCCAGGACGTCTGCCATGTACTGCGCGACCACCACAAGCACGACGAATTCATCGGCCCGCGATTCCTGATCCACGTCGCGGCGCTGGAGATGCACCCGCTCGACACCGGGGACCGCGTGCCCGAGTTGAAACGCGAACACGGGATCGGCTACTGTAACATCACCAAGTGCTGCACCAAGGTTTGCCCGGAGCACATCACGATCACGGATAACGGGATCATCCCGCTCAAGGAACGGGTGGTGGACGAGTTCTACGACCCGGTCAAGCGGCTGATCCAGCTCGTGCTGCGCAAGCGCTCCTGACGTGGCGGTCTTTCGAGCCTCCATCATGTTCCAACTCAAATCCCTGCACCCCGAAGGTATCAACCGGTCGCTGGAGAAGGCCGAACGATATCGCCTCCTCAACGAGCCGGAAGAAGCCGAGAGCATTTGCCTCGATGTTCTTGCGATCGCCCCGGACAACCCGAAGGCGCTGGCCACGTTGCTCCTTGCATTGACCGACCAGTTCCCGACCGGCCCGGCCGAGTGCGTGCGGCGGGCTCAGGAAGTCATCGGCAAATTGGAGGGCGAGTACGAACAGGCGTACTACGCCGGGATCATTTGCGAGCGGCGGGCGAACGCGCGACTCGCGGCCCGCGTCGCCGGGGCCGAGGTGGCCGCGTACGACCTGTACCGGCAGGCGATGAAGCTCTACGAACGGGCGCAGGAGATAAGCCCCTTCGGGAACGAGGATGCCCTGCTCCGCTGGAATACCTGCGCCCGGCAGATCATGCGGCACAAGCTCACCCCCGCGGCCGAGGAGCCGCGCGAGCCGATCATGTCGGAGTAGCCACTGGAGTTGTTCGCTCGGGTGGGTTACAGTGGGCAACGATTCGGTTCCGGCACGACCCGCGAATCCGACCCGACCTGCGGTACCGGCGCCGCCGCCCGGCCAGGAGGGTGCCCGTGCCCCACGTCCTACTCGTCAGCGACGATCCCGGCACCGAGAGGCAACTCGCGGCCGCCCTCGCCGCGGATGGATTTCACGTCGAAACCGCCCACGACGCGGACGGCGCGTTCCGCCGTCTCGGCAATGGGTTCGACCTTCTGCTCTGTGATTTCTCAGACCCGAGTGCCGGGTTCGCCCTGTGCCGGCGCATCAAGCAAGAGTCCGCGTACCGGCGGATGCCGGTGGTGGTCCGCACCTCGCGGTCGGACCAGGAAGGTGTTCGCAAGGGTCTGTCCGCGGGCGCCGATCGCGTACTCGGACCGGACGTGGCACTCGGAGAAGTGCCGACGCGGCTGCGACGCGTGCTGGCCTTGCGCGGTTCGGCAGCGCAGCAAGCGGCGGGTGGCCAGGCCGATCCGGCCCGGCTGCAGCAGGAACTGCTCGCGGCGCTGGAAGAAATGGTCCATCTCAATGAGCGGGTCCAGTCTGAGCTAACGCAGCGAAAGCGCGCCGAGGAGGAAGCCCGAGCCGCGATCGAAGCCCTGGAACGGGAGCGGCACCTGGTCGCCGCCTTGATGGATCACGTACCGGATGCCATCTATTTCAAGGATCTGAACAGCCGATTCCTGCGCATCAATCGCAGCCTCGCCCGGCGGTTTGGTCTGGCCGATCCCGCCGACGCGATCGGCAAGACTGACTACGATTTCTTTACCGAGGAGCATGCCCGCCCGGCACTCGAGGACGAGCAGGACGTGATCCGGACCGGTCAGCCGGTGGTGGCTCGCGAGGAGGAAGAAATCTGGCCCGATGGCCGATCGACCTGGGCATCGACAACGAAAATGCCCCTTCGCGACGTTGCCGGCGCGATCATTGGCACGTTTGGCATTTCCCGAGACATTACTCGCAACAAGCAGGCAGAAACCGAACTCTACAAGGCCAAGGCGGCCGCCGAAGCGAGCGAACGGCGCTCGCGGCTCATCGTCGACACGGCCAGCGATGCCTACATCGCGATGGACGCCTCCGGCGCGATCGTTGACTGGAACCGGCAGGCCGAATTCACGTTCGGCTGGTCGCGCGAGGAGGCCATGGGCCGGCCGGTGGCGGAAACGATCATCCCGCCGCGACTGCGCGGCGCCCATTCGCGCGGATTGAACCGGTTCTTATTCGACGGCCACGGCCCGGTCCTGAACCGACGAATCGAAGTCTCCGCCATCCATCGCGACGGTCACGAATTCCCCGTCGAGCTGACCATTTCGCCCATTCACTTAGCTTCGGGCTACGTCTTCAGTGCCTTTCTGCACGACATCAGCGAACGAAAGCACGCGGAAGCCGACTTGAAGCAGGCGAAAAACGCGGCAGAGGCGACCAGTCGCGTCCTCGACTCCATCCTCAAGAACCTGGCCGATGGAGTCGTCGTCGCGGACGAAAAAGGCAGGTTCTTACACTTCAACGCGGTGGCCGAACATATCCTCGGTGTCGGTGCGGTCGAAGGTGGAGTGGAGCAATGGTCGGACCGCTACGGGGTCTTCCTGCCCGACGGCGTGACGCCGCACCCACCGCACGACCTGCCGCTCGCCCGCGCCATGCGCGGCGAGGAGGTGCGCGATCAGGAAGTCTACATCCGCAACGCGCGCCGCCCGGAAGGCGCGTGGCTCAGCGTGAACGGCCGGCCTCTGCGCGACGAGACGGGCGTCTCTCACGGCGGGGTCGTCGTTTTCCGCGATGTGACCGAGCGACGCCGGGCCCAGGAAGAATTGCGCCAGGCGAAAGAGGCGGCCGTAGCGGCCAGTGCCGCGAAGAGTGAATTCCTCGCCAACATGAGCCACGAAATCCGCACGCCGATGAACGCCATCATCGGCATGGCGGAACTCCTTGCCGACACCGAACTGGCCCCCGAACAGCGCGAATACCTGGACATGGTCCGTAAGTCAGCCGACGCACTCCTCGGGGTAATCAACGACATCCTCGATTTTTCCAAGATTGAAGCCGGCCGGCTCGACCTGGAGCAGGTGGACTTCGGCCTGCGCGACGCGCTCGGAGACACGCTCGAGACGCTCTCACTTCGTGCATACCAGAAAGGACTTGAACTCGCCTATCAAGTGACTCCCGACGTGCCGGACCCACTCGTGGGCGACCCGGGCCGCCTGCGCCAGGTCGTGACCAACCTGGTCGGCAACGCACTCAAATTCACGGAGGAAGGTGAAGTTGTCGTCGAGGTTTCGCGGTCGCCGGAACATAACGGGCGGCCCGATGAGATCGCGCTCCACTTCGCGGTCCGCGACACGGGGATCGGAATTCCTCCGGAAAAACAGCGCGCGGTCTTCGAAGCGTTCACGCAGGCCGACAGCTCAACGACTCGCAAGTACGGGGGGACCGGCTTGGGGCTCGCGATCTCCACGCGACTTGTCCACCTCATGGGGGGGAAGATTTGGGTCGAAAGCGAGGTCGGCCGGGGCAGCACGTTCCACTTCACCGCCCGGTTCGCTCCGGGCGAGAAGTCGAACCGGGTCTCAACGCAATCGGAAGCGGCGCGCCTCCGCGGGCTCCGCGTGCTGGTCGTGGACGACAACGCGACGAACCGCCGAATCCTGGACGAGACGCTTGCCCACTGGGCGATGCGGCCACATACGGTGGACGGCGGCGCGACCGCGCTGGTCGCACTCGAGCAAGCAGCGACCGCGGACGATCCATTTGTCCTGGTCCTGCTCGACGCACACATGCCCGGAATGGACGGGTTCGAACTGGCGACCGCGATCCGCCGGTCGCCGCGATTCGCCGATGTCACCATTCTCATGCTCACCTCCGGCGGCCAACCGGGGGACGCGGTTCGATCCAAGGATTTGCGATTCGCCGGTTACCTCGCCAAGCCGGTCAAGCAGACCGACCTCTGGCGGGCCCTGATCCGGGCCGTGGATGCCGGTCCAGCCCCCGAGCCGCCTCCGCAACCGCCAAGCTCTCGGCCCGTAGCCACGCGGCCGCTGCGCATCCTTCTGGCCGAAGATAACCCAATGAACCAGAAGCTCGCAGTCCGCCTGCTGCAAAAGCACGGGCACACCGTGACCGTGGCAGGCAACGGCCGCGAAGCGCTGGACGCCCTGTTCAAGGACGAGTCCAATACTCCCTTTGATGTCGTGCTGATGGACGTACAAATGCCGGAAATGGACGGCCTTGAAGCGGCCGCCCTGATCCGCGACCGGGAAAAAATGACCGGGCGGCATATCCCGGTGATCGCCATGACGGCCCACGCAATGAAAGGGGACGAGGATCGCTGCCTCACGGCAGGGATGGACGCCTATATTGCCAAGCCGATCAAGCCGGACGCGCTCTTTGCCGCGATCGACCGCGCCGCGCCGGCAACCGATCGACCCCCGGAGCCAGCGGCTTGTGCGACCGACCGGCTGGACTGGAACGAGGCGCTGAACCGCGTCCGCGGCGATACGGAACTTCTCCGCGAGCTGACGGTTATCTTCCTGGAGGAGTTACCGAAGTGGCGGGCGGCGCTAAGCGACGGGTTCGACCGGTCAGACGCCGATCTCGTCCGCCGCACGGCGCACACGCTGAAGGGGTCGCTCGGGATGTTCGCCGCCGCGGACGCTTACGCGGCCGCCGAGGCCATTGAGACCGCGGCGCGGGCCGAGACGCCGGCCCTCGATCGGGCCGCCATGGACCAACTCGATCGCGAACTGGACGCGATCGTGACCCCGCTCACCGAATTCACGAACGGCGCCCCGCCATGACGGGTCGCGCTGGTGCGGTTTGAATTGTCACCCCACCTCCCCGGAGGGCTCGCGACATGTCGAAGGTACTCATCGTGGACGATTCGCCGGTCGATCGCCGGCTGGCGGGCAAGATGCTCGAGACCCGCCCGGATTCGGCGGAAGAACCGGGCCCGACCGGTATCACTGTCCTATATGCCTCGGACGGCAAGGAGGGCCTGGAGACGATCGCTCGCGAGAACCCGGACGCGGTCGTCACCGACTTGCAGATGCCGGGGATGAACGGGCTCGACCTGGTCCTCCAGGTCCGTGCACGCTTCCCGCTCGTTCCGGTCATCTTGATGACCGCGCATGGCAGCGAGGAACTGGCGGTTCGCGCGCTGACGAGCGGGGCCGCGAGCTACGTGCCGAAGCGGGAAATGGCCACCGACCTGCTTGAAACCGTCGAGTCGGTCATCGAGTCCGCCCACGGAAAGCGCGACCAGAAGCGGCTGCTCCAGACACTGACGCAAACCGAATCCCAATTCGAGCTGCCCAACGACCTGGAACTGATCCCGCCACTCGTGGCGCATCTCAAAGACAATGTCTTCCGCATGAGCGGGTCGGACGAAACCGGACTCATCCAGATGACGGTCGCATTACGCGAGGCGCTGGTGAATGCGATGGAACACGGCAACCTGGAGATGGATTCCACCCTGCGGGAAAAGGACGACGGCTCATACCACCGACTGGCGCGCGAGCGGCGAACGCAGAAGAAGTACGCAGACCGGAAAGTGCACGTGCGGGCGCGCGAGTCGCGTGGGGAGGCGGTCTACGTGATTCGCGACGAGGGCCCGGGGTTCGACACATCGAATCTACCGGACCCGACGGACCCGGCGAACCTGGAGAAGCGCAGCGGCCGGGGACTACTGCTGATGCGGGCATTCATGGCGGAAGTGAAACACAACGACCGCGGAAACGAGGTCACGCTCGTTTGGCGGCCGAATGCGAATGGTCTCGGATTGGGGTAGAGCGGCAATCCCCGCGCTTCGCACTGGGCACCGCATCACCCGGGTCCGCCGCCGGGCCGATCACCGGGCTTTGGCGACGGTGGCCCGCCCTTACTGGGTGGTGTTTTGCCGCCGGGCGGCGGACCGGGGCGACCGCTGCCGGGTGGCGGCGGTGGCGGCGGCGGAGTTGGCAGGGTTCCGGCTCCGCCCGGTCCGACAGGCCCCGGCGGCGGCCCGCCGGGCCCGACCGGCCCTGGCGGTCCACCGGGCGGTGCGGCCGGTGGCGGGCCACCGGGGACGCGGTTGCCGCCACCGACCGGCGGGGGCGGCAATGGCGGCGGCATCGGCACGCCGCCGGGCGGCCCGCCCGGACGACGGA
>Ga0075418_10002346_pt1 | contig 21622 bp, 14 predicted proteins | sample SoiMetdeltSBSDD2_FD_81776 | JGI IMG/M metagenome (GOLD analysis project Ga0075418, IMG submission 81776) | Bulk soil microbial communities from a Populus tree surrounding site in Tennessee, USA - Soil MetaG P. deltoides SBSDD2 | ecosystem: Environmental > Terrestrial > Soil > Tree plantation...
CCGGCCATGATCGAGACCGCCGAGACGCGGAACCGCGTGCACGGCATGCCGATGCCCACGTTTGGTCACCGCATCAAGTTCGGCAATGACCCGGCGAAGCACCGCGATTACTCCGCGGTCACGCACGTGGCGAAGGGCAAAGGCATCCCACCGTTTCTCATTCTCCACGTTGCCGACCATCCGGACGTGAGCGCCCAGGCGCAGCGCCTCGAGTCCGTGCTCAAGGAAGCGGGTATTCCTGCCAAACGCTTTGCGGCCAGGGAAACCAACCACAGCAAACTCAATGAAAACCTCGGCCTGCCCGACGATCCACCGACGAAGGCGTTGTTCGAGTTTGTGGATGACGCGTTGAAGAAGTAAGTCAGCCTGGTAACCATCGGACAGTCATATATGAAAATGCACCTCTCGACGCTCCTGACCCTAGCTGTGGCACTGGCACTGGTCGGTTGCACCACATCCGGCGGCACGGATTCCAGCCTCAGCGCCACGCATTCCAGCCTCAGCGCCACGCGCCCGTACATGGGGAAGCTGCACGTAATTCCCGGCATGATCGAGCTCGAGGATTTCGACGAGGGCGGCGAGGGCGTTGCCTATCACGATCTGGATCCTGAGAACCAGGAGAAGAAGGAACCGCCCTATCGGAAGACGGGCGTTGACCTCGAGTGGCGCGAGGCGGCCAGCGGCAAGTTCAACCTTGGATGGACCCGGCCCAGCGAGTGGCTCATCTACACCGTCGACGTCAAGGCGGCGGGCACCTACCGCATCGACATGCTGCTTGCCTGCAAGGGCGCGGGTGGCACGTTCCGCCTTGAGTTCAATGGCGTTGACCGGACCGGGCCGATCACCGTTCCCGACACGGGCGGCTGGGAGCACCTCAAGCCGTTTTCGCATGATGGCGTGAAGTTGGTCGCTGGCCGGCAAGTGATGAAGGTGGTGATGGCCACCGGAGGCGTGTCCGGCTCCATCGGCGACATCGATTACTTCAAGTTCGTGAAACAGTAAAGTCTTCGGTCAACCTGCGTGATACACCATGCGTAACAATGTCACCTTCCGGCATCCAGCGGAGTTCATTTCCGTTCTCGTGTATGAATGCATTTGCGCGGAGCAAGCCGATAAAAATCCCACCCTCAACCCGTCCTGTGCGGGCCTGGCGTTTGGTGTTGGGAACTTGCGTCTCGCACCGCGACAGCGGGCGTCCGCTTGACCCCAAACCAAATGAGCGCGCTGCAAACGAAGCTCAGGGCCGCGGAGACGGCGAAGATGCGGTTGATGCCCGCAATGAAGCCGTGGCGCCAGGCCGTTTTGAATTGCTCGCGAAGGGCTTCCGGCAAGGCACGGTCCCCCGCGGCGTAGGAATTCTGCATCGCATCGCGCCATTGTTGGGTGATCGCCCGGATCTCTTCCACGGGCATGCCAAGGGATTGAAGTTTGCCGAAGTATTCCGGGCGCGCCGCGCTCAAAAAAATGGAAACAAAAATTACGATGCCGAATGCGCCTCCGATCTGGATCGCGGCCGCGTTGACTCCCGCGGCGCTGCCGGCCCGCTCCTTCGGCAGCGCGCCCAGGATCACATCCGTCACCGTGGTGATCACGGCCATATAGCCGGCGCCGATCAGGCTAAGAGCCACAAGGAGGGCGGGGTAGCGGAGGTCCACCGATGCCATGGCGATGATCATGCTGCCTGCGGCCATTAACAGGCCGCCAAGCGCGATCACTTTGCGTGGTCCAAAGCGTTTCATCATCAGCCCGCTCACAGGAGCGAAAATGGCGGCGCTGAAAACAAGAGGAGTTAAGCGCAGGGTCGCCGCCGTAGGGCTGAGGCCGTAGACGCTTTGAAGGAAATACAAGAGTGGGAGCATCATGCCGCTGAGGACGAGGCCGAAGGTCCCGCCGGTGATCATCGCCAGAGTGACGGTGCGATTTTCGAAGATGTGAAGATCCAGCAACGGGTCGCGCGCGCGGCGTTCCCACCAGAGAAATCCGCCGAGGCTGACCGAGCCGATGATCAGCGCCTGGATTGTTCGCGGATAAATCCAACTGAAAGTGTTGGCCAGGACGAGGGCGTAGATGATGCCGAGGAAACCCACCACGGACATGAATGTGCCAAGGCCATCGAGCCGGGGGCGGGGACCACCGGGTGACGGCCGCGGTGCCAGCACAAAGACGCCAAGGCCTCCCGCAATGGCGAACGCCGCCGGTAGAAGGAAACCAGAGCGCCAACCGAAAGTTTGGATGAGCCACCCGGCAGCGACAGGTCCGAACGCGACGCCCAAAACGCTCAGGCCGAGGTAAAGGCTCACGACCTTGGATTGTTCGTCCGGCCGAAAGGCTGCCAGCACGAGGGCAAGCGACAACGGTCCCACCGCGGCGTTGGCGATGCCATCGAGCGCGCGGGCGGCGACGAGCATGCCGGTGGAATGGGAGAACGCAGCACCCAGGGAGGCGAGCAGGACGGCCCCAGCGCCCCAGAGCAGAATGCGTCGCCGGCCATAGATGTCTCCGATCACTCCGCCGGCGAGCATGAATGCGCCGAAGAACATTTTGCTGATGACGGCTGCGAGTTGGATGGCGGTTGGGCTCGATTGCAGGTCGCGCGCGGCCGGACGAAGGGCCAGGCTCATCGCGCCCCCGCTCGCCTCGCTGATGAGGCCGAGCACTACGCAGCAGATGAGGATCACGTTGCGAACGAGCGGGCGGGGGAGCATTGGAAGAGTGGCGCCCTTATCTATGTGCACAGGCACATGGGCGTAAGTTGGTGCCGTTCTTCATAGTTCGATTTGCCGGCGATCAGAACCGAAAAGATACTCACGACATTCTCTTCGCTGCGCCATTGGACCTTGGTCTTACGGCCAAAGCACATGGAAAGGTGATCATTTGCAAGCGACTTGGTCGCCGATCACTCTTGCCTTGCTCCCCGCTCGCTTGTTACAGGGATTCGATATGCGGAAGCACCGTTTTCTTTTCTGTATGGCTGCAGGACTCGTTTTCGGCGCGACGAATCCGCCGTCTATGCACGCGCAGGATCGCGTTTGGCAGGGAGCCGGCGCGTCCTCTGGCTGGAGTGTTTCGGCCAATTGGCAAGGCGCGCTCTTTCCCCTCCCGGGTGATGGTTTGGCTTTTCCTGCGGGTGCCGGGCGCCTCGCCAATAATAACGATTATGCCCCCCCAATCGCCTTCCACCGAATCATCATTAGTGGCGCCGGTTATTCCATCACCGGGAATGCAATCGGGTTGAGCAACGGTCTCTCGGCCACTTTCGCCGGTAGCTCGACCCTTTCTTTGCCAGTGACACTCTTGGCGAACCAGACCTTTACGGTCTTGCAGTCCGCAACCTTGCATCTGGGCCGCAACATCCAGATGGGTGAGTTTAATCTAGGCTTCACTGTCGTAGGCTCCGCGATCGTCAACGCCAACATCAGCGGTGCAACGACAGCCCAACTGCGCAAGCAGAGTACGGGCGTACTCTGGATGCGCGCCGGTGCGGGCTACCTCGGTCCGACGTTGGTTGATGGCGGAGTGCTCCGCGCCGATGGCCGTCTCACGAATACCTTCATCACGATCAATCCGGGCGGGACGCTTTCCGGCACGGGGCAGCTCAGCGCTTTCCGAGCGACGGGCGGAATTGTGCAACCGGGCTTCGACACCCCTGGCATCCTTTTCGTGTCGGGCAATGTTGCACTGCCGGCGGGCTCCGCCTTTTCAGTTCGGCTCAACGGCACGAACGTGGGCGTCAATTACGACCGATTGAGCGTGGCCGGAGGTGTCACGCTGGGCGGTTCGCTCAATGTGAACATTGGCTTTACGCCCGCAGTAGGGACTATCTTCACAATTATCGCAAATGGCGGGGCGGACTCGGTGACCAATACGTTCGCGAGCCTGCCCGAAGGCGCGGTGTTGATGGCGGAGGGCCGGCCTTTTCGAATCAGTTATCGGGGCGGTACTGGCAACGACGTCACGCTCGAAGCGCTGCCCGCCGTGGTGAACTGGGACGGCGGCGGCCTGGCTGACAATCGCTGGTCGCTGCCGCGCAACTGGGTGGGGGACTTTGTACCGACAAATAGTGACACGCTTCAATTCATTAATACCAACTCGGCGGTGCTCGTCACACGCAACGACCTTCCGGCGGCGCGCTTCTTTAGCTCATTATTGTTTGGGCGCGGCGACCATCGACTGGAAGGCAATACGATCGACGTCCGAGGCCGAATCGAAATCACCGAATCAAACACCGTCAATATCCTGGCACCCCTCACGTTGCGAGGAGGTGTGCGCAACAGTGCGCCGTCCGGGTATCTCCAATTGTTTGGCGCCATCAGGCTGAGCAGCAACCAGACGTTTGTCGTGGAAAACAACGCGAGTGTATCAGTGCACAACGGCCTGGACCTGGGTGGAAACCAGTTGAGAGTGGATGCGGTGTCGAACCTGTCGAGCCTGCACGTGTTTGGCTCCATCCTGAGTCCGGGAACACTCGTTAAAGTCGGTTCCGGCGCATTTCACCTTTGGGGGACCAACGGTGTCGCCACTTCTGTCGACGAGGGATTTTTGGTGATTCGCCCGCGCGGCCTCGCTTCGGGACCCATTACGGTGAATACCGGGGCTACGTTGGTGGCGCAGGGTACTTTTCGTGATCTTGAGTTGCGCTTTCAAGGCACCTTCGCGGCGAACACGGACTATGGGCGGCCGACAGCTCTCGGCACGGTTCGGCTGCTTGCCGGGTCAACATTCAGGGTGGACGGCGGGTTAGCGGCTTCATCCAACGGCTTGACTGCCCTCGGCCCGGTGGCCCTTGCTGGCGACTTGCTGGTGACCCTTACCGGCGATCCAGTGGCAGATCTGCGTGTGGTGATCATCGACAACCAGGGTGCGGGTCCGATCACCGGCACCTTCAATGGCTTGCCTGAAGGAGCAACAGTGATGATCGAAGGTGCGCCCTTTCGCCTGAGCTATGTCGGTGGTGATGGGAACGACGTCGAACTCGTGCGAGTACCGCTCCCGCCCGCGTCGTTGAGTCCTGCGGTTCAGTTTTCCGAGGAGCAGGTCACCCTTCGCGGCCAGGGGATCGACGGAGCGCGCTACTGGCTCGAAAGCACGACGAACCTCGCGCCGCCGATTGTGTGGACATCCCGCGAGATCCTCGGAACGAGCAATGGAGTGTTCGAATTCATTCAGCCGCGCGATCCTTCAGGATCTCTTCCACGCCGGCAATTCTACCGAATTATTTCGCGGTGAGATTCAACTCAACACCCGACACGCGAGGTCACTTGCAGTTTCTCACACCACCGCCACCACCAGCGGGCCACAGGCGGTCAGAAGCACGTTGCTGATTGCGTAAGGAACAGTGAATCCGAGGACGGGCACGGGACTTTGGGCTTCTTCGAGCACCGCTTGCAGGGAAGGTGTCGCGGTGCCCGCGCCGGCCGAAGCGCCGAGAAGCACACCCAGGTTCATCTTCAGAATATAACGGCCGACAAGCAGCAATGCCACGTGCGGAACGACGGAAACGGCGACACCTGCCAGAAAGAGTTGCAGGCCGAAATGCTTCATGGCTTCGAGGGCATGCGGGCCCGCGCCAATGCCCACCACTGCAATGAACACGTTCAAGCCGATTGTCTCCATGAGCCACACCGCCGGACCCGGAATGCGACCGAGCGAGGGATACAATGAATGCAACCAACCAAACACGAGCCCGGCCACGAGCACCCCGCCGCTCGTGCCGAGTCCAACGGGAATGTTGCCAACGCGAATGGCGAGCATGCCGACCAGCGTCCCAACGACGATGGCGGCCCCGATAAAAATAATGTCAGATTTTTCCGAGGGACGGTCCGCAAAACCGATGCGGCTGGCGACGCGGTTGATGTCCTCGCGGCGTCCGGCCAATTCCAAAACATCGCCGCGTTCCAGGCGGGTGCTCGGCAGACGGGGCAGTTCCTGTCCCTGGCGGACGATTTTGCGCAAGTGCACGCCCTTGGCGCGTTCGGGGGCTTCTTCGGCCAGTTGGCCCAACTCTTTGCCGATGGCCTCCTTTTTCGTGATGACCACGGGGACGGTCTCGAAGGGAACATCCATAGCGTCCCGATCTACAACTTCCTCGCCGATGTCCCCGCGAACTTTCATGAGCGCTTCGCGCCTGCCGGAAAGGACTACGATGTCTCCTTGATGGAGTGTTTCATCCGGCCCGGGTGTGATGAGCTGGTTTCCGCGGCGGATGCGCTGGACGTAGATGCGCTCGCCAATGATTGACTCGATAAAATGGACGGTTTGCTCGCAGAAACGTTCGCTGGTGATGCGAATCGCTTCGACGTCCACTGCGGCGTAAGAGTCGAAAACAGCGGGCGGTGGTTTTTCGCCGGCCGTGCCCCCCATCTCCTTTTCTTTCTGCGCGCACTCCTGACGGAGATTGCCGCGGAGAAATTTGGGAGCGATTTGCGAAAGGAGCAGTGCGACACCCCCCGCGCCGAAGAGGTAGGTCACGGCGTCGCCGAGCGGGACGTGGCTGGCAAGTTTTTCTTTCTCAGCCAGCGAGAAGGGGAGTTGATGAATGGTGTCGGTAGCCGTCCCGATAATGGAAGACTGAGTGAGCGACCCGGCAAGCACGCCCGCAGCGAGGCCTTTGTCCAGGCCAAGCAATTTGGCCATCAGCAGCACAACGCCCAGCGCTACGACGCAAAACACGACTGCGAGGATGACCATCTGCATGCCGCCACGGCGCAGACCGCTAAAGAACTGGGGCCCCACGCGGTAACCCGTGGCGAACATGAACAGCGCGAACGCGAAGGTTCGAAGCAGGGGCGGAATTTGGATGTGCGCCTGCCCGATGATCAGGGCCACGGCGAGAGTGCCGACCGTGGCCCCCAAACCGAATTTGCCAACCTTGTACTTGCCGATCCAGAACCCGAACACCAGCGACAGGAAAATGGCCACCTCGGGATACTTTTGAAGCACGTGTACGAATCCATCCATAGTGTTTGCCTTCTTTTCTTATTGATCCGGTTCGCAGCCGGGAGCCGGGGAAGGGGCAACGGGAGTCGAGCGCAGATCAAATATCACAGCCACCATCCGCAGAACGAACGTCAGGCTCAGCGCGATGATGCCCGCGGTCATCGTTGGAACGTGCAAAGGCACCAGCAGGACAATCAGGAGCGAGCAACCGATCAGCGAGGGCAACACATAATACTGCCCGGGCTTGAACAGCAATGGTTCCTGCCTGGTGAGAACGTCGCGCAGCAGCCCGCCGCCGGTCGCATTGATCACTCCCACGATCGCCGCTGGAATCGGTTCCAGCCCCGCCACCAGGGACGCTTGCACTCCGACGACTCCGTAAGCGGACATGCCAAGCGCATCGAAAATCAAAAATGTCTTCCGAAAGCGTTCGACGTGAGTTCCCAGGCGCGCTCCAACGATGCTGGCGATGATCACCATCGGCACGTAGCCTCGCTGCGAGACGACCGCGAAAGCGGGACCATTCTGCAGAAACACTCCATCACGAATAAGTCCGCCGCCAAGAGCGGTGACAAGTGTCAGACTGAAGACGCCGACGTAATCGTACCCTCGTTGCACAGCCGCGAGAGCTCCAGTGATACCGAACAGAAAAGTCGCCGCGAGGTCGAGAACCACCGGCAACTGAAACTGTTGGTCCAGGCCACTCAATCATTCACCTCGTTGGTCCACACGCAGGCGTGCGCCGAGCACCCGAAATCGTCGATGGCGGGGCCTTATTCCCACAGCCAATACACGAGGCCGGCCTGGATACGCCAAACGTCGCCGTCCGCGCCGCTCTTGACTTCTTTTGTGCCGTAGAGGCCCTCGAGCCCGATGCTCAAACGTCGCGTCAGCTTGTAGATCACGTTGGCACTGGCATAATGAGTTTCGTGGTAGGCGTCGGGAGCCTGGGATGCTGCGTTATCCAGGTTCACGTAACCGTAACTCACCGTGGAACGCCAATTATCGGTCCATTGGTGCGTGTAGCCGAACATCACACCCAAATAAGGCAGCGCCTCCATATCGCCGGACGAGTCAAACGCGGCGTCGTTGTTGAAAAAATCGTCGTTGCTGAATCGGAAGATGCCCTCGCCGTAAGTCACTTGCCCTTGCACCGAGTCCTTTCCGAAAACATTCATGCTCGACGACAGGTTCAGTCCCCAGCCCAAAACACTCTGGTCACCGACGATTGGACCGCGAACGCCAATGTCGCGCGCCATGCCTGCAAGCTGCACGTGGCCAACTTTGTCCCTTTCCCAACGGACGTTGATTCCGCCGTCGGGAGCGTGGTTCACGGACCTGGCATCCGGATCGATGGAGGTGTCAACCTCGGCGGACGGTTGCTCCAAACCGAAATTCAAGTGCCACTCTTTGGAAAGCGGCAACTGATATCGCGCGAGCGGTCGCCGCACGAAGACCGCAGAGTTCGGTCCTTCGTAGTCCACGGTGTCAGGCCAGACATCCGGATCTTCGAACACGCTGTAAGTCTGCCCCACAATGATATTGAAGATCTGTCCGTAGAGATGGCGGATGCGATACGGAAACTCTCCGCCGCCCGAACCAAAGAAGTCATTCTCATAATAGAACCGCGGGCTGCCACGGAACTCCGGAGCACGCACGTCCAGCCTCAGTTGCGAGCCTTTGGCGTTGATGTTGAAGACGCCGTCGCCTCCTTTGAACGGGTCCCCGTCCACCGGGATGTGCGCCGTGACGAAACGATCGTCGTTGCCCGCGTTTTGCAGATCGTAAGTGAAGTCCACACGCGGCTTGGCGTTAAATCGGATTATCACCGGCGTGTTTGGCACGAGCATGTAGCCCTGATACTTCGGGTCCATGATGAGGTCGCCCGCGCGCGGCGCTGCCTCCTGCTCATCCTTGAGGGTTTGACGATACGGAACGGGCGCCTGTTGTCCGGCAGGTGTAACCGTCGTGAGTGAGCCAGGGGGCGTGCCCGTTTCGGCGGGAGTCGCCGGGACTGCGGGAGTCGTGCGCGTTGGAGGCGGAGTGCCGGTTTTGGCTTTTTCCAATTGCAGGATTCTCGCGTTTTGCTCCTGGATGGTTTTTTGGAGTTGTTCAACGGTGGCTTTGAGTTGGTCGATGTCCGAAGTTTGTGCGGAGGCCGAGCCCGCGACGATTAGGCCCGATGCAAGCAGAGTACGACACTTGAGCTTCTTCATGGATTTGTCCTTCGATTATGGTTCACTGCTTCACTGGGATGTTTTCATCTCATCCCCAATTGCTTTTGCCGTTCAGGGGCGCCGAAAAGATTCAGGCCGAGGTCCTTGTCGATGGAGAGGATGGCTTTGGCGCCGCGCACGCTGTTGCCCGCTTCATTCAAACGCGGCGAAAAGCCGACGATCGCCATTTTCCCGGGCACGACCGCGACAATGCCGCCGCCAACGCCGGTTTTAGCGGGGAGCCCCGCTCCCCAGGCCCACGTGCCCGATTCGTCGTAAAACCCGCAACTCATCATCACCGCGAGGACCTTCGGAATGTATTGCGGATCGATGCACGACTCTTTAGTGACCGGATTTACTCCATCATTGGCGAGCGTAGCGCCCATGACCGCGAGTTGCTTTGCCGTGACGCCCACGGAGCATTGCTTCGTGTACACATCCACGCATTCCAGCGGCTCAGCATAGAGGTGCTCTGAGTTCAGGAGCACGTTTGCGATCCCGCGGTTGCGAAAGTTCGTTTCCGCCTCCGACTTGTAAACCTCGTCGAGCAGTTTGAGTTCTTCGCCCGCGAATTTGTTGTACGTGTTCAAGAGCTTTTCCCAGCGCTCTTTCGCCGTGCTCGCCTTGATCAAACTCACCGTCGCAATCGCACCCGCGTTGACCAGCGGGTTGTCGGCCCGTCCGTCACCTTCTTCAATGGCTTGAATCGAGTTGAACTTCTCCCCGGTGGGCTCAACGCCGATCTTTTGCAGAATCACTTTGTCGCCCGACTCCTGCATCACGTGGCACAGCGTGAAAACCTTGGAGCAGGACTGAATGGAGAACGGGTGATCGACGTCGCCGATCTTGTAGAGCTTGCCGTCAACCGTAACGACTGCGATGCCGAAAAGATTGCTCGGAACCTTCGCGAGTACAGGAATGTAATCCGCGTTCTTGCCGCTGTCGTCGCCCTTCGTCGATTCGTACGCTTTCTTCACCGCACGCTCGATGGCGTCGGATGATGGTATCGTTGTCGTGGAAGGCGCCTGTTGTCCTGGTTGCTCAAGGCGTTCTCCTGTTTGCCGCCCCACCGCAACCGGCGCTACCTGGGCAACACTGTTTAACGTGAGTGAAAGACTGGCAATCGCCAGCGTCTGCCAGGGCGAGTTCGTGAAACGAGTTTTCATATCATGCTCCTTGTCTGGTGTGAGTTTTGATTCGTGTATTCCTGCCGCTGGCAGCGCGGCGTGCGGTTTTTTGTTTGAGACGTGCCAATGCCTCCGGTTTCAAAACTTTGATCCCGTGCGCGGCGTGGTAGCCATGGATTTCCTTCACATCGAGCTTGCGCATGAACGTGATGATTGCCGGGCTGATGATCTGGCCCGGAACCATGACTGGAAAACCGGGCGGATACGGGATCACAAAATTCGCCGAAACGAGCGACGGCCCGTGCTTGAGACGCGCGTCCATTTCTTTGCTGAAGAGCTTCACGTGCTCGCAATCCCCCGGTTCGTACGCCATGAAAAATGCCTCGCGCATGTTTCCTTCGCTCGTGCTGCCGCGGGCCTCGGGTCGGAACGCGTCGTGAAATGCGCTGAAGTTCGGCAGATCAGGCACGTCCTTCACGAGAGAGTCCACCCGGGCCGCAAACTCTTTGGCTTCCCCGTCCTTCCCCTGCGCGCATTTGGCTTCGAGTTGGGCCGCCAATTCCGCCAGGACCTTCATCACATACGCGATGTCGCTGCGCGTGTTGTTGATGTTCGTCATCAGCAGGATCGTGTTGCGAGAAGTCTTGTTGACCTGGATATCGAATCGTTCCGAGAGGATTGACTTGAATTGCGTTCCGTCGAACCCGGCGGTGCCGCACAGGAGCGTCAGGCGCGTCGGATCGAGCGCGAACTCGTCGTTGCTCCAGGCCTGCACCAGTTTGTCCCACGTGCCATTGGGTGGTCCGTAGTTTTCCATCCCGGAGGGCCGAAATTCCTTTGGGATCATTTCCGCCGGCGTGAGAATTCGAAAATATTTAGAGATCAACGGATGCCGGTTCACCTCACGCCGCAGGCGCAGCGCCAGCCCGCTGTGGCGCATCACCAACTCGAAGCCCTCCAGCTCGGCCTGGCGTCGGGCGAGGTCCAGGGAAGCAATAATCTGCTGGTTCGGCGAAGTGGACGTGTGCGTAAAAAACGCTTCTTCAAACGCTTCCTCCGCGAGCTGAAAATCATCGTCGTTGACGTGAATCATCGAACCCTGCCGCAACGACGAAAGCGACTTGTGCGTCGACTGCGTGACATAAATGCGGATTCGCACTTTCTCCGGATCGGGCAAAAGGTGCAGGTCCAGTAGCTTCGCGTCACCTGCCTTCAAGCCGGCGGATTTTTTCTTGAACGCCTCGTACTCGGGACGATAAGCCGGGTCACGATAGCGCTTGCGCAACGCCTCGGCGGCCTCCATCCCCGTGCGCCGGCGATGAAATGGCGAGAATCGCGCGAAGCTGAACCACGCTTCGTCCCACAAAAATATCAGGTCCGGCTTGATCGCCAGGCATTCCTCCATGACGCGCTGGGGGTGATACATATGTCCGTCAAACGTGCAGTTCGTGAGATCGAGCATGCGCACGCGATCCAGCTTCCCCGCGGCTTTGAGCTCCAGGAGCGTGCGCTTGATCGTCCGCAGCGGCACGCCTCCATACATGGAGAATTGATTAAGCGGAAAGGCTTCGAGATAAACCGGGCAGGCGCCAGAGAGCACCAACCCGTAGTGATGAGATTTGTGGCAATTCCGGTCGATGAGCACGATGTCTCCGGGCCGCAACAGCGCCTGCAGCACAATTTTGTTCGATGTCGATGTGCCGTTCGTGCCGAAATAAGTCCGTTGCGCCCCGAAACACCGGGCGGCCTTCTCCTGCGCCTTTTTTATATTTCCAGTTGGCTCCAGAAGACTGTCCAGGCCGCCCGTGGTGGCTGACGATTCTGCCAGAAACAAATTCGGACCGTAAAAATCCCCCATGTCCCGGATCCAATTCGATTTGAAGATCGATTTTCCTCGTGCGACCGGCAGCGCGTGGAAGGTGCCAATAGGCCGCCGGCTGTAACCCTTGAGGTTTGTGAAAAACGGCGTGTCGTAACGATCATCGACACCTTTGAGAATACTTAGGTGCAGCTCCATGACCTCCTCGACGTCATAAAACAGCCGCCGCACATGCCGGAGATCGGATTGCGTCGCCAGCGCCTCGACTGCCCGGTCGGTCAGCAAATAGACATCCATCTCGGGGCGGATGCGCTTCACGAGTTTTGCGAGCTCAACGCCGCTGGATTGGCCGCCCTCGGCCACTTCGGGAACGAACCGCCTCAGCAATTCATCAAAAATCGGCAGGTCAAAGTTCGAGCGAAACGGGAAATGGTCGTAGATGACGACCGCCTGGAGGGTGTAATTGAAAATAACCGCCACCAGGGCGTCTTCAAAGGTGGAGACGTGCGCCAGTTCATAGATGAACGTGTCTTCTGGACGCCGCAATTTGCGGACCGCCGCGCGCGATCTCTCCTGCTGCTGAGGCAAGAGGCCATCCCGCACCACCAGCACCTCGAAGTACGGGCGATGCCGACCCGTCTGCGTGTAGCTCGGTCCGCGCTGAACGCGTTCGCCATCGCCCTGTTCTTCAAGATTCCATTCATTGGCTTCGTGCCGATACGCGCCTCCCAGCAGGTTGCGGCTGATGCGGGCAGTGAGCCGCGCGAAGCCTTCCGCGTCTCCCCTGGTCAGGGCCTCGCGCACACCGGCGAGCAAGGCCGTTCCCGGGAAGGCCCAAAAGTCTCGAGAGGTTCGAGTTCCTTGAGAATTGCCATGGCCTGGGAGCGTAACAGATGTCCATTGGCGCTGGCCTCCGTGCCCTCTGGCTCGTGCGCGGATTGCCGCCAGGCGCCGGCCACACTGTGCAATTGTTGCCAGCGGTCTTCGCGCGCTTCGGCGGCGGCAAAGAATTCTTTGAGATCGATGCGCTCGCTCTCTGGCGCTCGCACCGTTTCGGCCGCTTTCGCGAATTGTCGCTCTGATTGCGCTTCCTGTGCCCGCGGCCTCAAGCTTCGTCCCTGACGAGCCCCCAGCCGTCCGGCATTGTTCGCACGGCTCCCTGGCTGGCGCGCTCTTGCCTTCATAGATCAACGCAGACGCGGGGATTAGTACTGCACGAAGTATTCCTGCAATTTGTTAGCGTCTTTGGTTTTGGTGAGCGCAACCATCAGGAGAACGCGCGCCTTTTGCGGATTCAGCTCTCTGGCTGCGATGAACCCGAGCTTGTCGTCGTTTACTTCCACGTTGCGGTCGACGATGCCGCTGCCCGTTCGCGAGCTCCGTACCACCGCCACTCCCTTCTTGGCCGCTTCCTGCAGAGCCGCGAGCGCCGCGTCGGTGGTGTTGCCGTCGCCAACCCCAGCCAGCACGATTCCCTGCACTCCTCTCCGGACGAGGTACTCGATCATGTCTCCGCCCAGGTTCGCGTAGGAATAAACGACTTCTACGCGCGGCAGGTCCTCGGCTTTGAGTTGATCGATGGAAAATTCACTCTGCGTGGTGTGTTTCGTGACAATCGGATTGAAGAAGAAGGCCTTGCCGTTGCTCATCACTCCGGCGCGACCTCGATTGGGCGACTGGAACGTGTCGAGCTGGGTCGCATTCATCTTTTGCACTTCCCGCCCGTAATGAATCTCGTCATTGAGCACGATGAGCGGACCGCGCCCCTTTGCATTCGGGTTGGCGGCGAGAGATACCGCATTGTAGAGATTCATATTGCCGTCCGCGCTGATCGCGGTGGCGGGACGCATCGAACCCACGAGGACCACCGGTTTCTCACTCTTCACCACCAGGCTCAGGAAGTAGCCCGTTTCCTCCATCGTATCCGTCCCGTGCGTGATCACTATCCCGTCGGTTTCTCCACTCGAGAGCAAATCATTCGCCCGCGCAGCCAGTTTGAGCCACACCTCGTTATTCATGGTTTGGCTGCCGATATTGGCCACCTGCTCGCCGGAAATCTCCGCCACTTCCTTGAGTTGCGGCACGGCTTTGATCAGGTCATCTATGGAGAATTTGCCTGAAGTGTAACCGGCATCCTTCTGCGAAGCCTGCGCGCCCGCGATGGTGCCGCCAGTGGCGAGGATTTTGATTTGTGGCAGGGCCCACCCCTGGCCAGTGCCAAAGGCGACCGCGAGAGCCACCGCCGTAAGACCAGTAATGTGCTTTACGGTTTTCATAGTTTTGATGTGTTAACTGTTTTTGGTATGAGGTTTCTTTTCGGACGAAATGCCACCTGGACGCGCGAACCTGCACGCCTCCACATACGTCCGCGCGACAGCGCGCACGGCGCGCCCGATGTCGTCGTACACGTCGTCACCAAGATTCGCGAACGAGATGCGCACCGACCAATCCGGCGCATCGAATCCTCCGCCGTTGAGCAGCACCATCGAATGGTCGGCTGCCAATCGATACACAATGTCCAGCGGGTGATAATGGTCCTTCATGAACTGGACCACGTCGTCCCCTCCGTAGCGGCGCATCCAGAATTCGAGATCGACAATTCCGTAGTATGCGGCAAACAAAGGCCCGATCTCCGGTTCGATTCCAAGCCCATCCAGCGTCGCTTGCAACCGGTCGTGCACGATCTTGATCACGGACGTGCGATAGCTGTCGTCGTTGTCGATCAGTTGAAAGAGCGAGAAAAGGGCCATCTGCACCTGCTGCGGCAGCGAAAGCCCCGCGGTATGATTGAGCGCCACGTCCCGGCTGTCCGCCACCATCCGGTCGATGAACTTCAACTTCTCGGGTTCCAGCGTTAATGAACCGTAGCGATGGTTCAATTCGGCGCGGTCCTTTTTTGAAAGGCCGGCAATGATTCGGTCGAGGATATTGTCTTCATGTAATGCCACGACACCGAGGCGCCAGCCCGTGCACCCGAAATACTTCGAGTAGGAATACACGCCGATCGTGTTGTGCGGCAGCTCGGCCATCAACGACCGAAACCCGCGGACAAACGTCCCATACACGTCGTCGGTGAGGATGATCAGATCGGGCCGTTTCGTCGTCACCAACTCCACCAGTTTGTTCATCACCGCCTGGCTGATCGCGACCGACGACGGATTTCCCGGATTCACCAGGAAGAATGCCTTGATCCGCGGGTCTTCGAGTTTCGCCAGTTCTTTATCCGAAAATTGAAAACGGTTCTCCTGCGTCGCCTGCACGTGCACCACCTCGAACTCGTAATCGTTCAGGTGCGGGATCTCGAGATACGGCGTAAAAATCGGCGTGCCCAGCGCGATCACGTCCCCCTTGTGCAGAATCTTATTCTGCATCAGCGACTTGAATATGTAACACATCGCCGCCGTGCCCCCCTCCACCGCGAACAGATCGAACGTTCCTCCCGGCGAACGCCCGTCGCACATGGCCCACATCAGATACTCGTGCACCACCCGTTCGGTGTGGACGAGCATCCGGTCGGGCACCGGATAATTGTCCCCGATGATCGAGTCCACCATCTCATGGACGAACTCGTCCGCATCGAACCCAAAGCGCTGCACCGCATAGTGCACCGCGGCCCGCAAAAAATCAGATCCCGGCGCGCCATTTTGCGCGAGAAACGCGTTCAACCGGCTCGCGATCCCCGGTTTCGCCGGCATGCCTCCCAGGTCCGGCAGGTCCATCGCCCGTTTGGATTCCTGGAGGCCGAATTGGCCGAGCAGAAAAAAACCTTCGCGCGGCGTCGTCGCGATCCAGTTCGGATTGCCCCGGCCCGCGTTCAGCAGCGCATGCGCGGCCTCTTGCGAACTCTTCCGGGCCACTGAGATGAGCTTGTCCTTGATTTCAAAGGGGCTGACTTTTTCGTACTTGCGGAACACCGATAGCACCTCAGTCGTGAGACCAACCCGGCGTTTTTTTTGAGCGGCGGAAATAGACGCTACCGGCTCGCGTTTCACGCCGTTCGCTTGACTTTGAGTTCCGCGTGAACCCGGCCGCTTGGCTCTGCGTGACGTTAGTGTTGATCGTGGTTTCATATTTTCTCCCTCATCGAGTCATCATCAGCACAATCACCAGGCCCCAGGTCGTCAGGAGAATGTTCCCGACGGCGTACGTGACCGTGTAGCCCATCGCCGGAACCTTGCTCTTGGCCTCCTCCTCGATCGCCCCCAGCGCCGCCGTGGTCGTGCGCGCGCCGGCGCACGCGCCTATCAGGATGGCCGGGTTCATCCTGAAAATGTATTTCCCGGCGAGCAGCCCGATCACGAACGGCAGACACGTCACGACCACTCCCGCCAGCAACAACGTCAACCCATTCGCTTTCAATCCATTGATAAAACCTGGACCCGCGCTCAGCCCAACGACCGCGATAAACGCGTTCAAACCCACGTTGTGGAACACCCACAGAGCCGGAGCGGGAATGCGTCCGAACGTTCGATTCACCGATCGCAGCCAGCCGCAAATAAGTCCGGCGACTAACGCGCCCCCGCTCGTGCTCAGGCTCAATGGGATGCCGCCAAGTGGTATCGTGATCGCCCCGATCGCGGCACCAATCGCGATCGCGAACCCCATAATCACCATGTCCGTCGCCTCCGTCGGGCGATCCACATATCCAAGAAATTTCGCGGCTTGCTCCACGTCCCTTTTTGCGCCGCCGATGGTCAACACGTCGCCTCTCTGAATCGGAAGGCCAGGATAGAACGGCATTTCACGCCCGGTCCGCAGCACTTTGCGGAGGAAAACTCCGTGACCCATCTGTCCCAGTTCCATGTCCGAGATTTCCTTTAAAGTCTTTCCCCCCAGTTCCTTTCTGGTCACCACCACGTCCACCACCTCGGCTTCAAAGCTCAGCACTTCGCGATCGTCCACTTCGGCGCCAAAGCGATTTTCATTCTCGAGGATCGCGTCGCGCCGCCCGGCCAGCGCCACCACCGTGTTCATTTCCAGCATCGTCTCCGGCTCCGCATCGACCACGTGTCCGTTCTCGCGCACGCGCTCCACGAATATGCGCTGGCCGGCGAACTCCGTTTCGAACTCGCGTACCGTTTTGTGCGAAAACTCCGGGTTGGTCAGTCGATAAGCGCGGGCTACCACCGGAAAGTAGGCCGAGGCTATGCCTTCATCCTTCGTGGCTCCGGCGCCCAGGTCCTGCTCTACCTTTTTGCATTCTTCCGCCAGATTCACGCGCAGGATCTTTGGTCCCATCTTCGCCAGGAACCACGCCGCGCCGGCCGTGCCAAACATATACGTGACCGCATAAGCCACCGGCATCGCGTCGAGCAGCGCCTTTTGTTGGTCCGTGGGGACCGACGATTGAATCGCCTCCGTCGCGACCCCGAGCACGGCGGAGATCGTGCACGCGCCGGAGAGCAGACCGGCGGCCATGCCCGCGTTATAGCCCAGCAACTTCGCCATCAGGAACGCGCTCAACAGGCATCCCACGCACAACACCGCCGCGAACACGACCTGTTGCAGGCCGCCGCTCTTCAGCCCCTGAAAAAACTGCGGTCCAACCCCGTAACCCACCGCAAAAAGAAACATCAAAAAGAAAATCGATTTTACGTTCGGCGAAATCTTGATATCGAACTGCCCGATCAACACCCCGGCCAGCAGCGTGCACGTCACCACTCCCAGGCTGAACTTTCCGAACTTCCGTTTTCCGATCAGGAACCCGAGCGCGAGCGTAAGAAATACCGCAATCTCCGGATACTTCTGGAGCAGGTTCTTCAGTATTTCCATCTGTGTGTATTCCTTCACTGCGGCGCAAATAGCCGCGGCGAGCTATAGCGCACCCGAACACTTGTTAAGCTTTGGTTTCCCACCCCGGCGCGACAATTGGACTTTGGTCCAACGGGCGGGTTACGGCGCGATGCGTTGCCCAGCCGATTCTGCAACGCACGACAACCCGGGGATCTCCGAATTTGGAATTGGCTGTGGTGCCATCGCGCCGCGAGTCGGTAGGGCCGCCGCTCCGTCGGGGGCCGTTTCAGATGCTCCACGCTGGGCGAGCCTGAACCCCTTATGTGCGCGTATCTGGTTAGGCTTCGTTGCCTTCGATTGTCTGGATAGCTTCCTTGTAGGCAGCTTCAGCCATATTCACGAGGTGGCGCGTTTCTGGAAAACGTCCGCTCTTCACGTCATCCGCGTACTCCTTGAAGGCTGCGACACGTTCCTGCTGGAGTCGTTGATATTCTTTGCGAAAGTTTCGGTACGCCTTGGCATGGCGCGGAATACGCTCATCGTAGTCTGCGAGGATGTCATCGGAAAACAGGAACTGCGAATCGCAACCGCTGCCCGAACCGAGGGACATCAGGAACAGGGAGGTTTTTTTGCAGAGATATGAAGCCAGTTGATGGGGCACCAATTCAAGCTCCGCCGCCCAGGCACCGGCGTTTTCCAGATGTTTCAGTTGCTGGTAGAGTTGCACGGCTTCGGCGGCGGTTTTGCCGATCGCACGAATACTTGTCCAGGTTGCGTGGCGTGGGACCATTCCCAAATGGCCGACCACCGGAATTTGTTCGCGCGCCATGGCCTCAATGATCCACGGACTGGCGGAGCAATAGACGGAGCTGGCGCCCAATTCGAGCGCGCGGAACCCGACGCGGATAGCGTCTTCAGGTGAAGCCAGCCCATGTGGAGTTGCCCCCGAGATGAAACTTTTGGGAGCCGCTGCCACCAGCAACGGGAGTCGGGCCTGCGATTCCGGAGTGTCAAAACTGCAACTCAACAGGTCAATCTGCGCTGCTTCCGCCGCCGCCGCCTCTTCGGGCGATTTGACATGCACATGGGTCAAGCAGCGTTGGCCCTTAAGTTGTCGCAGGTCGTAAACGGAATACTTTTTGTCCGGGCGCAGCATCGTTGGACAGTGTTATGGCTTATTTACGCCAGCAAGTCGGAAATACTACCGCGGGCCGCATTCTGCAGTCATTCTGAACTCAGCATTCTCAACTCTGAATTTGAAAGTCCCTCCATTCCAAACGTGCGCGGCAGACTTCACTGCCGTTTGGTTTTATCAGCGAATGGTTAAATACGGTCGCTTCGCTTTGGCGGGTCCGGACGATTAGTTGTTCTCCTTCGATCGTCTCGCTGAGATAATTCACCTCCAATACACGCAGCGAATGCTGGAGGTGAAAGCCGGCAGGGTACGCGTCCAGCATCCAACCGACATATCGGCTGCTGTTCACGTGCTGGTTCACGTCTATGTCCGTGTAGCGCACCGTGATTGGACAATCGTTGTCCCAGGTTTCGTTGTCGTCCAACTTTTCCGGGTCCTGTCCCAGCGCGGCCTTGCCGTCCAGGGCCGCAAGGCTGGGGAACAGCTTGTGGAGACGCTGCGGGCGTTTTGAGACGGAGTCCACTACCAGCCACGCGCTCGATCCGGCCGCGATTCGCGCCCCGGTTTCATCCTGCAATTCAAAGTCCCTCAAAGCGAACAGGGACTTTATCCCTCGTGGCCACGTCTGCAGGGTCGCCCACTCACCCCATGCCGGGTACTGTTGCACCTCACAACGCAACCTGGCCAGCACCCAGAATTTGCTTTGGCTGCGCAGGTGCGTGAAGCCCAGGCCCAGCGCTTCGGCGTGATTCCAGGCTGCCTCCAGAAAATAACGGCACAGGCTGGCGCTGCTCGCCCGCCGCGTGGCATCGACATCATACGACCGCATTCGCAATCGCTCACTCCACACCGCCGGTTCTGTGGACGGAACTTTCATGTCTCGAGGTTCTCAGGAGCCCTATCCCCGAAAAATACGCAATATCTATTTTGGTCCATTCGTCATTCGAAATTTGTCATTGCCGACTCCTGTGCGTCATCACTCCATCGGGCGTTGAACGGTTCTTCGAAGACATCGGCGCGCTCAGCCCGCAGCAACAGCAGGACATTCCGCGCGTCATGGAGATTGGAAAAAAGTACGGCCTGGAGTTCCTGCCGCCGCCCGGCGCCTGAAGCATAAGGACTCACAAGGTCCCCTCAATTGTTGGACAATCATTGCCGCTCAAAATGAGTGACGCGCGCCGGCGCACTCTTATCATGTCGTTCCATGAAAGCCAAAGCCACTTGCGCCACTGGCGTCCTCATCATTCTCGCGTCGTCGCATCTTATGGCCCAGGACACCGCGGCGCACCGCCACGAAATGGCTACCAATCAATTGAAGCGGCTCGCTACCGACATGACGGCCCGCTGCCTCAACGACGTCCAATCTTTGGACGATTGGAAGAAACGGCAACCGGAGCTGCGCCGCCAGTTGCTTGACATGCTCGGCCTTGATCCATTGCCGAAACGGACACCTCTCAAAGCGCAAATCACAGGTCGTCTCGAACGGGATTCGTATCGCATTGAGAAGCTCGTCTTTCAAAGCTTGCCAGGCCTGTACGTCACCGGAAATTTTTATGTGCCGCACGGCGCGGCCAAAGCGTTGCCGACCATCCTGTACTTGTGCGGCCATTCGCCGCATCCCCTCGGGGCCAAGTTTCAATATCAGGACCGTGCCATTTGGTTTGCTTCGCATGGCTTTGCCTGTCTGGTGCTCGACACGCACGAATTCGGCGAACTTGCCGGCATTCATCATGGCACTCACGACTTGAACATGTGGCACTGGCTCTCGCTCGGTTACACGCCGGCCGGAGTCGAAGTGTGGAACGCAATTCGCGCTCTCGATTACCTCGAAACACGCCCCGAAGTCGATGCCAAGCGGATCGGCCTAACGGGCATTTCGGGCGGTGGAGCGATGACCTGGTACACCGCGGCCGTCGACGAACGCATCGCCGCCGCGGCGCCCGTTTGTTCGACGTTCACGTGGGGTTCGCAGGCCGAGCATTGGGTGGCTCGCGGACAATGCGACTGCATTTACTACCACAACAGTTACCGGTGGGACTTCCCCATGGTGGCCGCGCTCATCGCGCCGCGACCGCTTCTGATTTTAAGCGGACAGAAGGACACAATTTTTCCGCCCGACGGCTACCACGAGGTTTTTCAGCGGGGAAAAAGAGTTTACGATCTTTACGCCGGCTCGGGGTCAGACCGCATCCGCGAAGTCGACGACGATGTGGCCCACAGCGATCCACCGTTGTTCCTGCGCGAAGCACGGCAATGGATGCAGCGATGGCTGAAGAACGATGCCACGGACCTGCCACTGGAAACGAACAGCCCGCCAAAAGTGAGCGCTGAGGACCTGGCGTGCCTGAAGAGAATTCCTGCGGACGCGAGCAACTTCAAAATTCAGGATCACTTCACTCCGCAGGCTTCTTTGAAGAAACCCGCGTCGCGGGTGGCGAGCGAACGGCGTCATAGAGACCTCGTGTCTCAACTGAAGAACAAAGTATTCGGTTGGTTCCCTGGCGACAAAATTCCCTTCGAGACCAAAGTGTCGAAGAACACGGGAGGCTGGCACGTGCGTTACGGCTACGCGGACTATAAGGAATGTTCCTTCCAAAGCGAAACCGGCGTCCGCATTCGCGCGCAACTTCTGACGCCAAAAACAAACAGCACCGGC
>Ga0075418_10002349_pt1 | contig 21617 bp, 12 predicted proteins | sample SoiMetdeltSBSDD2_FD_81776 | JGI IMG/M metagenome (GOLD analysis project Ga0075418, IMG submission 81776) | Bulk soil microbial communities from a Populus tree surrounding site in Tennessee, USA - Soil MetaG P. deltoides SBSDD2 | ecosystem: Environmental > Terrestrial > Soil > Tree plantation...
GACACGGCCGTGCAACGGTAAGGAAGCCCTGTTGATACCGGAGTTGCCCGGAGCCGCGGCACTGATTGCACGTCTCGGGTGTCGTCCCTTCAGCCGCACCTGATCCCTTGCAAGTGTCGCAGGTTTCCTCGCGCGGAATCTGAATCGATGTGTCGGTCCCGCTCGCCGATTCTTCAAACGAGATCTCGAGGTCGTATCGCAGATCGGCGCCGCGCTGCGGACCGCCGCGCCGCCGACGCTGACCGAACAGATCGCCGAAGCCGAAGACGTCGCCGAGGCCGGAAAAGATGTCTGAGAAGTCGGCAAAAATAGTCGGATCGAATCCCGCCGCGCCAGCGCCTGCACCGGCAACCCCGGCGTGGCCAAATCGATCGTACAGACTGCGCTTTTCACGATCCGCGAGGACCGAGTAGGCTTCCGCGGCTTCCTTGAAAGCTTCCTCGGCCTTGTGATCGCCGGGATTCCGGTCTGGATGGTATTTGAGCGCGAGCTTGCGGTAGGCGCTCTTGATTTGCTGGTCCGTTGCCTGGCGATCGAGTCCGAGAACCTCGTAGTAATCGCGCTTCGTCACGCTGCTCACGCTTTGGCCACCTTTACCATCGACGGCCGCAGGAGCCGTTCACCCAGCATGTATCCGCGCCGGAATTCCTCAATCACTTCGCCATCCCGTTTTCCCTCTGCGTCTTCGTACGAAACGGCCTGATGATAGTAGGGATCGAAATCGGCGCCGACCGCGTCGATCGGGCGCACACCGCGCTTGCGCAGGATCTCACTGAGCTGCTTGTGAATCAGTTCGACGCCACGCCGGTACGCGTCAGCTTCGGAGCCCGCGTCCGCCTTCAATGCCCGCTCCAGATCATCCATCAACGGCAACAGCTCTTCAATGACGCTTGCCGCCGCCGCGTCGGTCAGAGACTGCCGGTCGCGTTCGGTGCGCTTGCGATAGTTGTCGAACTCCGCCGTCTTTCGGAGCAGGAGATCGTAGTATTCATCGCGCTGGCGTTGCAGTGCGGATGGATCGTTTTCGGTGGCCGCCGGCGAACTGTCGACGGCGCTCGAGATGTCATTTGTTGGATTGTCTTCCACGGCAGGTAAACCTTGAAGTTTCTGTGGTAGCTTCCGGCTTTAGCCGGAAGTTAAGTTCTTCCACCTAAAGGTGGAAGCTACATCTCGCTTCCGGCGACCATCCGGCTGATTGCCTTCGACAGTGAGTCGACCGCGTTGATCGCGCGAGAGTAGCGCATGCGTGTTGGACCGATCACGCCGACCGCGCCGGTCCCGTGCCCATCGGAATACGTGGACGCGACGAGGCTGAAGCACTGAAGATCCGTGTCGTGATGTTCGCTGCCAATCACGACGGTCAAACCCGTGGTGCCGAGGTAATCATCGAGAAGCTGAATGAGTCGCGTCTTCTCTTCAATCATCCGGAACAACGTTCGCAACGTTGTGAGCGTCACTTCCGGATCTTCGGTCCGGACATCTTCGAGCAGCAGCGACGTGCCCTGGATGTACAGAGTCGGTACCGGATCGATGCCCTCGAACGTGGTGCTCGCGAGCCGTAGTGCCCTTGCCATCAGTTCATCGTAGAGCGTCCGTTCCTCGCGCAACCGCTCGACAACTGCCTGGCGCACCTCCACCAGCGACTTTCCCCTGAACTGCTGGTTCAAATAGTTTGCCGCCTGCTGCAATTCTCCGGGTTCGTACTCCTCCGTTGGCTCGATGACCTTGTGGGTCACATGACCTCCGGCCGCCACCACAACTACGAGCAGCTTGCCACCTGCCAGTGGCACGAAATCGAGACGCTCGAATGTCGTCATGTCCGGCGCGATCGCGAACCCGACCTGATGCGAGGCACGAGATACTTCCTGCGAGACGTGAGAAAGAAGATCTTCGACCGTCCCGGCACGCCTCAGGCGCGCTTCGACCTGCGGAGTAGGACGGAGTGACTTCCGTTCGGCGAGTAGTTGATCCACATACAGCCGGTATCCAAGATCCGTAGGCACACGTCCAGCGGAAGTGTGCGGCTGGCGCACGTAGCCGAGCTCCTCAAGTCGAGCCATGATGTTCCGCAGCGTGGCTGAGGACACACCAAAGCCCCGATTGGCGAGCCAGAGCGACGAAACTGGCTCCCCCTGGTCAATGTAGGCATGAACCAGGACCCCGAGGATTCGCTTATCCCGTTCCGCTAGCTCAGGATGCCGAAACATAGGTTCTTAGCAGTCTATCGTGTCGAGTGCTAATTTAGATTATACACGGTAGCCGTCATAATCGTGCTTCGCACATTGGTTTGTACGGCACGGTCTTTAGACCGCGCCAGCGGAGGGCTAAAGCCCCGCCCTACCCGAGCCCAGCCCGGCCGGACAGCGTCCGGGCAGCCGCACGCGCCTCTGCGGTAATCGCGCTACGGTCGAGCTGGGTGAGTTCAGAGTTATCGACCACCACTTCGCCATCCACCATCGTCATTCGGATGTCTCTGCCGGTCGCCGCGAACGCCAAGGTGGACCAGACGTCTCGATCCGGTGCGAGATGCGGCCGGTCGCGATCGATGACGATGAGGTCCGCGCGCTTGCCGGGCTCAATCGACCCGATTTCGCTTTCGAGCCCAAGTGCCCGCGCGCCTTCGCGGGTTGCCATCCAAATCGCATCGCGCGCAGTGAGCGCGCCAGGCGCTTTGCGCACCGATTGGATCATGGCGGCGAGACGAATCTCCTCGAACATGTCCAGACGGTTGTTGCACGCCGCTCCATCGGCCCCAAGGGATACGGAAATGCCGCGATCGCGCATCTCCGCAATCGGTGCCAGCCCGGATCCGAGTTTCAGGTTCGAGCCAGGGCAGTGCAGAACCTTGACGTCATGCTCTGCCAGCAACGTCTGCTCTCGATCCGTCACCCACACGCAATGCGCCACGCAGAGACGTGATGTCGCGAGACCGGTGTCGGCGAGATACTCGAGGTTCGAGAATCCACCGGACAAGCGTCGAACTTCGTCAACTTCATCCCGCGACTCAGACGCGTGCGTATGCACGATCGCGCGTTCACGATTCGAGAGACCGGCAACGCTCTCGAGGAGTTCACGCGAACATGAAACGGCGAACCGTGGCGCGAACACGGTGTGAAGGCGGCCGTTTGCCGCGCCATCCCACCGCTTCTTTAGCGCGAGACTTTCATCAATCGATCGTCTGGTGTCCTCCTGCAGTCGCGGCGGCGCTTCGCCCGACCCGTCCATCATGCACTTGCCAACAGACGCGCGCAGCCCCGTCTCGACGAGGGTTTCGAACACCACATCGGTGTCGTGCACGGTTTCCATCGTCAAAACCGACGTTGTGCCGGAAAGGAGGAGCTCTGCGGCTGCCAGTCGTACTGATGCGCGGAGTGTTCCGGGCGTATGTGCAGCTTCCATAGGCCAGACCCGTTTCTTCAACCATTCGAGCAGCGGCATGTCATCTGCCGATCCTCGAAACAAGGTCTGACACAAATGAATGTGAGTTTGAATGAAGCCCGGTAGGAGATATCCACCACCAGCGTCAACGAGTCGTTCGTTGCCGCTCCGCTCGATGGTGCCTCCAATCGAAACGATTCGGCCCGCTCGCACCAGGATGTCGCCATCAACGACGTCGAGACGATCGTTCATCGTGACGATCGTCGCGTTCCGGATGATGGTGCCGGGAGTATTGGAGGACGACCGCGTCACCGCCGGATCGGGGGGATCCCCGATCATTCAGCCTTGATCCGCACGCGCTTCATCGACATCGACGACGTGTCCACGCCGCGGCTGATGGCGATGAGTTCGGCGAGAATGCTGACGGCGATCTCTGCGGGCGTGACCGCGCCGATTTCCAGCCCGATCGGCGCATGCACGCGCTGGAGACACTCGGGCGGCATGCCTTCTTCGTGCAGGGCGTCGTAGATACGCGCCACTTTGGCGCGGCTGCCAATCAGTCCGAGGTATTTCAGATCACGCGCCGCGAGCGCCCGCATCGCGTCCAGATCGTGTTGATGTCCGCGCGTCACGACCACGACGTACGAGGATGCCGGGATGTCGGCGCGATGGAGCCAGGTGGGAATCGGCTCGACGACGACGTCGGCGCCGGGGAACCGATCGGTATTCGCGAACTTCTCGCGATCGTCGACGACGTGGATCCGGAAGCCGACGTCAGCGGCGATTTTCGCGAGATGAAAGCCGACGTGTCCGGCGCCAATGATGAAGAGTCGTGGAGAAGGCGTTAACGGGTCGACATGCACGTCCATACGTCCGCCACAGATCAATCCGTTCTCCTGCGCGAAGTCATCGTTGAGCTCGTAGTGTAGAAGCAGTGGACGGCCCGAGGAAAGTGCCTCGCGCGCCTTCCAGAAGGCATCGTTCTCGTAGCAGCCGCCCCCGATCGTGCCCAAGGTGCGGCCGTCTGCCCAGACGAGCATCTTCGCCCCCGCCCGTTGCGGTGTGGACCCTTGCGAGCGCACCACCGTTACGAGCGCGACGCTGTCGCCGCGGGCCAGTGCCTCCGCCGCTGCGGACAGGACTTCTTCGTTCAGACGAGCACCTCGATCTTCGCCTTCTGCTTCAACGACTGAATGAACGCGTCGGCCTTCTGCTGCTTCTGTTGCTCGGTGAGAAACTCTTTTATCCGGCCGCTCACTTGTTCGAATGGCACAGTCGAGGCCGGTCGTCGTTCGGTCACCTTTATTATGTGGTAGCCGAACTGGGTCGTCACGATATCGCTGATCTCGCCCGGTTTCATCGCAAACGCCGCCTGATCGAATGGCGGAACCATCTGCCCCCTCGTGAAGAAATTCAGGTCTCCACCCTGTTGGGCGCTCCCATCGGCCGAATGCTTCTTGGCCAGTTCCGCGAAATCAGCGCCGGAGCGCGCTTGCTTCAGGACGCTTTGTGCTTCGTCCATTGCCTTTTTCTTTGTCGCGGCGTCAGCCGTTTCCTCGACGCGGAACAAAATGTGACTTGCGCGCACGGCCTCATCCTGCTTGAACTTGTCCGGATTCTTGTCGTAGAACTCTCGCACCTGCGCATCTGTTGGCGGCGGCTGCGTCGACACCTCGGCCTCCACCATCTTATTGATGCTGATATCGATTCGAGTGTCGGCCTTGAGCTTGTCGAGCGTCATCCCGCGCGATTCCAGTGCCTTCTTGAACGCTTCTTCGGTCTGAAACTGACCACGCATCTGTTGGATGCCGCTGTCGACTTCCGCGTCCGTCACAGCCACTTTGCGCGCTCGCGTTTCCTGCGACAACACGGTATAGGTCACCAGTTGATCGAGCGCTTTGCGATACACCTCGTCGCGACGCTCCGCGGGGACCGGCTGGTTGGCCCTGAGTTCCATGTTCTTGACCAGTCGATCGAAATCCACCTTGGTGACCGCTTCGCCATTCACCCGCGCCAGCACATCCGGCAGTTCCGCCGGCATCGGTTTCGCTGGCGGAGCTGGTTGCGCGGGCGTCTGTCCTGATGTGGCGGCGGGCTTTTCGGGATTTCCGGTTGCGGCGTTATCGCTTGCCGCTTTACGACATCCCAGGCTGGCCGTCACAACAGCACTAATCAAGAGCACCGAGAACAATCGAGTCAAAACCAATGTTCCTTTTCTAAATGGACGGCTATCGGACTGCAGGGCAGGCTCTTCAGGCCCGCCTGAATGCGCAGGATTAACTTTGTATTCTAAACCACCCTAAAAGCTGTGCAGTGTGCACGGTTCGGTGGGCGCAGTGCCGGCGAGAAACGATTCGTGAAATACGCGAGGGCACCCGGGAACTGCCACTTTGCCCGTATCGCGGTCAATATCCACGAACACGATCCCCTCGGGAGCTTCAAAACCGGTGCTCGTCCGACCGCCCAGCGCGCGCATCATGAAGGTCGTCCAGAGCGGTAAGGCCGCCTGTGTGCCGCTCAGGCCGAGCGGCTGATTATCGTCGAGGCCGACCCAGACGACGGTCAGGACTTCGGGCGTGAAACCAACGAACCATGCGTCACGCAGATCGTTGGTCGTGCCTGATTTTCCTGCGGCATCCTGGGTGAATCCCGCGGCCCGGGCGCCCGCCCCCGTTCCCTCGTTGAGCACGCTGCGCATCATGTTGGTGACGAGAAACGTCGTATCAGGACGCGCGATCGTTCGCGACGATTCGTTCCGCAGCGCGACGTCCTTGCCCGAGTTGCTGATCAGGCGAGAGATCGCGTGGAGCGGTTTGATCGTTCCGCCGTTGGCGAACAGCGTGTAAGCGGTCGCGATTTCGAACGGGGTTGCCTCGAACACGCCGAGTGCGATCGAGGGATACGGCCGCGGCGGTGTGGCGGCACCAACTCTCTTCCACAGAGCCGCAACCTGATCGTAGCCAGTCGTTTCGGCGACTTTGATCGTCGGTATGTTTCTCGAGAGTGCCAGAGCGCGGCGCAGCGTGACTGGCCCTTCGAACTCGCCGTCGTAGTTGCCGGGCGTCCATGTCTGCTGATTGAATTCCCAGGACGTCGGCTCGTCGATGACGACGGTCGCCGGCGTGAGGTCGGTTCGCCCCTCCGCGGCCACGCGTTCGAAGGCTGAGAGATACACGAACGGCTTGAACGACGATCCGGGCTGGCGCTTCGCGGCGATCGCCCGGTTGTACTGCGACTGGTTATAGCTCCGTCCACCAACGAGCGCGAGGACGTCGCCGGTTCGCGAATCGACCGCAATAAGTGCGGCTTGCGCACGTTGACGTTTCCGCTTCGCGAGCAGCTCGTCGACCCGCGCAAGGCCATCGCGGACGACATCCTGCGCAATTCGCTGCATGTGGAGATCAAGCGTGGTGTAGACGTCGATCGCGCCAGTCTCCTTGGCATAGTGTTCCTGGAGCTCTTGACCGATGTAGTCGACGAAGTACGGCGCTTCGGCATCGAGCGCCCGTGCCGCCATCTGCAGCGGCTCCTTCGACGCGCGCTCGGCGGCGTCCTGGCTGATGAACCCCGAATCGGCCATCGCCTGCAGTACGACATTGCGACGCTCTTTCGCGCGATCGGGATTGTTGAATGGCGAAAGCCGCGATGGCGATTGGATCACCCCGGCGATGGTCGCCGCTTCGCTGAGCGACAGATTGGTGACATCCTTGGAAAAGAACAGCCGCGCGGCTTCCGGAACACCGTGAATCGCGAACGACCCGCGCTGTCCGAGCGAGACGTCGTTCAGGTAGAGCGTCAGGATTTGCTCCTTGGTCAGACGCCGCTCGAGGGAGACCGACATGAACCATTCCGACACCTTGCGTTTGAGCGTCTGTTCCGGGGTGAGGAACGTGTTCTTGACCAGCTGCTGTGTGACCGTGCTGCCGCTACGCAGATACTTCTTCCGCCCGAAGACGTTGTCGATCGCCGCGCTCATGATCCCGATGGGATCGATGCCGGGATGATCGTAGAAGCGGCGATCCTCGATCGCGAGCACCGCCTGGACCATGACCGGCGGGATCACGGCCAGCGGGACATCGCGACGCTTCTGCCGCGCTTCGGTGACGAGCGCAGTGATCAGCGGAGTGTCGAGCGTCACCCGGTCGACCGTCTTTTTGGTTCCCACGATCTCCAGACGCTCGATCGACGTCGGCTCGGGTGCTTTCGCGCGCTTTGCCGCGAAGACCAGGCGGACGAGCTGTCCTCTTCGATCGCCGGCGCGCGGGATCAGCACGACAGCGTCGCGCCCGACCGTGAACTCGCCAGGCTGTTCCGCTTTCGCTCGATAGGAGTAGCCGAGGTCATTCAGTCGATCGACGATCTGCGTCGGACTCAGCGACTGGCCGCGGCGGAATTCATAGGGACGCGCAAAGATCCGCGGGTCCGAGCGCTGTGTCTCGCCGGCCAGCCGCGCGTCGATCATCCGCGAGAAGGCGATATAGAAATAGATGGAAACAAGCGAGAGGACGAGGAAGATTCCGCCGCCGCACACGATTGCATAGAATTTCCAACCGCGGTTCCGAAACCAGTGGCGGGGGCGCACACGCGGTTTCGTTGCGACAGCAGGACCCGTTGGGCTCAAATCCACATGTCTCGGAGCAGGGGCAGCGCCTCAATTCTACCATTGATGTTGACTATGATCGCTGCTGGCTCACTATGACTGATTCACCAGTCGACCTTCTTGTGTTCGGCCCTCACCCCGACGACATCGAGATCGGGTTCGGCGGCGCCGTCGCGCTGCATACTGCGCTCGGGTTCCGCGTCGGCCTCTGCGATCTGACACGGGGCGAACTTGGATCGAACGGCACGCCGGAGGAGCGCGAAGCGGAGGCTGAGCAGGCACGCGGAGTTCTCGGTGCGACGTGGCGTCTGAACCTGCGATGGCCGGATGGAGGCATCATCGGATCCGACGCGCAAATCCTCGATGTCGTTGGTCTGATTCGCCGGACACGTCCTCGCACCGTTGCCCTGCCGTACTGGAACGATCGGCATCCCGACCATCGCGCGGCCAGCGATGTGCTGACCCGTGCCGCGTTCAAGAGCGGCCTGCGTCGATTCGCATCCGATGTCGAGGAGGCGTGGCGTCCGGACTGGATCTGCTACTACTTCATCAACGATTCAGCTCCGGAGTCGTTTGGCATCGATGTGTCACCGCACTACGAGACGAAGCGCCGCGCGCTCGCGTGCCATCGGTCTCAGTTCACCGCTGCAGCCACGGAAAGCGTGCCGACACGACTCACCGCACCACAATTTCAGCAACTGATCGAAAGCCGCGATGCGCATCTTGGCGCGCTACTGGGTGTCGCATTTGCAGAGGCGGTGGTCGTCCGAGAGCCGCTTTTACGGCCGCACCTGATGAAGAACTGGAACGCCCTGCAGGCAGACCGACGATGAACATCGGCATCGTCTGTTATGCGTCCGTCGGGGGCAGCGGGATCGTCGCGACCGAGCTTGCCAAGTCGCTCGCCGAGCGCGGCCACGCGGTTCACGTGCTGAGTACCGATACACCATTCCGGCTCGGCAGCTATCAGCCCGGCTTGACCTTTCATCGCGTGCGGACCCCAGCGTATCCGTTATTCCGAGAACCGCAGTACGTCATCGCGTTGGCCAACCGCATGGTTCAGGTCGCGCGTGAACAGGGGCTCGACATCATCCACGCGCACTATGCCGTGCCGCATGCCACGGCGGCGTATCTTGCCAAACAGATTCTTCTCCGTCCGGGAAAGGGGGCGGTGCCGCGAATCATCACGACTCTTCATGGCACCGACATCACGCTCGTTGGCAGCGATCACTCGTACGCGGAGACGGTCGCATTCTCGATCGACATGTCCGATGGGGTGACCGCTGTTTCAGGAAGCCTGAAACAGGACACCTATACTGCGCTCTCGATTCAGAAGCCGATAACGGTGATACCAAACTTCCTCGACTGTGATGTGTATCAGCGCATCCAGGCCGCGCCGTTGCGGGCGCGCTATTGTCCGCCGGGTTGCGAAAAGCTCGTCATCCATGTCTCGAACTTTCGCCCCGTCAAACGCGTGCCGGTCGTCGTTCAAGTCTTCGCACGAATCGCCGAGCGCGTGCCCTCGAGGCTATTGCTGGTGGGAGACGGACCTGACCTCGCGCCTGCGCTTGACGAAGCCAAGGCTCTAGGAATCACTGGTCTCGTCGAGGCGCTCGGGGAGCAAGATCAGATCATTCCTCTGCTGTCGATTGCGGATCTTTTTCTTCTCACGTCTTCACAGGAGAGCTTTGGCCTTGCGGCGCTGGAAGCGATGGCGTGCGAAGTGCCAGTCGTCGCGTCACGCGTGGGGGGACTGCACGAAGTCATCGAGCACGGCGTGACGGGGTTTCTTCGCGATGCTGCGGATGTGGATGGGATGGCCGAGGACGGAATCAGATTGCTGACCGATCCGGCACTGCACGGGCAAGTGGCTGCGGAGAGTCGCCGTTCGGTTCGCAAACGCTTCTGTCGCGACCTCATCGTCCCGCAGTACGAGAATTTCTATAAAGAAATCCTGGGAATTGGTGAATTGGTGAAGTCGTGAATTAGTGAATGAGTCGGAGGCTCATCCCGCACTTCAACCCGCCAATTCACCAATTCACCAATTATGGACGGACCTCTTCGGTACGGGGCCGCGTCTAACAGTTCGTCGCGCGACACACCATAATTAAAAGGATCGATCCGCGTAACAGGAGGCTTTCTGATGTTTCGGGTAGTCGGGTTCTTCTTTGCGGCGCTACTCGTCGCAATGAACGCCGCGCATCCCGCGGCGCAATCACAGGCGATCAACGGCACGATCGAAGGCACGATCACCGATCAATCGGGCGCAGCCCTGCCGGGCGTCAGCGTCACGGTCACCAATGTCGACACAGGCGATACCCGGGTCGTCGTTTCGAATGAAGCCGGTGTCTATCGGGCGCCGCTGTTGCCGCTCGGTCGGTATCGCGTCTCGGCCGAGCTGCAGGGATTCCGTAAGTTCGAACAGCAGGGGCTGACGCTCTCGGCCGGCCAGTCGGCGGTCATCAACATCAATATGACCGTCGGTAACGTGTCCGAGGCGATCACGGTCACGAGCGAGTCGCCGGTCGCGGAGCCCGGAAAGATCGATCTCGGGCGCACGATTAGCGAGACGGAGATACGGAATCTGCCGCTCGTGTCGCGCAACCCGTACAACCTCGCCTTTCTTCAGGCGAACGTGACCGGCTACGAGAACAACGAGTTTGGTGTGCCGCGCATCAACGCGAACGGATCGCAGATGCACACGAACTATCAGATCGACGGGAACACCAACACCGAGAAGGACCGCGCTGGGCTGCGGCTGCTTCCCGTGTCAGAAGTGCTGGTGCGAGAGGTCAAGGTAATCACCAACGGTTTCGCGCCCGAGTTCGGCCAGACGACCGGGATGGTCTACAACGCGATCACCCCGTCGGGCACCAATGCGGTGCGCGGATCGGCGAGTTACCGGTTCAAGCGAAACGCAATGTCTGCCCAGCCGTTCTTTCTGGCGCCAAGCGCGCGGAAGCCGGACACCGAAGCCGACGACTTTACCGCGACGCTGGGTGGACCGATCACTCGAGATAAGTGGCACTACTACGGCGCCTACGAGTTCGTCGATCGAAGTCTCATTACCGGCAATCAGGTGATCACCGTTGCGCCGGCCGATGCGCAGGCACTGGGTATCACGCTGCCGGCCGCCGGTGTGATTCCTGCGCATCAACAAGTGAATTTCTGGTTTGGCAAGACCGACTACCAGCTTTCCAAAGGCAGCCAACTGTCGATCAGGTACTTCGGCTTCAAGAACCACTCACCTTCGAACATCGCTGGTGGCCTGACCACGACGGATCGCGCGACCGACTTCACTGATCGGATGGATTCCACCTCGGGTCAGGTCGTCTCGTCGATTGGCGGATCGACGCTGAATGAGCTTCGCGTCCAATATGCGCGGCGGCATCAGTTCCGGACGCCGGGCATATCGGTCGATGGTCCCGCGATTACCGTCAGCGGAAAGGCGGACTTTGGCGGCGCGCGCATCGGTGACGGCAACTCCGTTGGATTCGACTTCAATCAGGGCATCACGCAGTTCATCGACAACGTCAGCTGGATTCGCGGCCGACATGCCTTCAAGGGTGGGTTCGACGCGCAGTGGATTGCCGACAAACGCGTGCGCGGAGAGTTGTTTCAGTACACGTTCGCAACGATTGCCGCTTACCAGTCGGCACAGAGCGGCGCGGATCCTCGCGCATACACGAATTTCCAGCAGCAGCTTGGCGATCTGAGCGTGAAGTACAACTCCGCGTTCTATGGGTTCTTCGTGCAGGACGACTGGCAGGTCTCGTCGCGGCTCAAATTCCTGTATGGCCTTCGTTACGATCTCTTCGACGTGCCGCAGGCGCGGCCGTTCGGCCCGAATCCGTACTCGCAGGAGTTCACGGTTGACAAAAACAACATCGGCCCACGCGCCGGCGTCTCGTGGTCGGTCGACCAGCAATCTCGTACGGTTGTCCGCGCGTCAATCGGCCTGATGTATGAACCGCCGCTTCTCGACTTCTACGACAACGCCATCCTGAGCAACGGCGATCCCAAGAGCTACAACATCGGACCACTGCTCCCTTCCGCCGCGGGCGCTCCCGCGTTTCCGGCAAGCCTGGCATCTCCGCCTCCTGGATTCGTGCTGCCGCGACAGAGCATCAATGCGGTCGACCCCGAATTCAGGACGCAGTCGGCGTGGCTGAGCAACGCACAGGTTGAACGAGCGCTCAACGATCAGATCGCCGTCACTGTCGGCTACGTGAATTCGATCGGCCGCAATCTGCCGGTGCTCATCGACATCAACCTGGTGCCGTCCGCCCAGACACTCGGCGACGGACGCCCGATCTTTTCGTCGACAGCCCGTGTTGATCCCACGTTCAATCGAATCAACATGTTCAAGTCGATCGGCGAATCCACTTACAACGCCCTGACCGCCTCGCTGAGCAAGCGGATGTCTCATGGCTGGATGACGCAGGTGACCTACACGCTGGCGCGCGGCGTCGACAACGCGCCGCTCACCGGCACCTACGTCGTCGGCAGCGGCGACGATCGGGTGTCCGATCCGACGAACCTCGACCGCGAAAACGGTGTAACGCCGTTCAACCAGACGCATACGCTCGGGCTCGCTGCTGTGCTGGCGCCGACCAAGGCCGGAAGCGGTCTGGGCGCCGCGCTGATGAACAACAATCAACTCGGGATCATCGTCCAGTCCAACAGCGGCTTGCCATTCAACATCCGATCGAACCAGGACTTGAACCAGGATGGCGTCAACAACGATCGGCCGCTGAATATCGAACGCAATGCCGGCCGGCTTGGACGGGTTTTCAACTTCGACCTTCGCTATTCGCGGTTCATTCCGCTCCGCGACACGATGAAGGGGGAGTTGTTCTTCGAGGCCAAGAATCTGTTCAACACGCAGAACATCGCCGGCGTCAATCGGGTGGTGACGACCGACGCTCAGGGCAATCCGGTCAACGCGCTCGTCTTCCACGGCGACGAATACCCGACGGCGGGGAAGAGCGGGTATGACCAGCGTGTCATGCAGCTAGGGGTGAAGTTCTTGTTCTGAGGGTGGGTCGCGGACGTGACGGAGCGAACGGAGGTCACAACGGAGAAACGGGGTTAACGGGGACAAACGAGGAGAAAGATGCTCCCGACATCCATCGTCCCCTCGGGTGTTATGGATGCCGGGAGCCTCTTTTTCTCCGTTCGTCTTCGTTTACTTCGTTCCTCCGTTGTGAACTCCGTTCCCTTCGTGCCCTCCAGCTCGCTTCAAGCTAGTATTCCCTATGCGTCCTGCTCGAATCCTCGTGTCCACGATCTTGCTTCTCGTCCTCACGTGTACACTCCCCGCGCAGCTCCGCGTTCGACCGGTCGGCGAGTTGCCGGATGACGTCTCGCTGAAATTGCTGCTTCGGAAACTCGCGTCTACCGGCACGTTCATGGAGACAACGGCACACCCTGACGACGAAGACAATGCACTGCTTGCGTTCATGAGTCACGGTCGTGGAATGCGGACGACGTTAGTGTCGGCCACGCGCGGCGATGGTGGGCAGAATGAAATCGGGCCCGAGATCTTTCAGGCGCTCGGCGTCCTGAGAACCGAGGAGTTGCTGGCGGTCCATCGGTTTGACGGCGCGGAGCAGTATTTCACGCGCGCCGTCGATTTCGGGTATTCGTTCAGCATCGAAGAGACGATTCAGAAATGGGGGCATGACGAAATCGTCGGCGACTACGTGCGGCACATTCGCAGCATTCGTCCTGACGTCATCGTCGGCTTTCTGTGCGGCGGCAGCGGCGGAGGCCAGCATCATCAGGCATCGACGCGACTGACGCTCGAGGCGTTTCGCGCGGCAGCGGATCCCTCGCGATACCCGGAACAGATTCGAGAGGGACTTCGGCCCTGGCAGGCGAAGCGGGTGTTTTGCTCCGAGGGAATGGGCGCACAGGCGCAGGGTGCCGATCTTCTCCGCGTGACGGCGACCAGCCAATTCGACCCGCTGCTGGGGCGCACGTATTCCGAACTTGGTCTCGAGGGTCGCAGCATGCACAAGTGTCAGGGTACATCGCAGCTGCTCTTGCTGCCTGGTGCGTCTCCTGCACGGCTGTATCGACTGAAAGACAGCGTGGTCGGCGAAGCAGGCGTGGCTCCGAAAGACATCTTCGACGACATTGATACCACTCTGCCGGGGCTTGCGAAGTATGCAGGCGCTCAGCCGCCGGCGAACATCGTGATTGCGTTGCAAGGGATCGCCACCAACGTGGAGCAGGCGAGACAGGCGGCGGAAGCGCGCGGGCCCGCAGCGGCGGCCGCGCCACTCGTTCAGGGCCTGACCGCGCTGAGAAGTTTGCGCGCGTCGTTGACCGGGACGTCGGCTGGGTCTACAGACCCAGCCCTACAACTTTCAACGGACGCGCGGTACGAGATCGAATTTCGGCTTGCCCAGAAGGAGCCGCAGTTTGCAGAGGCGCTTCTGCTGACGCACGGCATTCGTCTGGAGGCGCTCGCCGATGACGGGACCGTTGTCGTTGGACAGAATGTGAAGGTGTCGACGGTTGCGGGAAACAATGGTGCCGCCGATGTGACCTTCAAGTCAGTGAATCTTTCCGGCTTTAACACACAAGCTGACGGTTCGTCGTCGACTGCCGCGGTCTGTACTCCTGCGACTGGAGCCATTCCAACCGGCCGAGCGGTATCCTGCGATTCGACACTTCGCGTCGGGCAAGTGCCGCTGTCGACGCCGTACTGGACGCCACGTCGGGACGCAGCGCGCTACGACTTTGAACGCGATGTACCGTTCGGCTTGCCATTCAGGCCGAGCCCATTCACCGCGCAGTTCTCGCTGGCCATCGGCGGCGCGGATGTCACGATCGATCGAACCATCGAATTTCGCTACAGCGACATAGTCGCCGGCGAAAAGCGAATGGAGCTTCAGGTGGTTCCCGCTTTTGCCGTCAAGACGAGCCCCGACATCGCCGTCGTCCCTGCGACGTCCGCTGAAGCACTTGAACGGGCGGAGCAAGAGGAATTGGAATTCGAAGCGGAGAAAGAGAGAGAGAGAGAGGAGCAGGAGCGGAGAGCGGCAGTTTCACGCGCGGCGAGCAGGGCCCGCGCTCGCACCGTCGTGGTGGCGGTGACCAACAACATCAATGGTCCGGTGAACGCCGCGGCGTCGATTGAGGCGCCCGCCGGATGGACGGTCACGCCGGCATTCGCGCCGGTGAAGTTCGAGCGAGCTGACGAGCAGGTCACCACGTCATTCAGGATTACGCCTCCGGCGCGCGTTCGCGCCGGGGAGGCGGTCGTTCAGGCTCTGGTGTCCGCACCCGACAACACCTCGCGCGTTGGCTATCAGGTCGTCGAGTACCCGCACATCCATCGTCGTCACGTCATCGAAGCCGCGGTGACACGCGTCAAGGTGATTGATTTCCGTATCGCGGCGGGACTGCGAGTCGGATATGTCATGGGCGTTGGCGACGAGATGCCGGCGGCGATTCAACAACTCGGCGCCGAGGTCCATCTGCTCGATTCCACTGAACTCGCGTCCGGCAATCTTGCCCGCTACAACGTCATCGTGACAGGTGTTCGCGCCTACGAACGACGTCCCGATCTGCGGGCGCATAACAGCCGATTGCTCGAATACGTGCGCAACGGCGGCGTCCTTCTCGTCAACTACAACAAACAGGAATTCAACCAGGCACAGTACGGTCCGTATCCGGCAAAGGTCGGTCAGGATCGCGTGACCGAGGAAAACGCCCCAATCGAAGTGCTCGTTCCGAAGAGTCCGGTATTCAATTTGCCCAACCGCATCGGGCCCGAGACGTGGGGAGGTTGGGTGCAGGAACGCGGGACCTATTTCCTTGCCCAGCGCGATCCGAAATACGTGGACCTCATACGAACCGCCGATCCGTTCCCCTTGAACCAGGGATGGAAGACCGGTGCGTTGGTCGAAGCGCAGTACGGGAAGGGAAGGTGGATCTACATCGGACTGGGACTGTGGCGTCAACTCCCCGCGGGCACGGATGGCGCTTACACATTGCTGGCGAACCTACTCAGCCTGGGGAAGATGCCAAGGACGAACACCGTTGGAAAGAAGTAACCGCTTTTCGCCGGAATACATCGCCTGCGTTCTTAACACTGCCTTCGAAGACGCGAAGACATTATTTCTCGATCCGTTGATGCGCATTCACTATGCGCACCTCGTCATGCTCGGCGAGCAGGGCATCGTACCCTCCGCGCAGGTCCGCGCGATTCGTGACGGCCTCGACCGCCTTTCCGTTTCCGACATCCGCAAAACCGAATACGACGGCACCTGCGAAGATCTTTTCTTCTTCGTCGACCGTCTGCTCGTGCGCGCGTGCGGGGAAGAGGCGGCAGGACGGCTGCATACGGCGCGTTCGCGGAACGACATCGACATGACGATGTACCGCATGCAGCAGCGCTTGTTGATCCTGTCGTTGTATGAGAGTGCGGCTCGTCTCCGTGACGTTCTGATCAAGCTGGCGGATGAGCACCGTGAGGACGTGTTTGCCGCGCACACACATACGCAGCCGGCCCAGCCGACGACGATCGGGCACTATCTGCATGCCATCGTCGAACAACTCGAGCGCGACGCAGTGCGCCTGCGCGCGGCCTACGCGACCACGAATAGGAATCCGCTCGGCTCTTGCGCCATTACCGGAACCGGCTTTCCGATCGATCGTCAGCGAACGAGTGATCTGCTCGGATTCGATGGTCCGACCGGTAACACGTACGGCAGCATCGCCACGATCGACTACCTGCTGGAGAGCGTGTCGGCAGCCTCGGTGCTCCTGGTTGGACTGGGTCGCGTCGTTCAGGACTTGTTGTTGTGGTGTACGAGCGAATTCGGCTATCTGCGGCTCGACGACGAGTTCGTCCAGACGAGCAGCATCATGCCGCAGAAGCGGAATCCGGTTGCGCTCGAACATGCGCGGGCGATTAGCAGCAAGGCGCTTGGGCAGGCGAGCGGTATCGTGCTTTCTGTTCACAATACGCCGTTCGGCGACATCGTCGATACGGAAGATGATTTGCAGCCGCTGGTCTTCTCCATGTTCAACGATGCGGAGCGCGCCGTGCGGCTGGTCGCCGCTGCGATGAGCACGGCGACGTTCGATCGCGAACGACTCGCGGCGCGCGCCGAGGAGGGCTGGATCACTGTCACCGAACTGGCCGATACGCTGGCACGCGACGAGGGTGTGCCATTCAAGGCGGGTCACACGATTGCGACTCGTCTCGTTGCCGAGGCGAGTCGGCGTCCGGCCGAACCCCGCGCCGCATTACTGCGCGAAGTCTCATCGTCGCTGCTTAAACATCCCGTTGAGTTCGACGAGAACAGACTAAGCAAGATCCTCAGTGCCCGTCATTTCGTCGATGTCAGAAAGACGCCTGGAGGACCGGCACCGCCGGAGGTCGCTCGCGCCCTGAGTGAATCGCGCAAAATACTCCAGCGCGACTCGACGTGGTTGAGCGATACGCGGGGGAAGCTGGAGCGGGCAGACAAACAGCTCACCGAGGCCGCGAGAGCTCTCTAACTGCAATCTTCACTGTCACGCTGAGACGTACCACGGTTTTCGTCGAAGATTCGAAGATTCGAAGAATCGAAGGCGAAGCGAGAAAAAACCCGGCTGGCGCCCAGTGCGCCAGCCGGACACCTAACAGGCATCCGCCGCCGTCCGGCCTCCGGCCGGCCACCAGCGAGTCCGTGAATCGCAGATACAAGCAGCGTTTGATCGGCCTGCTGTTTGTATCTGCGATTCTCGGGCTCGCTGACGCGCGAAGCGCGTGGCGGCGGATGCGAACCACAGCTTCGTATCTTCGTATCTTCGATTCTTCGTTGCTGAAGCCGTCGGCCCGTGACGGCGTGAGAGTGAAGGCTGCCGCTACAGAGTCACGACCCAGTGCCGTCCCAATTCCATCGGCAGCGTCCGCAAGAGGGTGTCTACGAGACCGGGGCCATACCGATTGATGAAGTAGACAAGCGTCAGGGTGCGCTCCTGCGGGTGGCCTAGCGGAAAAATCTGCGCCTGGGCGCGCACGAACTGGCGGCGCAGGGTTTCGTCACGCCGTTTTGCTGCTTGAATGACTTTGCCATGGAGCGACTTCAGGTCGTGCTCCATCTTGCCCATCGTCGTTCTTGCGGCTCCAACCAGGGTTGGATCGAGCGTCGGCATCGCGTCGATGACGCGCTGTAACGCCGCGCGCAAGGCATTGTCAGCGTTCTTGAGGGACTCTTCTATTTCCGGTGGAAGCTGTGATTGTAGAAGCTGATTGAGGGCGGATTCGTCGCGGGAACGCAGCGAGTCGAACTCAACCTGGTGCTTATTCAGGAATCTGGAGGCGCTGCCGTCGACGAGCGTTGCGGTCGCGCGCGGATAGATGAGCGGCATCGCAATGTCGAAATGCTGGTAGACCTCGCGCAACTGACCAAGATATGCAAGCTCGCTGGGACCTGACACGTAACAGATGGTCGGGAACAGCGTGTCCTGCACAAGCGGACGCAGCAAGACATTCGGACTGAACCGCCCGGGATTCGTTCGGGCTTCATCAAGGAGCGACTTCAGCGTAACCGGTGTGTCGCCAACGAAGAACCGATCGCCGTCGCGACGAATGGGTTGGCGCGCGCCATCGAGATGAAACAGCGATACGCTACCGGCTTGCGGCGCCACTTGTGGCTGATGTCCGCGCGCGCGCAGCTTTTCGCCGCCTGAAGCGGCGAGCGCCGCGGTCCGTCCAGGTGATTCGAGTTCGCGCACGAACACAGGAGCAGCAAGTGGCTTCGCCGCCGGATCCGCGGCTTCGAAGACCACCAGCCCGTGAGGTCCCAAGATCGATTCAATCCAGGTTGAAAACGCTTCCGCCATTCCGGCGCGAGGCCGATAGGCCACTCGGATGTCGTCGCGGATTTGGGCAGTGAAATCTGTCGTCGGCAGAGTCGCGAGCAGATCGTTGATCGATGCTTCGATCCGATCATCGAGTCTCAGCTGAGCGATCGGCAGTTCGCCGGCGCCGTCGACGTTTGGCAGCGTGATCGTCTTCGGCTGAAACTCGGCATCCAGGACCGTGCAGCTGCGGATCTCTTCCCAGTCATGGTCCTCGGCGTCGACCCAGAAAACGGGGACGGTCGGCACGTTGTGATCGCGGGAAATCTTCGTCGCAAGCTGGATTGCCGTGACTGCCTTGAGTAATGTGAAGAGCGGACCGCCAAATACCCCGGCTTGCTGACCAGTTGCGATTACCACTGCGCGTGGATCCGCCAGGTGAGCCGCGAATTCGCGTGCTCTCGGCGGCGCGCGCCGCGCCGCCTGCTGCGTCGCAATGATTCCCGCGATGGCAGGGTCGCGCGGCTGGGCCTGTGCCCGCGCAATCGCTTCGCGCCAGGCATCCGGCTTGGCCGGATCGCCGGCATACAGCTGACTCAGGTTCTGGAAGTTGAACGCGTACTCGCCAACCAGCGGACGCATCCACTCAAGCGCGCGAACGTCGATGCCGGACGGCCGGGACTCGTCGGCAGCCGCCGCTACAGGCGAGTCGGCGTGGTGTGAGGCAGGTGACTCGGACAACGCTTCGTACTGTGTCAAAGTTAGTAAATAAGTCAAATATTACTCCGAAGGGCTTCGCCCCTCGGACTCCCCGACACTCTCGCTCGCGGGGGCCCTGAGGCCCCGCTCCGCTCGCGTGGGCTCACTCGCGCGCTCGTTCGCCAAGCTGCTACAGAATTACGTGAACCTGCCGTACTTCGACGCGGCCCGGCGGAAACAGGATCCCGCGCTTCAGCTTCGAGAGTGGAACGATCTGTGCTACATTTTTTCGTCCCTCCCCGGAATGACCAGAGACGACCCGGCTGCGTTCGCCCCACCACCTGCCTTCGGACCGTTCAGGGTCCTGCATCAGATTGGTATTGGCGCGTTGGGGCCCGTGTTTCGCACCTACGAACCCACACGCGACCGGCTGGTTGCGGTCAAGGTGTTCCGGCTCGACGTTACGCCCGAGCAGGCGCAGTCGCTCGCCGAGGAACTGGGGCACGCGGCCGACGCGGGCCTGTTTCATCCGTCGATCGTCGAACCAATCGCCGCAGGGGTTGAAGGGACCATTGCGTATCGCGCCGAGGAATATGTCGCGGCGGAATCGCTCGACGTGGCGATGCGTCACTATGCACCCGCCTCGCTCGACCAGGCCTTGCCCTTTCTCACGCAACTTGCTGGCGCAATCGATTTTGCGCGAGCGGCAGGTGTCGGCCACGGCGGCCTCCACCTGCGTGACGTTTTTGTAACGCCCGACGAAGCCCGCGCCAGCGGTTTCGGCATCGTCGAAGCGCTGGAGCGTGTAGGTGTGCGCGCGCCCGTACGGCGGCCATACAGTGCGCCTGAGCGCATTGCCGGCGAGGAATGGGGTACTCCGGCCGATGTTTTCTCCCTCGCGGCGATTGCTTACGAGCTGTTGACGGGCAGGCGACCGTCTGGAACGGGCAACCAGATTGGCGAGCTGGCGGGAGAAAACGTCGGCGGTCATGCAGCAGCCATTCGGTCTGTGCTGGCGCGGGCGATGAGTGAAGAGCCGGCGCGGCGTTATGCAACCGCCCTTGGTTTCGCCGCCGCACTGGAGTCCGCTGCGAGAGGCGGCGCGGTGGATGCGGCAGCCGCCGCGGTGACGGCAGCGCCGCCAGAACCGCAGGCGGCAAGCACTGTTGCAGCGGTTACGCCCGTCCCGGTCCTCGTCCCGCCGGTTGAAGAAGTCTCGAAAGCAGCGGAAGAAAAACCCATCCACGACGATGTGGCTGTAGAGCGTGACGAGGACGCGGCCCATCATCTTCTTATCCGCGAAGCGGAAGAACCCGAACCGACGCTGTTCGATGACGCAGAAGAAGAATCCGTGGCCGATCGCGCCCTCGACGACACGTCGGTCGCTGCCGATCACTCACCACGGTGGAATCGCGATCGTTTGCTGGAGGATCGCGACGTGGCTGCTGTCTCGCCGGTGAATCATCTTCGAGCCGCGCGACACGAAGAGGAGCCGTTTGCCTCACCGCTGGGTGTCGACGTTCTTCCGACCGCTGTGGAACGCCCACGGCCAGCAGCTTTGCCCGTTGCGCTTGGAGTGATCCTTGGACTGTTGATTGGTGCGGCAATCGGATACTCAGTTGGTTTCCGCGACACCGGTACGCCCTCAACAGTGACGGAAACGCCAGCGACGAATTCGGCTCCGCCGGCGAGTCAACCGCAGCAGCCGACCCGGACGTACAGTGAACAAGCCGTCGCACCGTCGGCGGCGCCGACAACCGCGCCAAGTGGAGAAGCGCCCCCCGTGCCCGGCGACGCACCGGCAGCTGCAACACCGGCGCGCCGCGAAGCGCCGTCACCGGTTGTCACGACAGCGCGCTTAACCGTCCTTTCCGCGCCATCACGAGCGGGCGTCACAATCAATGGAAAGTGGCGCGGACGAACACCGCTCACCCTCGACGCGCTGCCATTAGGCAAGTACACCGTGCGCGTCGTGCAGCCTGGCTTTGCGGCGTCGAACGAAGACGTGAGTCTGACCACTCGTCAGCCCATGCGGACCGTGTCGGTCCGTCTGCAGCCCGTCAACGCCGGCAGTACGTCTTCCGAGAGTGCTCGACCTGCGACGACTGGTCGCGCGACGCCGCCTCGCGAA
>Ga0075418_10002350_pt1 | contig 21616 bp, 19 predicted proteins | sample SoiMetdeltSBSDD2_FD_81776 | JGI IMG/M metagenome (GOLD analysis project Ga0075418, IMG submission 81776) | Bulk soil microbial communities from a Populus tree surrounding site in Tennessee, USA - Soil MetaG P. deltoides SBSDD2 | ecosystem: Environmental > Terrestrial > Soil > Tree plantation...
CGTAAAGTACGCACTGCAGCTGATGCGGTCCCGAATCGAGGGGCGACCGGCTCCTGCGGCTCCTGCGCCAGATGTGGCGACGATAGTTGCGAACGCGACCGACTACGTCGGAGGCTTCGCCGGTCCCGGCGGGCGCTTGGAGTTTGTGCGTGAGGGAGAAGGCCTGTTCCTGCTGCACGAAGGCAGACGGGTGGCGCTCGAGAGACTAACGGAGGACGATCAGTTCTATGTCCACGAGCCGCGGTTTGCGCGGTTTGCCCTGGTGTTTGGCCGCAAGCCATCGAACGAGGGCGAAGAGAGCGATGGGGCAAAAGGTCCCGTGGTCGAGGTGAGCTGGGGCGACGCGTGGTACGCGGCCAGCACCTACGAGGGACCGCGCGAATTTGACGTGCCCGACCACTGGGGAAGCTTTGTCGGCCACTACCGTAACGAGAACCCCTGGGTGGGATCCGTGCGTGTCGTAATCCTGAAGGGCAAGCTGATGTTGAGCGTGTCGTACGGTGTCCTACCCCTCGAAGCAGATGGTGAGCTGTTCCGCGTGCGCGACGATCCCGCCAATACCGACTGGGTCCGCTTCGGCGAGATCGTCAACGGCAAGTGCACGCGCCTCAAGTACTCCGGCGAAGATCTCTGGCGCGTTGCAAGCCTCTGACTGTCCGTCTCACCCATTTGGCTGGAGACCCACCGTCAGATGCAGCGTGGTACGTCTTGGCGAGGGTCTGGGATTTGCTATCCCTGGTTGGCTACGCGTACTGTTTGATGCGGGCCATCATTTCCATAATTCAAGATAGGGGGAATCAAATGAAACACCTCATGATCAAGTGCGCAGCCGCCCTTCCACTGATTCTGTGCCTACCGGGGCTTGCCTCAGCCGACGTCACGAACAAATGCAAGGACGACATCCTGAAAGGACATTACGTCTTCACCGCTAGCGGGTTCACGCGGCCCCCTAACAGTGCGCCTGGCACTTCCTGGGTTCCCAAGGCGATCGTCGAAGTCCTCCAATTCAACGGCGACGGCACGTTGAGCACGCCAGCGGTCACGGTAGCAAATCCGTTCGGCGACACCGGCAACATACTGCAGCCTCCCTCGGGTGCCCCCGGCACGTATTTGATCAACGACGACTGCAGCGGCATTGTGCAGTTCCTGGACGCCGCTAATGTAACGTTCAAGATCTACGTCGATGCTCCGCAGGGCGACACGATCTGGCTGATCCAGACCAACCCAAACAACAACGTGTTTCAGGGCAGCGCCAAGCGCGTATGGTGAATGAGCAGCGGAGGTAGCGGCGCAGGGTGCGCGCTGCCAGGAGCGCAAGGCGTATCACTCCACGTTCTGGGCGGCGAGAAAGGCTGAGCGCTCCAGCGCCTGGAAGAAGTCCTGGTAGGTCGTTGGATCCTCGATGCGGACGGCCGACCTGCCGGCGAGCGGCTCGCTGTAGTCGGCATTGGCGCGAATCACGATCTGCCGGTCGTTGCCCTGCCGGACCGATACGGTCATGCGTACCTGGTGCTGCGCGAGTTTCGTGGCGGTGACCGTGCCGAGGGTTGCGTCGGCGCTGTCGAGCACGAAGCCGAGGTCCTGCAGCGTGGCGATCACTGCCCGAAGCGCCGCGTCCCGGTCGACGTCCTGCAGCACGCGGGTCTGGTAGCTACGCACCTCGAGCGCACTGCCGGTTTCAAAGACCGCGGGCGGAGGTGTCGACACACATCCCGACAGGAGCACGGCGAGGGCGACGGTGGGGCCGAGGTTGATGCGACTGGATCGGCCGTTCATGGCGAGTGGTCCTCGAGGAAGACGCCTTGTGACAGGCGATCGAAGAACTGCTGGTAGAGCTCGGACCCGGCGACGGTCTCCAGTCGCTGGAGGCGGCCGTGGTTGTCGAAGACGCGTCGCTGGAACGTGACTCGCACGAGCGTTGCGTCGGCGACGCCCGCCGCGCCCCCGGACGCGGGGCGGGTCACGAGCGCGACGCGCAGCACCTGTCGGTTGAGATAAGTTGGCAAGGTCGGCGACTGCGCGAGGATCAACAGCAGGGTCACCAGGTACGCTGCGGTGACCTCCTGCTCATCGATGGCGCTCCGTTCCTTGGAGGCAACGACGATGCCGAGACGCGTCTCGCTCTCGTCGATCGCGAAGCCGAGGTCCTGCAGCACGCTGGTACCGGCCGCCAGCAACTCGCGCTCGGTGATACCCTCATAGCGCCGCGTCTGCGCTTCGCGGTCCGCGGCCGCCTCCGGTGGCAATCGCAACGCGCCTTCGGGAACGCGCGTGGCGCAGGCCGCGAGCAGCGCGAGCCATATCGCGCCGGCGATACGTCGCGATGACCAGCTCATGATTACAACCTCAGAACTGCGAGGCGCGATAGGAGAACTCGCGAACCCTTGCGTCCGCTCCGAACCGGATGACGATCGTCAGGGTTCGCTGCGTGCGGGCCGTGGCACCGGCCGAGCGCGCGAGGGTGCCGACCCCGGCACCGGCGGTATCGCCGCCGGCGCCGAGGATGAGGGCCGCGACGCCGGCCGAGCTCGTCGAGTGCACCGATTCCGTCGCGACCTTGTCATAGACCCAGGTCTCGTTCCGCTCGGCGTCGGTCGTAACGACGTTTGGCGCGCCGAGCACGTCGACGACCTCAGCGCCCGTCAGGCCCACCCGGATTTCCCGTTGGACCGTCCCGACGGTCAGCCGCGCGGTCGAGTCATCCTGCACATCAGCGCGGTGCTGGGCGCCGCTCATGCAGCCGGTGGCGGATGCGAGCATTCCGATGCTGGCAAGTATTGTCCGAAACATGGGGCACCTCCAGTGGGCGGACAGCGGATGCGGTAACGGCCGCGAAAGATGCTCCGCGTGCCGGCCGCCGAAGTCCTGACGGAGAGGTGATTTGTTCTTAGGATTTCGTGAGGAAATTACTGGAGCGGCACCGTGACCGGGGTCGCATCGGGCCGCACGCGGCACTGGAGATGCCGGCGGCCGCGCGGAAAGTCATCTAGCCGCGGACAGCTTGCTCGACGCGAAGTCCTCGAGCCGCTTGTTCAAGGCGTCCAGGCTGCTGGCGCGGATCTCGAGCCCGAAGTCGCCGCGGTAGCTGCGCACGTAGGACACGCCTTCTACCAGTACGTCGACAATCCTCCAGCCACGATCGTCGAGCCGCATGTAGAAATCGACCTGGTACGTGCGGCCGCTGGTCAGCTTCATCGTGGTGCGGACGCTGGTCGATGAGCCGACGACCGATTCCTTCGCCGGCAGTACTTTCAGCGTGTCGTGCGTGAATTCCAGCAGCGCATGACCGTAGGAGGCCATGAGAAAGCCCTGGAAGGCGTCGACGAAGCGCCGGCGCTGCTCGGGCGTGGCCGTTTTCCAGTGCTGGCCCAGGATCAGCCGACAGGAGGTCTCCAGGTCAAACCGCGGCCGCAGCAGCTCATCCACCAGCGCGTTCAGCTTGCGACGCTCTGCAGCCAGCTCGTCGTGACGCTTGGCCATGACCTCGGTAAGGGCGGCCGCCGTCGTCGTGATGACCTGCTCGGGCGAGGGCGTTTCGAGGGCCGCAGTCTCAGGCCAAAGCGCAAGCAGCGCCGCGAGCACCGGCGCGGCGCCGCAGTGCGGGAGCGGATGCGGACTCGGCAGTGATTCAGCGGCATTCAATCGTGGGTCCCCGCCGTGCGCACATCGACGGCCAGCCGAACTGGTCCCAGTACCGATCGAGACCGATCGCGGTGACGAGCTCGCCGAAGCGCGGATGGCGGCGCAGGATGGACGTCTCGCGCGCGAACAGGAACTCGACGTCGAACTCCGCCGGCTCGTGCAACAGCTCGAAGGCCACGTCCATCGCCGCGTCGGCCTCGCCGAGATACACCCAGGCGCCAAACAGGTACTTGGGCGAGATACCGCGCTCCCGCGCCGCCCGGGCGACCGCTTCGCGGGCCGCCGGTCGCGCGGCCGGATCGCGCTGCGCGGCGATGAACGGGTCGATCCACTCCGAAGCGCGCGCGAAGAGTTTCTGCAGGTCGACCAGGATGTCACGCGCCTTGTCGTACTCGCCCCGCCGCAGCAGCAACACGACGTACGCCTCGGGGTTCGCGGTCGGCCCCATCCCCAGCTCGTCGGCGAGCTCGAACTGACGCCGCGACCGCTCGTCGTCGCCGACCCACATGTAGGCGACCGCCAGCCGGTCATTGACGACTGGCGACAGAACATCGTGCTTCCTCGCTTCGAGTGCGTGATGCAGCGACCGTTCGGCGTTGCCGACACTCGCAAGAAGCTGCGAGTACCACTGGTGTACGTTCGGATCGTTCGGCGACGTGACCAGCGCCTGTCGCAGGCCCAGTTCAGCCTCGACCCATTCCCACCGGCCCAGGTGCACGAACGAGAGCACGTCCTGTGCGGAAGCCGCCAGTGTGGGGTCGACGGCCGTGCCGCGCTCGATCGTGTCCACCGCCCGCTCGGACATCTCCTCGAGATCCTCGTAGGAGTAGTAGGGCAGCAGGGCGTACGCGCGGGCGAGCTCGCGATAGGCTTCGCCGAAGCCCGGGTCGAGGGCGATCGCCTGCTCGAACAGCTCGATGCTGCGGCGGATGGGTCCTTCTTCGCGTCGCTTGAGATGGTAGCGGCCCTGCAGTAGCAGCTCGTACGCCGCGATCACCTTCGTCGGCGGCGCGGTCTCGATCTGCGCGGCGCTCTTGGCCGTAAGTCTCGGCAACAGTTCCGCGACGATGCTGTTCGCGATCGTGTCCTGTACCGCGAAGATGTCGCTTACGCGCGTATCGAAGGGTTTCGACCAGAGATGAAAGCCGCGCGCGGCATCGACCAGTTGCGCTGTGATGCGAACTCGGTCGCCCTCCTTGCGGACGCTGCCTTCGAGTACGTAGCTGACACCGAGACGCTCACCGATCTCGCGCACGTCTTCGCTCTGGTTCTTGAGCGCGAACGCCGAGGTGCTGGCAACGACCTGTAGTCCCGGCACGTTCGCCAACCGATCGATGATCTCCTCGGTCAAGCCGTCGCTGAAATATTCGTTCTCCTTGTCGTCGCTGCGATTCACGAAGGGAAGCACGGCGATCGTCGGCTCACCTGCGACCGGTGGAGCGGCACGGCGGGGCGAGCGATCGAGATACAGGTAACCCGCCGCACCCAGCAGCAACAGCCCGAGGATCGTCCAGCCGGCGACGAGCCGCGGCCGGATCCGGCGCGGGGCGGCGGCGACCGGTGCCTTCGCATCGACCGCGGCGGCCGGTTGCGGCGCCTCGGCCAGCTGCGGTGTTTGGACAGGTTGCGTCGGCGGAGCGACTAGCGGTTCGACCGGCGTCAGCAGCCGGTAGCCGATTTTCGGCAGGGTCTGGATGAACCGCGGCTCACGCGGATCGTCGCCGAGACGCGTGCGCAGCAACGAGATGCAGCGCGACAGCACCTCGTCGGAAACGATCCGGCCGCGCCAGACCCGCGCGATGAACTGGTCATGGGTCACGACCTCGCCGGCCAGTTCGGCGAGGCAGACCAGCACGTTCATGACCTTCGGTTCGAGATGAAGCGTGCCGCCCGGACCCGACAAGGTCCCGAGCATCGGCCGGACGTCCCACGGACCGAGCCTGAATCCCGATTCGAGCCCAGTTGCCACTGCGCCCCCCGTTAGTACGGAAGGATACACCGAGGGAAAAACCTCAAGAAATCATCAGCCATCCATCCGGACCCGGAGCGCTGGCCGGCATACGTTTCATCCGGCCCGACAAACACCGAATGAGGATCCGACCATGAGAACCCGCGTCCTGTCTGCTGCCACCCTGCTTACGGTCCTGCTTGCCGGCTGTGTCACGCAGCCGGTCGCGCCGACTGCTGTAGCCATCGCCGCAGAGGTCAAGCCCGGCGATCGGATTCGACTGGTGACCCAGGCTGGATCAGAAGGGGAGTACAGCGTCGTCCGTGTCGATCCCAGCGCCTTGTACGTCAAGCCGAGCGGGCGCGACGGTCGCAAGGATCCCGAGCAGTCGATCGCCTACAGCGACATCCGCGAGGTGACGGTTACCCGGCCAAACAAGAAGGCGATCGGGACGGGACTGGGCGTAGCCGCGGTGATCGTTGGTGCAGCCATGCTCAGCGCGGCGATGGAACAGGCGGCAGCCGCGGCGCTCTGTTGCTGAACGGCGCCCGGTCAGTCGACGAAGTCGGCCGCGCGCTCCTCGCGCACTCGGAACATCACGGCCAGCCCCGCGAGCAACAGGATGATCAGCGATGCAAACCCGGCGCGCTGGCTGTCAAAGGCGCGCGTGAAGGCCGCTACTAGCGCGTGGCCGAGGAATGCAGTAGCCGTGCCTGACAAGGCGTACAGGCCAAAGAACTGGTTCATCATCGAGACGGGCGCGATGCGCGCCATCATCGTGCGGCTGGTGCAGAACGCCGCCGTGATGGTGATCGCAAGCAGGGCGAAGGTCAGCAGGTAGACGACTTCCGGCAGGGTCTGGAAGTAAGGAAACGACCAGAGTGGTCCCGCCGCCGCGGCGTCATACGGAAACACAAACAGGATCCGGTCCGGCGTGGTGGCCACGGCGCCCACCATGCCGATGCACGTCAGCCCGACGCTGATCTGGATCGCGCGCTTCGAGCCCAGCGTGTCGTCGAGCCAGCCGCCGATGAATCCGCCCGAAATCGAGAACGGCGCGAGCAGCACCGCGAACAACAGCAGTTCCGCGAGCTCCCAGCCGAACACGCCCGCGGCATAGATCCCCGCGTAGGCGAGGATTGCGACCTTCGCGTCCGTGTACAGCATGCGCGCGAGCAGGAAGAGCGCCACGTTCGAGACACGCCGCACTCGCTTGAGCGTGAGCCAGAGCTGCTCCAGCCCCTCGCGCACCGCCCGGCGCGCGGAAACGCCGGTCGCCGGGCGGTCCGGCGTCCACAGCAGCAGCGGCACGATGAAGATCAGGAACCAGACGCCGGCTACGGGTCCCGCGATACGGCTGTGCTCGTGCGTGGTAGGGTCCAGGCCGAACAGCGGCTTCTCGGGCAGCAGCCCGCCAAGCGTCATGCCTGAGGCCGGCAACGCAACACCGAACAGCATCACGAGCATCGCGGTCAGCGTGCCCAGGTTGCCGGTCGCGATACCGAGCCCGGACAGCCCGCCGACACGCGCGGGTGTCGCGATCGAGGCCAGCATCGCGTTGTGGAACACCTCGGTGAACTGGAAGCAGGTGGCCAGGATGATGACCAGGAGCAGGATGACGTCGACCGGCAGGCCCCCCTGCGCTCCCGGCATCGCGAACCAGAGCAGCATGCAGCTCACCGACATGATCAGCGCGACCGCGGCGAGCCACGGCTTTCTCGGCCCGGTGCGATCGGAGATCGCGCCGATCAGCGGTGCGAGGAGCGCGACGCAGATGCCGACGATCGTGTTCGCGAGACTCCACGCCTCCTGACCGCGCACGGGGTCGCCGATCACGACGCTTGCGAAGTAGGGCGGGAACACGAACACATACACCAGGCTGATGTACGGAGAGCGCGCGAACTCGAACAGCGCCCATGAGAGCTGCCCGCGCAGGTCCGCGGGCGCCTCGCCGGTCGCGGACAGCTGTTTAGCCGCGCCGCCTGGAGGGAGGGCGGGCTCTGCGATGGCGGGTGTCAAGGTAGCGCGCGTGGAAGCCGTCAGGGGATACCGCGATGAGCCTCGGTATCCCCCGGCGGAGGGGGAACCCTCAGAAGTTGAACTTCACCCGCAGTCCGTACTGCGCAGGCGGAGCCGCGTAATAGAGCGATCCGTTGTTCTGGATGCCGGAGATGTAATGCTCGTCAGTGATGTTGGTGCCCCAGAGCACTGCCGACCAGGTACCCGAGTCGGGGCCGAACGTCAGCTGCGCATTGATGAGGTCGCGCTCCTCGAGTGTGACCTGCGGATCCGGCCAGAGCGCCGCCTGGGTTTCGTCCTGGTGTGAGAAATCCACTCGGGGAGTGAGTGTGTACTCGCCGAACTCGATGTCGTAGGCGAGGCCGATGTTGCCGGTGAACTCGGGGGAGAACGGGACGTGGGCGCCGGACAGGTTGACGACGTCATCCGGAATGCCATCAAGGTTGGCATCACCCGACGGGCGGAATGGATCCCGGACGTCGCTAAATGTGCCGAGCTCGCTGTCCATATACGCCAGACCGAAGTCGAGGGCGAAATTGCCGAACCGCGCCTGGCCGCTGAACTCAACTCCCCAGACCGTGCTCTCCGTCTCGGCGTTCCGATTGGTCGGATTGTTAATTCCCGGGACGGTGAACTCGGAAAAGTTCGCCTGGTAGTCGTCGAAGGTTTCGTAGTAGACGGACAGCTGCGTGTGGAACTGATCGTCGACGAGGCGCGCCTTCCATCCGGCCTCGTAGTTGACGACCTCCATCGGGTCATAGACGAGAAATGGCGGGAAAATATTGATTCCGCCGCTCACGTGTCCGCTCGAGACGAGCCCATAGAGATAATGCATGGCGTTGACGTCCCAGTTGACCGCCACCTGCCAGTCGACATCGTCCTCCTCGAGGCTCTGCCGGTCGCCGCCGGGCGTGACGAGGGGAAACAACGGCGGCGACAGGCCGTCACCCACGGTGTAGTTTACGAACTGGTCCCGTTCGTATTCGCCGTAACGGACACCGGCTTCCAGTTCCACCTGGTCCGTAATTCGATATCGGCCGTGGGCGAAGATGGCGCGATCCTCTTCCTCGTTCTCCCAGGGAGTGGTGAACCAGGGAAAATCGAGGTTTGGGTAAAGAGGACCGCCGATAAAGTTGAATCCGCCCTTTTCCCAGGTTGGAATATCCGAGTCCTGTTTCTGCCAGAAGAGCCCGAGCGTCCAAGTGAAGGGCTGGTCATCCGGTGAGAGCAGGTTGAATTCCTGTGAGTAGAACTGGGCGTCGATCCGGCTGTTGAAGATATAGATGTTGGTGGGCACCGGCGGGCTGATCGTTGCATTCAAGTCGAGGTTGTTCACCGACTCGATGTCCTGGTAGCCGGAGAGCGAGCTCAGCGTAATTCCGTTGGCGAACTCGTATTGGAGGTCCAGCACGGCGCGCGTCGACTCGTCGGTATACGCAAAGTTGGCGTATTGCTCGACCACGCCGAGCGGTTCCTGGCCGAAAACGGTCGTCGGATTGCCGCCAAAGTCGAGGTCGTGATAATCCACCTTGAGCGTCGCCGAGAAACTGTCCGACGGTTGCCAGAGCAGACCCAGTCGGTAACTGTTGTTGTCGACCTCGCCGGGATGACCCGTGTAATCCCCGGTGATCGCGTCGTAGAAGTGATCGCGCTCGGCATGACGATACTCCAGCCGCAGCGCGGCGGTCTCGCCCATCGGAATGTTGACGATGCCGGTCGCCTCGTAGGACGAGTAGTCGCCTCCTCCAAGCTCGACGCTGCCATCGAGTTCCTCTCCGAGCTTGGGATCATTGGTGTTGATGAACACGGCGCCGCCCGCGGCGTTCTTGCCGACAAAGGTTCCCTGCGGCCCGCGATAGACTTCGATCGACTCCATGTCGAAGTAGGGCTCGTTCTGGAAATAGCCAGCCAGGGTCGGCGTGCCGTCGCGATAGATCACCACGCCAGAGGGCACGTCGATGTCGACCTGGCTGCGCCCGAGACCACGGATGTTGAAAACGTTGGCAGATCCGTACTGCGTGACTGTGACGGCGGGCGCGGCGTACTGCAGGGCGTACAGGTCCACAACGCCCTTGTTCTCCAGGAGATCCTGGTTCAGCACCGTCGCGGAAAGGCTGGCGGTCTGCAGGTCTTCGCTTCGCCGCTTGGCCGTCACGATGATTTCTTCGAGATCATCGTTTGCCGCGGCCTGCGCCCGGACCTCCGCGCCGTAGAGTGCAGCGGAGCAGGCCATCGCGAGCAGCGGAACCGCTTGCCGCAGCGAAATAGCATTTCTCATCTGAAGTCCCCCCGACGTTGCAAATCCCGCCGCCTCAGTGACCGTCCGTGGACGGTGCCGGTCGCGATACTAACATGTTAGCTGAATCGATTAAAAGGGTTACTCCTGCTACAACTCAAGGCCCCCGGCGTGGCACGTGTTCGGGAAACCGATCTCGCGGACGCTGCTGTCGCCTGCTCACCACGGTCGCGGGCCGTCGCCCGCCCGCGTGCCCTTGTCTTTCTGCTCCAGCAAACTGGCTGAAGAACAAGGCTCCACAGCCTCTTTGTGACTTCGCTTACGCCTGGCCCGGCGCGCCAGGCATACAACGGCCGCTGATCCCACAGCCACTCGCTCGACAGGATTTGCGGGGAATCTCCTTGCAGCCTATGCGCGATGTCTCGCAGTACTAACATGTTAGGATCCGTCAGTGTCAGGTGCCGGCACCGAGGCTAAGATTGGGCCCGCGAGCTGCGCCGGCTGCGGCAGCCATCACTGCCAGGATTAAGCCAAGACGATGAGCAAGAGCCACCCGATCGCAGACTCCGCCGAGCATTCGAAAGCGGAGCGTGTCTATCGGGAACTGCGCCGTCGCATTCGCGGCCTCGAGCTGCAGCCTGGTTCGCGGCTGCAGAAAAACGAAATCGCCGTCGAGTTCGGTGTATCGCGGGCGCCGGTGAGCGAAGCCATCGCGTGGCTCGCGGAAGAGGGCCTTGTGGACGTGTTTCCGCAGAGCGGCAGCTTCGTCGCGCCGATCCGTCCTGAGGATGTACGCGAGGCCCTGCTCATCCGCACGGGGCTGGAAGTGGAGGCAGTGCGTCGCGTCGCGCAGCAGGCGGATGGGCAACTGCTGAAGCGGCTCGATGAGAACCTGGACGAGCAGGCGGCGGCGATTCGCGACAACGACATGGCGCGACTCGACGACCTCGACGAGGCGTTCCACGCCACGATTATGAGCGTGCTCAACTCGCCACGTGCGCAGCGCCTGCTCGACTCGGCACGCGCGTTGCTCGACCGGCCGCGCTTCCATGCGCTGCCGGAAGACGGCCGGCCATCGGCGACGCTCAGCGAGCATCGCCGCATCGCGGATGCGATTCGCACAGGTGATCCCGAACTGGCGGGTGCGGCGATGCGCGTGCACATCGCTATGGTGGCGCGCGCCATCGAGCTCGACCGCGCAGAGACGGAAACCAAGACGAGGTCGAAGAGCGCCAAGTGAAGGGCACCGTCACCCTTGCATGAAAGTCACCGGCGTCAAGGTGACCCCCTACGCCTGCCCAACGGGCGGCAAGCCTGCCGGACGACACGCGAACGGCGGCTCTATCGTCGAGCTCCTGACCGACAGCGACCTGACCGGCATCGCAATTGGTGCCGATGAAGCCGTGGCGCAGATGGAGCGCTTTGTGGCGGAGGTGCTCGTGGGCGCAGATCCTCGTGCCACCACTGCGATCTGGCGGACCATGTCGGAGGTACACGCGCAACGTCGGCGAGAAGACCCTCCCGCGACGACGATCGCCGCGCTGGACATCGCGCTCTGGGACCTGAAGGCCAAGGCCAACGCGGAACCGTTGTGGAAGACGCTCGGCGGGACGCGCCCCAGGGCGAATGCGCATGCCGGCAGCATTGCGCTGACCGCGACTGACCGGGAGCTCACCGGCTGGTACGGATCGTTGGCGCGCGACCATGGCCTGCGCGGCGCGAAGCTGCGGGTGGGCCTCGACGAAGAGCCGAATCTTGCGCGTCTGGCGTTGATGCGGACGGCGCTGGAGCATGGCACGACTGTGCCCACACTAATCATCGACGCGGAACAGTGCTGGACGCCGAAGCAGGCAATCCGCCGGCTGCGCGAAATAGAGCACGAGTTCGACGTCGCGTGGGTGGAGGGGGCGACGGACAGCTGGGATTTCCCGGGTCTGAAGGAGATCTCGAACGCGATCAGTGCTGCGGTCTGCGTCGGCGGGGATCTCGCGACCCGCGGGGAATTCCTGCCTCATTTTCAGCACCGCTCCGCCGATGTCATCCAGCTCGACATCGGCATCGTCGGCATCACGGGTGCGCTCGAGCTGGCGGACGCCGCATACGGCTTCGAGCTTCCCGTCACGCTGGCGGAATCGCCGGGCAACATCCACGCTCACCTCTCGAGCGTGATGCCTTACTTCATGAGCATGGAGGTCGTCGAGCCGCTCGCGCAGTGGCCTGTCTTCGCGACCGACGTGCGCATCGAGGCCGGATGGGCGATTGCGGGCGACGCGCCCGGTAACGGCTTGGCCGTAGATCGCGCAGCGCTGGGCCGGGCGATCGTCCGCGCTGGACGCTGAAATGAAGATCCCATGAAGATCGCATGAAAATCACTGGATACCACGTCGAGCACTACCTCATGAAGATGGATCGCCTGGTCGGCGATGCCAATCTGCCGAGCGGCGTGGAGATGTTGCCGGGCTCGATCCTCTCTCTCGAGACCGACGAGAACGTCACCGGCATCTCGCTCGGCTATGGCGGCGGCATCGAGGGTCTGTTCGGGGCCATCGAGGGCGCCGACCCGCGCGAGACAGTCGCGTTGTGGATCAAGATGAATGACTGGCTGCACAAGGCGGGCAACGAGGGCGCGGCCAGCGCGTCGCTGAGTGCGATCGACGTCGCGCTGTGGGACATCAAGGCGAAGCTCGCGGACGAACCGCTGTGGCGAACGCTCGGTGCGCACGAGGGCCGCGTCCGGGCTTACGCCAGCGGCCTGGACTACTGCCTGTCGGACGAGGAGCTCTTTGCGTTCTATCGGCGGATGGCGGAGCAGGGCATCGATACCGGCAAGCTCAAGGTCGGACTCGATCTTAAGGCCGATCTGCGCCGCCTCGGCATCATGCGCGAAGCGCTTGGTATCGCCTCACCTCGGCCGGGACTGATGATCGACGCCAACGAGTACTGGTCGCCCAAGCAGGCCGTGCGCTACGTGCGGCAGCTCGAGAAGCACTACGATCTCATCTGGGTGGAGGAGCCCGCCCGGCGCTGGGACTACGACGGCCTGCGCCTCGTGTCGCAGCAGGTGCGGGCGGCCGTGGCGAGCGGCGAGAACCTGCACAACCTCGCCGACGTTTATCCGCTGATCGCCAACCGCGCCGTGGACGTGATCAATGTCTGGACGGGGCAGTCGGGCGTGACGGGCTTAAGGCAGATCGCGCACATGGCCCACGCCCACGGTGTGCAGGTCTCGATGATGAATGCGCAGGCCAACTACATGGCGCACATCGCGGCCGCGCTTCCCAATCACAACATGATGGAAGTGGTCGATCCGGGACGCGAGCACTGCCTGAAATGGGACAACCACATCGAGGACGGCTTCATCGTCCTCGGGGAGGCGCCGGGCTTCGGCATCGAGGTCGATGAAACGAAGCTCAGGGAGCTGCAGGCGAATCCGCCGACCGGGCGGGGGCGGTTTCCGTTTCCACGCCGCGACGGCGCTGGCCGCTATATCGTGCCACCGGCGCCGGGCGAAGTGCCGTGGCGCTGATTCCGAAGCGTCGTGCCGTCCACTCACTATTGGCGTAGGCTGCGTCGTCCTACAACTGGAGATCCTCATGCTGCACCGATCTAGCGCCGCTTCGCTGCTGGCGGTCATCTCCTGCGCGCTGCCGGCGCTGGCGCTGGCCGGGACGCTCGAGCAGATAAAAAAGTCCGGCGAGATACGCATTGGCTACCGTACCGATGCACCGCCCCTGGCGTTCAACGACGCTTCGGGACAGGCGACTGGCTATTCCGTCGATCTGTGCAAGCGCATCGCGACGGCCGTGAAGGAGGAACTGAAACTGGCCGATCTCAAAGTCACGTTCGTGCCGCTCACCTCAGCGGATCGTCTCGACGCGATCGTCAAGAACAAGGCTGATATCGAGTGCGGGGCCACTACGGTAACGTTGTCACGCGCGGCGAAGGTCGATTTCACCCTGATGACCTTCGTCACGGGCGGAAGCCTGCTCTCGCTTGCCAACTCGAACGTCAATGCCCTTTCGGATGTGGCCGGAAAATCAGTGGCAGTGGTCACCGGGACAACTTCGGAGGCCGCCCTCCAGAAGGCCCTGACTAAGAGTCTGATCGATGCCAAGGTAGTGCCCCTTGCGAGTCGCGAGGAGGCGATGAAGCAGCTGGATGCAGGGCAGGTCGTCGCTTTCGCCTCCGATCAGATCGTCCTGATCGGCCAGATCATCGGGTCGGCAGATCCAAGGAAGTACACCCTGGGGCGTGAGTTGTTTTCCTACGAGCCCTATGCCTTCGTCGTGAGACGCGACGATACTGATTTCCGACTCGTGGCGAACCGCGCCCTCGCCCAGGTCTATCGCAGCGGCCAGATCGAGCAGGTGTACGGCCGATGGTTCGGCCAGTCCGGCATCAAGCCCTCGCCCGTCCTCACCGCGATGTACGGGCTTCAAGCGTTACCAGAGTAAACGGCACACTGCGCTGCCGTGGGCGGCAGATCCTTCGAGTCAGCCGCTACAGATTGAGCGGCAGGCCGGCGGTCTCGACATCGAAGACCTGCACCGAACCGGTCTCCACTTCGGTGACGTAGATCTTCCGCTCGCCGTTTGGGCCGAAAGCCAGGTTCGTCGGCATCGACCCTGCGGTCTTTATGCGTTTCACGACCTGTCCGCCGGAATCGAGCACGGTCACGTTGCCCTGCCCGAACACCGCCACGTACAGGTTGCCATCGGCACCGAACTTCATTCCGTCCGGACCCTTGCACTCCGCCAGATCGAAGCGCTCGATGACGTTGCCGAACAGTTGCCGGGTCCCGCTGACGCAGCCCCCGCGGTACTCGTAGCGATAGATGTTGCCGCTCAGGGTCTCTGCGACAAACAGGTCGCCGTCCGGCCCGAACGCGATCCCGTTGGTGAACTGCAGGCCGCGGTCGACGCACTCGACCGCGCGCGTCCTGGCGTCGATGCGAAACACTCGCCCGTCGTAGCGGAGCGTGCGCCACTCCGGATTGAGCTGGCCGCCGGGCGCGAACTCCTCGATCTCGATGCCCGAATCGGTCAGGTACACATCGCCGTTGGGCGCAAGCGCCAGGTCGTTGAGAAACCGGAACGGCTCGCCGTCACAACCGCTCGCGATCACCTCGTATCTGCCATCCAGGCTCATCCTGAGGAGCGCGCGCATCGCCGTCTCGGCCACCCACACGAAGCCTTCGCGATCCGGCGCAAGACCATTCGGCCGGCCCGTCTTCGCGATCACCGAGCGGGACTTGCCATCCTTGCTGAAACGGATGACCCAGCCGCGATCCGGGTTCATCTCCACGAACAGGAAGCCACCGTCCGGCAGTACGACCGGCGCCTCGGGAAAACCGAGCTGATCTGCAAAGGTTGTCGTCATGGTCCCACCCGTCGCTTGTCTCGACCGCTCAGCTGGTACGGAACTCGGCCATCGCCTCGCGGGTGAAATCCGTAGACGCCCCCGGTTCGGTGGGCGTGAGGCATTTCCCGTCCTTGACCCTGATCTGGTTCTTGAACGGGCCGCGCTCCCAGAGCGGGATCACTTCGAGCAGCCAGTGGTTCGGGATCACCTTGACCATGTGCTGGTGCACCTGCATGAGATCGCCGCAGTGCGGGTTTACGCGGATGTTGAACGCGTTCGCCATGGCTGCGACTTCGAGCCAGGGCGTGATTCCCCCGATGCGGCAAACGTCCACCTGGATCAGGTCGACGGCGCGTGCTTCGACGTAATCGCGAAACGCATGGGTCGTGTACACATGCTCGCCGAGCGCGATGGGAATCGCGGTGGCCTCGTTGAGGATTTGATGCGAACGGATGTCGTCGGGGTGCAGCGGTTCTTCCAGCCACGACAGATCGAAGTCCTCCAGCAGGCGCGCCGCGTGGCAGGCCTGCATCAGGTCCCATTTCTGGTTCGCATCGACCATGAGGAGCACGCCGTCGCCGATCGCCTTGCGCACGGCGGCCACACGGCCCCGGTCCTCCCGCGAATCGGCGCGGCCCACCTTCATCTTGAGCGCGGTGTAACCCTGGTCGACCAGACTCAGCGCCTCGTCCATGAGTTGATCGATGGAATAGTTGAGCCACCCTGCGTGCGTGTTGTAGATCGGGATGTCCGCCTCCCGCGCTCCGCCGAGCAGCTGCCACAGCGGCAGCTCCGCTGCCTTGGCATTGATGTCCCACAACGCGATGTCGATGGCGGCCTGTGCCATCGTGGTGGCGCCGGCGCGCCCGATCCAGTGCGACTTGCCGAAGTACAGCTGTTGCCAGATCTCGCGGACGTTGCGCGGGTCCTTGCCGAGAAGATCGTCGATGAACAGGCTGTCGAGCGCCACCTGGATCACGCGGCCGCCGTGCCCCACCGTCATGGTGTAGCCGGTTCCCGAGATGCCGGCGTCCGTCGCGATCGTGAGCCCCGCGAACTCGAGGTGCGTCACGAACTGCATGCTGTCGGCAATCGCGTTGCCGACGGGCACCTTGAGCACGAAGCTCTCTGCGGCTGTGACTTTCATGACTGCGACCGCTTTACGGATGGCGGTGTCATGGGATAGCCGCGCCCGCGATAATCGAAGTCGCCGATCTCATGCGTGCGCCGTTCCGTCGTGGATGGCGGGCAGGAATAGTAGGCGCGTATCTCGCGGATCAGCCCGCGCGGCGAAAAGATGTACCACTCGTCGCCGCGCAGGTGCAGACCCTGCTTCGGCTTGAAGTGCGTCCACTCGATCACCACTTCGAGCCTCGGTGCATCGATGATCATGCGGTCGATGGTCCAGATTGAGCCGAGGTTACGGACTGCATTCACCCACCCGGCGGCGATCGCACTGGCACCGACAAAGGTGCCCTGCGGCGCGCCCGCCGGAAAATAGTGCACGCCGTCCGGCTCGAAGCAAGCGCTGATCGCTTCCGCGTCTGCTGCGTTGCAGGCATCGAAGTACTCGCGGATCGTGGCCTCGAGCCCGGCCGCTGTCGTGTCTCGCATATGCTCAGCCCCCGTCCGCTGCTCGCCTGTTCGGCACCGACGGCGTGCCGACGAGCTGCAGCGTTACCTCACCCAATCCCTCGATGCGCCCCGCCACGCGGCTGTGGCCGCCGATGCGGACGCAGCGCGTACAGGTTCCCGGCAGGACGACGTGACCGGCGTCCAGCGTGAGACCGAATTCCGAGATGCGGTTCGCGAGCCACGCAATGCCGTTGGCCGGATGGCCAAGGATCGCGCTGGTGTTGCCGGTCTCGCGCACGACCCCGTCCAGCTCGAGCTCGGTCCCCAGGTTGTCGAGCTCCAGCGTGTTCGGATCTGCCTTGAACGCGCCGAGCACTACACGCGCGCTCGAGCCGTTGTCGGCGACTGTGTCCTGCAGCCGGACACGCCAGTCGATGATGCGCGAATCGATGACCTCGAAGCACACGCAGACGTACTCCGTTGCGGCCAGCACGTCGGCGACCCCGACGTTGGGCCCCTGCAGTTTGCTCCCCAGCACGAAAGCCGGCTCGATTTCGATCTGCGGGTCGATGAGCGTGCTGAGATCGAGCGGCACGCGCTCGTCGTGCAACATCGTGTCGAGCAGATGGCCGTAGTCGGGCTCGTTGACGCCGAACATCTCCTGCATCGCCCGGGCCGTGAGCCCGATCTTGTGGCCAACGACGTGTTCGCCGCGCTTGAGCCGCCGCTCCACGTTCGTCTGCTGGATCCGGTACGCCTCGGGCACCGTGAGTCCCGGAAACCTGTTAGTCAGTGGCTCAATGGGCCGTCGGCTCGACTCCGCGCCGTCCAGCACTGCCGCGCACCGGTCAATGAGATCCGCAGCGCCCGCATCCGAGGTCACGCGTCACCCATCATCGTGTCGTTCTTTCGCTGATCGCCTGTTTCGCCTGCGTCACGACCGAACGGGCGGCGTTCGCCATCATGCGCCCGTCGAAGCTGACACATTGCAGCGCGAAACTCCGCGCGGCCCAGTCGCCACACTTCGCCGGGTCATCGATGTAGATCCCGAGCGCGACGCCGTCCGGTACCGTCTCTGCGAGCTTTTCGGCGGCGGCGAACACCGGGGGGCTACCGGGTGGCACACCCAGTGAAAGCGCCAGGTCATAGGGACCGACGAATACGGCATCGACGCCGGGCACCGTCGCAATCGCGGCGATGTTCGCCAGTGCCTGCCGACCTTCGATTTGCGCGACCACGTAGGTCGCATCGTCGAGCGTCCGCAACGGCTCGCCCAGCGCATCGTACTTGGTCAGAGGCGAGAAGCCACGGTTGCCGCGCGGCGCGAAGCGCGCCTGTTCCACGATCGCGCGAGCCCGCGCCGGCGACTCGACATGCGACGCCATGATTCCGTTCGCGCCGATATCGAGCACTTTGCCGATCAGCCCGACGTCCTCGCCCCAGGGACGGACGAGCGTCGCGAGGCCGGCTGCCTGGCCCGCGCCGATGAGCGCCTCGAGACGCGAGAAATCGACAGTGGAATGCTCCATGTCGATCACGACGAAGTCGAAACCCGCGAGCGCCATGATGCGAAGCGTTGCTGGCACAGGGCTCTCGAGAACGAACGTGCCGAGTGCGCATCCGGCCGCCACCTTGCGGCGCAGGTCCGCGCCGAGCGTCAGCGCACGCGAAATCCGCTCGGCGCCGGGGTTCTCGACGGCGAGGGGATTTCTCCAGGTGCTGGCGCCAAGTCGGTCGTTCATCGTCGGGTCATGCGGCGTCCTTGGATACTAACATGTCAGTTCGATCTCGTTCAATTCATGCCCGTAGGCACCCGGGCGTTCCAGGAGTGACACCGGAGGTGCGCAACGCGCGGATGCAGGCCTTCGATGAGGTGCGGTGCGGTGCGAGGCCAGATCGAGGTACGGGGCTGCCCTTGGAGGATATTTTCGTGTAAATACATCTCCTTACGTCATCCGGGAACGTCGGGTCAGAGCGCGCGCCTGCGCGGATCATAACACCGGCGAGCGCGTGCCCCGGTCGTCCGACCCCACTCTGGCGCATGGCGCGAATGTCGGTTGCTAAGCAGAGGTGACATGTTAGATATTACCGGCCGGTGCGTTTCCCAACGAACAATGGCCGGGTGCTTGCCGGCCGGATCGAGGCCACCACATGACTCGCACATCGCACGTGTCCGACCGGCGGCGTTTCACGACACGCGGCGGCAAGGAGCTCTCCTTCACTGCCATGGGCTTCGGGTCAGCGCCGCTCGGTAACTACCTGCGACCGCTGAGTGAACAGGACTGCGACCAGACGCTGTCGGCGGCCTGGGACAGCGGCATGCGCTATTTCGACACCGCGCCACTCTACGGTCTCGGCCTTTCGGAAGCGCGCGTCGGGCGACTGCTCGCGCACCACCCGCGCGAGGATTTTATCGTGTCCACGAAAGTTGGCCGCCTGCTGACGCCGTGCGCCAGGGAGGAAGTAAACGGCATGTTCTTCGTGCAGACGCCGCAGGTGCGCTTCGACTACGACTATTCCTATGACGGCGTGATGCGCTCGTACCAAGACAGCCTCAAGCGTATCGGCGTCGATCGTGTCGACATCCTGTACGTACACGACATCTGCGCTTTTGCCCACGGCGGACGCGAGGGGTCCGAGGCGCGTATCCGCGAGCTGATGGACAGCGGCGGTTGGCGCGCCCTTGCCGAGTTGCGGGATAGCGGCGAGGTAAAGGCGATCGGGGCCGGAGTCAACGAGTGGGAGCCATGCGCGAGGTTGCTCGAGCTCGCCGATCCGGACCTGTTCCTGATTGCCGGACGCTACACGCTTCTCGAGCAGGCGCCGATCGATGCGCTGTTTCCGCAGTGCGCCCGCCGCGGTGTCGGGATCGTGGCCGGTGGCCCGTATAACTCAGGGATACTCGCGGGTGGCACCACGTACAACTATACGGACGCGCCGGCAGAGGTGGTGGCGCGCGCGCGCGCGCTGGGTGCCGTGTGTCAGTCACACAGCGTCAATCTGCCCGCCGCAGCACTGCAGTTCATCCTCGCAAATCCGCTGGTCGTCAGTGTCATCCCGGGCGGTCAGAACGTGAACGAGACGCGGCACAACGCGAGCGTGCTGGATGAGCCCATTCCAGCCGCGCTGTGGCGCGACCTGAAGGACAAGAAGCTGCTCCATCCACAGGCGCCCACACCTTCATAGGACGGAAGCAAGGAAACGCCGATGCCGAACCGGGCGACGGATCTGCTGGTCTTGATGCTCCTCGCCGCATGCGGCGGCGCCGGGCATTCCACTGCGACGGCGGAGGCCGCCGATTCACCGGCGGCAGCTGCGCCTAGGGTGGAGTCGACCACGTACCTGGGGCCGTTTGCCGGCGAGGGCGCCGCGCTGCACCCCGACAACGTCAAGCCGCAGCCCATCGCGTTCTACGGCACGGACCTCGGCTTCACGTATCAGCACGGAGAGCAGCTGCAGATCCTGTTCGGCGACAGCTGGGCGACCGAGCGCTACGCGCCGATCGAAGCCTCCACGGGCTCGCGGTTCGACGATGGATTCGGAACGATCGATGTACGCAAAGGGTTCGATCCCGCAAGCATCACGCCGGACAGCATTCCACCGATCAGGCTCGGGCAGAACCCGGGCACGACCGAGATGTCGGCGATCGATCCCGGGCACGCGATGGACCTCGGCAAGACGCCGATGGCGGGCTTCAGCAACGGCGCGCGCGAATTCGGCGTGTTCAACATCGGCAAGCCGCAGGGCTGCACGAAGGATGCGGAGTGCAGCAACGGCCTGGCATGCGACACGACCCTGGGCTATTTCGGCAGCCCGTACTCGGAGCAGGAGAACGGCACCATCGGCTGTCGGGATGGCACGCCCGGTTGCACCAGCGACACGATGTTCGATGCGGCGAACAAGCCCGTGCCGTCGAGCGGGCTGTGCACGGACCCAACGAGCCCGCTGCGCAACGGGCCGGTGTCGAACCTGCTGAGCGCGATCGGCATCCGGGTACTGATCGGCGCGCGCGACACGGCCACACCGAAGCGGTACGGCGACATCCACGAGTGGCTGACCAACAAGTTCGTGAATGTCACGACGCGGACGGTGGAGCGCTTCGACCCGGCCGGCGCGAAGCCCGACTATCGACCGGCGCAGGGCGCGGGCGGCAACCGCCGCGTTTTCTTCTGGGGGCGTCCGGGCTTCATCGGGGTCGCGAAGAACGGACGCAGTCTGCCGATGTACTTTGCCTATGCCGACATGCCGGCGGATCCCCCGCGCGCATGGACGTTTAGTTACTACGCGGGACGCGTGAACGGCGCTGCCCGCTTCAGTCCCCACGAGAAGGACGCTCAGCCGCTCGACCTGGACTCGAGCCGCACGGGTGTGCAACCGGAGGAGCTTCATGACATCTCCGACCAGATGTCGGTCGCCTGGGTCGAGCCGCTCGGCAAGTGGGTGATGTTCTACGGGGGCGGATTGACCAGGCTCCCGACGCCGGTGCTCAAGCAATGCGGAGTGCTCGAGCTCTTCGTTGGCGCCGAATGCACGTCCGTGAACATGGGCAATGGCGCCGTGCGTATGCGCACCGCCGACGATCCCTGGGGTCCGTGGACACCGCCGCAGGACGTGATCGCGGGCGGTGTCCCCGCCGACGGACCGATCGGGCAGTACGGCCCCGGCGGCGCGCTGCGCCACGCGGCATGCACCGCCCCGACGTGCGCGCCCCACAGCGACATGTTTGCCTACCACCCAGACGAGTACGGCTTCTTCTACAGCGCCAACATCATCGAGCAGTGGATCCGTCCCGCCGGCAACGGTGTGGACATCCTCTGGAACGCCTCGACGTGGGA
>Ga0075418_10002351_pt1 | contig 21612 bp, 20 predicted proteins | sample SoiMetdeltSBSDD2_FD_81776 | JGI IMG/M metagenome (GOLD analysis project Ga0075418, IMG submission 81776) | Bulk soil microbial communities from a Populus tree surrounding site in Tennessee, USA - Soil MetaG P. deltoides SBSDD2 | ecosystem: Environmental > Terrestrial > Soil > Tree plantation...
CGCCGAACCGTCTTCGGTCTGCACGCGCATCACCGAGATCATCGAACTGCCATCAGCCGGCGCCACGAGTGGCATGAAGTCGCGCCAGAGCGCAGCGCCAAGCGTCAGCGTCTTGCCCTCGACGACGACGCTGGTCGGGGTGGTGAGCAAGGTTGACGGCGTCACGGCGTCCGGCGCCGTCGGTGCTCCGCCGCAACCGGCAGTGACGAGGGCGGCGTACGCCAACCCAAGCCACAGGCGCGCGGCAAAAGCGCGAGATCTCGACGTCACGCAAACGGGCATCAGCAGCAACACTCAAGTTCAATGTTGGCACAACGTGACGCGTCGGCGATAGGATAACGGCACTGTGCCTCGGCGACGTGACCCCTTTGATGTCGTGCGGGCAATCGGGCGGACGCTGCCGGATGTCGAGGAGAGCACGATGTACGGACAGCCGGCACTGAAAGTCGGCGGCAAGTGGTTGGCCTGCATCGCCTCTCACTCGTCCGCTGAGTCCAACACGCTGGTCGTGCGGCTCGATTTCGAAGACCGCGACGCGCTGATCGCTGACGATCCTCGGACCTACTACCTGAAACCACACTATGAAGGGTATCCGTCGGTGCTTGTCCGGCTGGCGCTGATTGACGACGACGCGTTGCACGATTTGCTTCAAAGCGCGTGGCGGACCGTGACTGCGTCCAGCCCGAAGCGTACCTCACACACGCGCCCCTCGCGTCGGCGGAAGTCTGTACCCTGAACGAGCCTTCGCCGAGTCTCAGACGATCGTGCGCACGGCCGCTTCCCGCAGCGCCGCTCGCGCGAGCGTTCGCGTGGAATCGATCACCGGCAAGGCGGAGTCGGTTTGCGCAATCAGCAGCGGGATCTCCGTGCAGCCGAGCACGACCGCATCGCAGCCACGATCGGCGAGCTTCTCGATGACGTCCTGAAAATATCTGCGCGAAGTCCCCTTGAACTCGCCTCGAACCAGTTCATCAAAGATCACGGCGTTGATCCGTTCGCGATCCGCACTGTCGGGCGTGTCATACGCGATCGCGCGCTCGGCAAGCGCTCGAGTGTAAACAGGCCCTTCCATCAAATACCGCGTACCAAGAATTCCCAGCCGGTGGAAATTTCGTTTGGCTGCAACCGCCGCCACCTCCTCGGCAATGTGCAGCCACGGGGCCGGTGACTGCGGGCGAATCAGGTCGATCGCCTGATGAACGGTATTGTCCGGGCAGACAAGCATCTCGGCACCCGAGTTCACCACCTTGGTCGCAGACAAGAGCAACAATTGACCGACTTCATCCCATCGATTGTTCTCGATGTGACGCATGTACTCTGCGAGAGAGTACGTGTGCATTGTGATCTCGGGGTGGTCGTGGGCGCCGAATAAGGCGGCCCCTTCGACACAGATCGTGCGATAGCACAAGGCGGCCCCTTCGCCACTCACGGCAACGATTCCGATGTGCTGGGACTTCGTCATGCCGTCTCTCCATCTCTAGGCATAGTAGATCGTCCCGAGTGGACCGATGCAGCCAACCGCGACATGGAACGCCGACTGCGGTATGATCAGAAATCCCGTATGAGAAAACTGTTCAGAATCGTTGGCTGGGCGTTGTGTGTCTTGTTGTTGCTCGCGCTCGGTGCCGTCGGTCTCGCGCACGTCGTTGCCGGTCGAAAATACAACAAACAGTGGACGATCCATGCTGTCTCGTTCCCCATTCCATTCCCTCTCAGTCAGGCCGAGATGGAAAAGCTGCGTGCGGAACGAGTGGCTGCTGGAGCGCCTGCCCCGGATCCGATTGCCGGCGTGGATCTCCAGAAGGCCGCACTGGCGCATGCGATTGCGCGCGGCCAATACCTGGTCAAGACCCGCGTCGGTTGCGAAGGCTGTCACGGGGCCGACCTCGGCGGAAAAGTGCTGATCGACCAGACCATTGTCGGTTACTGGGTGGCGCCGAATCTCACGAGCGGGGCGGGAGGCGTGACCCGGGGATTCTCCGCTGCCGACTGGGACCGCGCGGTCCGGCACGGCGTGCGGCACACCGGCCAGTCGTCCTCGATGCCGGCGACCGAGTTTGTGAACCTGTCCGATCACGAATTATCGGACATCGTGTCGTACGTCCAGAGCCGGCCGCCTGTCGATCGCACAACGAACCCGGTCCGCATCGGCCCGGTGTTTTCCTTTATCGTGGGATTCGGTTCGAGTGCACTCTCGGCGTACACGATCGATCACGAGAAGCCTCATCTCGTGGAACCGCCCGTCGAAGCGGCCAGCGTCGAGCTCGGCGCCCACCTTGCGCAAGTCTGCCGTGGATGTCATGGGGACAATCTGTCGGGCGGAAAAATCGCCGGCGATCCAAATATGCCGATTGTCGCGAACCTCACGCCGGACGCGACCGGACTGAAAGGTTGGACCGAATCAGATTTCGTCCGCGCGCTGCGCGAAGGCAAACGGAAGGACGGCAGCGACATCCTGCCGCAGATGCCATGGAAGGCGTACGGCCAGATGAAGGACGTTGAGCTCAAAGCCCTCTGGGCCTACCTGCAGACGGTTCCGGCGATGCCCAAGGGGAATCATTAGGCACACTCATGGCCGTTCTGTTTTCGAATCCTCAGTCGAGATCTCGGAGCGGCCGCTTTTGAGATGCCGCTGCTGGCCGACACGATACGCCTCGAGAAGCCACGTTCGAAACTCGTCATCGATGTCATCGACATCGTACAGCCGGAACGCGTGCAGGTGATTCCGCGGTGAGTAGGTTTCGACCTTGCGAAACCGTGGGCTCTCGATACGGCGCGCCAGAACGAGATGACCATCGAGCCAATGTCGGCGGGGCGTGACCTGAGCAAACGACATTCGCACCTGGAAGGCAATCCGCGTTTTCTCCGGCAGAACGCGAACCGGACCGATGCGCCTGATCGCGGCGCGAACGGCGTTGAAGAGGCGGCGGATCTCCGGTGACTTGCCTTTGAAGTGCGGCGCAAGCGTGTAGCGTCCGCATGCGTGCGATTGCCGAGGATTCGCAAACACGCGGCGGCACTCGGGGCACCGCCACAACCGGCGACGATTCGTTCGGTCGGCTGCCGCCATTTCCTAGGGCGCGTTGAGATACCGGTTCGGCACGTTTACGCGAGGCGGCACGGTGCGGCCGGCGGCGCGGAGCAATCGCTCGATGTTGCTGTAAATATCAGCCTCGCTCCGATGGACCTGCGGCAACAGGCCCAATTGCGCGTACGAAATCGGCGTGACGTCAAGGCACGTCGTCTCCCACTCGAAGCCCTTGCCCCACGTAATGCCATCGAGCCGCACATCCGGCCGTGCTCCGGCGCTGAGCAACACGTCGAGCAGCGGCGCCGACCGATTGAAGGCGGAATTCACCGTGTGAAAGATTGGCGTGTGACCGTTGAACCCATGTTCGTCGTACGCGGCCCTCGCTTCGACGTCCGCACCGCGTTCGAGCAGCACCCGCATCGCATTCCCGTTGCCGAACTCGGCAGCCACATGAAGCAGCGAAGCTCCGATGAGCGGGGTAAACGCAGAGATTAGGGATGTACGGTGGTTGATCAACAGCGGATCGGCATCGAGCGCCTCCGCCAGCGCGTTCGCATCGTCGAGGAGCACCGGGATGATTCGCGGGTCGTCGACGACGGCGCCGCGGTCCAGCAGCAGCCGCAGGCAGTCGGGGAATTGATCCGATCGCGCGTACATCTCAATCAGCGAGTTCGCGATTGACTTGCCCTTGATCGGTTGGCGCACATCGAACCCTGCGTCGAGGATCGCCCTGATGTCCTGAACCGAGTGACCTTCGAACGCGCAGAGGAGATCGAATTCAACAGTGCTCATCGCTCCTCACTTGCTCGGCTTCCGCCTGAAGTCGGAAGCCAAGCTCAATACTGATCATGGCGTGCGTACTGCGACTCGCCCGACGACACGAATCCACTTGACGCTTCCCTGATCGTCGCGCACGAACTCGATCGACTGACCGCGATCGGGGCCGGCCATCACGGCGACGCGGTCAGGGCCATAGAAGGCGACGGCGTTTCCGGAGTCGATTCCGCCGCTGTTCGGCCGATCTTGAACGAAGAGTCGACCACTCTCGACGCTCACCACGTACGAGTTATTCCGGCGCCGGTACGTCCCCAGGTACTGAGTCAAATCCGGTTGTGACTCGAGAGGCTTGAATGATGGAATCGTCTCGACCAGTCCGCGGTGCGCGATGGCCTGATTCTCCGAGTACGTGGCACCAAGGTACGACGTCAACGCTTCGCGCTCGACATCCTGAATCAGTCGCCAGCCGGTGCTCGCGTTGGTCAGGATCGCGATCGCAAAATTCCGCTCCGGCACGATCTCGAGGAGAAGAATGTGTCCGCCCAACGTGCCGCCATGTCCGAATGTGCGAACGGATCCAACCTGGCGAATATGCCACGCCAATCCGATGTCATCGTCCGTACCTTGCTTATGTGCCTGCGGGGTACGCATCTGCTCCAATGTGTCCCGCTTGAGCACGCGCTCGCCAGCGGCGGCAGTGCCGTCGCCCATGTGGAACCGAGCGTAGGTAACAAGATCGCTGATGCACAAGCCAACGCCACCCGCGGTCACGCTGGTCGATGGATTGAACGGCCGCTGCAGGATCGTCTTTCCGTCGCGAACGGTATGGCCCGCGGCGAAACGGTTGGCGATGAATTCGCCGGCAGTCGTTCCGGCATGCTGGAAGCCGAGGGGCTTGAACACGAATTCGCTGATCGCCCGATTGATCGATGTGCCCGTCACAGTTTCGATCACGCGTCCCGCAATGCTGAATCCGGCGTTGTTGTAACTCCACGCCTTCCCGGGAGGCGCAACCTGCATCAGGTCCGTGACCGACGACACGAAATTCTTCAGGGTCTCGGAACCACGCTCCGGGGCAGACACCTGTCCTTCCCAACCGCCGAGATGGGTGAGCAGGTGCCAGACCGTGACCTCGCGGCTCACCGCCTCGTCGCGCACACGGAAATCCGGGAGGTATGTGCGCACCGGAGCGCGCAGATCAATCTTTCCCTGCTCGACGAGCCGCATCATCGCTGTCGCAGCGAAAGTCTTCGAGATGGAGGCAATGGGAAAGACCGTGTGCTCCGTGACAGGCACGGGATCTTCAATATTGGTCATACCGAGTCCGCGGATCGTCACATCGTTTCCGGAGACGATTCCCAGCGCCACGCCTGGCACGCCGAGTTCTTTCATCCTGGCTTCAGTGAGGGAGACCAGGGCGTCGAACCGCGGATTCGGAGCCGCTTGCGCGTGCAGATCGGGATCAACGCCGCACGCGACTATCAGGCAGGCCGCAAGAACATGTGCGCGTTGAGAGATGCGGAGCATCAATCGGAGCCCGCGCCGCGTGTTCGTGTGCTGGACAGCAGCTGGATCGCCCTTTCGAGTGCGCCATCGCGGCCACTCTCAAGATCACTCCCGGGAAACACCGGCACGCGAATATCCGGCGGAACGCCGCGAGCGTCGAAAGATTTGCCAGCCTCGGTCAGATAGAGTTCAGTCGGGACCCCAAACGTCCAGCCATTTGGCAATTTACGGCCCCACACATCCGAAAACACGCCCTGGGTGTTCTCGCCAATGAACACGGTTCGCGGTCGTCTTCCCAGGAGCGCCATCGCAAATGTCTCGCCGCCGCTAATCGTTTCAGGCCCGATTAATACGACGACTTTGCCGAGGTAACGAGGCCGAGCCGAAACATCAACCCACGCGGACTGTGGCTCTGTAAGGCGCAACGGCCCGGCCAGGTTGTTCCGGGTCACCTTCGAGTAGGCCAGGTACTTTGCGTCGGTCAATCGGGAAGCGATGGTCAGGCACAACGGGTCGGCACCACCAGTATTCACGCGGACGTCGATGATCAGGCCCTTCATCCGGCCGGCATCGGTCAAGACGTCGTCGAGCGCGGCGTCGAGCACTGACGTTTCTTCCGAAAACACTCCGCTCTTTGTGTATCCATCGAACGCGACGATCCGCAAATACCCGACCGAGCCCTTCAAGATTCCAAAGTGGATCATGTCGTTTGCGTACGAACGTAACCGGTCGTCCATGTACTTGGACTCGACGATTTGTTTGCTTCGCTGCGCCTCCCGGTTGAACAACCCCAGAATCTCGCTGATTGAGAGCGCGCTTGTTTGCTGCAACGTCCGGCCGATTTCCGACACTGGTCGGTAGCCCAGATACTGGCGGTGAATCGATGCGGCATTGATGTTGGTGTGGGCGTTGTGAAATGGCAGGATCATTTCACGAAGGATCGCAAAGAGCTCTTCAGGCGTGGTCGATGGGGTCACGTGCGGCCGATATTTTCGATCGACCGCAGCCCAATCGGTTCGATAGACCGGGAACAGCGCGAACTGCTCGGCAAAGGTCTGCCAAAAGACCGCATAGTTGGTGATCGGTGTGTTCTCCCACGTTCGCCGGCAATTCTCCGGTTGAGCGCTGATGCGATGCAGCTTGATGCGCGAAATCGAAACACCCTCGCGCATCCAAAGCGCATCCGGTGATGAACCTCGCGTCACGCGAACCTCGGCATCGCCGCGATTGAACACGACTTCGCCGTTGCTGACGTCACGTTCAACCCGCTGGGCGGTCCACCAGGGCACACAACTGATCGACGTGACCTGAGACGAGCGCAGCTGCGAGCCTTGGATGTCGATGAGGAGACCGTAGCCATCCGATTGCCAGATCCCATCGAGCGACGGGGCAGCCCGTTGCCCCGACAGTGCCGGCAGCAGGCCGACAGAGAGCAGCAGCGCGGTGGCTTTCCTCGAGCGACTCACCGCCCTGTCCCTTCGGGGATCGTCGGTGACGAATCAAATAGAGGGCTCGCGATCACGTCGTGGAATCCTGGCTTGTACCCAGCCTGCCGGAGAAATGCTGCGATCTGCGCCCAGTGACGCAACTCGTGAGTGATGGCCTGGAGAATCATCTTGCGACAGGTCACGATTCGCGTGTGGGTCCCGAATGACATCTCTCGCGACGCATTCCATTCTGAATCGGGAAATGACGCAAGCAGCTCGCGCAACGCGCGGCGGCTCTCCAGGCCGAAGGCAAAGAGCGCGTCGACATCGTCAGCGGGAATGGTCGCCGTATCGGTGAGCGGCGCCTTGAGGCATCGCTCAACGTAGCGCTTTTCGGCCGAGAAGATGTGGCGCACGAGCTCACCGATCGTGCGAATGCGGCCGTTGTTGTTAGGGCCAAGGTCCACAGCCAGTGCGGCCGGCCCTTGCTCGTGCAGCCACTCGCGCCACTGCGCGCGTTCCCACTCGGAATAGCTGAGCAGATCGTCGAGGGTGAATGCTAATGGCATGATGTCTCTCCGGGATCCGTTTTCCGGGATCCGGGATCCGAGCGCTCTCCTCCCGATACTTGTGGCTTCCGCCTGACCTCTAGGCGCTGCGCAGCGATCGAGCGATCAAGCCGAGACCACCGAACAGCAGTCCAAGCATCACGATCGTGTTGAACAGTGTCGTTTGACGGAAGTAGATGTCCAGGTTCATCAGGATGCCGGCGAGAATGATCGCCAGGCCGAGCCCGATCAGCAGCCATCCGACGATCGACTTTCCGTTGTAGAACAGGAATGCGACACCAACCAGCAGCGGAAGCAGCGTAGGACCGAAGCCGCCAAACCTTCCGAAGTTCCAGAATGACGTCGTCACCTGCACCTGATTGAGCAGCAGATAGATGCCAACGACCGCCATCGTCAATCCGATGAAGAATTGCCCAACACCGCCGGGGGTGCCACCTGCACCCCGCTTGTCCGGCATGGTCTGAGTGGTCGTCACGCGGGAAGGATAACAGAGAGCGAACAGAGATCAGCGTTCGTTCTTGAGAACCAGTGCCGGTACGAGGAGAAGCACGCCTTGCACAAGATCCCCGACGGCGAAGTCCATTCGATGCAATTTCAGATAGACGACCGGAGCACTGAGAAGAATCGTCAGGGCGACAAACCGCGCGAGGAAAAGTCCCTCGGGTTTACCTTGCATGATCCATCCGAACGCGATCGCGGTCACGGCACCACGCACGATCATCGCGATCCCCAGAAACGCGAGCGGCACCTCGACGTCCGGCGACATGGTCAGATTGAGTCCGGCCATCATGCCGGCGGGGTTGGCAATGGAGGCAGCGCCCTCGAGACACTGCAACAGGCAGGTCAGTGCAAGGAGCACGAGCAACACGATGCGCACGACCTTCATGGTCACCCGACTCTTTCAGTAGTACGGATCAACGGGGCAACGGAAATCTGCGGCCGAACGTGTCGATGACGTCGATGAATGGTGCAGGCAAACATCCTCGCACGGCATCGACCACGTGCTCGGGCACCACGCGGTAGTAGGCCTCGGCGATCCCACCGGCAATCGCCGCCTGCGTGTCAGCATCGCCACCGAGCGACACGGCGAGCCTGATCGCATGTTCCACATCTGACGAATCGAGAAACGCAATAATCGCTTCGGGAACGGATCCCTGGCACGAGACATCCCATCGATAGCCAGGTCGAATGCTTTCTATGGTCCGGTGCAGGTCATAACCAAATCGCTCGGCCAATTCCTCTCGAATCTGGCTTTTTGCTGCGCCGGACCGAGCCATGAACACGGCGAGTGCCGTTGCCTGCGCGCCTTTGATGCCTTCCGCATGGTTGTGCGTGACCGCTGCACTCCGTTCCGCCTCGCGCAACACATCGTCGACGCGATCGAATGCAAGGCCCACTGGCGCAACCCGCATGGCGGAACCATTTCCCCAACTGTTGTACGGGCGAGGATCGTCGGCGAAGAGCCAGTCGTAGAAGGATCCGCCGTATCCGGCATTCGGGTATCGCCGCCCGAAATCCCGGTACGCGACATCGTACGGCATGCCGGTGAGAATCGCGTGTGCGGTCGCTACCGTGAGAACCGTGTCGTCAGTGAATCGGCAAAGCGGATCAAACAGTGGAAAGTCAGTCGACTTCCCCATTCCGTGCTCGTGCACCGACCCGATGACATCGCCGGCGATAACGCCAATCACGGAAATGGGTCACTTTCGGAGTACGAGATTCCCGGCGCCGAGATGCGCCCGCAGCGTGTACTTCCCGCTGCCGGACCAGGTGAACTGCTGGAGGAGCCCTGATTTCGAGCCGCCGAATGGGCTCGCATCGAGGTCGCCCGCCTTCACAGTCGTGTCGACGCCCGCATAATCGTTCGGATCGCCAACTGCGATCTCAACGTTGCCCGCATAACTCTCAACATCCTTGTTTCCAGTGACCGCCGCGATCTTCAGCTCACCAGCGCTGAGGCGCACGACCAGATCGGCCGTGGCAGGTACTTCGACGACCGCTCGAAAGTTGTTATGTGGAGTGTTCTTGATCTTTACGTCTGCACTGCTGCCGTTCACCGTCACGTCAACCTTCGTGTCGGCGGTATTGCCGCTCATCGCGACGCGAACGTGATTATCGGCGGCGGTCCTGATGTCATACCCTCCGCCATCAAGGTCAAAGGTGATTTTTCCACCAGCGAGAAAAGGCTTATCGGCGACGGCTGACGGTGCTGTCCCGGTCGACGTTTCCGACGAGGTGCTTTCGGCATGTTGGCAGGCCGGCAAACACAACACCGTTGCAAGGGCTAAAACTCCGCAGAAGCTTGATCGCACGACTACTCCTCCATCAAAGTGCGGGTATTGTCCACTCGAGTTCCAGTCAGGCTCCGCGCGTCACTGCGCCGCTGCCAAGGCAAACACGAAAAGCGCATTGCCGCTCGCGATCGCGACATGTTGGGATCCGTTTACCATGAACGTCATCGGTGCGGCGTGGATGAAGCTGCCAGTCTGAAACGACCAGAGCGGCCGGCCGGACGAGGCATCCAGCGCGAAGAAGTTTCCCTCGTTCGAACCGGAGAACACCAACCCGCCGGCTGTGGCCAGGACGCCGCACCACGGCGGCGACGGCAGCGGGAACTCCCACGTCTTCCGGCCACTGACCGCGTCGAGCGCGCGGATCGCGCCAGACGCTTCTTCGTCAAGCGCTCGTTCGGTCATGCCGGTGTAATACGCACGCGGGTGATACTCCACTTTCCTGGCTTTGTAATAGATCGAGCCCATCTCGCGCGCCGCCACATAGAACATGCCTGTGCGCGGACTGTATGCCGGACTGCCCCAGTTGGTCGCGCCTTGCAAACTGGGGTAGACGAGTACTCCCGCTTCTGTCGGCTCAGTGCCTGGACGAACGAGCGGACGCCCATTCGCATCGAGCCCCGTTGCCCACGTCTGCCTGGCGTACTCGCTGCCCGCCAGGAACTCGCCCGTCGCGCGATCGAGCACGTAGTAGAAGCCATTTCGATTGGCGGTGACGACGAGCGCTCGACGGCGCCCGCCAATCTCGGCGTCTATCAAGACAGGTATTTGATTGGCATCCCAGTCGTGCGTGTCGTGTGGCGTGAACTGGAAGTACCAGCGCAGCTGACCGGTCTCGAGATTGACCGCGACGAGCGAAGACGTATAGAGGTTGTCGCCGGTCCGCGCATCTCCATTCCACGGGGCGGGATTTCCGGTTCCCCAGTAAAGCAGCTTCAACTGGGGGTCGTATGACCCCGTGAGCCACGTCGTCCCTCCTCCGCGTCGCCAGCTGTCGCCCGACCAGCTCTCGTTTCCCTCTTCACCAGTGCCCGGCACAGTCCAGAAGCGCCAGACGCGCTTTCCAGTGGCCGCGTCGTACGCATCAAGAAATCCGCGCACGCCTGCTTCTCCACCGCTTACGCCGACAACGATTTTTCCTTCGATCGCCAGCGGCGCTGCCGTTATTGAGTACCCTTCGGCGTTCTCCGCAACCGGAACGGTCCACCGCTCGATGCCTGAGTGCGCATCCAGTGCGACCAGTTTGCCGTCGAGGGTCCCGAAGTACACGTTGTCGCCTGCAATTGCCACTCCGCGATTCGTTCTTCCGAATCCGACGGTGATCACGCCTTGCGGCAACGTTCGCGTCCACTTCCACACCGCGCGGCCGGTCTGCGGCGACAATGCCACGACACTCGCTGGTGGACATGTCAGGTAAATGAGACCATTCGCCGCCAGAGGTGTCGCTTCCACCGAGCCAGCGCCACCACATTGGTAGGCCCAGGCTACCTGCAGTCGGGTTACGTTCGCAGCGGCGATTTGCGTCAGCGCCGAATATCGCTCCGAGCGGTACGAACCGGAGTAGGTGAACCAGTCACCAGCCGGTTCCGCGCTCTGCGACTGATTCGACGCATGAACTCGCCCGGGGACCTCCGAGATCGCGAACAGGAAAATCAGTGCAGCGAGGGCACGTTGCGCGCTCATCGCTCACCTCGCAATGCCGCGAGATATGCGACGAGATCATCGAGATCGGCGTCGCGTAAACTCTGGTAGGACGGCATCAGCGTGCCCTCCTTCTCCCGTTCCATCTGACCGATCGTGGTTTTCGAGAGGGTGTGCACGCGACCGGATGCGTCGCGGAGAAGGATCCAGAAGACGTCCTCGTCGAGGCGTATTCCGCGAATCTCGCTGCCAGACTTCAGCGACACCTTCACGACACCATACTTCGACGCGTGCTCTGCAGCGGGATTGACCAATGACTGACGAAGCGACGCCGGCCCGCGCTGTACACCAATGAGCGAGAGATCCGGACCGAGTGTGCCCCCTTTCCCGCTCACGGTGTGGCAATCGCTGCACTTGTTGCCCTCGTACAGAATGGCGCCGCGCTGTGAATTGCCTTTGATCGGCTCGCGTGCGACGCGACCGAGCGAACGGACATATGCCGCTGTCTGCCAGATCGTCGGCGGGCTGAGAGTCAGCTCCGCGAACGGCATGGTTGTGCCGGGAATGCCGTCGCGAATTACCGCGATGAGTTCCTGATCGTTTGTCGCGTGGAGCAGCCGCGGACGCCGCAGATCCGGTCCCGTACCTCCTGCGCCACCGGCGCCGTGGCACAGTGCACACTGTGCGTCGAAGACCTCCTTTCCCGCGAGGACATCAGCTGAAGAAGCTTCGGTAAGCGGCCGCGATTGTGCCGCACACAGCTGTGGGGAGAGTGCGAGCACGACGGTGACGCCGACCGCCGCCAATCCGCATCGAAGCCGCGGGCGAGCGTGAATTGAAATTGAAAGAATCATGATCGTGATACATCAACGGCCACATCAACCTTGGTGTCGCCGACGTTGCCGCTTACGGCGACGCGAATGTGATTCAGAGCCGCTGCAAGGACGAGGACGCGACATGAAGTTGATCGCACAAAACCTCCGATAATGTTGCCGCAGCAACCTGCGCGTCTGCCGCGTTCGTCAATGACTTCCTGGATCAACGGTCTTGCACAGGTCCAAGTACTCACTGACGGGGATCAGCCGTGGGCCGTGTCCGATGAGCGCCGGACGAATTTCCCGAACCCGCGCGCGCATCCACGATACCTCGTTCAACAGCTCGTTCGTCGGGCGATCGTCGAACGATGGGTCCCACACTATATATGCCCGGTTGTCGAACGAGGAAGGTTTCGAGAATGGATCGGCGAACAGATAGGACCTGGTCGCAAGGTCCTCCCCGTATTCCGACAGCAGGCGGTGCAAGTACGATGGCCCCATGACGAAGATTGCGTCCGCCGCCACGCATGCGTCGCGGGTCACTCTCGCCGGCCGATGTCCGCTCGCATCGATACCCCACGCGCGCAGCAGCCGCTCCGCACGATCGTTGATCAGCTCGCCTGGCTCCAACCCCGCCGAACACGCAGGCGAGTGCCAGAGATGTCGATACAGATAACAAGCCAGCACTGAGCGGCAGCAATTTGCGTGGCAGACGAAGAGTGGACCGAACATCGGATTTGCATGTTCAGGAAACGATGGCGGCGAAAGCGCCGGCAACAGGCCGCAGTGTATCGTTTCCGGCAGATGATTGAAGTGTCGTTAACATTAGTGTCGCACCGCCGTCTTTCCTCTCATGGCCCATAGCCCGTTCCGTGTGCTCAATCGATCACCAGCCTTCGCGCTCGGCGTCGTGCTGCCTCTGTCTCTCGGGATCGCGCTCGCGGCGATCACGTCCGCGGTTGTGCACGCGTACTTGATTCGGACATTACCGTACCCGGCGGCCGATCGTGTCTACCACGTGATGTATGCGCCGCCCGGTCCATGGGAGCCGCGTGGCTTGTCAGGAATGGACTGGTCTTCGCTCAACGACGTCGTCGAATACCCGCTCGCGTCGGCAGCTGACACGTTCTTCGTGGCCGACGGTGGTGCGGCTCCGCCGCTGCGCGGCCGCAGGGTCACATTTGGCGTGCTTGCTGGCCTTGCGTTGCAGCCAGCTGCCGGCCGGCTTCTGGTCGCGGATGACTTTCATGGCACTGCCGAGCCTTCGGTGCTCATCGGCTATAGCGTCTGGCGGGAGCGCTTCGGCGCAGATCCCGCCACGGTGGGCCGCCAACTGCGCACCGAAACCGAGGCGGGCCGCGTCGAGCAGTTTCGAATTGTCGGCGTGCTGCCACGCGACTTCTACATCGGAGGCGACAGCACGCAACCGATCGATGTCGTCGTACCAATGGACGGATCGGCTCGGCGCTACTACATGGCGCGTCTGCGACCGGGAGTGCCACCGGCGCTCGCACAGCGGCGGCTCACCGAGGCTGCGCTGCAAGTCGCCAACGACGTGCCGGCCGATTGGAGCGGCGTCCGCCTGGAATCAGCGCATGAGCGTTACACGGGCCGATTGCGTCCTGTGCTCACCGGCATCATCGTCGCGGCGGCCTTGCTCCTGCTCATTGCATTTGCCAACGTCGCGGTCCTTATCGTCCTGCGAATGGCACGGCGGCACAGAGAGATGGCCCTTCGGCTCGCTCTCGGCTCGACGAATGCACGACTGCTGCGATTGCTCGTCGCGGAAACCTGCGTGCTGCTCGTCGTCTCGCTCTCGATCGGCTTCGTGATGAGCCGCTCGACCTTGCAATTACTCACCCCGCTGATCGAAGCGCAACTTGGACGACCGGCACCGGGCGGGACCGCTTCGATCGCGATCGACACCACCGTCATGCTGGTTTTTGCCGCGGTCGGTATCGTGGCGCTCATTGCGCTCACGCTGCCGCCGCTTGGCTTGTTACGGCGAGGGCGGCTCGCCGCGATGCTGCAGCGATCGGGTGCGACCACGACCGACGGCGCTGGCATGCGACGGCTGCGATCGACAATGCTCGTCGTCGAAGTCGCGGCGACCGTGGTGCTGCTGGCCGGATGCGGTCTGATGGTGAGAAGCGTCGCGAGAATGGTGCGAGTGGACCTGGGATTTCAGCCGCATCACCTTGCGCGAGCCCGAATTGCACTCCGCCCTGTCGACTACCGCGATGCACACGCCTTTACCCGTTTCTTCGAACGATTCATCGAACGTGCGAGTGCCGCGGGCGCGCCCGTGGTCTTCAGCAGCTGGCCGCCGTTCGCGGAATTTCCGGAACACGCAATCGAAATCGATGGACGGGCAGGACATGTCTTGAACGCCGGATTTGTCAATATTGGACCGAACTACTTTTCGACACTCGACATTGCACTCCGACAAGGACGCGAGATCACCGCTGACGACGTCACCTCGTCGGCTGCCGTTGCCGTCATCAGCGAGTCGTTGGCGAAGCGTCTTTGGCCTGGAGGCGATGCACTCGGCAAACAACTTCGGCAAATCCAGCTCACGGCTGGAGGCCCACAACCGCCCGGACCCTGGCAAACAGTTGTCGGCGTAGCCGCCGACGTGCGTCAGAGCTACGGCGACCCCAATGTGCACGACATCTACTCGCCATGGATTCCGGATCTCCGGTTTGGATCTTTTTACACTCGCACTTTGCACCAGCTCCCCTCCGCTTCTCGACTGCTGCAAGGAGTCGCGAAAGACATCGATTCTCACGCTGTCGTCAACGACCTTCGCGCCGTCGACGACGAGAATCGCGAACTCGCCGGTGCAATGTTCCTGAGCATGATGTTGGCGGGATTCGCAGCGGTCGCCACGATCGTGGCGGTGCTGGGCATTTATGCGGTGACGGCGTACTCGGTGCAACAGCGCGAGCGCGAGCTGGCGATCAGAATCGCGCTTGGCGCAGACCGCGGCGCGGTCGCGCGTTTGTTGCTGCGTGAGAGCGGTATTGTCTTGGCCGCCGGACTCGTACTGGGCATCGCCGGTGCGCTCGCTACTGCTCGAGTACTCGAGCATCAAGTGTTCGGCGTGCAGACCTTCGATCTATCCACCCTCGCCTTGACCGCTGCGCTAACGGCGACGACCTGGCTCGCCGCGACGTGGTCCCCAGCCCGCCGAGCGACCCGAACCGATCCGGTAGTGTCGCTGAAGGAAATCTAGACGACGACGTTCATGGGCCGCCCAGCGAGGAATGCAAAGACGTTATCGATGGCGAGGGCGAGGCCTGCCTCGGTTGTTTCAGGCGTGATGCCAGCCGCGTGGGGGGTCAGCACGACATTCGGCAACGAATGCAGCGGCGAATCAGACGGCAGGGGCTCGTGCTCGAATACATCCAGGCCTGCGCCGGCAATCCGGTTGGCCTGAAGCGCATCGATCAGATCCGATTCTTTCACCACAGCGCCGCGCGCTGTGTTGATGAAGATGGCACCGGGCTTCATCAACTCAAAGTGTTTACGGCGGATGAGCCCGGAAGTGTCAGACGACTGTCGCACGTGGACGCTGACAACGTCGGATTGGCGGAACACGTCGTCAAATCCAACCCACTCGGCGGTCTCACCTCCGGGGTGAAACGTCCACGCGACGACGCGCAGGCCGATTGCTCTGCCTAGTTTGGCCACTTCGCGCCCGATCGCACCCGTTCCAATCAGCCCGAGCACTTTGCCGCGAAGTTGCGGCACCATCGCACGCGGCCACTTGCCTTCCCGCATCTGCCGGTCGACCGTCACGATCTGTTTGGCGACGGCCATGATCAGAGCCAGCGTGTGTTCCGCCACAGCGACGGCGGAGACGCCGGGCGTATTCGTGACGCGAACACCACGCGCCTTCGCAGCGTCGAGGTCGACGTTGTCCGTTCCGGTTCCCCAGATTGAAATCAAGCGAAGCTGGGGACACTGTTGGAGGACGTCTGCGGTGAACTTCGACGTCGAGCGGATGTTGATCACGATCGCCGCATCGCGAATGCGCGATACGAGTTCGTCAGGGCTCGAAGGGCGATCGTTGAGCGTTCGCACGTCGTGACCTTTGAGCCTGGCGTACGCCGCACTCGGCGTCATCACCGCAGGCTCATCATCCGGGATGACAATGCGCAACATTACTCGTGACGCCCAATTGCGGAATGGCGCTTCGTGTCGCGCATCATCAGCGAGACCATCAGCGCAATCGCAATCACACCGGTGAGGTAGTAGGAGAACCACACCTCGTGGCCGATGGACTTGAACCACAACGCGATTGATTCGGCAGGTCCGCCGAAAATGGACGTCGTGATCGCGTACGGTAATCCGACGCCGGTGGCTCGCACTTTGGTGGGAAACAATTCCGCTTTGACCACGGCATTGATCGACGTATACCCGGAAACGATCAGCCATGCGGCTGCAATTAAGAGGAACGCGCCGAACGCGCTCGTCGTCGCCTGCAGGGTCCGAAGCAGCGGAATGGTGAAGACTGTTCCAAGCAACCCGAACCAGACGAGCAGAGGCTTGCGCCCGATCCTATCGGAAACTGCTCCGTAAATCGGCTGCAGGCAAAGTGCAAAGACCAGTGATGCGGCACTGACGAGCGTTGTCTGATTGTCGCTCAAACCAACCGAGAGCTTCAGGAACTTCTGCATGTAGGTCGTATACGTGTAGAAACATGTCGTCCCGCCGGCAGTCAGCCCGACAACGATGAGAACCTCGCGCGGATATCTGAGAAGCCGGCGTAGCGAGCTTTCCCGTTTTACGGCGGTCTTCGCTTCAATGAACGCGTCGGTCTCGTGCAAGTTCCTCCGCATCATCACGGCGACGATCGCAAGCAATGCGCCGACGACGAAGGGAATGCGCCACCCCCACGCGCGCATTTGATCGCCGGTCAGAAACACCTGCTGGAGCACGAGCAGCACCAGGATGGCACACAGCTGGCCGCCGATGAGCGTGACGTAATGGAAACTCACGTAGAAACCGCGATGCTTTTCATCGGCGACTTCGGTCAGATACGTCGCGCTTGCGCCGTACTCGCCGCCGAGGCTCAATCCCTGGATGATGCGAGCGATCCCGAGCATCACCGGAGCCGCAGCGCCAATCGACGCGTAGGTCGGCGTGACCGCAATGACCAGCGATCCGAAACACATCAGCATCACCGACAACATCAGCGCAGTACGACGGCCGTGATGGTCGGCGAGATAGCCGAACACCACACCGCCGAGCGGCCGCATGATGAACCCGATCGCAAACAGAATCGCGGCGTTCAGCTGCTGGACGACTGGATCGTTTCCCGGAAAGAAGGAATGCGCGAAGTAGAGCGCGAACGCGGTATAGGAGTAGAAGTCATACCATTCGACGAGATTTCCGACCGATCCGACGAAGATCGCCTTTAATCGCCGACTGACATCAGTGAAGGTTGGGAGATCGGAAATCATGCTGAAAATGCTGATTGCTGGATTCTGAATGCTGATTGACTATCACACAATCAGCATTCAGCAATCAGCATCGAGCATTTCAGCGTCAATCGCTACGCGGTCAGCGTCGTGACCTGCCTGCTTTCACTCCCGCTGAGCGCCCTGGTCGTCGCCGTGGCCGAAGGAATCGTCGCGGCATAGAAGTCGATAACGTGGTCGATGATTTCGTCGAGGTGGACGGTCGGTCGATAGCCGATGAACTTCCCGATCTTGGTGATGTCGGGGACCCGCCGCCGCATATCCTCGAAGCCGTCGTCGAAAACCTGGTTGTACGGTACGAACGCGATCGGCGACTGGCTTCCGGTCTTGAGCTTCACCTTCAACGCCAGGTCTCGAATGCTGATTTCCGTGGGGTTTCCGATGTTGAAGACTTCACCGCAGGTATTGGGAGTCTCCGCGAGTCCGATGAGCGCAGAGACAACGTCGCCAACCCATGTGAAGCTGCGGGTTTGGCCGCCATCGCCGTGCACGACAATCGGTTCGCCAGACAAGGCGTGGCGCACGAAGTTTGGCAGGACCATCCCGTACTGGCTGTTCTGCCGCGGTCCAACGGTATTGAAAAGTCGCACGACTCGAACCGGAAGCCGTTCTTCCTTCCAGTATCCCAACGCCAGAAATTCATCGAGCAGCTTGCTCGTCGCATAGTTCCACCGCGTTTTATTGGGCGGACCGAGGACGAGATCTGCATCTTCACGAAACGGCAGTTCGGTGCTTTTGCCGTAAACCTCGGATGTCGACACCACCAGCGTGTTCTTCCGGCCGCGGCTGGCATGGCGGAGCACGGTTTCGGTGCCGTGCACGTTCGTGTGCATCGTATGGATCGGCCGATCGACCACGAACTTGACGCCCAGTGCAGCGGCGAGATGAAAGACGGTGTCGCACTCTTCGACGAGCGGTCCGAGAACGGTTTCATCGAGGACCGATCCGATAGTCGCGGCGAAGCGGGCATGACCAAGGAGGTGCTCGATGTTCGCGAGGCGCCCGGTCGAGAGATCGTCCAGAACGGCGACGTGATGGCCTTCTTGCAGAAGCCGTTCGGCGAGGTGCGACCCGATGAAACCTGCGCCGCCGGTAATCAGTACTCTCATCCCGATGTTCTCCTTGGTGCGATCAGAATCGGCGGACCAATGCCGCCCCGATGCCGAATGCGCGAAACGCGCCGCTCTCGAGCCGTCCGTTGAGCGTGGCGCTGCCATTGACTTTCACAACCCACGGCCGATAGATGCCAAATGTCGCCTCGCCGCTCACATTGCCGCCGAAATGGAAGGACGGCTCGGTGTTGTCGCGCTGCACGCCGAGTGCGGCGGTCAAGGCGAGTCCGACATTTTCTCGGACCTTGATATACGGGTAGATCCCGGCCGCGTAATACTCGTAGTAACGTGGGTCGTAATACCCGTGATCCAGATCGCGCGTGGTTTCCAGGCGGTATGCGGTTGCACCGAGATCGAGGTTGAAACCGGCCCGGCGGGCGATCGCCCGCCTGGGCGACAGCGTGACTTCCCAGCGGCGATTTCCGTCCGACAGATCTTGGAACGAAGCGTCGACCAGGACCTGATAGCGCAGCGCTGGCGTCCAATCGATTTGCGCGCGCTGACTGACAGCAGTCAATCCGAGGTCGACGGTTCTTGGTGATATGACAAACGGTCCCGACGCGCGCGACAGCGTGAACCGGAGGCTGTCGGCAACGCGCGCATCGATGCCGAAGCCATACGTCGTGCTGACATGCTGGTTGCCAGTGGCGTAGCCCAGTTGTCCGGTGGCGGTGATCGCGCCGACCCGTTGCGCGGCACTGGCCCACAGATGTTCGTAGTTCGCGCTGGTCTGGCCATCGACCGCATCCAGGCCGCTTCCCGATCGCGCCTCGAGCCTGCTGCGTTCGTAGCCGCCCGACAATCGTGTTCCGCTGTTGAGCGCGACTACCGCCCGGGGGGCGATTCGCTGCACGTTCAGCGCGTCCGAGTCCGTATACGAGCTGAACGGTGCATCCGCGGAGGATCCCAGAAGAGTCCTGAGGACACGTTCGGCGGTGCGGGTCTGAGGACCATCCGGCGAGAGCTGCCGAACTGTGTCGAGCGACTCGAACGCCGCCTTCGCGCGCTGCTGCCGGCCCAAGGCTAGCGCGTGTGTCAGATTCAGGTCGTAATCGAGCGGCGACTGCGCCAGCAGGGGCGTGAGGAGGTCTTCGGCCTTGCCGGGCCGACCGCTTGCGGCGAGCACGGCGGCCAACTCCGTCACGTAGGTCTGTGTCTCCCCCGCGCGGACTTTGTACGTCGTTAACGCCTCGATCGCGCCGGCATAGTTGCCGCGCCATGACTCCGCTCTCGCGAGTTCCAACCAGACCGGCCCATTCGATGCGTTCTTTTGCAGGTATCGCTTGTACTGGTTGACCGCACGGTCGGTATCGCCGGACCACGCACTCACACGCGCCAGTGCGAGCGCGATCTCGAGGTCGTCCGGATAAAGAGCTTCCAGCTGCAGATAGCTGTCTCGCGCGCCGCGGTAGTCGCCACTCCATGTGGCGAGGGTCGCCCGGGCACGGATGTAGTCTGCGCGACCGGGCTCAAGGGCCAACGCAGCTTCGATGGCGCGAAGGGCCGCCTCGGCGGATCCAAGGCTCGCATACGTCTGCGAAAGACGCGCGTAAAGTGCCGCGTCCCGGGGAGACGCGGCAATGGCCTCTAGCAGCGTACGAATGACGGCGTCGCCCTGCGCGGACGTGATCGCGTGCGAGTCGCTCTGAGCGGCAGGTTGCGCCGCAACCGGACCAGCCGCAGACGAGACCACCGCCGCCAGCACCACTGTTCGAAGGATCATTTGCGCCACTTTCTGTTGTTGGTAATCCACAGGTCAGATGCGAACCGGCCGATCGTGATCAGTTCCGAGCCGAGCAGGGCGTAGCGAACGGGGGTGACCACGAGTGCTTTCAAGATGTATTCGAGTCTCCGCCCCTTCATGACGAACGCAAGCGCGGCGATACAAATGGCCGTTTCGCAGACGACCGTCACCGCGAGCGCTTCCCACCATCGCAGAATGAGCATGATGAGCAGCGAGGTCGGAAAGAACACTTTCTCCGCCGCCGACATCAGCAAAATCCATCCCGCCGGGCGCCCATGCGCCTCGGTGCGTGCTCGGCCGAAGCCTTGGCGATACGGCTCGCTGACGAGGCGACGTTCGCCGCGTCTGTCGAACGCGCTCCCGCCATGCAGTGCGCTTCGATGCGCCACGGACGCATCGACTCGTGGCGCCAGCTCGGTCGGGCCGAGATGGAGACTGGTGCCGAGGCTCGGCCCCAGGCCGGCTGCGGCAGGAATGGCGCGAAGAAAACTCGAGGATCCAGCGGCAGCTTGGGCGGACTGCGGCAGACGTGGGGCACGAGAAGTCTTACCGCCGCGGCCGTTGAACCATCGTTTGATCACCCGGAACGGACTGCGCACGAGCGGATCGAAGTAGTAGCAGGACTGAAGAAACGACGAGGACCAGAGGTAAACCTGCCGCGGAAGTCTCTGCACCTCCGGTTCGACCGTTCGTGCCTGCACGTCGATGAGCTGAATGTTCCGGTATCCCTCGTTCAGCATCGAAAAGCCGATGAAGATGTCCTCCGAATTCGTCAGGTCATCGCCGAGGATCGGCGAGATGTAGTCAAACAGGGCACGCACGTACTTCCGCCGATAGGCCACCGCACATCCGACCGGATTGGTCATCGTGCCGAAGAAGGCCATCTGCCCGCGATAGACGACGCGCTGAAGGAAGAGATACAGCACCTCGCGGTACGCATTCGTGATGCCGCGGCGGAGACTCGATATCCGGCCGCGCTCGATCCCAGGCGGGAGCGGATAGCTGGCGTTGAAGGCAGCAATCTGCAAGCTCTTCTCAGTCCGTTCGCGGTCGCGGCGCCGTTGCGGCAGGATCACTCCGCACGCGCTGGCGATCCCGACCGCCTGATACCTCCTGCACGGTGCGCTCGATGTAGTTGTCGGATTCGAGAACCGTGTCGGCGTCGAGAATGAATTCGACATCGGAGTCGAACTCACGCGCCTGCCGCTTGATC
>Ga0075418_10002355_pt1 | contig 21596 bp, 44 predicted proteins | sample SoiMetdeltSBSDD2_FD_81776 | JGI IMG/M metagenome (GOLD analysis project Ga0075418, IMG submission 81776) | Bulk soil microbial communities from a Populus tree surrounding site in Tennessee, USA - Soil MetaG P. deltoides SBSDD2 | ecosystem: Environmental > Terrestrial > Soil > Tree plantation...
TCGGCAAAGGTGATTTCGGTATCACAAAAAACCACATGAATATTTCGGCAAAAATTAACTGCGAAGATCATGTATGAATAAAACTTTTCAAAAGTTTCTTGGTCAATAGACCCACTGGTATCAATGCCTATTAGCAAATTGGGTGCATTTTCAGCCTTTCTACCAGGCGCCCGGTTACCATAGCGCCTACTTTGACGCTTCCAAGTAGAAAGAGTTGTGTCTAAACGGCATGTTTGAACGAAATGTTCCAAAGTAGACTTCCAACGAGATTTTGGCTTACAAATAGAATCAATGACCCGTTGCATATTGCCGGGCATCCTGCCCCATTCGCGTTCTCTATCACATTCTTTGGCTGAACTTTTAATCAAATCATTTAAATAAGCCTGAGCTTCATCGGTCATTTCTTGAGAAAGACTGTCGGCTTCGTCAAATCCATGATAATCCATGATAATTTGACCATTTTCCAACAGCTTCTTTAGCTGATCCAGGGTCATTTTACCACCTTGTTTGCTTTTTAGTTCTTCAAATATCTTATCATAAACTTCTGGCAACGCCATTTCATCAAGGTTTAGACCCTTTAGATTTTCAAAGGACGATTGATGAATTAGGAAATTGCCTAAACAATCTTCTTTTTCATTAATATTAAAGGCGGCTATTTCCTTGTTAATTAACACGTCATGAGCCAAATTAGCCACTTTCTGGTTCATGTTATGCAAATTTTGCCTTTGAAATATATTTTGGCAAATATGCATCAATTCATGAACTATTACCCCGCAAAGTTCTTCGTAAGTTGGTTCATATTCACAATCGACAAAATTCTTTGAATCCTTAGGTTCCTCTTTCTGATACTTGTATTTATCAAAAGCTTGGGAATTAAAGAATAGGGTAGGAACTACATTGCCGGGAACATATCCAACCCCAGCAATCATTACATCCCCAGTTTCTTGAATTTTAATTCTTTTTAGAATATGATAAAAGAAACGATAATATGTATAAACCGCTTTTACAGCTTCGTAAAGCTTTTCAACACCATTGTTGTTAATTTTATGGGGTTCCTGCTTCTTTTTTGGCTCTAATTGGTCAATTTTTTCTTGAAGGCTCATACAATTTCTTTCATAATATCATTTGGTTCTAAGAAGGGAAGATAGTTATCTTCTATAAAATATTTACTATGCATTAATACTTGCCCACCTAAATATTTTACTTCATATTGGTTTGAATAAGGATGACATCTTATAATAACTGCCTCATATTTTTTACTATGGAGTCCTAATTTTAGATGATCGCCTACCTTAAATTTCATTTCTTTTCTTCAGCCTTTTCCTTGGCTGCTTTAGCAGCAGCTTCTTTTTCATCGCGTCGCTTTGATTCTGCATAAATTTTGCCAAGTTTTACCTTAAGCCCTGGCACAGAATCCCTTAGAGGAATAAGGATGTCATTTTCAATACTGTCCTTATCAATATGCAGCCAACCAATACGACTAACGAATGTGCTAACCCACTCAAAAACTTCCAAATGGTTTAGGAAGTTACCAAGAGATAATGTTAATTCTGGGTAATTCTTTAGCGAAAAATGTTCGTTTTTAGCATCTAGCTTATCCTTAATACTTTGAACGTGGTTGTAAACCATATCAATCCATTGATTAACAATGGACACATCGTTTATCTTACCCTCCTTTAAAGCTTCATCACGCTTTTGATGAAATTCTCGCATCATTTGCTTAACACCGTCATCCATTGAAAGCAAACGTTCTAGGGTGATACTAGCAGGACTAGTCATGAATTTCTGAAATTGAATGGTGGCCGAAGTTCCGATTTCACCGGACATAACGGTAAACATGTCAATACCCTTGTTTACGTCCAACGAACGAATAAGATATTCCAGAGCTCTTGGGGAAGTCTTTGCAGAACCATCCAATGAAACGACATTTGGCTCTGACTGTAGCCAACGAACAATGATGTTATCAGATCCATATTTTGATGCAAGGTAATCAATTGATTCCTGTGGCTTTGGCGCAAGGGTATAGCTTGCAAGTCGGTCCTTTAGGGCCGGATCGAGTTCTTTAACGGAATAAAGAACGTCGCTGTTTTCAGCTGTTGGATTGCCAGCGCAAACCAAGCCCCAACCATCCCCTAGCTTGTGACCATTAATCTCTCGATTTTCAATAAGCGTAAGGGCTGCTTGTAGCAAATCCTTTGGAGCTCGATTCAGCTCGTCCAGAAATAGTAGTCCGTAACCAGTTGAAGGCAAAAGATTTGGATGAGCAAAAAAGGTGCGCCCATCCAAAACATAAGAAAGTCCATTAAAATCAGGGGCTTCCATGCAGTGCATTGAAATACAAAGAACATCAATTTGTATTCCTAGTTCTTCGCTAAGCTCCTTGGCAACCTGATAAACCACTTGCGATTTTCCAATGCCCATATGTCCGGTCATCATTAGGGGGCGAAGCTTAGTGCTTCGCGCTTCCCACCGGCGCTTTAGCAAAGTAGCATAGGTTTTCATATCTACACGAGCTTCATCTGATAGGGACATTGCGGTTTCTTTCTTCTTTGTCATTTTTTCCTTCTTTCAAAAAAATTGTTTACAAACTCTTCTTATATGTTTACCAGAACTATATCTGGTTGTCAAACATTTTATAAAATGGTTTTCATAATGTCATTTGGATTTTTTAATAAATCGTATTCTCTTTCTATAGCAGAAAGACAGTGCTCGCGCGCCTTGGTATCATCCCATTTTACCACACACTCATCCATTTCTGAGTTAACGGCCATGATTGTTCCGGTCCATCTTATGTATTTTTTACGGATTATTTTATCCCCGATTTTAAATTTCATCTTGTTTCTTCTTTTTTATCGTTCTTTTTCTTTTCTTTTTCCAAACGCTTTTTTTCTTTAAGCTTATTTTTCAAAGCGTTCTTGTTTAAATGATGTTTTAAATCTTGAAAATTTTCCTTACTTACCATAACCTTGTCTTTTATTAATTCCTTTAAAATGTTATTGGGGTCCTCTAGCTTCTTAAGTCTATCTTCCGTTGCCGGAAATGTCAAGCTTTTTTCTTTGTTCAAATGTCTACATATATAATCATGCCCTTTTACTATGGGTACATTGTCTTTATAGCTATAAATACATTTAGGATTTATTATAGAAACATAAATGCTAGTTGTATCTGATAAAGGAAATCTTGAACGGGTATCTGAAATTGTTTGTATTGCTATATCACCGGGCTTAAATTTTGTTTCAAACCCGCAAAAGGGGCATTTTTTCATTATTCATAAGATGCCTAAAACCTGGAAAAGATTCATAAAAGATATCAGGACCATTTCGCCGAATAATAAGCAAGCATAGCTTCACGAGGAAAATTATGTCTCCAATTTTACACTATTTTTTATAATATTATCAAGATCGGCTTGACACCATATTGTACATTTATTTGATTTCACGCCCTCAAGGTTAGCTCCTTCGAGATTTGCGCCCAAAAGATTTGCGTTCAGAAGATAGGAATGGCAAAAATTTACATTTTTAAGATTTGCGTTCTTTAAATTTGCAAATCTAAGATCTGCGTAACTAAGATTTGCACCTTCAAAATTTGCCTTTTCAAGAATTGCACATGTAAAAGTTGCATACCTAAGATCTTTGTTGCCAAAATCAGCTTTTTTGCCCCTTGTTGGGTCCCTTAGCCATTCGCCATGCTCTTTTAGAATTTTCTTTATTTCATTTTGGTTCATAAAATATCTCTCATAATATCATTCGGCTCTGCAATTGGCAAAATTTCGGGTTTGCTATACCATCCCACTTGGGCGCTCATTGACCAGATAATGTAACATCTTTCATTTGAGATATCTTTTATAATCCCCATTTCATTTTTATATTTTCCTTTGGTCCATTCTTGATTGAAAAATTTGTGTGAAATATTTCTGATTACTTTATCGCCGATTTTCATTTAATTAATCCGATTATAATTAAATTTATTCTTAGATCTGCTTTCCTCGCACCAACCACCATCTGTGGTGTAAATAAATTTGCTAAAACCGTATTGGTCCAAAAGTTTTTGGCAATGTTCGCAGGGCCGAGCGTTACCCAAGCTACCATCCTTGCGTCGTCTAAAAACAACCATGGTAGCACCTTTGAGCCTATTTTTGTTTTTTATAGACAAAATTGCGCTCAATTCAGCGTGTGTTTTCTTTAGGTATCCCATGGACGGATGTGTTTTGGCATGATTAAAACCTATGGCTACGGGCCTGTTCTTAATCATTATAACTGTGCCAATGCGGTGTTGTCGATGAGAAGAGTACTTCGAAGCTTCTTCGGCCATCCTAAATATAGAAGGAAATTCTTGTGTATCCATATATAGAACATTATCACTTTACACAAATGTTGTCAAACATTACATTTTATTATAAATATTTTCCAAAATGTCTTGATATTCTCTTGCAAAACCGTAGTAAGCCTGAACATGATTTTTCATTGATATTTTGTCTAAGTCAAGAAAATTATAGGTACCGTATTTGACGACACCATTCCTACCCCTCATGGTATCTTCAACGTAAAGAGAAAACATAGTTCCGCTTTCATTTTTAACTATAATAAAAATGGTACCATAGCCGTCACTCTCAATATGCTTTGCGGCCAAAACTACTTTTTTATCTTTTAAAAAACCATCTTCATCCGTAAGACTAGAAAAAACCTCTTCCTCGTCTTCAAATCCATAAAAATATGGGATTTGATTATTTTTTTCATAAATCAATTCTTGACCAGTGAATTCGTAATCAGGTAGAGCTCTAATGATTTTGGCAACAATAATATTGTCTACATAAATTGGGCTACCATCAGAAAGACTGGGAATTTTAGCAACACCAGTTTTAATAGCATTAAAAACATCCTTACTGGTCCAATGGTTCATCGCTTCTAATGAAAAAGCTCCATTTACCATTATTTTATCAAATTTCACAACACAATGCATGCTATCTCCATTGTCTTTCTAAACCTTCTTCATTGAACTTGTTTTTTAATTTTTCTATTAATTTAACTTCAATTTGCCTGATTCTTTCTCTACTAACATTGTATTTTACCCCTATTTCAGCCAAAGTCAATGGAGTATCGGCCATAAGTCTATCTGACAAAATAGAGATTTCTTGCTTAGAAAGCCTTTTCTTCATGCTAGCAAGAATTAAATTGAGAGCTTCTTGATTCTTTTTAATAGAAAATTCAGTGTCGGCTTCCTCGGGTTCAATGAAACATTGGAAATTTTCCTTAGCAACGGTTGTATTGACGAATTTATCTAACATTGATAACCCTTCATACGGCGTGCTGTCACGACCGGAGAATTTCTGGTTATCAAAAAATACATCCCCTTCTGAATTTTTAACTAAATTATTATTTTTTTGATAATAATTTTGAACTACATGTGCAATCCAAAATCGAGCGTATTGAACAAATCTAATGCCGGGCCTGTTTAAATCAAAGTTTTCAGCTGCTTTGACCAAGGCAAAATAGCACTCTTGCATCAAATCATCTTTAACGAAATGAGCGTTTCTTACAGTGGTCTTGTAGCCGATTCGTTTATTAATTACATGAATAATAAATTTGATATTATGACAAATTAATGTATTTAACGATTGTTTGTCATCATTTTCTTGATAGCGTTTAATTAATTCTCGTTCTTCATTGATATTTAATACATTATATTTGTCTATTTGAACTGATTTAATCATTTTTATTTACCTTAATTTTAAAGTGGAAATGGTGGTTCCGTATAGAATCGAACTATATCGCGGCAGTTATCGGCTGCTAGCGTCTTATAAGGACGCCGTTCCTCCAAGGAGCGGAACCAGTATTCCATTTTTAGAAGCCGTTTTGCTAGTCCCAACTTCTAAAAACATCCTATCAACTTCCGAAACTTTTGTCAACAACTTCTAATCTAGTAACATATTTTTTAAATTTGGGTAGGACGCACAAGGACTTGAACCTTGAATGCTCGGATACAAGCCGAGGGTTATGGCCATTTAACTATACGTCCAATTTTTCATTATTTTGATGTGCTTTGCGAGCTTCAACACCTATCCAATACAACACAATCCCAGTAAATGTGGTAAAGATAAAGGTGAGAATAATCATCGAAATAATTGGAAAATGTCTAATAAATAAGATGATTGGAAAAATACATACAGCAAGTAATGCGAGACATATTGAAGTTAAAAAACAACCTATAGCCACATTAATTATAATTTCTTTTATCTTAAATAACATAATCAATCCTCTAAATCTACAAATTTCATAAAGGTTAATGCTGAAAGTACCAAAATAACAGTGAAAAGCATCTTATAACAAAAGATAAAATCAAGCCATTTTTCTTTTAGATACCTCACCTGTTTCTGCTTTTAAGATAAGAATCCCACTTAAGTTCCCAGCGGACTTTCTCTAATAAGGACATTTGTTCCCAAATTGAATCTAATATGGCCATATAATCATCAAAATTATTTTCCATCGATCTATCAGATACAACTATTCTTGTGCTACTGTTTTGCAATTCATATAAGAATTTATTCAATTCAAAATATAAATTGTTGAAGTCAAAAGGTTTTGGTTTTTTATCTTTAAAAAACAACATAATTATCACAAATAAAGCAGGTTGCCCGAATTGAACGAACTTCTGTCAGGTGGAACCTGACCGCATTAACAATATGCTAAACCTGCATGGCACGTGGGGTGGGATTCCAACCCACATCAACAAATTTAGAAGACTTGTATTTTATGCAGTTAAACTACCCACGCAACTTCTAAAGTATAACCCTATTTTGGGTTTTTTGTCAACTTCTTATCGGCCCACCATTGTCTTACGGCATAAAATAGTCCCCGAACAGCAAACCCCATTAAGAAACCGAACAAAAAATGCATAGTATGTGATGTCATAATTCACCTTTAATTAATTAACCAATAAAACCGACCAAAGAGCGTTGATCGGTTCTATGGTTCATTAATTACATGATTTGAAAGAATGATACGATTTGAACCGGTGAAACTGTGCCAGAACCATCGCCTACTTGGAGAGTGATTGTTCCAGTAAAGGCAAATGGAACCCCGGGTTGCTTGTCTGGCATTGGATTGCCTGAGCTATCGCTGCATGAAGTAAATTCATACATAGCCAAAGCGCTCCCAGACTTTGAATTGCCGGTATACGTGCAAATAGTAGTTCCAAAGGACACGTAAGCCAAACCATCCTTTTGATCGCCAACAACGACATTTAGCACCGAGGGTACGAACATAGCCGAAGTGTTAACCGTCGTACTGCCCACATAATCCTGCATTGCTGGACTAAATACGCGCACGGCGCTTAGGACGGAGGTATTACTAAACCCTACGCCATTAGCGCCAGTCGCACCAGTTGCTCCAACGGATCCGGTGGGGCCAGCCGGTACCAAGGGTAATACTGCATCAACTACATCAGACAAAGAGACTGATTGCCCGTCTGATCCGGCCGGACCCATTGGTCCCACATCTCCTTGGTCACCCTTTTCGCCTTGTGGCAGTAGCGGCAGCACCGACGCTAGAACCTCTTCAACCGTTGCACCTGGGGCACCATCTTGGCCAGGTGAACCCTGTTCGCCCCTTGGGAGTAGCGGAGTAAGCAAGCCAATTAGCTCACTCATGTCACTACAGCTAGTCAGCGCTACACACTCCGGATTCTCCTCTGTTGGAGGCTCGAGGGTCGTTCCACCAGGAATGGTGCCTTCACATGCAGCAAGACCAAAAACAAATAGACCACCCAATACATTGAAATTCTTCATTTTTATACCTTATTTCATTAAATTAATCTTGTCAAATATTATTAAAATCACATATTTTTTCTTCACATATCAATTTTCCTTTCACAAAAGATTCTTCATAATATCATTAGGGTCTTCTACCGAAGATAATTGATATTCAAACCACGGCGAGTTTATGTTGTCTACGTGGCCCTGCCATTTTATGCTATAAATGTTTTGCCGCGAGTTCTTATCAAACGTTCCAGCCATAATAATTCCGATATTCTTATAGTACACTTCCCGCCACAGGGTGCCTGCTACATTTTTAACTTTATCACCAACTTTGAATTTCATTACCAGCTCATAGAATCAATCTTTAAAATTGATAAATATTTTCTAAATTCTTCAATGCTAGCATACACATCAGCTAATGCTCTATGATTACCATCAGGCTTAGCCAATTTAAAATTATAAAAATTATTTAACATTTCCTTAATTGTAGAAACGTCAATGATCCTGTGGTGCAACATAGCGTGAAATTCAGGCATTTTGATCCTAAGAAAATTTTTGTCAAAATGAACCGTATTGCCACACAACATTGGTTTTTCACCCAAATTTAAGTTCTTCGTCCATTCAAGCAGCTCTTTCTGGACCTGAAACTTGTCTAACACAGAAGTTGCACACTCGTCAAATAAACCGTTATTGGTATGCATTTTCCAAACTTCTTTAGATAAATCCAGCTCGATTGCTTTAAAATGCAGAACAGCGGCATATCTTCCCAATTCATTCAATTTATTGTCTGTGGCAACGGCTGCAATTTCTAAAATAGAACCCCCTTCTGGATTTAAAGAGGAGGTTTCCATATCTAACCAAATAAATTTTTGCATTTAAATCAGCGCTCCAGTCTATTCATATAGATAGACTTGCAATTTTCAACAATTTCTGAATAAAATTCAGGGGTTACGTCATGTTTTTTAGCCATGATTTTGAGATGATTTCCCACACAATCTTCAGTCAACATTTCCTTTTGATAGGTCATGAAAACACCACAACCAGAAAGGAAGAACGCCGTTAAAATTAAATACTTCATTTGTTTAAACTCCTAAACCATTCAAGTAATTGAACTATAGATTCTCTAGATATGGCTCCAAAATCTGTTTCTCTGGTTAATTCACCACCCAAGGGACTGCCATCAAGAGCTTTCATGCATCGGCCAACAGCAATATTAAGTCCGACTTGCTTGTTAAAGTGGTCCCATGGACAACATCTAGAAACACCAAAATAAATAATATCATCACATTTAATGGTATATAAAACACTGTTTCTGTTATTCGTTTTTCGGTCTCTGCCATAACGAACCATCACTGTGTAATCATGGGTTGCTGGCGGATTATATTCCATATTATTTCTTCTTTCTTTTTGTTCTAGCTTTTTTAGATATTTCAGCTATCCTGGCTTTAAAAGCGTTTTCTTTTAGACCGGGTTGTTCTAGTTGATTTTCCAATTCAATTATGTATTCTTGAAGTTCTTTGACCTTTTGTCTCAGAATACCATTGATTATTTTGTATTTATATTCTTCAACATCATTCATGGCGAAATATTGTATTTAGAACCCTTTTTAACACCGATTTTGACCACAGTACCGTTCTTAATCATCTTCTTAAGCATTGACATTACTTCCGCTTTAGAAAATCCAGTTACCTGTGACAGATGTGAACTAGAAACATTGCCGCTTTGTAGCGCGGCCATAAAGCTTTTTACCTTTAGGGGATCTAGAGGTTTTTCGGGTCGTCCCCTTGGCTTTTTGGCTACTGGCGGTGCATCTAGAGCGGCTTGTTCAAATTGATTTACATTTTCCATATTTTTTCCTTTCTTGTGATACAATATCAAATTATCGTGGACTAGTCAAGTTTTTTTTATACGGGGCCTATCAAGTGTAATTTTATTAAATAAAGTGCGTAAATTAGTATACCGTAGAAAGTGATTGCCACGGTATAGGTAATTACATCAATTAATTTACTTTTCAACATTTTTGCCCCAAATATCGTTATGTTGTTGAATTAACATCTTTCTGTAATTTGTGCGTAGACCGGCTAATTTGGCCATTTTATCTACCAATTTAGGACCCTCGGTAAGGATTAATTCTTTATAAACCTTAGACTTTGGAAAATCCATTACCAAATCGTCTAACTTGTAGTTAGACAATGATGATTTTTTATGAAATTTATTTAAAAGTTTTGGGTTCTTAATACATAAAGCTAATTTATTTACTATGGCTTCGGCGAACGCGCTTCGAGCTATCCATTTGTCTGGTTCTAAAGTTCCAGCAAACAATCTAAATTCTAGCGTTCCGTGTTGTTCCAACGAAGAAAGATTTATAGACCAATATCTTTCATCAAAAAGGTGGTCATTTTTATCGTACATTTCATCTTTTGTGTCAGTATGGTTTAAATAAAGAGGTACGCAAAATGCATTATTCAATCTACTTTTACCAGTTACGGCATATAAAGCTGGTTCGAATAGGGTTAAAAATTTAACGGTTGTTATTTCTCCGCCTTCTTCATCTATTTTTGTTCTTAAATCCTTTGCATCAACGTGAATATGCCCCCCACAAGATTTATTAACATCTCCGCCGTGTTCTTTAATTTTATTGCATAAAGCTTTAATAGCTTGTTTTCTGTTATCTAACAATGGTTGGGTGACTATTTCAATTGGAAAGCCTTCGCCTTCTACAGAGCTGTCATCATGGGCATCTAAGACATGTCTCTTTGCACGTCCCAGGAAGTCTGTGCTGTATTCATAACCATATTCCCAAAAACTATCTTCAATTTGGGTTTTCGGAATACTTTTTTCAAGCAAGCACTCTATTTCCATACCTACAAACCTAGATTTGGCTGGTGTTTTTGCTGTTCTTTTTGGAAATTTTAATCTAACCATGTTTCACCCTGATGATTAATTACAAAATACAATAATTGATGTCAATCTAATTATAAAATTTTTTTTAAAATATCGTTTGGATTAGAGCATAGTACTAAAGAAAGCTTATAGTAAGTATACTCTCCCTCTTCTTCACGGCCAGCGTAACGTACATACACAGTGTTGCTTCTGATACGCGTAACTACGCCTTTGTTTTTATCAATTCCAGAACCAAAATATTCAGGGTTTTTTATAACAATATCTCCAACTTTGAATTTCATACTAAATCTTTCATAATGTTATTTGGATCTAAGCAATGCACGAGCGATTCATCGCTGTGAGCGTATTCACCGTATGTTTCACCGCATCCATAATCCACGTGTACGATATTATCCACAATATATGCCACTACGCCTTTTTTAGGAACAATTCCGGAGTTACGCCCAAAGTATTCTGGATTGTCCATTACAAAATCCCCGACTTCGAATTTCATACTTTAATCTTTTTTAATAGGGTTTCCATCAGAATCCAGAATAATAAAGCCGTCTTCTTCGGTCATTTCTGTTTGATGTTTTTCTCTTTCATTTTCAATTTCTTGTTCTTTCCAAAATTGCACATAAGCCTGTCTTTTTTCCTGATTTTCCTTAAGCCATCTTTTTCTCTCTTTTTTGGTCATTCGAAATACATGGCCAGGAATATCATCACGATCTTTTGTTTTATTATAATTATTGAAAACCGGCCTTCTTTTTGGAGACAGCAATCCTCTGGGTTCGTGGGGACTGCTATAGTAATTTTGCCACCAGTCCCCAGCATAAGACCAACCAGTATCTTTGAAATTAAATTTAGTGCTTTCTAGAAAATTGCCGTCCATGACATGGATTTCTCCATCATCAACAGCTTTAACAATTAAATTTTCATTAATTAATGTACCAATATCTTGAAGTACCCCAGAAGAAGTTAGGAATAGTTCAGCCGACAAAACCTTTGAATAAGCTCGATAAAGAAACTTATTTTTATTCATAACGTGAACTAATTTTCCATCATTAGAAAGATGAATAATAGCAAAATGCTCGTTACCGATCAAATTTTTTTCAAATTCTTCTGGATTTGGATCAAAGACATAGGCCAAAGCTTCGGTATCACAACCCGTCTTCATCTGATCTTTTAATTTACGATAAAGTTCTGGTTGCCACCCGTTTTGAATTAAATATCCATACTTCGTTTCGTGAGGATGAGAATTTTCGTTACTTGGCGGACCCATTGTGGCTGTACGGGTATGAAGAATAAAATGTTTGTAATCTAAATCTGTATCTACTTCAAAGTTTTCGGCCACCTCATGACCATTTTTAACAGTTTTAGTCATAAAAACTTTGTTATCTTCGGTGCTAAAGGCGATACCGGTCCCATCTCTGTTGCCCAGGGCCATGCCGCTTAGCATTGTTTTTACAACTTTCTCAAGCCTGAGTTTATTTTCCAAACTGTTATCTTTAATATTATTAATAGACGCTACCATGCACATAATTGTATCATTTCTTTCTAAATTAGAATTTAATTAAAAGAATCTTGAGCGAAGCATTTTCGCTTCATTACCTTAAGTATAGCAAACCGGAACGAAAAAGGCAAGCTACATCCAATTACGTTCAAATTGAGTGACCAGGGAACTAATAATTTTGGGCTTTAATTTAAATTTACAAGCAGCTAGGTTTATAAGAGCGGCGCCATTTTCTTTGATTTTATTGGTCAAATGATCGGCTCTTCTTGAAAACCCGTAAGTATCGATTATCCCATTCCAACTTTCATAGCCACCATCAGCGGCCAGCTGAGATAAAACCCCCATATCAGTAGTAGCAATCATTTCATTCATTTTTTCTTTGGCAAAATTAACAAAACCTTCAGCAAAGGCTATTCTGGACAACCAGTCTTCATGACTGGAAGACCCATCAAAACATCTAATTTCGATTGTATTGTGGGAGTGTATTGAGCATAAATTCATGCTTACATATCGATTATCCACAGGACCATCGTGATCATCTACACTAACGGGAGCACAATAACGACCATTGCTCAGTCTAGATTGATTGCAAACAGCAAAAAAAGCTGCTTCGTAAATTCTAAACAAATTTCTAAAACGTTTCATATTGGTTCGAGACATGTTGAAACCACTTGCGTCTACGTGGATGTGACCACCACAAGTTTCATCTACATAAACATTTGCCTCATGAAGTTCTTTGCAAATGTCTTTAATGGCTTTTTCTCGCCAATTAAGCAACGGCTGAGTGACAACTTCAACAGGAATACCCTTACCGTTTGTAACCAAAGAGCCATCTTGTTTAACTTGAAAGACGTGTTTCTGGTTAAATTTTAAAGGCTTTTTCTTAGGATTTACATAACATTCAAATTCACAACCAACGTATCGCATTTTATCTGAAATAGATAACTCAACTGGCTGGAAAGTTAAATTATTATGAATAAACATCCTATCCCTGATAATATTTTGAGTGCATTGGTGGCAAGTTCTGCCACAATCTGCTCCATCAGGATGAATTTCAAGAAAATCATTTTGCTCGTATTTTCGGCAAGAATGACATTTAATAAATAAATGATTAGAAAAACAATCAGGACATAGTGTAGAATTTACCTTTTCGCGTAAAACCAACCCACATCCTGGGATAATCTCATTGCTGAGATTTTGATTATCATTAAGAAACCTGGCATAAGCCGAAGAACACAGTCTTATTTCTGTGGGTGCGCCATGCATCTTGTTCGTGCAACAAGGGCAAACGGCAATGTAATTTATTGGAATTAAATTGTTTGTGCTTGTGTGTGAACGTGTTTGACTATTATACGTATAATGCTTAGCTTCAACCATTTTCATTTTATTGAAGAAAATAGTTTCTCTATTAACCTCAGAAAAGCCGTCAATTTTGATAAAGCCTTGTTTTTCCAAGAATTTAGTTATGCATTCTTTGACCAATTCTAGGTTATAATTTTTATATTTAAAATGTTTAGACGTATAAATTGCATTCAAAAAATTGCTAAAATACATCTCATTAGCCGTACATTTTAGCAAATATTCATCAGACGGGGTGGGATTAAATCTGAAACCATCATAAACACAAACATCTAAATGTTTGCTAAGTCTTACAATCCATTCTTCGGACTCAAAGTATGATCTAATAAAATCATCTGTAACGGTTTCTTGGACTTGTACTTCATTTGACATAGGTTTTTCTTTCTCTAAATCTAAATTAGAATTTAGAGTAAATGATATTTGTGAAGTTGGATTAGCTCTAAGCTCTTCTGCCATGACCCTCAGCCTTGTCCTGAGGGTTCCATCGTCATCTTCAAAATCAGGCATTTTTGAACCTTTCGCCCATTTCATTCATTATTGCAAATCTCTTGACAATCATGTTTTTCCATAATTGTTCTTTATCGGCCAATATCAAACCTTTAGGCATATTATCTTCGGTAAAAAAGAACTCATTTATCAAAGTTTCATCGCTCACGGCTTGCCAAGCTAACCGTAAGGCGTTTTCTAACAAACCCCGAGTCTGACTTTGAGCATTCATATTTTTTGACCTCTAGTTTAGACAAATGTCTACTATTATTGAAGTAGATACGATGATAATACATGAAGGCGTTTCGGAATTCAAGCATAAACCTAAACTTCTTTTTATCACTCCAGTAGAGTGTGCCAATGATAGAAGCGCCATTGTATTTTAAACAATAAAGCTCCCCGATGTTTAGATTTTGAGTTTTTTTCATACGATATCTTTCATAATATCATTAGGGTCTTTAAGCGCAATTAAACCAGCGTCCGTATATGTACAATTAGTGCCAATTAGATCGTTTGACCACTTAATTTTATAATAAAATGGTGGCCACGTTTCATCAATTGATACTATGGTTCCGAACGCATGTATTTTAAATAGAGTATGTTTAACTTTGTCACCAACTTTGAATTTCATAACAATTCTTTCATTAGGTCATTTGGATCAATTAACGATACCAAACTTTCTATGGGCATGTCAAGTGCGGTGTTCAAACTGAACCAAAATACAAAGATTCTACCTGGTTCGGGAGCCGGATTTTTAACTATTCCCCTTAAATCAGGACGGTGAGTCAAGCATACCAATTGTCCATAAAGCAATTCTTTCAAATTCCACCAAAAACACCATGATCAGGACAAACCAAGGCCATTTTAATGAATTTACCTTCTTTACCGCATTGAGGGCACACATCCATTCCGTGCATTTCTAGTCCATCAAATACTAACGCTGCTGCAAAATCCTCTTTTTTATCAAAGTCGGGCTTTACAAAATCTGGTTTATTAACTTCCCAAATGCCACCAAGGCTTTTCCATGAAGAATCATTTAACCAAACGCATTCTTGCAAAGCAGGATCTTTTGGAACGAACACCGGAGGATTACCTTGGGTATTAATTGTTTTAAATAGAAAAACGGTACTATTTATTGTATTCCTTCTAAGATAAATTCCTTCAAAAGAACTTGAATCGGGCCATTCAAAAAGGTAGGTACGACCAGGATAGAGATGTGAGCAGGATATCTTATATTTAATCATACCAAATCTTTCATAATATCATTGGGGTCTTGGGTATAAAGTAAATCATGATTTGTGTATAAAGTTCCCTCGTCACCATTTGTCCATTTAACTGTGTAATAATGAGGTAATTGATTAGTATCAACCGATACTATGGTTCCAGCAAGTTTATCCTTGCCGCGCCAACGGTATATGAGTAAAACTTTATCTCCTAATTTATGCATCAAGAAATTCTTATAGATCTAATGGCGGTTTTAACAGCATTTTGCATAGAATGGGCGTCAATGGCTTGTAAAACAGCTACCTCTTGGCCACTCAGATATACTACGCACGTTTTACCTTTGGGCAAATGAGCGTGTTTGTTTGGTTTTTCGATATTATGATAACACATAGAAGCCATTTGAGATGGTTCCAGGGTGTATAGAAACGGGATATCGGAACTAATTTCAACCCACTCACCACAAGATTGTACGCAAGCTTTGTATTTCGAACCATCAAAATTAATTCGACTTATTGGAGTGCCCTCCAAAATACTGCCCCAATAATCATCTTTAGTAAAGTGTGCGTAACTGCTTTTGGCTAAACGATATGAATTTCCACAGGACATACATGGTCCCGGCTCAGCCAACATTTGAATCCATTTGCTTATCAAGGTCATTTTAGTCTTATATATAGTCATTTTTACTTGGTGCACCATATATTTATACGATTTAAAAAGAAATCGCTTAAATTGCCATTTTAAGGCAGCCAAATGATGTCTGGTAAAAATTGAAAAAGAGAATCCTAAAACCAGGTAATATTTTTGAGTTTTAGCGGTCATAAAAATTTCTTTCACATAGGGTTATTTTACAGTTTCGCTATCTTGTATCATGAAGTTGGCCAGTAAGTCAACCACTAAAGCTTCCTCAAGGGCTTCTTTTGCAGTTGAAATTAATTCTTTTTCGGTGGAATCGTTAGTTTTAATTGAATTTAATTCGTTTAAAACATTTTTGTATATTTCGTGTTTTGTCATAGTAGTTTTTTCATTATATTGTTTGGTTCATAAACTAATGTTAGGTATTTTTCTAACACACCATCTTCGCACCATTTACCGTCTTCCCAGTCCACATAATATAGCCCACGAGAATCTACGTGTTTAACGGCGCCTTTTACATTTTCCGTTATTGTACCATCACTTCTACATGGCATAACTATATCGCCAACGTTAATTTTTTTCATTTAAATTTTCTTTTTCATTTCATCGGCGATATGTTTTTGAATAGCTTTTTGAACGCTTTCAGCATCTTTATCCAGGAACACACTTTTCTTTTCGGAAAACCTTTCTATTTCGGATTCTTCGGTCATGTTATTATAGTGCTCGCCTAGAGCTTCTACCGTAGCACTATCACAATAGATTTTTTCACCGGAAATATGTTCCCAAATAACAGACCCATCGTCCAGAAGGGTTCTGGTCCATTCATCTTTTTTTGTGTGTGCATCTTCTTTTTCTAGACTTTTTTTAAAATATACATCTAGATCTTCGTCATTATCATCTAAAATTGGCGCACCATTATAATCTATAACGGTAACACTTTCTTCTTTTTTATCTTTTTCGTTATATTTTGCGTAATACTTATCAAGACTATCCATGGAAGCAGCAGTGAAATCAAAGTCATTGCCGATCATGTTATCACCATCAAACCAATAGGCTTTATCATGATCAATTTGGCTAATTGGCCAATCTTCGCCAAGGAAGTCCAAAGCAGCTTGAACGACATTTTTGCCTGTAGCCATAATAACTGCGCCTAAAGCATGACTGTATGCACAATATACCGTGTTATATTGAGTATAAAGTGTGACTCTTTCACCGTCATTGCTCAAATTCATTAGAGCAAATACCTCACCACCGGTAAGATATTCGGCAAATTCACTTGGATTTTCCGAAAAGATTAGAGCTAAAGCTTCGGTGTCACATTCTGAAACGAAGTCTTCCTTTTCATTGAGCTCCAAAAGCCTTTCTTTAAGTTCCTCTGATTTATGGTGCCAATTGTATTTAATTGAATTAAATAAATCATTGCACCAACCATTATGAATAACCGCACCATTTTTACCAAAGTGCGGATGGCTATTTTCCTCTGAAATCTTGCCTTGAGTGGCATAGCGCGTGTGCATCATAACGTGGCGAAAAGGCTTGGTTTTATCTAGTTCCAAGATTTCAGCAAGTTCAGACCCAGTGTTAGGGCTTTTAAGTGTAAAAAAGCCTTCGTGTTCTCTGTATGAAAGAGCTACGCCACTACCATGCGGGTTACCCTCAGACATTTTCGTGAGCATAACTTTAGTTACCTTTTCAATAAGGTCTCGAGTATGATCATCGTCATTTTGAATATTTGCAATAAGTCCTAACATGCACATTTTGTGTAATGCCTTTCTTGGTTACATTCAGTTTCTATACACTATCAGGTTGACTATTTATTGTCAACCTCAACATAAAGATAGCGCCGGTGGGATTTGAACCCACACTTTATCGATTTTGAGTCGATCTTCTCTGCCAGTTGGAATACAGCGCCACAGGCTCCCAGAAAGTGATTCGAACACCTATCTTTTCGGTTAACAGCCGAAAGCATTTCCATTATGCTATCTGGGAATAACTAAATTAATCTTTAAATTTTAATATTATTTTTCAAATTCTTTTTTTAAATTTTCATATTGCTTACGACGATAATCCTTCATTTCTTTTTCTTCCTGTTCTCTCTGCATCATTTCGTTTTCGTTTTCTAGTCTCTTTCCAGAGAGGTATGTATCAACACTCGAACCCCCATAAGCGTCAAGTGAATCTACATCAAACATAATGCTATCAGGTTCGCAACCCTCATTAATTAATTCTTGTTTGGCTTCCAAAAGCCGATTGATTACAGAATCAACTGGACTCCAAGTAATATAAACATTTTTTATAACGGTAATTGTACGTTTCATCCTAATACCTCAATGGCTCTTTTAGCACAATACTCAACCGAAGCACGATTGATTCTATCTAATTTAAACTTCAAAATTTTAGCCCCAACCAATTCATCTAAAGCGGATGTGATATGCAAAGTGCCCCAATAATCTACCTTGGCTTCAATAGTTTTATTACCAATATAGAAATAAAGGGTGTGGTTTTCCTGCAAAACCCTTAAAAGGGTTTGAGTGATGCTGGTTATTTGCCTTGGGTCTATCATTGATTGCTTGATACTACCATGTTCTTTGGCTTTGGTCAATAGGCTTGTTGGCATCATACTAAATCTTTCATTATGTCATTAGGCTCAGGCACTGGTTTTAGTTGATCTTCTCTTCTGTAAGTAAAATATTTCCCAATAAATCCATCCACCATAATCCCGTAATATGTATGATCAATATACATTCGAACGATACCCAAGGAATATTTTTGAAAACCTTTCGGGTCAATATCTATAATAAGAACCTTATTTCCCATGTTGTATTTCATACAATATTTTTCATAATATCATTGGGACTTTTATATTCAGTGTAAAATGTATCTAAAATTTCTTCGCTAATCCAGGCGATGTAGTTTGATTTGTATCTATATTGATAATGTTTTGTGGTTCTAGGATATTCAATTTCTATTATGGTAAATATTTCTTGAGTCGGAAATCCGCCACTTTTAAAGGGTTTAAATATAAATCTATACCCTATTCCATATTTTGGAGGTCTTCTTCTTCCCAAAAGTCCAAAGCGTCCGACATATTTTCGTATGTATCGAACAATTCCTCTAATTTTTCCTCTAATTCTGGATTCCATTCATCCCTCATAATTATGTCTTTTAACTCTTCAAATTCATTTTTGGTCATAAAATTTCCTTTAAAATATCGTTAGGGTTGAACAAATGGCTTAATTCGGATTCTTTATAATAATTAGAGTCTGCTCGTCCAATTGGTACATTTAAATGTTTTACAACATACGGATGAGGGCCTACATCATTAATTTTTGTAATAATTCCTTTATATTTTGTGGTATACCCATCCATACGTGCAATGACCCTATCACCTATTTTATATTTAAAATTAGTCGTCATAAGGAAACCTTTTTATGGCCCAAATGTCTTCCTGGATAGCTTTAATTTGTTGCTTTAACTCTTTTAATTCTTTTTTTATACTTTTAAGCTCTTCTAAATTAAAGCGCCTAAGGGCCAAAGCAACCTTTTTTTGTTGGGATTTGCCAGAAACTAGCTTTTTGGCTACTTCTAATGAAAGTTTGGTATATTTTTTGATTTTCATACTAAATCTTTCATAATGTCATTTGGCCCACGAATTAATTTTAAAAATTCTACGTGTTCATAAAATTGCATCGGATAATTAATATCTTGCAAAAGGTACCATTCGCCCCCCGCTTCAGGGGCGAAAGATGGCTCTTCCCAAGTTGGATTACTCGCAATAATTTGGCCTATTTGTCCTGGTCTTCTTGTACTTACGAGAGTATCGCCAATTTTAAATTTCATTTAAGCACACATCTACCTATCATTATATAATCTTGCGTGCAAAAATCAAAACTTATGGTGTACAATGTATGAGGACCAAATATACCACCTTTCCAGGTTTCGTGGATTATTTGGCACTCTTTTTCTTTTAGAACATGCCGATGACAATAACCATCAGCACAAAGACAATCTTCAAATGCGTCCAATTTGTCAACACGTTTAGACTCGGCCCTTAGCTCTATGCGCTCTGCACAACCGGTCAAGAAGATATATACAATTAAATACTTTATCATATCAACTTTTTTAAAATATCATTAGGATCATCAGCACACATTAAAAATTGTTCAGGATCGGTTGTAAACCAGCCATTTTCCCAATAAATAAGATAGCGTTTATCCGTATATTCAACGTTTTCTTTTTGAATAATTCCCATGCCGGCTTGTTTAACGGTTTTGTGTACGACTTTCATTCCTGGTTTAAATTTCATAGAATTTCAAATTGCTCCACCAAAACCTTATAGCCGTGGTCAGCTAATGTTTGGGCAATCCAAGTGGCACCATTAGGATTCCAAGAATGCACTATAATCGTCCCATTGTAATTTAGCTTTTTAGCATGTCTTACCAAAAATCTTACGAAGGGTCTAATGGTAATAGGCATCATTTTGTTTTTTCAATACAAATGAGTTGGAGGCTCTTCTTCGATGGTTCCAAGATCATGGTCTAGATAGATGATATCAAAGTCTTTTTCAGATTGCATATGTTTAATGGCATTTTCAGAAGTTTCTGCCGTAAACACAATGTCATCAGGAAAACTTTTGCGCATAAAATCTCTGCGCTCTTGGCTGTCATCTACAAATAGGATTTTCATAGGTTGCGTTAATTTATACCATGTTAATTTGCTCATGTTAATAAACGTAATGTGTTATAAGATTAACATGTTCCTTGGGGGTAGGTCAAGTGGTTTTTATAAGTGATTAATAATCGCCATCGCCGTGTTCAAATTCAATTCTTTTGAAGGATGATAAGCAATCCTCCAACCTTTTTAGGCGCTCCTCGAGTCTTTTGATTTGCCAAGTTTTATTGTAAGTATCTTCTTGACGAAACCAATCCCCTAGTTCTGAAGTTTTACTTTCAATAAGCTCAAGACAGCTCGCTCCAATTTCACTTAAAATTACCGGTTCTTCCTCTTCTCTAAACATAGCGCTTCTAGCCAAATAAAAGGCATGAACATCAGCAGTTTTATATTTAATTGTTCCGTCTTTTGTAAGATAAATGATTGCTGCAAATTGCTTTGATTTCTTTAATTTTCCAGTAGCTTTTGGCATGTTTTCATCCTTTTGTTTACAAAATTCCTAATCAAGCTTACAAAATATATAAGCAAAATTGTTTACTTAATGAGTAATTAATCGATTTTAATGGATTAATTAAGTAAAAATAACGCAGAAATTAAGGCAATTTGTGTGCCAGAATCTAAACGGACTATAGCTTGGTTCGAGCCTGACTGTCAAGTTGGCTTGTCAAAAAACAAAAATGCACTTGCACCTCAAAAAATGACGTGATAGATAACCAACCTTAGGATCCATTGGGTAAGACCAAGTGGGAAAGGGAAATACAATGTCACTTTCAGATAATGCCCAAGCTGCACTTGACTCAATCGTTGAAGCCGTCGTGGCTGACCCGGAATTGTACAACCGATCTAATAGATACAATGGTGGTCCGGAGTCCCCTATTGACTGGGCCATTGAGCATGCCAAAAACGCCGTCGCCTATGCCTGTACGCTAACCAGCTCAGAGCGCAATGAATTGATCGAGCCCGTTTTGCGCGATGCCATTTGCGATGCTCTAATGGAAAGTGACTGGGCCGCATGCGAAATTACCGGCGAAATTTTGCACATGGACCATATTGTCAATGTCCATTATCGAAACA